>OKJP01000001.1_pt1 | contig 31168 bp, 45 predicted proteins | sample 1611731 | NCBI WGS metagenome assembly OKJP01 (sample SAMN04436766, study PRJEB24849) | human gut metagenome | biome: human gut; feature: NICU; material: stool | host: Homo sapiens | place: USA: Saint Louis, MO | collected 2011-05-02
TCGTGGCGAGCGTCGCGTTCTGCAATCTGTAGTTATTCAAATTGAAGTCGATGAGAAACGCGAGTTTGCGCGTTTTGACGCCGCCGATCTCGCTACCCTCAGCCACGACGCGGTGCAGACGCAACTGCTGGAGTCAGGACTGTGGACGGCGCTTCGCACGCGTCCCTATAGCAAAACGCCCGTACCTGGCACTGTGCCAGCCGCTATCTTCGTTACGGCCATCGACACCAACCCGCTCAGCGCGGATCCGCAGCCTCTTATCCTGGCGGAACGCAAAGCTTTCGATGCCGGCCTCACCGTGTTAACGCGCCTGACGCCGGGCAAAGTGCATGTCTGCCAGGCCAGCGGCGGTAAGCTGGGCGGGCATCCGCAAGGGCAGGTCGCCTTTAATGAATTTGCCGGCCCGCATCCGGCCGGGCTGGTGGGAACGCATATTCATTTCCTGGAGCCGGTAAGCCTGACGAAACAGGTCTGGCATCTTAATTATCAGGACGTGATCGCTATCGGTAAGCTCTTCACCACGGGTGAGCTGTGCGCAGAACGCATTATTGCCATCGGCGGCCCTCAGGCAACCCAACCGCGTCTGGTTCGCACGCTGCTTGGGGCAGACCTGACGGCGCTGTTGGCTGGCGAAACGAAAGAAGGTGAAAACCGCATTATTTCCGGTTCGGTGCTGAGCGGCAGACACGCGACAGGCCCGATGGCCTGGCTGGGTCGTTTCCATCTTCAGGTGAGCGTGGTGCTTGAAGGGCGCGAGAAAGAGCTGTTCGGCTGGGTGCTGCCTGGCGCGGAAAAATACTCGTTAACCCGTACCACGCTCGGCCACTTTTTGCGTCGTAAGCTGTTTAACTTCTCCACCAGCACCAACGGCGGTGAGCGCGCCATGGTCCCGATTGGCAACTACGAACGCGTGATGCCGCTGGATATTCTGCCCACTGTGCTGCTGCGCGATCTGCTGGCCGGCGATACCGACGGTGCCCAGGCGCTGGGCTGTCTGGAGCTGGACGAGGAAGATCTGGCGCTGTGTACCTATGTGTGTCCAGGTAAATACGAATATGGACCCGTATTGCGCGAGGTGTTAACCCGCATTGAGCAGGAAGGATAACCATGGGCTTAAAACACCTCTTTGAAAAAATTGAGCCGCACTTTACCGAAGGGAAGCTCAAAAAGTACTACCCGCTGTATGAAGCGACAACGACCATTTTCTACACCCCGGGTCTGGTGACGAAAGGCGCGGCGCACGTTCGCGACGCCATCGACCTCAAGCGAATGATGATTCTGGTCTGGTTTGCGGTCTTCCCGGCCATGTTCTGGGGGATGTATAACGTTGGGTTGCAGACTATTCCGGCGCTGCACCATATGTACGATGCAGAGCAGCTGGCGCAGGTGATTCAGTCTGACTGGCACTATCGTCTGGCGCAGTCGCTGGGGGTGAGCTTTGCGGCAGATGCAGGCTGGATCAGCATGATGACGCTGGGCGCTGTCTTCTTCCTCCCCATCTATATGACTGTCTTTATTGTGGGCGGTTTCTGGGAGGTTCTGTTCGCTATTATTCGCAAACATGAGATCAACGAGGGCTTCTTTGTTACCTCTATTCTGTTTGCGCTGATTGTTCCGCCAACGCTGCCGCTCTGGCAGGCGGCGATGGGGATCAGCTTTGGCGTAGTGATTGCCAAGGAGATCTTCGGCGGGACCGGACGCAACTTCCTCAACCCGGCACTGGCAGGGCGCGCGTTCCTGTTCTTTGCTTATCCGGCGCAAATCTCGGGCGACCTGGTGTGGACGGCAGCAGACGGATTCTCCGGCGCGACGCCACTTTCACAGTGGGCGGCTGGCGGCGGCGAAACGCTGGTTAACAATGCAACCGGACAGCCTGTCACCTGGTTTGATGCGTTTATTGGCAATATTCCAGGCTCCATCGGTGAAGTGTCTACCCTGATGATTTTGATCGGCGGAGCCATCATCCTCTTTGGCCGCGTGGCGTCCTGGCGCATTGTCGCTGGCGTCATGCTTGGGATGGTCCTCACCGCCACGCTTTTCAATTTCATTGGTTCAGACACTAACCCGATGTTCTCCATGCCGTGGTACTGGCACCTCGTGCTGGGAGGCTTTGCGTTTGGCATGATGTTCATGGCCACCGATCCCGTCTCGGCTTCGTTTACCGACAGAGGAAAATGGTGCTACGGCGCGCTCATTGGGGTGATGTGTGTACTGATTCGCGTGGTCAACCCGGCCTATCCGGAAGGGATGATGTTGGCCATTCTGTTTGCCAATCTGTTTGCGCCGCTGTTCGACTATCTGGTCGTGCGCGCCAACATTAAGCGGAGGAAGGCGCGTGGCTGAGATCAAAAATAACGACAGTATCAGCAAAACGCTGCTGGTGGTGCTGGTACTGTGTCTGGTCTGTTCCATTGTCGTGGCCGGTTCTGCCGTTGGGTTGAAACCGCTACAGCAGGAGCAACGTGCGCTGGATAAACAGCGTAACATCCTTGCCGTTGCCGGGCTGATGCAGGAAGGCATGACGAAGGATGACGTCGCAGCGGTGTTTGCCGAACGCATTACCGCACGGCTGGTGGATTTAAAAACCGGGGAGTTAATGGATAAAGACCCGGCGAAATATAACCAGGCGCTGGCGCTAAAAGATCCGCAGATGAGCACCATGCTTGACGCCTCGCAGGATCCGGCAGGCATTAAGCGCCGCAGCAATGTCGCGGAGATTTACCTCGTCCGCGACGAGCAAAAGCGCATCCAGGAAATCGTGTTGCCCATCTATGGCAACGGTTTATGGTCAATGATGTACGCCTTTGTGGCGCTGGATACCGATGGCCGTACGGTCAAAGGCATTACATATTACGATCAGGGCGAAACACCAGGGCTGGGGGGCGAAGTTGAGAACCCTAACTGGCGGGCACAGTTTGTCGGTAAAAAAGTGCTCGATGACAACGGCCAGCCTGCGCTGAAGGTGGTGAAAGGTGGAGCGCGTCCCGGTGATGAATTTGCCGTTGATGGCCTTTCCGGCGCTACGCTCACCTCTAATGGGGTGCAGCACAGCTTTGATTTCTGGATGGGTGAACTGGGCTTTGGTCCCTTCCTGAAGAATGTACGTGAAGGAGCGCTGAACAATGGCTGATACGGGTGAACTGAAAGAAGTTAAAAAGGTGCTGATTGGCCCACTTTTAGCCAATAACCCGATAACGCTTCAGGTGCTGGGTGTATGCTCGGCTCTGGCGGTAACCACCAAGCTGGAAACGGCGGTGGTCATGACGCTGGCGGTAACGCTGGTGACAGCGTTTTCCAGCATGTTTATCTCAATGATCCGCCACCACATACCCAACAGCGTGAGGATCATTGTCCAGATGGCGATCATCGCCTCGCTGGTGATCGTGGTTGATCAGCTTCTGCGCGCCTTCGCTTATGAAACCTCGAAGCAGCTTTCGGTGTTTGTCGGCCTGATTATCACCAACTGTATCGTGATGGGGCGCGCTGAAGCCTATGCGATGAAAATGCCGCCACTGGCGAGCTTTATGGACGGTATCGGCAACGGGCTGGGTTACGGTGTGATCCTGTTGACGGTTGGTTTCCTGCGCGAACTTATTGGCAGCGGCAAACTGTTTGGCATTCCGGTGCTGGATACGGTACAGAACGGCGGCTGGTATCTGCCGAACGGCCTGTTCCTGCTGGCACCAAGCGCATTTTTCATTATCGGTTTGCTGATCTGGCTGATTCGTACGCTGAAGCCTGAACAGCAGGAAAAGGAGTAACCGACGATGGCTCATTACCTGAGTTTATTTGTGCGCGCGGTGTTTGTTGAAAACATGGCGCTCGCTTTCTTCCTGGGCATGTGTACGTTCCTTGCTGTTTCTAAGAAGGTATCGACGGCATTCGGTCTGGGTGTGGCGGTCACTGTTGTGCTGGGGCTTTCCGTTCCGATTAACAACCTGGTGTTCAACTTCGTGCTTCGCGATGGCGCGCTGGTGGAGGGCGTTGATCTTAGCTTCCTGAACTTCATCACCTTTATCGGGGTGATTGCGGCGCTTGTTCAGATCCTGGAGATGATCCTCGATAAATACTTCCCGTCGCTGTACAACGCACTGGGGATCTTCCTGCCGCTAATCGCGGTGAACTGCGCCATTTTCGGCGGCGTCTCATTTATGGTTCAGCGCGATTACAACTTCAGTGAATCGGTTGTGTATGGTTTCGGTTCCGGTATCGGCTGGATGCTGGCGATTGTCACCATGGCGGGGATCCGTGAAAAAATGAAATATGCCAACGTACCTGCGGGGCTTCGTGGCTTAGGGATCACCTTTATCACCACCGGCCTGATGGCGTTGGGCTTTATGTCCTTCTCCGGTGTGCAGCTATAAGGGCTAAAAGATGGAAATTATTCTTGGCGTGGTGATGTTCACGCTGATAGTACTGGTGCTGTCAGGGCTGATCCTGGCAGCGCGTGCGAAGCTGGTGAATTCCGGGGATGTGATCATTGATATCAATGACGATCCGCAGAATCAGATCCGTACCCCGGCAGGGGATACGCTGCTTAACACGCTCTCCGGCAACGGGATTTTTGTCTCGTCTGCCTGTGGCGGCGGTGGCTCCTGTGGACAGTGCCGTGTGACGGTGAAAGAGGGAGGCGGTGATATTCTGCCAACAGAACTGTCGCATATCACGAAGCGTGAAGCGAAAGAGGGCTGCCGTCTGGCGTGTCAGGTCGCTGTGCGCCAGAACATGAAGATTGAGCTGCCGGAGGAGATCTTCGGCGTGAAAAAAAGGGAGTGCGAAGTTATCTCTAACGATAACAAAGCCACGTTCATTAAAGAGCTCAAGCTGCGCGTTCCTGAAGGGGAGAGCGTCCCGTTCCGTGCGGGTGGGTATATCCAGATTGATTGTCCGGCACACACCGTGGCGTATGCTGACTTCGACGTGCCCGAGGAGTACCGGGCCGACTGGGATAAATTTAACCTCTTCCGCTTTGTTTCCGAAGTAAAAGAGCCCGCGCTTCGCGCTTATTCCATGGCTAACTATCCGGAAGAGAAGGGCATTATTATGCTCAACGTGCGTATCGCCACGCCGCCGCCGAATGTGCCTGATGCACCCCCTGGCGTCATGTCGTCCTATATCTGGTCCCTCAAGCCTGGCGACAAAGTGACGATTTCCGGCCCGTTCGGCGAATTCTTTGCCAAAGACACCGACGCGGAAATGGTCTTTATCGGCGGCGGTGCGGGTATGGCACCGATGCGTTCGCATATCTTTGACCAGCTCAAACGACTTGGCAGCAAGCGCAAGATCAGCTTCTGGTACGGGGCGCGTTCACTGCGCGAAATGTTCTATGACGATGAGTTTGAACAACTGGCACGTGATAACCCTAACTTTACCTTCCATGTGGCGTTATCCGATCCGCAGCCGGAAGATAACTGGACAGGTTATACGGGCTTCATCCACAACGTGCTGTATGAAAATTACCTCAAACAGCACCCGGCACCGGAAGATTGCGAGTTTTATATGTGTGGCCCGCCAATGATGAACGCTGCCGTGATTAAGATGCTAAAAGATCTTGGCGTGGAAGATGAGAACATCATGCTCGATGATTTCGGAGGCTGATTATGCTGACCTTTCTGGCGACCTTTGCGGTGTTTGTACTGGTGATATTCGGGATGTCCTTAGGCTGGATCATCAAGCGTAAAAGCATCCAGGGCAGCTGTGGAGGTATATCTTCCATCGGAATGGAAAAAGTGTGCGAATGTCCGGAACCGTGCGATGCGCGAAAAAAACGGATGGCTCGCGAGCAGCAACGCATTATTTAGTTTTGTATGTCGGGTAAGGCAACGCCGCCACCCGACAATTCCCACGCATACTTCTCAACCCTCATTTGTTTACTGTATACTTATCCAGTAATGAGTGAGGGCTTACTATGCGCAAAATAATCCATGTCGATATGGACTGCTTTTTTGCCGCAGTGGAGATGCGTGACAACCCGGCGCTGCGGGATATTCCCATCGCCATTGGCGGCAGCCGGGTTCAGCGCGGTGTCATCAGCACCGCCAACTATCCTGCTCGCAAATACGGTGTGCGCAGCGCCATGCCGACAGCGATGGCGCTGAAACTGTGCCCGCATCTCACTCTTTTGCCCGGACGTTTTGATGCCTATAAAGAAGCATCGAACCACATTCGGGAGATCTTCTCCCGCTACACCTCTCTGATTGAACCGTTATCGCTGGATGAAGCCTATCTGGATGTCACCCACAGCGTGCACTGCCACGGCTCTGCCACCCTGATGGCGCAGGAGATCCGCCAGACTATTTTTAACGAGCTGAACCTGACGGCATCGGCAGGCGTCGCGCCGATAAAATTTCTCGCCAAAATCGCCTCCGATTTAAATAAGCCCAACGGCCAGTACGTCATCACCCCGGAAGAGGTTCCGGCGTTTTTAAAGACGCTGCCGCTCAGCAAAATCCCCGGTGTGGGTAAAGTCTCCGCCGCGAAGCTGGAAAGTATGGGGCTACGCACCTGTGAAGACGTTCAGCGCAGCGATCTGGCGCTGCTGCTTAAGCGTTTTGGTAAGTTTGGCCGCGTACTGTGGGAACGCAGTCAGGGCATTGATGACCGGGATGTGAACAACGAACGGCTGCGTAAATCGGTCGGCGTTGAACGCACGCTGAGCGAAGATATCCATGACTGGACAGAGTGTGAAACCATTATTACGGAACAACTCTATCCTGAGCTTGAACGACGCTTACTGAAGGTCAAACCAGATCTGCTTATTGCCCGGCAGGGCATCAAACTGAAATTTAACGATTTTCAGCAGACGACGCAGGAACACGTCTGGCCACGCCTCAACAAAGAGGATCTTATTGCGACGGCAAAAAAGGCATGGGAAGAGCGGCGGGGCGGAAGAGGGGTAAGGCTGGTGGGGCTGCACGTCACCTTGCTGGATCCGCAGCTGGAGCGTCAGCTGGTGCTGGGACTGTAGATTAGGCTAATCGTATGCCCGGTAAGCGAAGCGCCACCGGGCATCAAACGGCTTATTACTTAACAGGGATTGCTTTCAGCAGCTCAGTCAGCAGCGTCCAGTAGTGACCGACGCTTTCAATGTGAACCTGCTCATCCGGGGAGTGTGGACCCGTGATGGTCGGCCCGATGGAGACCATGTCCATATCCGGATACGGTTTCTTGAACAGACCACATTCCAGACCCGCGTGAATAACCTGAATGTTCGGGGTGCTGTTGAACAGTCTCTGATAAGTTTCACGCACCAGTGCCATGACCGGAGAACTTGCATCCGGCTGCCAGCCAGGGTAGCTGCCTTTTGCAGACGTTTTCGCGCCCGCCAGGGTACCCAGAGATTCCAGCATGCTCACAACGTACTCTTTACCGCTGTCGATCAGGGAACGGATCAGGCAAATGATCTCTGCGCTGTCGTCGCCCATGGTCACTACGCCCACGTTCAGGGAGGTTTCAACCACGCCTTTTGCAACGTCAGAATTGCGGATCACGCCGTTTGGCGTTGCGTTCAGCAACTGGACGAACGTGTCACGAGACTGTGCGGTCAGCGCGGCTTTATCCGTTGTAACGGACTCCAGTACCACCGTCAGGTTTTTCTCTTTCTCAGACAGCTCGTTTTTCAGGATATCCAGATACAGGCTGGAGAGGTTTTTCAGTTCTTCCGCTTTCGCCGCAGGCACCGCCACGGTCGCAAAGGCTTCACGAGGGATCGCGTTACGCAGAGTGCCACCGTTGAAGTCCACCAGACGCAGATCCAGTTCAGCGGCATGGCCCGCCAGGAAACGCGCCAGCAGTTTGTTGGCGTTGCCCAGGCCCAGGTGAATATCACCGCCGGAGTGACCGCCTTTCAGCCCTTTCAGCGTCAGCTTAAAGGTCTCGAAACCGGCAGGAATCGCTTCGCGGGACAGCGGCAGGGTAGAGATGAAATCGATCCCGCCCGCGCAGCCCATGTAGATCTCACCTTCTTCTTCGGAGTCGGTGTTGATCAGAATGTCCGCTTGCAGCCAGTTTGCCTGGAGACCGAACGCGCCATCCATGCCCGCTTCTTCAGTCATGGTCAGCAGCACTTCCAGCGGACCGTGTTCAACGCTGTCGTCAGCCAGCACGGCCAGCGCGGAAGCCATACCAATACCGTCATCTGCGCCCAGGGTCGTGCCGCGCGCCTTCACCCACTCACCGTCGATGTACGGCTGAATCGGGTCTTTTGTGAAGTCGTGAACGGTGTCGTTGTTTTTCTGCGGAACCATGTCCAGGTGCGCCTGCAATACCACTGGCTTACGGTTTTCCATACCTGCGGTGGCAGGTTTGCGGATGAGAATATTGCCAACCTGGTCGCGCTCAGCGTGCAGACCTTTTTCCTTTGCCCAGCCCATAATATGTTCGGCAAGCTGTTCTTCGTGATAGGAAGTGTGCGGAATGGAGCAGATTTTGGCAAAAATATCCCACAGCGGCTGTGGAGATAATTGAGACAGTTCAGACACGATAGGTCTCCTTGTCGTTGCGCTGCAAAACAATGTTGCAGGTCACTGGGTTAGCAGGTTAATCGTTACCACAAGACGGGCTTGCGAGATGCATCTGAGAATACCACTTTCTCCCGTGGCTGGTAGCATTAAGCATGTAAAAACTCAGGCTCATGGCGCGTAACACTGGTTTTTAGTGCGTCAGATCTCTATAATCTCGCGCAACCTGGTTCACCCTCATTTTTTTAAGCCGTATATAAACAGGCTGGGACACTTCACATGAGCGAAAAATACGTCGTCACCTGGGACATGTTGCAGATTCACGCACGCAAACTGGCTGCGCGTCTGATGCCTTCCGAACAGTGGAAAGGCATTATTGCCGTCAGCCGTGGCGGTTTGGTACCGGGGGCGCTGCTGGCACGTGAGCTGGGTATTCGTCATGTCGATACCGTATGTATCTCCAGCTATGACCACGATAACCAGCGTGAGCTGAAAGTGCTGAAGCGCGCGGAAGGCGACGGTGAAGGCTTTATCGTTATCGACGATCTGGTGGACACCGGCGGTACCGCTGTGGCTATCCGCGAAATGTATCCAAAAGCGCACTTCGTCACTATCTTCGCGAAACCAGCGGGTCGTCCCCTGGTTGATGATTACGTCATTGATATCCCACAGGATACCTGGATTGAACAGCCATGGGATATGGGCGTGGTCTTCGTACCGCCTATCTCTGGCCGTTAATTTCAGTACGTAACTTTACACGCCCGGTTATGCCGGGCGTTGTTCTTTTTACCCTGCCACGCGTTACAATGGTCTCCAAGTGATGTATCCATGGAGGCAACGCAATGGCGCAGGCGAATCTCACCGAAACTCTTTTCAAACCCCGTTTCAAGCACCCTGAAACCTCGACGCTGGTGCGTCGGTTTAATCCGGGGACCATGCCTGCTGTACAGTCAGCGTTAGATGGTAAAAACGTGCCCCACTGGTACCGCATGATTAATCGCCTGATGTGGATCTGGCGCGGTATCGACCCGCGCGAAATCCTCGACGTGCAGGCGCGTATCGTGATGAGCGAGTCTGAGCGCACCGACAGCGATCTCTACGACACGGTGGGGGGCTACCGTGGCGGGAACTGGATCTACGAATGGTCAAAGCAGGCCATGCTCTGGCAGCAAAAAGCGAGCCAGGAAGAAGATGCCACTCTCAGCGGCAAACACTGGCTGCATGCGGCAAACCTTTACAGCATCGCTGCATACCCGCATCTGAAAGGAGACGAACTGGCGGAGCAGGCCCAGGCGCTGGCAAACCGGGCTTATGATGAGGCCGCCCAGCGGCTGCCTGGCCGGATGCGTGAAATTGAGTTCGCCATTCCCGGCGGTAGCCCGGTGACTGGATTCCTGCATATGCCGGAGGGGGAAGGCCCGTTCCCGACGGTTCTGATGTGCGGCGGCCTGGATTCGTTACAAATTGATTATTACAGCCTGTATGAGCGCTACTTTGCCCCAAACGGGATCGCCATGCTGACGCTCGATATGCCATCAATTGGTTTTTCATCCAAATGGAAACTTACGCAAGACTCCAGCCTGCTGCACCAGCATGCATTAAAAGCGCTGGAGAATATCCCCTGGGTTGACCATACCCGGGTAGGTGCGTTTGGCTTCCGCTTTGGCGCTAACGTCGCGGTACGGCTGGCCTACCTTGAATCTTCCCGCCTGAAGGCCGTCGCCTGTCTTGGTCCGGTAGTGCATGCACTGCTAAGCGAGCCTGCGCGTCAGGGTAGCGTTCCTGAAATGTATCTGGACGTGCTGGCGAGCCGACTTGGCATGCATGATGCTTCAGATGAAGCGTTGCGCATTGAACTTAATCGATATTCATTAAAAACGCAGGGCTTGCTGGGCCGCCGTTGCCCAACCCCGATGATGTCCGGTTTCTGGAAGACCGATCCATTTAGCCCGGAAGAGGAGTCACGCTTAATCACCTCGTCATCTTCGGATGGCAAATTGCTGGAGGTACCCTTCAGCCCGGTGTACCAAAATTTTGACAAAGCGCTTAAAGAGATCACACGCTGGATCACGCAGAGATTGTGTTAATAGTTTGCTAAATTTCGTTGGTTTGGTAAAACAGTGCTTCACAAAAGGAGATCGCAATGACGTTACCGAGTGGACACCCGAAAAGTAGACTGATTAAGAAGTTCATGGCTCTTGGCCCGTATATTCGAGAAGAGCAGTGTGAAGAGAATCGCTTTTTTTTCGACTGCCTGGCTGTTTGCGTCAACGTGAAGCCTGCACCCGAAAAACGTGAGTTCTGGGGCTGGTGGATGGAAATGGAAGCACAGGAAAACCGTTTTACCTATAGCTATCAGTTTGGCCTGTTTAATAAAGACGGGCACTGGCAGGCGACGAGCATCAAAGATCAGGAAGTGATCGATCGCCTGGAGCATACGCTAAAAGAATTTCACGGCAGAGCTCGCGACCTGCTGGCAACGCTGGATCTGAAGCTGGAGCCTGCGGACGATTTTTCCAGCGAAGCGGTGAAACTGAGAGCCTGATGATGTCACAGCGCCGGGTGGCGGCTACGCCTTACCCGGCCTAAAAACGTATTACTCCCCAGGTCCGGTAAGCATAGCGTCACCGGGCACAAAAAAACCGGCTCAGCGCCGGTTTTTTTATTACCACAACATCAGAACTGGTAGGTCATGCCCAGCGCAACGATATCATCGCTGCTTACGCCCAGTTTATTATCGTCATCGATCTGGTTGATTTTATAATCAACAAACGCAGACATGTTTTTGTTGAAATAATAGGTCGCACCTACATCGATGTATTTCACGATATCTTCATCGCCGATGCCTTCGATATCTTTGCCTTTAGACTGCACGTAACCCAGAGATGGGCGCAGACCAAAGTCAAACTGATATTGCGCAACCACTTCGAAGTTTTGCGCTTTATTTGCAAAGCCACCGGAAATAGGGGCCATATTGCGGGTTTCAGAATAGATAGTGGCCAGATATATATCGTTGGCATCATATTTCAGACCGGTCGCCCAGCCTTCTGCTTTTTTACCTTCGCCGCGTGCCTGAAGGTTTTGCTCATTGGTGCGATCGGAGCTGGCATACGCACCAATCACAGAGAAATCGCTGCCGCCGAAGTCATAGCTCAGGGAGGTACCGAAGCCGTCACCGTTTTGCTTCTTCACGTCGCGGTTTTCATTTTTACCCTGATATTGCAGGGTCATATTAAGACCGTCAACCATGCCAAAGAAATCGGTATTACGGTATGTGGCCAGACCGGAAGCGCGTTTCGTCATGAAGTTATCGGTCTGCGCCAGGCCGTCACCGCCGAACTCCGGGAACATATCGGTGTATGCGGCGACGTCATACAGTGCACCCAGGTTACGACCGTAATCAAAAGAACCAAAATCTTTCAGTTTAATACCCGCAAATGCCAGGCGCGTTTTTTGAGAAGAGTCGCTTTCTGCTTTGTTACCCGCGAACTCTGCTTCCCAACGTCCGTAGCCCGTCAGCTGATCGTTAATCTGCGTTTCACCCTTAAAGCCAAAACGAACGTAAGTCTGGTCACCATCCTTCGCGTCATCATCACTGAGATAGTGCATTGCTTTTACTTTGCCGTACACGTCCAGTTTATTACCGTTTTTATTATAAACTTCTGCTGCGTGAACAGATGTGGATGCAACTACGCCCATTACCACTAATGCCAGAGTGCTCTTTTTCATTTTCAATCCTGATTTTATAAAAACGCGCTAATATTCGCTGAGCAATAAGATTCAACTTATTACCCCGTGAAAAACAGGAAGGGTTTTATCGTTAGTGGATGAACTTTTTATGACAAAGTAAGAATATGTCTAAAAAAGTATGTTTTAATTTTTCGGTAATAAAATTGTCAAAATCTGCCGCTACGCTTCCTGATCCCGCGCAACAAAGTGACGGGTGATGTGCTAAGGCAGTTGGCAACGGGGCTGACACCTGTTAAAACGTCTGACTGACATCATTTTCCCTTATTGTTGAACGGCAGAGAATCATGAGTGACAGCCAGACGCTGGTGGTAAAACTCGGTACCAGTGTGTTAACAGGCGGATCACGCCGCCTTAATCGTGCCCATATCGTTGAGCTTGTACGTCAGTGCGCTCAGTTGCATGCCGCAGGGCATCGTATTGTGATTGTGACCTCCGGGGCGATTGCCGCCGGGCGTGAACACCTGGGCTACCCCGAACTCCCCGCGACGATCGCCTCCAAACAGCTGCTGGCCGCCGTAGGACAAAGCCGACTCATACAGCTCTGGGAACAACTGTTCTCCATTTATGGCATTCACGTCGGGCAGATGCTGTTGACGCGTGCGGATATGGAAGACAGAGAACGTTTCCTGAACGCCCGCGATACGCTGCGCGCGCTGCTGGATAACCATATCGTTCCGGTCATCAACGAAAACGACGCTGTTGCCACCGCTGAAATCAAAGTAGGCGACAACGATTCCCTCTCTGCGCTGGCGGCGATCCTGGCAGGGGCCGATAAGCTGCTGCTTCTGACCGATCAGCAGGGGCTGTTTACCGCTGACCCGCGTTCCAATCCACAGGCAGAACTGATCAAAGACGTTCACGGCATTGACGATGCGCTGCGTGCCATTGCGGGAGACAGCGTTTCTGGTCTTGGGACAGGCGGTATGGGCACCAAGCTCCAGGCTGCGGACGTGGCGTGCCGGGCCGGTATCGACACCATCATTGCCGCGGGCAGCCGTCCGGGCGTGATAGGTGATGTGATGGAAGGCATCTCTGTGGGCACACGCTTCCACGCCCAGGCGTCCCCGCTGGAAAACCGCAAACGCTGGATCTTTGGCGCGCCCCCGGCTGGTGAATTGACCGTGGATGAAGGCGCGACCGCCGCTATTCTGGAAAGAGGAAGCTCATTGCTTCCAAAAGGAATTAAAAGCGTGACAGGCAACTTCTCGCGTGGTGAAGTGATCCGAATCCGTAACCTTGAAGGTCGCGACATCGCTCATGGCGTAAGCCGTTATAACAGCGACGCGCTGCGTCGGATTGCTGGCCACCATTCCCAGCAGATCGACGCCATCCTGGGCTATGAATATGGCCCGGTTGCCGTGCATCGCGACGACATGATTATTCGTTAAGGAGCCAGAACATGCTGGAACAAATGGGCGCAGCCGCGAAAGCCGCCTCGTATAAACTCGCGCTCCTTTCCAGCCGTGAGAAAAACCGCGTGCTGGAAAAAATCGCTGATTATCTGGAATCCCAGTCGCAGGAAATTTTGCTCGCCAATGAGCAGGATCTGCTGGAAGCGCGTCGTAACGGCTTGAGCGAAGCGATGCTCGACCGTCTGGCATTGACCCCGGCGCGTTTGAAAGGTATCGCCGACGACGTCCGTCAGGTGTGCAACCTCGCCGACCCGGTAGGGCAGGTGATTGACGGTGGGGTGCTCGACAGCGGGTTACGCCTTGAGCGTCGTCGTGTGCCACTCGGCGTCATCGGTGTGATTTACGAAGCGCGTCCAAACGTGACGGTGGATGTCGCCTCCCTGTGCCTGAAAACCGGTAACGCCGCTATCCTGCGTGGCGGGAAAGAGACCTGGCGCACCAACGCCGCGACGGTGAACGTCATTCAGCAGGCGCTGGAGGAGTGCGGCTTACCGGCGGCTGCCGTGCAGGCGATTGAAAGCCCCGACCGCGCGCTGGTCAACGAGATGCTGCGCATGGACAAACACATCGACATGCTCATCCCACGCGGCGGCGCGGGCCTGCACAAGCTGTGCCGTGAGCATTCCACCATTCCGGTCATTACCGGCGGTATCGGCGTATGCCATATCGTGGTGGATGACACCGCGGAGATCGAACCTGCACTGAAGATTATCGTCAACGCTAAAACTCAGCGTCCAAGCACCTGTAATACGGTCGAAACGCTGCTGGTGCATCAGGGCATCGCCAGTACCTTCCTGCCAGCGCTGAGCATGCAGATGGCGGAAAGTGGCGTTACGCTGCATGCGGACGAGAAGGCTCTCGCCCTGCTGAAAGACGGTCCGGCAAAGATCGTTCCGGTTAACGCGGAGCAGTACGACGATGAGTATTTGTCGCTGGATCTGAACGTGAAGGTAGTTGCGGATCTCGATGACGCTATTGCGCACATTCGTGAACACGGAACCCAGCATTCTGATGCGATCCTGACGCGCACCCTGCGCAATGCCGATCGTTTTGTGAATGAAGTGGATTCGTCTGCGGTTTACGTGAATGCCTCGACGCGCTTCACCGATGGCGGCCAGTTTGGTCTGGGCGCGGAGGTGGCTGTGAGCACTCAGAAGCTGCATGCCCGCGGTCCGATGGGGCTGGAAGCGCTGACCACCTACAAGTGGATCGGCTTCGGTGATGATACCATTCGTGCGTAAATAATCGCGGGTGATGCAAAAATAGCCGTTTGATTCAAAAGGGCATTGACGCATCACCCGGTTAGATCTACTCTTTTGCCCCGTGGTTACGCTCGTAACCGGCCTCTCAGGGCCGATATAGCTCAGTTGGTAGAGCAGCGCATTCGTAATGCGAAGGTCGTAGGTTCGACTCCTATTATCGGCACCACTAACCACGCGGCTTCACGCGATATTCACCAGTTCAGCAAAAGCGCCTTGTGCCATATTTGTGCCATTCCCCGCCAGGAATGAGTCGATTTGCATGGCATGCTGCGTCAGGTGATTCGGTGCCAGATGTGCATAACGCTGCACCATCTCGATACTTTCCCACCCGCCCATTTCCTGTAGCGCACTGAGTGGCACGCCGGACTGTACAAGCCAGCTTGCCCAGGTGTGCCGCAGGTCATGGAAGCGGAAATTTTCTATTCCCGCCCGCCTTAACGCTGCGCGCCATGCCGTGTTAGCATCAGACCGCATTTTGCGCACCGCCTTTGTTCTCGTTCCATCCGGGCGAACGGATGATTCAGTGTGAACAAAGACCCACCGGTTATGTTTCCCCAATTGATCCCGCAGCACCTTGCAGGCCGATTCGTTCAGGGCGACCCCAATCGCCCTTCCTGCTTTAGCATCCTCGGGGTGAATCCACGCGACCTTCCTCTGCATATCAATTTGCGACCACTCCAGATCTGTGATGTTCGACCTGCGCAGCCCCGTCGCCAGTGCAAAAATAACAACTGGCTTCATATGCTCTGGAAGCTCCCGGATCAGGTTCGCCGCTTCCTCTTTGGTTAGCCAGCGAATACGCTTATTTTTCGGCACCGGGCATTTGATATTCGGCGCTTTGGCTATCCATCGCCATTCGTTGGCCGCGCATCGTAACAGCGCCCGGATGAAAGCAAGGTGCGTCGCCTTGGTGGCCGCCGCTGCTGGTTTGTCCTTAAATTCGGGAACCGGCTTCCCTCTTCGCAGCAGGCTGTCGCGCTTAGCCTCCCAGTTCATTCGATGCTTGCGGTTAACCATCGAACTCACCGCAGACAAGATCCTGTCTTCCGTGATTGCTGACAGGTCCATTCCTTTGAAGTGCATCCTCCAGAATCCGATCCGGCTTTTGTCATCGTCCAGGCTTTTCTTGTGCTGCTTTTCGTTAAGCCAGCGAACGCACGCTTCATCGAACGTTCGCGGCTTAAACTCCCCCATCTTATCAACTCGCCATGCTTCAGCTTTCAGCTGATCATAGAGCTCCTGCGCTTGCCTTTTGTCCGTTGTCCCAAGAGACCGTCTAATTCGACTTCCACCAGGCGTAACGAAGTCGCAGTGCCACGTACCGGCACGTTGTTTGATTGACATGCTTTATCCTCCTGCACATCAACCGCATTCACGGGTTGATTGTGGATCGGGTTCTTCACTGCCGCAATACAGTCTGTTTTGCAGATCAGGTATGGGCTTTTTTTCTTATGTGGATTTTTTCGGGTAGCAGCCAGGCGACCGGACTTTATCCACTGGGCAATCGTGCCTTTATCCACTTTAAGGAAGGCGGCGGCCTCATCTCTGGTAAATACTTCTTCGTCCATCGATGTTCTCCAGTGGCCCCAGCCGGGGCCGTCATTGTTATTCAGTGTGCCTGTGCTGGCAGGTTTCGAAGTTTGCGAACGCCGATCATTGCTGTGGCGACATAGCTGGTGGCCCGGTTGACGACTTCGACGGTGACCTTCATGCCGTCCACCTCGACGGTGTAATTTGTCTGGTGCTTCTGCCTGCCGTAATCGCCATATTTAGCGTGGTGCTCCGCCAGCGCAGCATCGCAAGCGCGGCGACCAATAGGTGATTGCTTACTGCGATTAATCAGCTTCATCATCACTTCACTCCCAAAGTCGCTACTACATCACTCGCTGTTTCGCGAGTGCTGCCTTTGCTGGATATAGCCCGGCGAGCACTGACGCGGTGCAGCGTGAAGCCGTGCTGTTCGTAAAGTTCAATTACTCGCGGTGCGGTAGAATTGCTGATTACCACTTTCGCCCCCCGCTGGTGGGCTGCCACACAGCTTTCCGTAAGCTCTACCTGGCTATCCCATGAGAACCCACCAGCCGCGTAGTTAGTGAAACCCGCGGTGCCGGGCAGCGGCTCATAAGGCGGATCGCAGTAAACGACGTCACCATCACCAGCCAGCGCGAGCGTGCGCCTGAAGCCTGCATTCATGAATACGCATGCGTGAGCCTTCCGCTTAAATGCCCTGATCTCTTCTTCCGGGAAATATGGCGCTTTATATTTCCCAAAGCCGACGTTAAAAAAACCGTCCAGGTTATAACGGATCAGCCCGTTGAAGCAGTGCCGGTTGAGGTAAAGGAACGCTGCTGCGCGCTCGACCGCATCCAGCCGCTGCGCGTTGAATGCTTCACGAATTACCGTGTAGTTTTCGGCATCATTCAGATGCCTGAATGCCTTCATTGCCTCATAGATCACCGAGTCGGGGACCACCGCCAGCATCTGATACAGGTTAATCAGGTCAGCGTTGACGTCAGCCAGAAGAAAGCGTTCGTGCTTGTCTGAGTTAAGGAACACCGAGCCGCCACCCACAAAAGGCTCAATAAGGCGTTTACCTGCGGGGATCAAACGCTCCAGTTCCGGCAGCAGCGAATATTTGCCGCCAGCCCATTTAAGGAACGGGCGCTGCCAGCTGCGCAGCGCCGGTTCTTCTATGGGCATCGCCGCAGCTCCACTGCAAACAGATCCGTATCTCATGCTGCCACCTGCTTTTCGTTAAGTTCTTCAGCCAGTCGTTGCGCCTTCAGTGGGTTGGTAACGACTTCACCCCACGGCAGCAACCATCCGTTTTTCTCTTTGAGCCAGGGAAGGCGCACCGCGCCAACCCTGATGTCGTCGTGAGCGTGAGTCATAGGATGGACTCCATTTCGTCGATGTAGAGGCCCTGAGCAATCAGGCGGCTACGGCGGGCGGCACGGGCTATGCACTCCTGCCGTCTACCTTCCTGCGATTGCTCAATGGCGCGCCGGGTGAACAGGCGCGATTTGCCCTGCGGCGTCACAACCTTCGGCTTCGTGACCAGGTCGAAAGTCCGGTCACAGATGCCGTCCTCGTTGAGCCATTTTTTCGACTCAACGATCTGCGCTATCTGCCCAGAGCCGCGGGTGATGCCGTTGGCGACCCGGTTAAACTCGATCAGGGTTACGCCAAACTTCTCAGCGATTTCGCTACCGGTTACCGGGCGGCCTCGCGTCTGAATCATCCAGATAACGCGCTCACGGAGGCCGGAGAATTGCCCGGTTCGACCGGGTCTGCGGTAGAAGGGTGTGCGTTTCATGCTGCACGCTCTGTGATTTTCTGAATTTCCGATTCCAGATCTGCAAGGAAGCTCTTAACCTCAGATTCAATTTCGCGCGCCAGCTCTTCATCGAAATGAATGCGCTTCTTGAAATAGGCGAGGTCAGGCGGCAGACGATCATCGAAACTAACGAAATCACACCATTTCCGCCCGGTGCACATCATCTGCGCGTGCATTTGCAGCATGTACTGGCGCTTTGGCTCGCCAGTTTTCAGCGTTTCAAGATGGGTCCAGGTGTTGGGGCATTTGATTTCGATAAGCCCGTCGTCGTTTACAAGTCCGTCCGGGCTGGCTGCGAATCCGGGTATGGTTGGGTGATCGATGAGTCCAACTTCAGTGATTTCCGCATCGAACTCATTCAGCGCGTACATTTCGCGAGCCACTGGCTCCAGTTCAGTGCCACGCATCATCGCGGCATTCGAATACCCTTCCTCCAGCTTCCCGGTCAGCCGCTGGCAAATCAACTCGGCAATGTAGTTCTGGCGGCTGGAGGAGTAGCCCGACTTAGTCCGGGCCATGACATCAGCCAGGCGACTGGCAGTGACCTTGCCGCAGCGCGCAGCAAACCATTCAGGGGTGCGTTGCTCCATCATTCAGCCTCCGCATCTGCGACATTGACAGGTTCGGCGTTGTCGACGGCAAGACTCATGTCATACATGCGTCGCTTCTCAACTGCGCCGATCACCTGCTTCTCTTCAGCGCTCAGCGCCACCCAGAACTCCTGATACTTAACGGTTCCAAGGCGCGCGGCTGACTCACCTTTTGCGATCAGATCCGGGCGACGGCTATCTGATTCATGGCCCGCATGAACCTCTGCCGTTGTTCCTTCAATCACTCGCTCTGCCTCGTCCTGGTCGAAGATGCCAGCGAAACCAAAGGCCAGACGTGCGCACTGGATCAGCGTCTTGTGGCGAAGCATGCGGGTAGGGTGGGACTGCCATGGCTGTGTGTTGCGTTTGCACTCGCCCATGTACTCGGTGACGATTGTCGGGTGCTTGCGATCTTTGCGGTAAATCTTGCAGGTGCACGCGCCTTCCTCTTTGTCGTAAGAGAATTCCATGCCATCGAACTGAGGATGTTCGTTGATAATGCGAGCCCATCCATCAACGCCAACGACCGGGACAATCCCGCCTTTATCTGGGAATGCGTAAATCTCTTAGGTCCATGGGTTCAGGCCGTACTGGTTGGCGGCGATCAGTAGGGCTGTAAACTGCTCGTCCGTGACGTTGCCACCTTTGAACGCTGTATTCTTCAGTGTATTCATCAGGTCTGTGCCGGCATCCATGCCGAGTCGTGCGGCCAGTTTCCCGGCCATGGTGGAAAGTGCAGTACTCATTGTTAAATCCCTCAAAAATTAAAACGGGCAGGTTGGATGAAGGCGATCCCACTCTTCTTCGGCGCGGTCGTAACAGATGCGTGTGACATAGTCGTTATAGGCTTCCTCTGCCTTTTCACCGACTAGTGCCATTTGCGCTTCTTTTGGAAGAAACAGGCTACTCATTTGCAGAGCATATTTCGGGAACATGGCGATCAGTTCTTTCGCCCGGTCGTCGATCCACTTCTCTTTCTCGTCGGTGAGCTGCTGCTCGACCCAGCGCCGATCTTCGATGCGGTCATAAGTGAGGAATGAGTTCATGGTTGCCTCAATATTTGATGTGCGCGTCCTGCACTTTGCCGCCAGCGATCGCCAGCACTGCTTTCTGTGCGTATTCTTCTGGGATGCCCTGAGCAATCAGATCTGCGTAGACACGACGATTGACGGTGCGGCGGTGCGCTTTGTCTGCGGCTCGGCGCGCTGCTTCTTCAGCGTTGCGCTGCGCTTCGACCAAACGGGCGGCTTCTGCCCCTTCCTGGCGGCGGCGCTCGGCGGCAACGGCTTCTTCTTTTTCGCGGCGCGCACGCTCTTCGGTTTCCTTCTTCTCGCGTTCCGCACGCTGTTCCGCTTCGATGCGCTGGCGTTCCGCCAATTCAGCGCGGGCTTTCTCTTCGGCTTCACGGCGCGCTGCGGCTTCAATCTCCGCTTTGTGCTTCGCTTCGGCATCGCGGCGGGCTTGTTCTGCCGCTTCCTGTTTCAGCCGATCATCACGTTCACGCTGAGCCTGTTCCGCCAGACGGCGCTGCTCTTCGCGGTCACGGTCAAAATCCTTGTTCATCAGTAGAGCCATTTCGTGGTCCGCTTCGAACTTGGCAGCCAGCTCCTGATCGAACCTGATGTTCATCTCCAGCGCTTCGGCGTGCATCGCGTTCATGGCTTCTTCAGCCTTAATGCGTTCCTGCTCGGCGTCCCATTCGGTGAGTGGGCGGCGGGTCGCATCGCGCAGCTCGTCGCAGGCATCAACGAATCGCTTAATTTCGGCCTCAGCCGGACGCACAGCCTCTTTCAGGCGCTTCAGGTACTCACGGCCCGGCTTTTCGATTGCCGTCTTGCTGCGGGACACCTGCGCTGCCAGAGAGGCAACACGGTCACGGCCTTTCTTCGTGGACAGGTCCGGCACTTCGTTTACAGCCTGGCGGATTTGCTCAAGGTACGCGTCAAGGCCGCCCGCTACGTAAAGCACTGGAGCCTGTTCCGGCTTGATTTCTATGACAGTTAAGTCCGTTACTTCGCTCATGGTTTCTCCTGAAATTTGGATGTGCAGATGCCGCCCGCATTGAGCCAGGCCGATCGGTTGAATAGGGTGGTTAGTGCTGGATAGGGTTGCCGTGACCGTCCAGAAGGACGTCAATCACGCAGTCACTGAGGCGTATGATTTCTGCATCGGTGTGCAGGTACACCCATTTGCGCTCCTGAATGACTGCTGAGACGCGATAGGTTCGGCCTTCATGCATTGCCATCATGCCGGGCGTGATGCACTGGCGAATAAGCGGGGTGGTGCCGTAGTGCAAGTTGCTGCTAATTTTTTGCAAACTCACCATGCTGTTCTCTCCGAAAATCATTAAGGACAGCCACCGCATCGCTGATGTTGCGGTAGTAACCTAAAAACACTCTCTTTCCCGATGAATCAGTTGATCGTGCAGACCATTTTTTAACATCCGGTCTCCATGAGACGCCTTTAACACCAGTCCTGCTGTCGCTTCTTACCGACTTATTGAGGCAATTTTCATGACGACTTGCGGCTCTTAAGTTGCATGCCCTGTTATCTGTTCTGTCACCATTGATATGGTCTACTTCTTCAGGGGATTCCCCGGTGCATAAGAAGAATGCTATTCGAGAAAGGAAGTAGTGCCTTCTTCCAATACCAACTCGGAGATAGCCATTATTGTTTTTTGAACCAGCAGGCCGACCCTTTACAACCCATCCTGATTTCGTCACTTTCCACGTAAATACTCCGGTTTCAGGGTTGTAATCCAGCAAGGCATCTATCTCCTCTGCACTAGGCAACTTGTGCTTTCGCATCATACCTTCACCTCAACCTGTTCCAGGAGTCCAGCCAGCTTCATGTGCCAGCGGTTCAGCGTCAGCTTTTCACGCGGGTTCGATACCGACGTCAGCTGCCACTCGTTATCGTTGAGCTTTTTGGCGGTGTACTGCTTGCCGTTGTGGGTGACTGTCATGATGCCTCCCGCTTTTCTTTGATGTCGGCGCGCAGGTGAATCTCTTTCCCATCAGCTGTCGGGAATATAAGGATGTCATCACGAACCGCGAGAAGATGGGCCACTGCAAATAGGGCCTCGTTTGTGACATCAAATTTCTCGCCGGTGAACTCACGAACGCCGGGCGCCAATTTGCTTGGCTTTGATCGACCCGCGAAAATTCGCTTCGTCAGGCCTGAAAAACCTACTGTGATTGGGTTGCTCATAAATCCTTTTGGCCTTATCGCGGCGAACGGAACGGTTAATACAAGACTTCAACGCATTTATTCAGTGTTTCAATGGGCGGTGGATGGCCGCCGGTTGTCATAAATGGGCAGACTCGAAAATCTGCCTATGTATGGCCGATAAAAAACCCGCCGGAGCGGGTCATTCGCACTTTGCATGTCTGACTGGTTTTAATTTCCACTCAATGGCCTTAAGCTCAATTTCCTTCCTGATTTCCTGATGCGTTTTTACGGAGCCATCCGGGTTTTTATTGAATGGATTTAGCGTTTGATAAAACTTTTCCCGTCTTTTGCATGCTTTACCGCATACATCACACTTTCCGGATTTCTCAGCAAAAGTTGAGACCTCATCGAACCGCGTTGTTGTAATTCCACCCCATCCCATCGTCTTACCCTCTGTCGTTACCCGCTGATGCGGGAGAAATGCTTTGGTCGGTGTGGTGGATTCGTGGACCGGATTGATCCGTGAGCATCACGAATCAGCTGCCCACCACACCCCAAAACATTCCAGTTAGTGCCGGGATATTTATCCGCGCCCGGCGCGCGCTCCCTTGCTTTCCACAGTCAAAGGAATGCCGTAGACTGATGAATCCACAGTCAAAAGGAGGTTTTATGTCAGATATTGCTAATCCTAAAACACACCCTGAGCTTGCAGCCGCTCAATTGGTAATTGAGTTAGTGCGCGCTGAACGTGTTCCCATTCATCATGACAATGTGAATGGTCTATTGAAGATTTATGACCAGGCATTACAGCACTTTAAAACTGACCATTTTGAAGATGGCAGTGATAGGTAGTTAATTGTCGTATAGTTTAAAAAACGCCTCCCGGACGGTTTGAGCAATTGCTTTTGCTTTTTCCGTCCTGTTTTTCTCATCAATAAAGACCTCATCATTAAGCCTCTTAGCCAGAAGCTCTGCAGCTATTGACTGCACCTGTTCAGGTAATTCGTAAAACTTCATAAGCGCCTCTCTTTTTGTTTACCGTCAGCCCCTCGTAAAGAGCTGCTGGTAAATCGTTTAGCCATAATTGCCGCTCTTCCTGAGCTCGCCTATGGTCCGACGCATGGTTTACTGTCGCGCCGTTCGACTGACCGAATCTCTACTTCGCCGCTGGCTAACTTCGCTCAGCTGTCGATGTTTCGTTTCGATGGGGTAAATTTAGCGTTATGCTAAATTATGCGCAATAGCAAAATGCTAAATTATTGGTGGGTTATATTTAGCGCATTGATTAATAAGCTCTTAAACATTTACAGGGCAGGAATTTAGGGCGAAAAAAAGCCCGCGCGATGGCGGGCTTGAGCGGGATTTGCGTGAGGTTATGGGATGTTCAGTATCTTGGCATCAACCACAACGCCGATAATTTTGCAGTTGCCGTTAACCTCTATCATTGGATATGCGGGGTTAAGAGGCTTAAGGAAGCGTCTGCCGGCATCGATTACAAGCTTCTTAAAGGTCGCTTCGTTATCGCCTTCAAGCTTCGCGACAACCAGCTTCCCGTTGCGCGGTTCGACTTCAGGATCAACAAGTATCGCTGCCCCCTCTGGTATGCTCAGCCCGGCCGGGGAGGTCATAGAATCCCCTTTAACGTCAAGCCAGAATGAATCTTCTGAGCAGTTAACAGTCGTGTCATACCAGCGATCTATCGCTCTTCGGTGATAAGGTTCTACAGCTTCCATCCATTGCCCCGCGCTTACCCAGCTGATTACAGGATAACTTCCTTTTGTCTCGTTCAGTCCTCGAAATGCAACGTTCGAAGGTTCTTCACTGGTGTGTAAAACATCCATCCAACCAAAAGGCAGATCAAGCGCACTTTCAATTTTGCGAGCCATCTTATCGCCGATATTGCGATGAGGGTTTGGTCCCAGCAGCTGGCTAAGCGCAGCCGGACTTGTCTCGATGAGCTCGGCGAACTGCGCCTTTGTCATTCCAGACTCGTGCTGGCGCTTCTCATACAGCGCTTCCAGGTTGGCTTTTCTGATTTCTTTATTTTCCATCCCTGCATTGTTACTGCTTTTAGCAAAATGATAAATGTGCAAATTGCTAAATGTTGCTTGCGTAGTATTTAGCATAACGCTAAACTCCAAATCAAACGACTCAACCGGAGACACCAATGAGTACTGAACTGCATCGCTGGCGTAAGGGCGCCACTACAGACGAATGGGCGCAGCTCGCAAAACTGGCAAACACAACGCCAGGTTATCTGGACCAGATCGCTTACGGAAATCGTCGCGCATCACCAGAAATGGCATCGGCTATCGAAGATGCCACAAAAAAATTTCACCGCCAGGATCCGGTGCTCAAAGAGAGCCTGGTTTTTGCCTCGCCGCGAAATACCGCGGCATAACCAATTAATTCAGAGGAAGTATCGCAAATGGAAACCTTAACGACACGCAACAAAGCGGAGGCACGACGAATTGAGAGTTGGGTGCAGCGTCAAATCGCTGATCTGGGTACCGCCCGGATAGCCGAAGTAGCTGGCATCAACAAATCCACAGTCAGCCGGTGGCGGGAGAACCTGGTGCCGAACATGTCGCTGCTGCTGGCCATCCTGATTTCGAACCGGGATGGGGTGAAGGGAGATTTTGAAGCATGAACGTAGAAAGGGGAAAAGCCGCGGTGCTGGAACACCAACGGCTTTCAGGTGCAAAAACGAGAGTAGTTGCAGGAGGAATAATGGCAAAAAATCCACGCTATTACCATACCGCTGTACATAAAAACATAACCCGCGACCGCTTCATCCGCTCGGTTAACCCGATTGTGGCAGAGAAGATGCGCGCCATCCTGGAAGAACTGAAACGTAAGGAGAGTGGCCGTGGGTAACGTATCCAATTTAGCCGAAGCCAGAGAGGCCAGAAGGCTCCAGAAACCGCGCACGAATGACGGTAAGGGGTTTGCCTTGCTGCACCGTAAAATTATGGATGTGCCGTTCTACAAGGACGCTGAGGCGGCTCATTTATGGGTTCACCTGCTCCTGCGCGCTAATCACGAACAGACACTGGTATCGACTGATGTTGGCGATGTGATCTGCGAGCGCGGCGAGTTCATCACCGGGCGTAACACGCTGGCAATGGAAACGGGTTTGACCGCTGATCGCGTTAAATCACTGCTCCGTAAATTCCAGAACCTGCGCATGCTCACCACCACATCGACCACCCGTTTAACTGTTCTAACAGTGGTCAAATATGACGAATATCAGTCAAATTTTTGTCCAGCCGATGTCCAGCCAGTGTCCACAGATAACAATATATTAAATAACTTACTACCTAACGGTAGTAAGTATGTCGCAAATGACCAGAAATCCGCTGAAGAGAAAAAGTCCCGTTTGTCATGCGATGAAGTATGGCAATGCCTGAAAGACGAACTGCCTGAAGCCCGGGGATGGAGATGCCTCACTGATGAGCGGCGCAATCTGATCCGCACCTTCTGGGGTAAGGCTAACAAGATTTCCCGCAACCTGGACGGCAAGCCGATGGATATGGACGGTTTCAGAAGCTATCTGCGCTACATCGCTCAGAACTGCCGCTGGATGCTTGAAGACCGACCAGACCAGAAATCCGGGAAGACCTGGCGCCGCATGAAATTCGATAAGTTCCTGACCGAAAAGCTCTACATCGAAGTGCGCGAGGGGGATCGTGATGACCGCTGAATTTGTGGCTGTACCACAAAACCTCGAAGCAGAGCAGAGCGTTATCGGTGGCCTGCTGTTGGATGATGACAACAGCGAGCGAGTCCAGAAGGTTCTGGCGATGCTCAAGCCTGAGTCGTTCTACAGCCGACCTCACCAGCTGATCTTTGCCGAGATGCGCCAGATGTTCCGCGACAACAAGCCAGTGGATGGGCTGACATTGTTCGACGCGCTTGAAGGAAAAGGTCTCGCGGAGCAGGTAGGTGGCTTTGCTTACCTGGCAGAGATCGCAAAGAACACTCCCAGCGCTGCAAACATCGTGGCATACGCTGCATCAGTCCGGGAAGCCGCAATGGAGCGCTACGGTATCAACCGCCTGACCGAAGCTACTGAACTGCTGTATTCCCGCAACGGCATGAGCGCTACGCAGAAGTACGAGGCCATTCAGGGTATTTTCACCCAGCTCGCAGACCATTCAAAAACCGGCAGTCGCCGTGGGTTGAGGTCTTTCGGCGAGGTTATGGATGACTGGGTAGCGGATCTGGAGAAACGGTTTGACCCTTCAGGCGAACAGCGCGGTATGAGTACCGGTATCCCGTCACTCGACCGGCTGCTGGCGCCTAAAGGTCTGGTTAAAGGCTCTTTGTTCGTGATTGGCGCAAGGCCAAAGATGGGCAAGACAACCCTGTACGGGCAGATGGCGATCAACTGCGCGATTCGCGAGAAAAAACCAGCGCTGATGTTCAGCCTAGAAATGCCAGGCGACCAGATCCTCGAAAAACTGGTTGGTCAGAAGTCCGGCGTAAACCCGAGCATTTTTTACATGCCCGCCACGGATGATGCCGATGACCAGTACCAGGGCGACTACGACGGCGATTTTAAGAAGGCGATCGCCACAGCCGGGCGACTGAGTGAAATCGACATGCTGTACATCGACGACACTCCGGGCCTGTCACTGGCGCACATCGTTAGCGAAAGCCGCCGAATCAAACGCGAGAAGGGCTGCGTAGGCATGATTCTGGTTGACTACCTGACGCTGATGACTGCCGAAAAGGCCGATCGTAACGACCTGGCCTACGGGATGATCACCAAAGGTCTGAAGAACCTCGCCAAAGAGCTTGGCTGCGTCGTCGTGCTGCTGACCCAGCTCAACCGAGAACTGGAGAAGCGAGTGAATAAACGCCCGTTACCGAGCGATTCCCGCGATACAGGACAGATTGAGCAGGACTGCGACTACTGGGTTGGCATCCACCGGGAAGGTGCTTTCGATGACAGCGTGCCGCCGGGAGAAACCGAGTTAATCCTGCGACTCAACCGCCACGGCAGTACCGGAACGGTTTATTGCAATCAGCTCAACGGTGCAATTTACGACACAGACCAGCAGGCCGCAGCCGCAGAACGCCGCGTACGCGAGCAGCAGCCTAAAAAGAAAGGGGGCTTCTGATGACCATAACAATTCGTGGGCAGATTCTTGCAGCCCTGCGTAATAACCCGGGCCTGAACAGTGCTCGTATTGCCAGCATGATCGGCATGACCACCAAAAAGATTTCCGGCCCGTTAAGCACATTGTTAGCAGACGGCCTGATCGAGTTCGAAGGCAAGCACGGCCAGCGGCTGTATCGGCTGACCAGCTACGGCATGAAATACGCACCGGAAACCATCCCGGCCATGCCGAAGGGAAATTCGAAGCTGGTGCAGCGTACAGAGGCAAACGTGATCTGCCAGGGGTGCCGCAACAGCCCGGCGATGAAGCGAGTATTGATGGTTTGGGGGAGGGTAGGGGTATGAAACTGAAAATGCACACGCCGGACGGATCGGTTATTGTCGAAAGTAACCTTGTAACGCAGTTCTACCCTGATTTCGAAAGCGGCGGCGAGCTGACCACCATCGAAACGGTATCGGCCACAGGAGAAACTTTCTCGGTGAAAGTAAAGCACTCGTTTATGCAGGTGACTGGAGCACTGGCTACCGCCTGGAGCGTTGACGAGAAGAAAGCAGAAGGAGCCGCCCAATGAGCAACATCGACAAACAGGCGCTGCGTGAAGCGGCGGAGAGAGCAGAATCCGATAGTTGGGGTTATGATCGCGATGAATTCAATGAGGCTCTAACCCCGTCCACCGTGCTGGCACTGCTAGATGAGCTGGAAGCCAAAGACAAGCAGATTGCAGATTTGAAGGAAGCGTTCCGAATAGCTTTGTCTGCTGCTGGCATCGACGTACCCGCCGCAGCCGGTAAAGGAGAGGCATCATGAGCACCTTCACCAAAGAGCAGTTAATCGAAAAGCTTCAGCACAGAATTTCTGTCGCATCAGGATTTCCGGAGTCAGAAAAAGCGCAAATGGATCTTGAGCTGGCGCGTATCGCGCTGGCATCGCTCGAAGCGGAGCCTGCCATTCATCGCTGGCGCAGGGTGACCGCTGAGCCATACGGCCCTTATCCTTGGCATTACGGTAATTTTATCTGCTTCTCAAAACCAGTTGATGGGATTGAGGACGAGTATTATTACGCCGCCCCGCCAGCGCCGGTATCTGTGCCTGATGAGCGTTATCAGCATCTGAGTGAGCTTTATCACGCGCAGGAGAAACGGCTGTTCAAGCTCGCACAGCGAATCAAGGGGGCGTCATTCGATAAATACGCGTACTCACCATCGCAGGCTATCGATGTCCTGGAGTCAGCAATTTTTGGTGAGCGCGAAGATGAATGCCGCGCCGCCATGCTTCAGGGTGCCGAACTTGTAACGACGGCTAACAAGTTGCGCGACGCAGTGGAAACCATACGCAACTCCGGCATTGAAATCGACGCTGAGAAAATCTTTGCAGAGCGTGATGCTCTCAACGCCCCGGTGATTCCGGATGGTTACTGCATCATGCCACTAAAGTTGACTGCCGATAATGGAGCCAAAGGCGCGCTATGCGGAGAGTTTCATGTTCAATACCGCATCGTTTGTCAGTCATGCGTAGGTGAAGGTTGTGAAGACTGTAACCATACAGGCGGGTGGGATGCTGAAATCCCCGTTGGCTGGGACACCATAAAGCGAATTCATGAGGCAGCAGTAGAAGCTTGCGCAATGCCAGCAGCACCGCAGCAGGAGGTGAAGTGATGGGCAAGTTTACTTTCGTCATTGAGTTCGAAGACGGCAAGGAGCCGCCAGTACATGCCCATATGGAAGCTTTCGGTGGGGTGATTGTTGCGGTCGCGTTCCGTGATGCATTGAGCGAGGATGATCACCAGAAGACGATCACTACCTCTCCTCAGGTGCTTAGCGAGATGCGGTGCTTTATCTGCAATGGCAAGCATCCGATAGGTGTCGCCTGCCCACTTAGGTCGCCAACAGTGGTATCGCATAATGCCTAACCCATTCGACGCATAACAAACAGGCCTCTTCGGAGGCCTTTCTCTTACGTTGATTTTGTTGAATCAACCGTCCATACTTTCTTTGCTGACGGCCTGAACACCCGTCAGTGACTTCTGCGCATTTAAGGGGACTTAAATGCGACCACAATCTGAACTCCTCACCTTGTCACAGATGCAGAAATGCACCTGCGATTTTCTGCATTCTGCGTTACCTCTCGGAGGTGGCGTATGAAACAGCAATTCCACCTCATCAACGATGCCATCAAGCAAAACGCTATCAACTTCATCCGGGAGCTGCCGGTGGACGACAAACGCCCATTAGTTCTCGATATCAAGGAGATGACCCGCACCCTCGATCAGAACAAAAAAATGTGGCCACTGCTTAAAGACCTTTCCGACCAGGTTACGTGGTTTGGCAATAAGTACGATTCTGACGACTGGAAAGACCTGATCACCGCAATGGTTGCCAAGTCCAAAAAGCAAGAGCAGCGCATGGCTCCGGGTCTCGATGGTGGTGTTGTGATGTTCGGGCAGCGAACCAGCAAGATGACCGTCCGCCAGATGGTTGAGGTGATTGAGGCTATCTACTGGTTCGGAACTCAGCAGAACGTCAAGTTCAGCGAAAAATCATGCCTCGAAATTGAATGGGCAAAACGCTGGGGTGAGCACAATGAGTAGCCCACTTTCCCGCGTCATCACGAACGAAATCTTCCGCGTTCCGGCACGCCGCAACCGTAAGCCCGCGGTTAAGCCGTCCGACATCCCGACAATGAAAGGCTATACCGCCCGCCTGGTGGATCAGAAATGGCTGCGACTCGCAGCGAGGAGAAAATCTTCATGAGCATGTATCAACGCATTAATGGCGCTGACTGGCGCAATATTTTCGCCGTCGGCGATCTGCATGGGTGCTACACGCTGCTGATGAATGAGCTCGAAAAAGTTTCGTTCGACCCTGCGTGTGATTTGCTGATTTCGGTTGGAGACCTTGTTGACCGCGGCGCGGAAAACGTCGAGTGCCTGGAGCTGATTACTATGCCTTGGTTCCGGGCTGTGCGAGGAAACCATGAGCAGATGATGATTGATGGGCTATCGGAGTATGGGAACGTCAATCACTGGTTGGGAAATGGTGGCGGCTGGTTCTTCAATCTCGACTATGACAAAGAAGTGCTGGCTAAGGCTCTGGTTCACAACGCAGCTGAGCTGCCACTCGTCATCGAGCTGGTTACCGCTGAGCGTAAAATCGTTATCTGCCACGCTGACTACCCGCATAACGAGTATGCGTTCGATAAGCCCGTCCCGAAAGATATGGTCATCTGGAATCGTGAGAGGGTTAGCGACGCTCAGGACGGCATTGTCTCGGCAATAGCCGGTGCTGATCTGTTTATCTTCGGACACACCCCAGCTCGCCAGCCCCTGAAATATGCAAACCAGATGTACATCGATACCGGCGCTGTGTTCTGCGGAAACCTCACACTGGTACAGGTGCAAGGTGGCGCCCATGCGTAAACCATCCCGCCGTAAGTGCAAAGTATGCGGCGAATACTTCGTGCCGAAATTCCACGACATCCGGATCCGCTGGTGCAGCCCGGAACACGGAGCAATCCTCGCAATGGAAGAACGCGAAAAGGAGAAGGTGAAAGCCGCGGCTAAGCGCATCAAGGAGCACAAAGAGAAAGAGCGCGCGGAACGCCGGGATCTGAAAGCGAGAAAGGTGGCGCTAAAAACGAAACCGCAGTGGAGATCGGAAGCGCAGGCGGCATTCAACCGGTACGTCCGTCTGAGGGATGCAGGTAAGCCGTGCATCAGCTGCGGCAGGCTGCCAGAGCAGAAGTTTGGCGGAACCATGGACTGCGGACACTATCGCACCCGTGGCGCTGCCGCGCATCTGGCTTTCAACCTTCACAATACCGCTGCCCAGTGTGTCTATTGCAACCGGGATCGGGACGGCGCGCAAAAGGCATTTGAACAGGGTCTTATTGAGCGCATCGGTGCCGAAAAAGTTGAGGCGATAAACAACGATAACTCTGTCCGCCGGTTCGACATCCAATACCTGCAACGCATCAAATCTATTTTCACACGCAAAGCCCGCGCGCTGGAAAAACGCCGGGCCCGCCGACAGGAGGCAGCATGAGCACAGAAACCGAAATTGAAC
>OKJP01000013.1_pt1 | contig 19380 bp, 21 predicted proteins | sample 1611731 | NCBI WGS metagenome assembly OKJP01 (sample SAMN04436766, study PRJEB24849) | human gut metagenome | biome: human gut; feature: NICU; material: stool | host: Homo sapiens | place: USA: Saint Louis, MO | collected 2011-05-02
CAGCGATCAGGTGATCATCGGCCCACAGGTGCAGCGCGAGAAATCCGGCATTGAAGCCTTAATTTAACAGGGGGTCGTTGTGTTTGATTTCGACAGAATCATTGAGCGTAAAAGCGATAAATGCCGTAAATGGGATCATGCGTTTGTGTGTTCGCGTTTCGGTGATGTCCCGGAGGGATTTATCCCGCTGTGGATAGCAGACATGGATTTCACCTCGCCACCCGCCGTGATTGAAGGCTTCCAGCGCATCGTGGAGCATGGCACCTTCGGTTACACCTGGTGCTTCGACGAATTCTACGATGCGGTCATCGCCTTCCAGCGCACCCGTCATCAGGTTGAGGTGCATAAGTCATGGATCACCCTGACCTACGGCACCGTTTCTACGCTGCACTATACGGTTCAGGCGTTCTGCAATCCCGGCGACTGCGTGATGATGAACACCCCGGTGTATGACCCGTTTGCGATGGCGACACAGCGACAGGGCGTGCGGGTGCTTGCAAATCCGCTGAGCGTGAAGGAAAACCGCTATCAGCTGGATTTTAATCTGATTGAAGTTCAGCTCAAAACTCACCGTCCAAAACTGTGGTTCTTCTGCTCGCCGCATAACCCCTCGGGCCGCATCTGGCAAGCGGATGAGATACGCCAGGTGTCCGATCTCTGTAAGCGCTACGGCACGATTCTGGTGGTTGATGAGGTTCACGCCGAGCACATTCTGGACGGTACATTCGTCAGCTGTCTGACTTCGGGCTGTGCCGCCCAGGACAACCTGATTGTGCTGACCTCCCCCAATAAAGCCTTCAACCTTGGCGGGCTAAAAACATCCTACTCAATGATTCCAGACGATTCGCTGCGCCAGCGTTTCCGCCAGCAGTTGGAGAAGAACTCCATTACCTCGCCGAATATCTTCGGCGTGTGGGGGATTATTCTGGCCTATCAGCAAGGTCTGCCATGGCTCGACGCGCTGAATGGTTATCTGCGCGGCAATGCCCGCTACCTTGCGGATGCCATCCAGACCCACTTCCCTGCATGGAAGATGATGAACCCGGAGTCGTCGTATCTCGCCTGGATAGACGTCAGTGCGGACGATCGCAGTGCGACGGCGCTACCCCAACATTTCGCCAAACAGGCTGGCGTGGTCATCGAAGATGGCAGCCACTACGTACAAAACGGCGAAAACTACCTGCGTATTAACTTCGGCACCCAGCGCTACTGGCTGGAACAGTCCATCAACCGAATGCTGAAGCATTACTGATAAGGATCTTACCCCGATGAAAACAAGGCTCACTCTCTCGCTGCTGGCTCTCTGTGTTTCTCATGGCGCGGCGGCAGCAAACTACGCGCTCAGTAACAACAATATTGCCCTTTCGTTTGATGATGCAAATGCAACGGTAGTAGTAACGGACAGCAAAGCTAACCATCCGCTCACGCCCCAGGAGTTGTTCTTTCTGACGCTGCCGGATGAAACAAAAATCCACACCGCTGATTTCAAAATCAAGCACGTCGAAAAGCAGGACAACGCGATAGTCATCGACTTTACGCATCCGGATTTTAACGTAACGGTGAAACTGAACTTGGTGAAGGGAAAATACGCCAGCATCGGCTACACCATCGCCGCCGTCGGGCAGCCGCGGGACGTAGCGAAAATGACCTTCTTCCCGACGAAGAAGCAGTCTCAGGCACCTTACGTTGACGGGGCGATTAACAGCTCGCCAATCGTGGCCGACTCGTTCTTCATCCTGCCAGACAAACCGATTGTGAATACTTACGCTTATGAAGCCACCACGAACCTCAACGTGGAGCTGAAAACGCCAATTCTGCCTGAGACACCGGTCAGTTTTACCACCTGGTTCGGCACTTTCCCGGAAACTAATCAGCTGCGGCGAAGCGTAAACCAGTTTATCGATGCCGTGCGCCCGCGGCCTTATAAGCCTTATCTGCACTACAACAGCTGGATGGTCATTGGCTTCTTTACTCCTTACTCCGAGCAGGATGTCATTGGGCGGATGGACGAATGGAATAAAGAATTTATTGCCGGACGCGGGGTGGCGCTGGACGCGTTCCTGCTGGACGATGGCTGGGACGATCGCACCGGACGCTGGCTGTTTGGCCCGGCATTCAGCAACGGTTTTGGCAAAGTCAGGGAAAAAGCCGATAGCCTGCATAGCTCGGTTGGGCTGTGGCTTTCACCGTGGGGCGGTTACAACAAGCCGCGCGATATTCGCGTCTCGCATGCAAAAGAGTATGGTTTCGAAACCGTAGACGGCAAGCTGGCGCTGTCGGGGCCGAACTACTTTAAAAACTTTAACGATCAGATCATTAAGCTGATCAAAAACGAGCACATTACCTCGTTCAAACTCGACGGAATGGGTAACGCCAATTCGCATATCAAGGGCAGCCCATTTGCATCGGATTTTGACGCGTCCATTGCCCTGCTGCACAACATGCGCAGCGCAAACCCGAACCTGTTTATCAACCTGACCACCGGGACCGACGCGAGCCCGTCCTGGCTGTTCTATGCTGATTCAATCTGGCGTCAGGGCGATGATATCAACCTGTACGGTCCCGGCACGCCAGTGCAGCAGTGGATGACCTACCGGGATGCCGAAACTTATCGCTCCATCGTACGCAAAGGCCCGCTGTTCCCGCTGAACTCCCTGATGTACCACGGGATCGTCAGTGCAGAGAACGCTTACTATGGACTGGAGAAAGTACAAACGGACGGTGATTTTGCCGATCAGGTCTGGAGCTACTTCGCGACCGGAACTCAACTTCAGGAGCTGTACATCACGCCGTCCATGCTTAACAAGGCGAAGTGGGACACCCTGGCACAGGCGGCGAAGTGGTCGCGTGAGAATGCCAGCGTGCTGGTGGATACGCACTGGATTGGCGGTGACCCAACTTCGCGTGAGGTTTACGGCTGGGCCTCATGGAGTAAAGACAAAGCGATTTTTGGTTTACGCAACCCGTCGGATAAGCCGCAACGTTACTACCTGGATTTAACCAAAGATTTTGAGATCCCGGCAGGAGAGCGCTCGCAGTTTACCCTGAAAGCCGTGTACGGCAGTAATTCGACCGTACCAGAGGAATATAAAAACGCTGTGGTGATTACGCTGCAACCGCTGGAAACGCTGGTGTTTGAGGCGATTCCGGGAAAATAGTAAGGCTTTGACACGGTGTAGGCCGGGTAAGGCGAAGCCGTCACCCGGCAAAACAGGCGGCAGGGGCTTACTCCCCCTGCTGCTCCAGCGCATATTTATACAGCGCATTTTTCTTCACGCCGTGGATCTCCGCCGCCAGCGCCGCCGCTTTTTTCAGGGGCAGTTCAGCCTGTAGCAGGGTCAGCGTACGCAGCGCATCGGCAGGCAGGGCGTCTTCCTGCGCTTTATGCCCTTCGACAATCAGCACCATTTCGCCCTTGCGGCGGTTCTCATCCTCTTTCACCCACGCCAGCAGTTCGCCAACCGGCGCGCCGTGAATGGTTTCCCAGGTTTTGGTCAGCTCGCGCGCCAGCACCACGTAGCGGGATTCGCACCAGACGGTAACCATATCCTCCAGGCTTTCCAGCAGGCGGTGGGTTGATTCGTAAAAAATCAGGGTACGCGGCTCTGCTTCCAGATCCTTTAACACGTCGCGACGGCCTTTGGATTTAGCAGGCAGGAAACCTTCGTAGCAGAAACGATCGGACGGCAGGCCCGCCGCACTTAATGCGGCAATAGCAGCACACGGCCCCGGCAGCGGCACAACGCGGATCCCTGCTTCACGGCAGGTGCGCACCAGATGGTAGCCCGGATCGTTGATAAGCGGCGTACCCGCATCGGAGACCAGCGCGATGTTCTGCCCTTCTTTCAACTTCGCCACCAGCGTTTCGGCTTTTTGTTGCTCATTGTGATCGTGCAGGGCAAACAAACGGGCGTTAATGGCAAAGTGCTGCAGCAGTAAACCGGTATGACGGGTGTCTTCAGCAGCAATTAAATCAACAGCTTGCAATACAGTGAGTGCACGTTGGGTAATATCAGACAAATTCCCGATAGGAGTAGGTACAATATAAAGCTGGCCTTGAGAATTATCTGCCGTTTCGTGTTGTTTCATTGTTTCGTCCGTATTGCCGATTTAATATTGAGCTTTGCGTAAAAAAATCACTGGATACAGTATGGTACCGTTAACGTTTCTTCGAAAAAAAGCCGCGCACAGCGTGCCCCTCCTGCTGGCAGCCCTGATCTTTACCGGCTGCGGCACCCAGGCACCTGACCAGAGCACTGCTCATATGCAGGGATCCGCTCAGGCTGATTCTGGCTTTTATCTGCAACAAATGTCGCAGAGTTCAAATGATACCAGGATCAACTGGCAATTACTCGCCATTCGTGCACTGCTGAAGGAAGGAAAAACCCAGCAGGCCGCCGAGCTGTTCAGCCAGCTGCCGCTGGATCTTAACGACGATCAGCACCATGAGCAGACGCTGCTGTCGGCAGAACTGAAGGTCGCGCAGAAAGATTTCGACGGCGCGAAGAAGATCCTCGGCACTATCGAACTGAGCGCGCTGGATAAGAATCAGCAGGCCCGTTTCTGGCAGGCCGGTATCACCGCTGAGCAGGGTCGCCCCTCCCTGACGCTTCTCCGCGCGCTGATTGCCCAGGAGCCTCTGCTTGCGGGTGCGGACAAGCAGAAAAATATTGACGCAACCTGGCAGGCACTCGCCTCCATGACCCAGGATCAGGCCAGAGCGCTGGTGATCAACGCCGATGAAAATGTCCTGCAAGGCTGGCTGGATCTGCAACAGATGTGGTTCAACAACCGCAGCGATCCGAACATGCTGAAAGCCGGCATTACCGACTGGCAAAAGCGCTACCCGCAAAACCCGGGAGCAAAAATGCTGCCAACGCAGCTGGTGAACGTGCAAAACTTTAAGCCCGCCTCCACCAGCAAAATCGCCCTGCTGCTGCCGTTAAACGGCCAGGCAGCGGTGTTTGGCCGCGCCATTCAGCAAGGTTTTGAAGCCGCGAAAAACGGCACTACCGCCGTCACCGGCAGCGCCGTTCCGGCGCAGGCAGCACAGGCGGCGAATGTGAATGACGTCGTCAGTCCGTCAGCCGCCGAAACCAGCGACCTGACCACCGCGCAAACCCCTGCCCAGGGCACCATGCAGAATCCGGTTACCGCCCCAACGACGCAACCCGCTACCTCAGCGCCTGCGGCAACACAGGCCCCGGCTGAAACTCCGGCGCCCGCGACGGCAGAACAACCTCAGCCGCAAACAGCGCAGCCGGAACAGCAGCCAGCAGCCCAGCCGCAGGCTGTGGCCACCACCAGCGCTACCCCTGGTGCAGAGTAGAAAATCTACGCCACCAGCGCCCACCCGCTTGACCAGGTGCTGGCGCAGGTTCAGCAGGACGGGGCCAGCATCGTTGTCGGCCCGCTGTTGAAAAACAACGTGGAAGCGCTGATGAAGAGCAACACCACGCTGAACGTGCTGGCGCTTAACCAGCCTGAGCAGGTTCAGAACCGCGCCAATATCTGTTACTTCGCCCTCTCTCCGGAGGATGAAGCCCGCGATGCGGCCCGTCATATCCACGAGCAGGGCAAACAGGCGCCGCTGCTGCTGATCCCACGCAGCACGCTGGGCGACCGCGTTGCCAACGCCTTTGCGCAAGAGTGGCAGACCCTTGGCGGTGGCGTGGTGTTGCAGCAGAAATTTGGCTCAGCTTCCGAACTGAGAGCGGGCGTGAACGGCGGGGCAGGTATTGCCCTCAACGGTAGCCCGGTATCCGCCAGCCTGCCGCAGCAGCAGAGCGTCACCATCGGCGGTCTGACGATCCCAGCCCCTCCTACCGACGCGCAAATCAGCGGCGGCGGTAAAGTGGATTCGGCATACATCGTCGCTACGCCGGAAGAGATCGCCTTTATCAAACCAATGATCGCCATGCGTAACGGCAGCCAGAGCGGCGCAACGCTCTACGCCAGCTCCCGCAGCGCACAGGGTACCGCAGGCCCGGAATTCCGTCTGGAAATGGAAGGACTGCAATACAGCGAGATCCCTATGCTGGCAGGCAGCAACCCGCAGTTGATGCAGCAGGCGCTGGGCGCGGTGCGCAATGATTATTCCCTGGCGCGTCTGTACGCGATGGGCGTCGATGCCTGGGCGCTGGCAAACCACTTTACCCAGATGCGCCAGGTACCGGGCTTTGAGCTTAACGGGAATACCGGCGATCTGACCGCCGATCAGGATTGTGTGATTAACAGGAAGTTATCATGGCTCAAATACCAGCAGGGGCAGATCGTCCCGGCCAGTTAAGCCGCAAAGAGACCGGCGACGCGTGGGAGCTAAAAGCGCGCCGCTGGCTTGAAGGCAAAGGACTGCGCTTTGTCGCCGCCAACGTTCGCGGGCGCGGCGGCGAGATTGACCTGATTATGAAAGACGGTCAAACCATCGTGTTTGTTGAAGTACGCTACCGACAGTCGTCCCGTTTTGGCGGTGCTGCCGCCAGCGTGACGCTCGCCAAACAACAAAAATTATTACAGACTGCCCACTTGTGGCTTGCCCGCCATAATGGGAGTTTTGATACTGTGGATTGCCGTTTCGATGTGGTAGCCTTCACCGGAAATGCGATCGACTGGCTTAAAAACGCGTTTGGCGAAGACGCATAAATAAGATTTTAAAGGGATACCGTGCTCGAACGAATAAAAGTGTGCTTCACAGAAAGCATTCAAACGCAGATTGCCGCAGCGGAAGCCCTTCCGGACGCGATCTCGCGTGCAGCGATGACGCTGGTTCAGTCGCTGCTCAACGGCAACAAAATCCTCTGTTGTGGCAATGGCACGTCCGCCGCCAACGCACAGCATTTTGCTGCCAGCATGATCAATCGCTTCGAAACCGAGCGACCGAGTTTACCTGCCATTGCACTAAACACCGATAACGTGGTCTTAACTGCGATTGCCAACGATCGTCTGCATGACGAAATTTACGCCAAGCAGGTGCGCGCCTTAGGCCATGCCGGAGACGTGCTGCTGGCGATCTCCACGCGCGGTAACAGCCGGGATATCGTTAAGGCGGTTGAAGCGGCAGTAACCCGGGACATGACGATTGTCGCCCTGACCGGTTACGACGGCGGTGAGCTGGCTGGCCTGCTGGGGCCGCAGGATGTGGAGATCCGCATTCCTTCGCACCGTAGCGCCCGCATCCAGGAGATGCATATGCTCACGGTGAACTGCTTATGCGATCTGATCGATAACACGCTTTTCCCTCACCAGGATGATTAAGGAGTTCTCATGAAGGTTTTATCGGCCCTTGCAGTCGTGATGTCTGCATTACTGCTTCAGGGATGCATCGCTGCCGCTGTAGTCGGTACCGCAGCGGTCGGCACCAAAGCAGCGACCGATCCGCGTACCGTTGGGACGCAGGTGGATGACGGTACGCTTGAGCTGCGCGTAAACAGTGCGCTGTCGAAAGACGAACAGATCAAGAAGGAAGCACGCATTAACGTGACGGCTTATCAGGGTAAAGTTCTGCTGGCAGGCCAGGCGCCAACCCCTGAACTCGCCTCGCGCGCCAAACAGATCGCGATGGGCGTAGAAGGTACGGCGGAAGTGTTTAACGAGATCCGCCAGGGCCAGCCGATTGGTCTCGGCACCGCGTCATCTGATACCTGGATCACCACCAAAGTGCGTTCCCAGCTGCTGGGTACCGACCAGGTGAAATCCTCAAACGTGAAAGTAACCACGGAGAACGGCGAAGTGTTCCTGCTGGGCCTGGTGACAGAACGTGAAGGGAAAGCGGCGGCGGATATCGCCAGCCGGGTGAGCGGCGTGAAGCACGTCACCACCGCCTTTACTTATATCAAGTAATTCACACCTGACTGTAAGCCCGGTAAGCGCCAGCGCCACCGGGCTTTCTTTCACACCAGCGCCATACTCCCCACAATCACTCCGCTCAACGCCACCAGCCCCGCCGTCAGCCACAGCGCTTTCGCCGGGAATGACTTACGCAGCATGATCAGCGACGGCAGGCTCACCGCCGGCAGCGTGATGAGCAGCGCCAGCGCCGGTGCGGTACCCATGCCAGCCATCATCATGGTCTGAATAATCGGGATCTCCGCCGCGGTTGGGATCACAAACAGGCAACCGGCCACCGCCATCGCAATCACCCACATCAGCGTGTTGTCGATAGCGCCATCCGCATGCGGGAACAGCCAGACGCGCGCCGCCCCGAGCACCAGTACGGCCAGGATATAGACCGGGATTGTGCTCCAGAAAAGCTGCCACAGCGCTTTGCCCCAGCGAGCTAAGAAACTGCCCTGCGGATCGCTGAGGTCCAGCTCAACGGAGGCAGGCCCGGCCTCGTTGTCTTTCACCAGGTGCTGCACTAGCGTAGCGACAAGCACCACCGTCAGCAGGCCAGCCGCCAGACGGATAAACGCGAAATGCCAGCCGAGAACGAAGCCCATAAACACCAGCGTTGCCGGGTTCAGCAGGGGGTTACCCATCCAGAAGGCAAGCGCACCGCCCATCGACACGCGCTGTCGGCGCATACCCGCCGCCACCGGTGCAGCGCAGCAGGAGCACATCATGCCCGGCAGGGAGAAAATCGTTCCCAGCAGCGTGCCCTGCAAGCGCGGTTGTCCCAGGGTTTTTATCAGCCAGTTACGCGGGATAAGTACCTGAATCAGCGAGCCCAGCAATACGCCCAATACCGCCGCTTTCCAGACGGCAAGAAAATAGACCATTGCGTAATCCCACGCCGCGCGAAGCGGGCTGGAATCGGCCTGCGCGAGAATCGATTTACCGATGCTGTGGGTGTCGGCGGCGGTGAAGGCTTTACCGTAGTACGGCTGCCATTTCACATACCAGAGGCCAATGATGACCACGAGAAAGAAGAGTGCGGGCTTCCACCACTGAACAGGTGTTGCCGCCTGAGATGAAGACTGACCAGTCATACCATTCCCCGGAAGGTGTTATTTAATAAGCCGGGGAAGTTTACGCCTCGCCCTGCGCGATTTCACGCAGTTTTGCCGAAGGGATAATATTAACCCCCTCTTGCGACGGAGCCAGTGCCTCTTTCAGCATCGCCTGCGCGACATCCCGCGCCTCGATGGACTTCCAGTTACCTGGCAGGATGCGAAACAGCGGAGCGAAAAAAGACTCGTTAAAACGCCGTTCGTCGCGGTGGCCCATCAGCATGGAAGGCCGCACGATGGTCAGGCGCTCCCATTGCTGCGCGATTAACGCCTCTTCCATTTTGCCCTTCACCTGGTTGTAAAAAAACGGCGAGCCTGCGTTCGCGCCGTGCGCGCTGACCACCAGGAAATGCTTAGCACCCAGCTTCTTGGCCGTCAGGGCGGTATCTACCACCAGCGTGTAATCTGCATGGACAAAGGCTTCCTTACTGCCCGCTTCCCGTCGGGTGGTGCCAAGGCAGCAAAAGGCGATATCAATGGGATCCTGCACCTGCGCCAGCGCGTCGGTAAGCTGGGGATCGTGCGGGTTATAGACGCCGGTGATATCCAACAGCGGGCGACGCGTCGGGGCGGCGATATAGTTGATATGCCGATCCTGGATCAACAGCCGCAGCAAATGTCCACCCACCAGCCCGGTTGCGCCGGTAATCAGTACCTGACTCATCTTGTCCCCTTTACAGAATTGTCCGTTTGCGATCTGGGCCTGCTCTACCACACTTAAAAGTCTGTTACCGGTAAGTATTTACCACAAACGGGAAAAAAACAGTCTGAAGCGAAAACAACGGAGGAAGCATGGGTAAAAAAATCGCAGTCTTGATTACCGACGAGTTTGAAGATTCAGAATTTACGTCGCCAGCAGAGGCATTCCGCAAGGCGGGCCACGAGGTGGTCACAATCGAAAAAGAAGCGGGTAAAACCGTGAAGGGCCACAAGGGAGAAGCCAGCGTGACCATTGACGAATCCATTGATAACGTCAGCCCGTCGGATTTCGACGCCCTGCTGTTACCGGGCGGCCATTCACCGGATTCCCTGCGCGGGGACGAGCGTTTCGTCACCTTTACCCGTGACTTCGTCGGCACCGGTAAACCGGTGTTTGCCATTTGCCACGTCCCGCAGCTGCTGATCAGCGCCGAGGTGGTACGCGGGCGTAAGCTCACCGCGGTGAAACCGATCGTTATTGATCTGAAAAACGCCGGTGCCGAGTTCTACGATCAGGAAGTGGTGAACGATAACGATCAGCTGATCACCAGCCGTACGCCGGACGATCTTCCAGCGTTTAACCGCGAAGCGCTACGCCTGCTCGGTGCGTAACCAGTGCAGCTTCTTGCCAAAGCCCAGGGTGTTGTCGGTAAATTTCAGCTCATCGAGGCGGATTTCCCACACCGGGGCTTTTAGCGCTGCGGCCACCGGGAAGCGGCGCGTATAGCGTTTACGCTGGGCGTCGCTTTCCTCACCTTCCAGGCGACGAATTTCGCCTTTGAACTGGACCCCGCGGATCAGCGCAACGGTTTTAGGCTGACCATTTACCGTGCCCGCCACTTTTGCCTGTTGGCCCGTCATCTGCGCATGCCGCGTTTTGTCTTCGCTCATCACGTAAAAGGCCACGCGCTCGGGATCGTAGTAATAAAAGGCATTTGCGCACCACATCTCCTCGTCTTTACAGACGCACCAGGTCACAACATGCTGCTTTGCCAGCCAGCGGTTAATGGCGGCCAGTGTTTCCATTTTCGCTCTCTCTCATGCTATGGTGCGTTCACCTTAACATACTGAATCTGTTTACCGTGTGCTGGTTTCTCTATCTTGTCCGAACCCCTGATAACGCACTCTACACCGGGATCACTACCGATGTGGCACGGCGTTTTTTACAACATCAAACGGGAAAAGGGGCGAAAGCACTGCGGGGGAAAGGTGAACTTCAGCTGGCGTTTTCAGCCGCCGTGGGCGACAGATCCCTGGCGCTCAGGCTGGAATACCGCATCAAGCAGCTGACGAAGCGCCAGAAAGAGCGTCTCGTCAACGGGGACGGCTCTTTCGAGGCGCTACGCGAAAGCCTGCTTAAAAACGATTGAAATGATCGTGGTACTCCACCAGACCGGTAACCCCATCGAGCGAATCGTCCGCCAGAGGATGTACCAGGAAAGATGTTTCCGTGCCTGGCCAGTGGCAGCGCAGATCGTATCTGGACGCTGGCTCAAAGCCTAAACGCTCGTAGAACGCCGGATCGCCCAGAACGACGACAGCGGCATAGCCGAATTCATTCAGGGAATCCAGCCCTTCATAGACCAGCTGGCGTGCCAGGCCCTGTCCACGGTAGGTTTCATCCACCGCCAGCGGCGCCATGCCGACCCACTGTAACTCTTCGCCCTGCACAATCACCGGACTGAACGCCACGTAGCCGACCACCTGCCCCTCATCGTCGGTGGCAACCAGGCCCAGCGTAATCAGGCCATCTTCGCGAAGATCGTGAACCAGTTGAGCTTCGGCGTCGCCTGCAAAAGAGCGGCGTAACAACGCATCGATACCCGGCGCATCAATCCCAATTTCGACTCGAATCAGCATGGTTCACCTACTGAAGTGTGTTTACTGTCCGGCGGGGTTTTTAGCCCGGCCTCAACGAAATCTGCCATTTGCATCAACATCATACGCAGTGCGTTCGGCATCTGCTCCAGCTCAATGGCATCCATTAAATTTTTGACGTACAGACCGAGCTCCGTGTCGCCTTCAATCACCAGACGACGCTGGAAGAAAAGGGTGTCCGGATCCTGTTTGCGCGCGGCGATCATCAGCAGATCGCTGGCATCCGCGCTAAAGCTGACATCCGCCTCGGCGGTTTCACGGACGATAAGCCGATCGTTCTCTACGGAAGTAAACCAGCGCAACCCGATATCGCGTACTTCAATCTTTAACCAGCGGCCTTCCAGAAACTCAAGCTCACCGTCCTGTAGCGCCTGGCGGAACTGCCAGCTCAGTACCTGTTCCAGCACCTGGCGTTTAAGCGCGAACGGCGCCAGTTTTACCGGCACGCTCAGCATTGATGGGCCAAATTGTACGAGACGTGAACGCAGTTTATCCAGCACGAGCTTTACTCCCTGATAGCTATAGTCCTGCTATTTTGCCATATCCCGACAAGAAGATAGCGGCGTAAATCAACAAACCGTTGTCCGGTATACCTCATTATTGGTGCCATCAATACGCCATTAGCTGCCTTAAATCAAAAATTGTCGCGTATGGGTTAATTAAAATCCCAGCTCGTTAACATTTTTTACGATCCCTGCGATCGACAACATCGGGATAAATTATGGAGCTGCTCTGCCCTGCCGGAAACCTTCCGGCGCTTAAGGCGGCCATCGAAAATGGGGCCGATGCGGTCTATATCGGGCTGAAAGATGATACCAATGCCCGCCATTTTGCGGGTCTTAACTTTACGGAGAAAAAGCTTCAGGAAGCCGTTAACTTCGTTCACCAGCACCGGCGCAAACTGCACATCGCCATCAATACCTTTGCCCATCCTGATGGCTACGCCCGCTGGCAGCGCGCCGTGGATATGGCGGCCCAGCTGGGCGCCGATGCGTTGATCCTGGCCGACCTCGCTATGCTTGAGTATGCGGCAGAACGTTATCCGCATATTGAGCGCCACGTCTCTGTTCAGGCATCGGCCACCAATGAAGAGGCCGTGCGTTTTTATCATCGACACTTTGACGTGGCTCGCGTGGTGCTGCCGCGCGTGCTCTCTATTCATCAGGTTAAGCAACTGGCGCGCGTCACGCCAGTGCCGCTGGAGGTTTTTGCCTTCGGCAGCCTGTGCATCATGGCCGAAGGCCGCTGCTATCTTTCTTCCTATCTTACCGGGGAATCGCCAAATACCGTCGGTGCCTGCTCGCCTGCCCGCTTCGTTCGCTGGCAGCAAACGCCGCAGGGACTGGAGTCGCGCCTGAATGATGTGTTAATCGACCGCTATCAGGACGGTGAAAACGCGGGCTACCCGACGCTGTGCAAAGGCCGCTATCTGGTGGACGGCGAGCGCTACCACGCGCTGGAGGAGCCCACCAGCCTCAACACGCTGGAGCTGCTGCCGGAACTGCTGGCCGCCAACATTGCCTCGGTGAAAATCGAAGGCCGCCAGCGTAGCCCGGCCTACGTGAGCCAGGTGGCGAAGGTGTGGCGTCAGGCCATCGACCGCTGCAAGGCGGACCCGCAAAACTACGCCCCGCAGGCGGCCTGGATGGAGACGCTCGGCGCGATGTCCGAAGGCACGCAAACCACGCTCGGCGCGTATCACCGTAAATGGCAGTGAGATAATCATGAAATATTCATTAGGGCCGGTGCTTTACTACTGGCCAAAAGAGACGCTGGAAGTTTTTTACCAGCAGGCGGCTAACAGCAGCGCCGATGTGATTTACCTCGGCGAAGCGGTGTGCAGCAAGCGCCGCGCCACCAAAGTGGGCGACTGGCTGGATATGGCGAAAAGCCTGGCCGGCAGCGGCAAGCAGGTGGTGCTCTCGACGCTGGCGCTGGTGCAGGCGTCCTCTGAACTGGGCGAGCTGAAGCGCTACGTCGAAAACGGTGAGTTCCTGCTGGAGGCGAGCGACCTGGGCGTGGTGAACATGTGCGCCGAGCGTAAGCTGCCGTTTGTCGCCGGACATGCGCTGAACTGCTATAACGCGGTGACCTTGCGCCTGCTGCTCAAACAGGGGATGACACGCTGGTGCATGCCGGTTGAGCTCTCCCGCGACTGGCTGGTCAACCTGCTAAATCAGTGTGACGAGCTGGGCATTCGCAATCAGTTTGAAGTCGAAGTGCTGAGCTACGGCCATCTGCCGCTGGCCTACTCTGCCCGCTGCTTCACCGCGCGTTCCGAAGATCGCCCGAAAGACGAGTGTGAAACCTGCTGCATTAAGTACCCGAACGGACGCAGCATGCTGTCACAGGAGAATCAGCAGGTGTTTGTCCTCAACGGCATTCAGACTATGAGCGGTTACGTCTATAACCTCGGCAACGAGCTGGCGTCAATGCATGGGCTGGTGGATATGGTGCGTCTTTCGCCGCTCGATACCGGCGTGTTCACCATGCTGGACGCCTTCCGTGCCAACGAAAACGGCGCCTCGCCGCTGCCGCTGACGGCAAACAGCGACTGCAACGGTTACTGGAAACGTCTCGCCGGGCTGGAATTGCAGGGGTAAAAAAGCTCACTTTGTTAACAACGGTTATCATTTTTTAATGCAGTATTAAAGATTGACCGTCGACAAAGTGAGCTGTTATGACTGACAAAACCATTCCGTTTTCGGTGCTGGATCTGGCACCGATTCCACAAGGCTCCTCGGCAAGAGAAGCCTTTTCGCACTCTCTGGATCTGGCTCAGCTTGCCGAAAAACGTGGCTATCACCGCTACTGGCTGGCGGAGCATCATAATATGGTGGGCATCGCCAGCGCCGCCACCTCAGTACTGATTGGCTATCTGGCGGCGAATACCACTACTTTGCACCTTGGCTCCGGTGGCGTGATGCTGCCGAACCATGCCCCGCTGGTGATTGCCGAGCAGTTCGGGACGCTGAATACCCTTTATCCGGGCCGTATTGATCTAGGGCTTGGCCGCGCGCCGGGCAGCGACCAGCCGACCATGCGCGCCCTGCGTCGCCATATGAGCGGCGATATCGATAACTTCCCGCGCGATGTGGCCGAGCTGGTGGACTGGTTTGACGCGCGGGATCCGAACCCGCACGTGCGTCCTGTGCCGGGGTACGGGGAAAAGATCCCGGTATGGCTGTTAGGCTCAAGTCTGTACAGCGCACAGCTTGCCGCTCAGCTGGGGCTGCCGTTCGCGTTCGCTTCCCACTTCGCACCGGATATGCTGCATCAGGCTCTGCATCTCTACCGCACAAACTTCAAGCCTTCCGAGCGTCTTGAGAAGCCGTATGCGATGGTGTGCATCAATATCATTGCCGCCGACAGCAACCGCGACGCGGAATTCCTGTTTACCTCCATGCAGCAGGCGTTTGTGAAGCTGCGTCGCGGCGAGACGGGCCAGTTGCCGCCACCGGTAGAAAATATGCATCAGCTGTGGTCGGCCTCCGAGCAGTATGGCGTGCAGCAGGCCCTGAGCATGTCGCTGGTGGGTGATAAGGCGAAGGTGCGTCACGGTCTGGAGGCAGTGCTACGAGAAACGCAGGCGGATGAAATTATGGTCAACGGCCAGATTTTCGATCATCAGGCGCGGTTGCATTCATTTGATCTGGCGATGCAGGTGAAAGAGGAGTTGGTGGGGTAGTTTTTTGCCGGATGGCGGCTTCGCCTTATCCGGCCTACGCGATCCCTGTAGGCCCGGTAAGCGTAGCGCCACCGGGCTTTCTGTTTACTGATACACAGGCAACAGATTAAAACTCGACAACATGTGCACCACCGCGTTGCCGATACCAAATACCAGGATCAGCGCAATCATCGGTTTTCCGCCCCAGACGCGGAATTTCGGGCTGCCGAAGCGCTTACGTGATTTACGCGCCAGCAGCGCCGGTACAATCGCCGCCCAGATGGTAGCCGCCAGTCCTGCATAGCCGATGGCGTACAGGAAACCGTTCGGCCACAGCAGGCCGCCCACAATCGGCGGCAGGAAGGTTAACAGCGCCGTTTTGAAGCGCCCCATCGCAGAGTCATCAAAACCAAACAGATCTGCCAGGTAGTCAAACAGGCCCAGCGTCACGCCGAGAAATGAGCTCGCCACCGCAAAGTTAGAGAAGACCACCAGAAGCAGATCCAGACTGCGACTGTTCAGCACGCCACTCAGCGCCTGTACCAGCACATCAATGTTACCGCCCTTCTGCGCAATGCCGATAAATTCCGGACGCGGGATGTTACCCATCGTCCCCAGCAGCCAGATCAAATACAGCCCCAGCGCCAGCAGCGTGCCGTAAATCAGGCATTTCACGATGGTGCGCGGATCCTTGCCGTAGTACTTCATCAGGCTCGGTACGTTGCCGTGGTTTCCGAACGACGCTAGACAGAATGGCTACGTCATAAGCAGGTATGGCGTGTAGGAGGTGTTCACTTCCGCAACGTTAAACAGCGTGGCCGGCGTGACGTGCCCCAGCAGGCTGCCGAAGGTCAGGAAGAAGGTGATGACCTTGGCGCCCAGCACGATCGCCGTCATGCGGCTGACCGCTTTGGTACTCATCCAGACGATAAACGCCACGCCCAGCGCGAAGCAGAGACCCGCCAGACGCGCCGGAACGTTCAGCGACATCTCGGAGAAGGTGTGATGCAGAATCGACCCGCTCGCTGAAATGTACGCGTAGGTCAGGATATAGAGTACAAACGCGATGGACAACCCGTTCACCAGGTTCCAGCCTTTGCCCAGCAGATCTCGGGTGATGGTGTCGAAGCTGGAGCCAATGCGGTAGTTCAGGTTTGCTTCAAGGATCATCAGCCCGGAATGGAGCATGCAGAACCAGGTGAAAACCAGCGCCGCCAGCGACCAGAAGAACCACGCACCGGACATAACCACTGGCAGGGAGAACATCCCGGCACCAATAATGGTTCCGCCGATGATCACCACGCCGCCAAGCAGCGAAGGTGACGTTTGGGTGGTGGTTAGTGTTGCCATGCGGCCTTATCTCCAGTCAAAAATGTGGTGTGCATTTTAATGTGATGCACTGTACCAGTACAAGAGTACAAAAGGAATAAAAAAAGCCCCGATAACAACTATCGGGGCTGTATATTTTACTTTACGTCAAAAGCGAAAAGGCTTACGCGTCACCGAAACGACGACGGCTGGTGCCTTCTTCGCGGCGTGGGCCACGATTTTCACGGCGCTCGCCGGAGAAACGACGAGGTTCGCCAGTGCGACCTTCGCTACGACCGCCTTCACGACGCTCGCCACCGAAGCTGCGACCACCGCCACGGCGTTCGCCACCGCGGTCAGAGCGAGGCTGTGCATCACCCATCAGTTGCATGTTCATTGGCTTGTTCAGAATGCGGGTGCGAGTAAAGTGCTGCAGTACTTCGCCCGGCATGCCTTTTGGCAGCTCGATCGTTGAGTGTGAACCGAACAGCTTGATGTTACCGATGTAACGGCTGCTGATGTCGCCTTCATTAGCGATCGCGCCAACGATGTGACGAACTTCAACACCATCATCACGGCCCACTTCAATGCGATACAGTTCCATTTCGCCAGCGTCACGACGCTCGCGACGTGGACGGTCTTCACCACCACGCTCTGGACGGTCACCGCGTGGACCACGGTCGTTACGGTCGCCACGACGTTCGAAACGATCGTCACGGTCACGGAACTCACGCTTAGGACGCATCGGTGCATCAGGTGGCACGATCAGGCTACGTTCGCCCTGCGCCATTTTCAGCAGTGCTGCGGCCAGTGTTTCCATGTCCAGCTCTTCGCCTTCAGCGACAGGCTGGATCTGGGACAGCAGCGCACGGTACTGATCCAGATCGCTGCTTTCCAGCTGCTGCTGTACTTTCGCGGCGAATTTTTCCAGACGGCGTTTGCCCAGCAGTTCTGCGTTTGGCAGCTCAGCTTCTGGAATGGTCAGCTTCATGGTGCGTTCAATGTTACGCAGCAGACGACGCTCGCGGTTCTCAACGAACAGCAGCGCACGGCCCGCACGACCCGCACGACCGGTACGGCCGATACGGTGAACGTAAGACTCGGAGTCCATTGGGATATCGTAGTTTACAACCAGGCTGATACGCTCAACGTCCAGACCACGTGCTGCCACGTCGGTTGCAATCAGGATATCCAGACGACCGTCTTTCAGACGCTCCAGAGTCTGCTCACGCAGCGCCTGGTTCATGTCGCCGTTCAGCGCTGCGCTGTTGTAGCCGCTACGCTCCAGCGCTTCAGCAACTTCCAGGGTCGCGTTTTTGGTACGTACGAAGATAATCGCCGCATCAAAATCTTCCGCTTCCAGGAAACGGACCAGCGCTTCGTTTTTGCGCATGCCGTATACAGACCAGTAGCTCTGGCTGATGTCCGGGCGAGTGGTCACGCTAGACTGAATACGCACTTCCTGCGGCTCTTTCATGAAGCGGCGGGTAATGCGACGGATCGCTTCTGGCATGGTTGCAGAGAACAGAGCGGTCTGATGACCTTCCGGGATCTGCGCCATGATGGTTTCAACGTCTTCGATGAAGCCCATACGCAGCATTTCATCTGCTTCATCCAGTACTAGGCCGCTCAGCTTAGAGAGGTCCAGGGTACCGCGCTTCAGGTGATCCAGCAGACGGCCCGGCGTACCGACAACAATCTGTGGGCCCTGGCGCAGGGCGCGTAACTGCACGTCATAACGCTGGCCGCCGTACAGGGCTACCCCGTTTACGCCGCGCATATGTTTAGAGAATTCCGTCATTGCTTCAGCAACCTGAACAGCCAGTTCACGGGTTGGAGCCAGGACGAGGATCTGCGGCGCACGCAGGTCCGGATCAATGTTGTTCAGCAGCGGCAGCGAGAATGCTGCGGTTTTACCGCTACCGGTCTGGGCCATGCCCAGCACGTCACGACCAGAAAGCAGGTGTGGGATACACTCAGCCTGGATCGGAGATGGTTTTTCGTAACCCAGATCGTTAAGGGCTTCAAGGATAGGAGCCTTCAGGCCCAGATCTGCAAAAGTGGTTTCGAATTCAGCCATGTAGTACAAGTGCCTCGATATTAATGGCGGCCAGTCTACTTAGCTCATCGTGAAAATGATTAGCAATTTTCATTGAAAAGTGTGAACCGGCTCAAATTAGGTGTATTGACGAACAACAACGCCCTCACCAGTGAAGGTGATGGCAATCAAAAGATTACGGGCTGATGTTTATGTCGTCAGCTATTGCTGGTCCGATTCTGCCAGGTCGTCTTGCTCCTGGCCCAAGAGCGATAATTCCAACAATGCATAACGGTGCTCAACGAAGTTATGTACGTTGTTAGCAACCGCTAATTTGAACAGTGCCGTAGCGCTGTCCATATCCCCCAGACTTAGGTAGTACTTACCTAAATAGAAGTTGGTTTCACTGAGATGCTCAGCGAGCGAGGTGTTATCCGTTGCGTCCGCCTTGAGGCGTTCCATCAGCGTTGCTTCGCTAATGTTGCCCAGGTAGAACTCGACAATGTTCCATCCCCACTGTTCCTTGTCCGATTTCTCGAAGCGCTGTTTCAGTGCTTCTTTGGCCTGCTTCTCATCGAGCTTCTGCTCAACGATGTAAAGCCACAGGCTGCGGAAAGGATCATTAGGATCGTCTTGATAAAACGCCAGCAGATCATCTTGCGCTAACTTATCACGACCGCCGTAATACAATGCGATACCGCGATTCAAGTGCGCGTAGTTGTAAGTTGGATCAAGCTCAAGTACAGAATCAAACGCTTCATAGGCAGCATCAAAATTGCCTGCCTGCGTTAAGTATATACATAAATAATTAAATACTTCAGGCATAACTGGTCTTATAGCCA
>OKJP01000014.1_pt1 | contig 18656 bp, 17 predicted proteins | sample 1611731 | NCBI WGS metagenome assembly OKJP01 (sample SAMN04436766, study PRJEB24849) | human gut metagenome | biome: human gut; feature: NICU; material: stool | host: Homo sapiens | place: USA: Saint Louis, MO | collected 2011-05-02
CGTCGCCTACATAGGTATACCGCACGAAGAGGGTTAGGGCCTTAGTGTTGAAGGCGACCAGAGCAACGTTGAGTTTATGGCTGATCGCTATACGGTGCATGAAGCCGCTTCATCCATCATCGAGAACGCCGTCGCAACAAGCGCGAAGACGAAGATTAGGCTTGGCGATGAAATGAAGCAGGCCGTCATTGATGCCGTGCGTGAAAGCGATTTGTTCGCATCCCTTCAGGCAAATATTGATGCGCAAACAGCGTCAGTAGCTGGCCTGCAACAGGCGATGAACGAAGCGGTCACCAATGCTATTAAAAACGCGCTGAAGCCCGGTGGCCTGCTTTACAACCGTTAACCTCCCATCACGCACTCGAATACTCGACCCGCTCCGGCGGGTTTTTCATTTTCTAAGGAACCGAAATGACCAAATTTTCTCTGAACCCCAACCCAACTTTTTCTGTGTCCGCGAGCATTCCGCGTGCTGGAGACGAAGACGGCAAGCTGACGTTCACCTTCCGCCATAAGACACTGGAAGAGCTGCGCTCTATGGACGAAAAGCTGAAAAAGGCCGCTGAAGGTAAAAAGGCTGCTATCGAGCCGCAGGCCGACTACCTCATGGAAATTGTCGAGGGGTGGGCACTACCTGACGAGTTCACCCGCGACAACGTTATTGTCCTTCTTCAGAACTACCCGCGCGCGTTCGACAGCATCGGTCTGGCCTACACCAAAGAGCTGATGGGTATCCGCGAAAAAAACTGAGGCAGGTCGCCGCAGCGTTGTATACGCCGGGTCCGACGCTCGCGGAACTGAGCGCTTTTGGTTTAACGCCTGAGGATGTGGAGGAAGAGGTGTGGATCCTGCCCTCTGTGTGGAAGTCTTTCACCATCTTCTCTGCCCTGGCAACCCAGTGGCGCGTCGGCGCGAGCGGGGCGACCGGCCTTGATTACAACGTTCTCCCCTGGATGTTCAAGTTACACGGGGTTGAGGATGCGGCGGCCTGCATGGCTGACCTTCAAATTATGGAAAGCGAGGCTCTCAAGGTAATGCATAAGGAGACGAAATAATGACAGACCAGATCGCCTCGATTACTTTGCGGGCCGATGTTTCTGACCTGAAAACAGCCAGCAACGAACTGGATAAACTCGGCCAGGCGGCGGCCGGTGCTGTAGATAAAGCAGATGATCTGAATAGCGTGTTTCGCGCTGGCGCTGAATCTGCGAAGCAAGGAAGTGAAGGGCTCAAGGAGCAGCAGAACGCGCTCAAAGGGCTGCTGGAGAATATCGACCCGGTTACCAAGGCCTTAAACCGCCTGGATGAGCAGCAAGAATCGCTGCGGAAATTCCAGGCCAAAGGTTTCCTGGATACCGATACCTTTCAGGCTTACAACAAAATCCTGGACGACACCCGTCTCAAGCTGACCGATACCGGCGAGGCAGCGGCGCGGGCCCAGGCAGAACTGGCCGCCACGCAAGCCGCCGAGAAGCAGTCCGCAGCGTTAAAGAACCTGTTGGGCTCCATCGACCCGACGATTCGTGCTTTCAACTCGCTGGATGAGCAGCACGCGCAGCTGGTGGCCCATTTCGAAGCAGGGCGCATTAACGGCGCGCAGTTCGAGCACTTCAACACAATCCTTAACCAGACGCGTGAGCGCCTCTCTGGTGTCGCCGACGTACTGCCAGAGGCGCTATCCCGGCAGGAAGCTGCTGCCCGGCGCGCTGGAATCTCCGTTGGCCAGTACAGCGCAGCGCTGCGCACGCTTCCGGCGCAGTTTACCGATATCGCTACGCAACTGGCGGGAGGGCAGTCTCCATTCCTTATCCTGCTCCAGCAAGGTGGGCAAATTAAAGATTCCTTCGGGGGGTTAAGTCCAATGCTCCAGGCTTTGCGGGACGCATTGTTTGGGTTTAACGAGGAGAGCAGAGAAACATCCGAGTCGGCAGCGGGGATTAGTGACGCTGCTGAAGGACTTAACAATACCAGTGAGGCAGCGGAGAAACTGGGGCGGGCCGGCGGGCTGCTAAATACCTTTAATCTTGCGATTGCGGGCACGGTGGGTTTAGTGGCTCTTCTGGCGGGGGCTGCATACAGTTCATCCCAACAGTTCGACAACGTTGCCAGATCGCTCATTTTGATGGGCGGGGCTGGTTTTTCCTCCATGCAGCAACTGAATGATGCGGCAAAAGCTGTTGCTGATAACGCAGGTGCTTCCCTGGCTGAGTCCGTTGATACCCTGGTCCAACTAAATGCCACCGGGAAGTATACCGCCGACCAGATGTCGAAAATCGCCAAATCAATTCTGGCTATGGGCGATGCTGGGCTGGATACAAAGGCTGCGCTGGCGGATTTTTCACGCCTGGCAAGCGACCCTATTAAAGCGCTCGCAAGCTTGAACCAGCAATATGGCTTTGTTGATGAAGCCATGATGAAGCACATCATTACCCTGGAGAAAACGAAGGGGAAAACAGCAGCGGCAAACGAAGCTATAACGCTTTTTGCCGACACCATGGAGGATCGAAGTAATAAAATTGTAGAGGCCACCGATAATATCGGGCAGGCGTGGAACGGGATTAAGGCTTTCTCCTCCGACATTTTCGGTCAAATCGGGGTTACCGTGCGCGCATGGGGAAACCAGATCATCGATATCTTCGAACTTGTTAAGGCTTCGATTAAAGACCTGTTCCTCAACATTACTTCACTGGACGCGAAATTCACCGGCACTATTGCTGGCTGGGCTGAAAAAATCCCTGGTGGCGGGGCGCTGGCTAATTTTCTTGGCATGGATGTAGAGGCCATGAAGAAGGCCGGGGATGAAGCGGACAAAGAAATTGAGGCGAATAAAAAACGCTATAACGAGCTTTGGAAGCGAGTAACCGATCCTAACGCGCAGGCTAAATATGAACGTGAGGCTCGCGGCTCAACAGTGGCAGGTGAAGGGGGAACAAGTCGCGAATCGAGAGATGCAGTCTCGAAGCTTGCTCAGGACTCAGCCAAAAAGACCAAAGAGGCGAAAGCCACTCTGGATGCTGGCGATCGCACCCTGGAGAACTACCGCGCCCTGGCCAGAACGTTAACCCGACAATCACCTGTATGCCGTTGCCGCGCCGCACCACACCGTGTGCGCCCAGGGCTTTGAAGAAGTCGTCGCTTTGGGTTTTCGTCATATCCACCAGGGCGATACGCAGGCGGGTGGCGCAGTTGTTGATACTTTCGATATTTGCTGCGCCGCCGAGCGCCTGTAAGAACCCAGCGGCCTGTCCGACCTGCTGGCTGGCTGCTGCCGGGGCGGTGGTTTGCCCGCGCGCCGCCTTATAGTCGGCCTTGCTGTAGAGCTTGATTTCGCTCTCTTCCCGGCCCGGCGTTTTTAGATTCAGACGTTCGATAAGCGTCCTGAAGACCACGAAATAGAGAGCGGTGAAGCAGAGGCCGATGCCAATCTGGGTGAATACCGTCGAGGCGTGGTTATGGAACATCGGGATCCAGTTTTGCGGCAGGAACTGGTCCAGCAGACCGCCCCCCATGTTCCCCACCACCCCGAAGGTATACATCACCGTCGCCATCGTTGCGGCCAACACGGCGTGGATGGCAAACAGCAACGGCGAGATAAACAGGAAGGTGAACTCCAGCGGTTCGGTAATACCCACCAGCACGGCGGTAAGCGTGGCCGGAACCAGCAGCCCCGCAACCTTGACGCGGTTTTCCGGCGACGCGGTATACCAGATAGCCAGCGCAATCCCGACCGAGCCAAACACCTTAGAGTTGCCGTGCAGCGCGAATCCGCCCTCCGGGAACAGCGTTTTCAGCGGCACAGTGCTCTGGCTGAATTCCTGAAGGTGCTGTGCCCAGTAGACCTGAATGCCGCCTTCTACCGCCGCCGGGCCGAAGATAAACGGACCGTAGACAAAGTGGTGTAATCCGGTTGGGATCAGAATGCGTTCCAGGAAGGTATAAACCCATACGCCGAGCGCACCGGCAGAGCGCAGGAACGCCTGCAGGGACTCAATGCCCATCTGCACTTTCGGCCACCCCAGCAGCGTCAGCCAGGCGCAGGGGATCATGACGAAGAACGCGAGGATAACGACAAACGAGGTGCCCTGGAAAATCCCCAGAAAGACCGGCAACGGCTTGTCGAAAAATCGGTTGTGGATGGCGGTGACGAGCCCGGAAATGATAATCGCCCCGATGATGCTGGTATCAAGCGTTTTGATTCCGGCAATCATCGCCAGCCCGCTGCCAGCAGTGGGTTCAACAGAGAAGTCGACGCCAAAGAAGTGACCCCAGGTCATCCCCATCGCGTTGATAAAGTAGTTCCAGGTCAGAAAGCTAATCAGCACCGCCAGACAGGCGCGGCCCTGCGCCTGCTTTGCCAGGCCAATCGGTAAGCCGACAGCAAAAATCAGCGGCATATTGCGGAACACCGCCCAGCCGCCCTCTTCGATGATGTGAACAATCTGCGCGAACAGATGATCGGGGGCCGTTAAAGCTTCGCCGACAAACAGCGGGTTGCGAAGCATGATGGCGATCCCGACCACGATCCCGGCAAAGGGAAACAGTAAAACCGGGGTGAACATGGCGCCGCCAAAACGTTGTATTTGACTGAGCATTTTTAAATCCTCATGAAACAACCTGTAGGGGTAGAGGCCTTTATGATTTTTTACTGGCCTGAGGTGAGCATAAGAAGTTACTGATGCGGGAACATGGCGTGCCGCTGCGATTCGTGATCGCATTCATGGTTTTAATTTGACCAATCAGGTCTACTTTTGATAGCAAATATGGACAAGTTAAGACGTAATCCACGCCATAACGGGCGAGCAGAGGTCTACAGGTGATCTACAAATCTATTGCCGACAGATTGCGGCTACGGCTCAATTCGTCGGACTACAACATTGGCAGCCCGTTACCCGGCGAAAAAGCGCTGGCAAAGGAGTTTGGCGTAGCCCGGATGACCATCCGCAAGGCGCTGGATCTGCTGGTAAGCTGGGGGCTGGTTGAACGTCGACACGGCAGCGGGACGTTCGTGGCGCGCAAAGACGTTCATCATGAAACGACTAACCTGACCGGGCTGGTGGAGGTACTGCGCCAGCAGGGGAAAGAAGTGCAGAGCAAGGTGTTGCAGTTTGAAGTGATGCCCGCGCCGCCCGCCATCGCCAGCCAGCTGCGGATTCAGGTTGATGAGCGGATCTATTTTTCAAGGCGGGTGCGTTACGTGGACGGAAAACCGCTGATGCTGGAGGACAGCTTTATGCCGGTGAAGCTGTTCCGCAATCTTTCCCTGGCGCATCTCGAAGGGTCTAAGTTTGATTACATCGAGAAGGAGTGCGGGATCACCATTAGCGGCAACTACGAGAGCCTGACGCCAGTGCTGGCAGATAAACAGCTGGCCGGTTATATGAATCTGCCGGAACAGACGCCGCTGCTGCGCATCACCTCTCTTTCCTACAGCGACAGCGGCGAGTTCCTCAACTATTCCGTGATGGTCCGGAACACCAGCGATTACCATGTGGACTACCATCTGCGGCGTATCCACCCGGAAGACTTATTAGCCCATCCCCCAGAACAGCACCGCCAGTAGTTGCGGGGTGATAATGCGCAAAAACATCACCAGCGGATAGACCGTGGCGTAGGACAACGCCGCCGCGCCGCTGGTGGCGTGCAGGTTATTGGCGAACGCCAGCGCGGGCGGATCGGTCATGGAACCGGCCAGCATGCCGCACAGCGTGAGATAGTTCATTTTAGCGAACATACGCGCCAGTAATCCGACCGTTATCAGCGGGATGGCGGTAATGAATACGCCGTAGCCTACCCAGCTCATCCCTTCGCCGTTCACCAGAGTATCGACAAAATCGCCGCCGGATTTCAGCCCCACCACCGCCAGAAACAGCACGATGCCCAACTCCCGCAGCGCCAGGTTAGCGCTCGGCGGCATAAACCAGTAGAGCTTACCGATGGAGCCGATACGCCCGAGGATCAGCGCCATAATGAGCGGCCCGCCTGCCAGCCCCAGCTTCAGTGCTACCGGGAAGCCGGGCACGTACAGGGGGATGGAGCCAAGCATGACGCCAAGCCCGACGCCGATAAAGACCGGCAGCATCTGCACCTGCTGGAGTTTTTGCTGGGCGTTGCCCCCCATGTTCGCTACGGCATCAATAGATGAAGGACGCCCGACGAGGTTGAGAATATCACCGAATTGCAGGCTGGCATCCTGGCTGGCCACCAGCTCGACACCGGCGCGGTTAAGCCGGGAGATCACCACGTCATAACGCTCTTTTACCTGCAAATCGCGTATTTTCTTGCCCAGAACCTTCTCATTGGTCACTACCACGCGCTCCACGCGCATGTCCGTTCCACGGGTTGAGAGCGAGGTATCCACCTCCTGACCAATCACCAGCCGGGCATTGTTTAAATCCGCCGGTTGCCCTACCAGATGCAGGAGATCGCCGTGCTGAATGAGGGTGTCAGGTGAAGGCACCATCAGCGTGTCGTCACGTTTCAGGCGTGAACAGATAATGGTCGCGCTGTTCAGAATGGGAACATCCTGTATCGCCATATTATTCAGGTTAGGGTTTTCGACGCGAATGTTGATGGTTTTAATGAGCGCATGGCCGTTGGTCAGCGTGCTTTCATGCTCTTTCGCCTCCTGCTCGACGTTAATGCGGAACAGCACGCGCACCAGCCACATGGAGAGCAAAATACCGCAAATGCCAAACGGATAGGCCATGGCGTAGCTCATCCCCATCTGATCGACGACATCAGCAGGGATACCCAGATCGCGCAGAATTTGCTGGCCCGCCCCGAGCGCGGGCGTATTGGTTACGGCGCCGGAGAAGATGCCCAGCACGACGGGCAGCGGAATAGCGAAGAGTTTGTGCAGAATGGCGGTGACCAGCCCACCCATCACGACGATGCCGAAGGCAAAGAGATTAAGGCGTAAACCGGAGACGCGCAGGGAAGCGAAGAAGCCCGGCCCCACCTGAATACCGATGGTATACACAAAGAGGATCAGGCCGAACTCCTGGATGAAATGCAGCATATCGGCGCTGAGCACCCACCCAAGCTGGTCGGCAAAATGGCCGACAAAAATCCCGCCGAAAAGCACTCCGCCAATCCCAAACCCGACGCCGCGGATTTTGATATTCCCCAGCCATAGCCCCACTACCGCGACAAGGGCCAACACGCTGACGGTTAACGCGATATCACTCATGTTCCACATCCTGTGTATAACCTTAGTTATAACAGGGATTCTCTCAGAGCTGGCGGCGGTTGTATGGGCGATGGCGCACAAAAAAGCCCTGCCGGGGCAGGGCCTTGTGCGGTCTGTGAGCGTTGTCGGGTGGCGGCTGCGCCTAACCCGACCTACAGTTTCGGCGGGTTTGTTAACTGTTTAACGCCGGCCTGTCGCTAATGGCGATGCGCTGCGGCGCGATAGCTTCCGGCACGTTACGGGTGAGGTCAATATTCAGCAGCCCGTTAGTGAACGTCGCGCCAGAAACTTCCATATGGTCTGCCAGGGTAAAGCTCAGGCTAAACGGCTGAGTGACAAGCCCCTGATGCAACCATTTGGTCTCGGTGTCAGGTTTTTCCGGTGACCCTTTAACGGTCAGGCGCGTACCCTCAAGCTGGATGTCGAGATCTTCCTGACGGAACCCGGCCAGCGCAAGCGTGATGCGGTAGTGGTTATCATCGCTTTTTTCGATGTTGTACGGCGGAAACGTCTGCTGTTCGGTTGCGCTTTGCAGCGCGTTAGCCAGTTTGTCAAAACCGATCCACTGACGCAGCAGGGGGGAAAAATCATAGTTACGCATACTAAATCTCCTTCTGAGAAGCGAGTTCGGCACAGTTTATTTTTGTGCGCAGTTGTACCTGCAAACCCTTACGGATTCGCATATGCTCCCTTTACGGCAAGCAATTTCAGGTGGGCCGCAGCCGCGACCCGCTTAATTAATTGATTTCGATACGACGCGGTTTTTTCTCTTCCGGAATCACACGTTCCAGCTCGATAAACAGCAGGCCGTTCACCAGGTTCGCGCCCTTGACGTGGATGTTCTCAGCCAGCTGGAACTTGCGTTCAAAGTTGCGCTCTGCGATGCCCTGGTAGAGGTAGGTTCGTTCTTTCTGCTCGCCCGCATGGGAGCCTTTCACCACCAGCAGATTGTCCTGCGCGGTGATCTCCAGTTCGCTCTCTGCGAAACCGGCGACAGCAATCGCAATGCGATAGTGGTTTTCGTCAACCAATTCAACGTTGTAAGGAGGATAGCCGTTGCTCTGGCTCTGGTTGTTTTCTAAGTGGTTGAACAGACGATCAAAACCAATGGCAGAACGGTATAGCGGAGAGAGATCGAAATTACGCATAGATAAAAACTCCTGGAATCAGCGAGAAAATGTAGCCTTCCACCATGGACAGGCTTCTGCTTCCCCGAACACCCATCAGGCGTGTCCGTTATCGGGTTACATTCTTAAAATGGGTCTGGATACGGCCTTTTCAAGCCTGTTGATGTGAGATTTTTTTGCACTTTGCTGGTTGTCGCATAGACTCAGGGGCACAGCACAAAGGGTTAAATTGCGATGGCGACCACAGTGCGGGAGTTTTGAGCTATCCATTTTGGACGCGCCTCGCTATAACCCTGAGTTGCAGGTCAATGCCGTGCTACTAATGATGACTGAGTGATGATGAGAAATGTTCTGATTAAGCTGGCGACGTTCAGCGGGGTTGTTTTACTTTGCGGGTGTTCGAGCGTGATGTCGCACACCGGCGGTAAAGAAGGAACATATCCGGGGACGCGCGCCAGTGCCGCCATGATCTCTGATGATGAGACAAACTGGGGTACCAAATCCCTGGCGATTCTTGATATGCCGTTTACGGCGGTTGCCGATACGCTTCTGCTGCCGTGGGATATGTTCCGCACCGACAGCTCAGTGCGTTCGCGCGTTGAGAAAAGCGAGCAGGAGACGCTGGCGACTAACTCCGTCATCCCACCCGCAGAGATGACCCCGCGCTAATTCTGTGCGGTTTCCGTTAGCCACAGCTGGCGGAAACCGTCCATCTCTTCCATCCACGCAACAAAAAGTCCGTCCGGGGAAAACACCACAGCGTCAGCAGACGGCGGATTGCCGTGATCGGATGTCAAAAACGTCACCTCTCCGGTCTGCGCATCGCAGCAGGCAATGCGGCCTGCAAGCACAAACCCCAGCCCGTTGCCGGAAGGATGCCAGTTAAAGGCCGACTGAATATCGCTCTCAGCGTGGGTCAACTGACGCGGCTCACCGCCTTCAGGGGAGATAAGCCACAGCTGCACAATGCCGTTATCGTCCCGCATTAAAAACGCAATCTGCGTCCCCTGTGGATTGCTGCGCACCCAGTGGCGCGGCACGTTCACCAGCCCCGGATACGCCTTCTGATGGGTGAAGGTAAGGCGGCGTTGCATGACGCCCGCAGGCGGCGCGGGCATTGTATCCGGCGTCCCCTGCAACGGCGCATCGCCCGCCCGTTTCCAGCCCTGCTCGTCCTTGGGAAGGTCCACAATAAACAGTTCGGGCACTTTCTCGCCTTTCGCAGACACCGTATCGCCGATAAACGCCAGCCTGTCGTTGTCCACCCAGCCCTCTTCATAGGCGCGGTTGATCTCATCGCTGCCCGGTTGCGGGTTCGGCGTTGTCCGGCTTACCAGCACGCTCCAGAAGGTGCCAGCATATTCCCGCGGATGGTTCCCCTGTGGGTTTACCGGACCAAAAGGCGCCGCCACCCCGACGTTACGCAAATCCAGCTGCGGATCGCGCGCGTGCAGTACATGGTCGTTGTAGGTAAAGCTGACGAACTGCCCGTTCGGGCTAAAAACGTGAACGTGGCTGCCGCCACGCAGCGCCCCCGCCGTGTAAGGCGCGGTGATATCCATCGCATCAAGATTGCTCACCTGGCCGTTGTGCGCAATCACTCCCTGACGATGGTGAAAATCATACTGCCAGTCTGCATCCGGGTTTTTCGGGCCGTGGATAAAAACATATTTCTCCCCGGCAGGATGAACGGTCACCACGCCGACATGCGCGCCGTCAGTCGCACGGTAGATCACCTCAACCTCGCCCGTACCGACGTTGCCCCGCTCAATGGTTTTACCGGTAAACGACGCGCCGGACGGGCGGACATCATAGACAAGCCACTGGCTGTCTGGCGTCCAGATGTTGATGTTGGTGAGCTGGTGGTTGCGGGAAGCGAAGGTGATTTGTTTCATGAAAATACCCTGATGCGCGGTTATTGCATCAGGGTAAAACATCCGAAGGGATTAGCCTACTCGTTTCACGTCACCTACCAGCAGGATGTAGGAGAGCGCGCCGATCAGCGCCACGGCAGAGATATACACCAGCGCCGGACCAAAGCCGTAGTCCTGCGCCAGGTAACCGATGACCAGCGGCACGGTGATCCCGCCCAGGCCGCCAACGAAGTTGAATACGCCACCAGTCAGGCCAATCAGCCGCATGGGTGCCAGGGACGACACCAGCGACCAGGTGATGGAGGCAAAACCGTTCCCGAAGAACGCTACCGCCATCAGGGTCATGATCCACACTGGATCGTTGGTGTAGTTCGCTCCCATGATGCAGGTAGAGATCAGCAGTCCGCAGATAATCGGCGTTTTACGCGCAACGCCCAGTGAGAAGCCTTTTTTCACCAGCTTATCCGCCAGCCAGCCCGAGAGCAGGACGCCGAAAAACGCCGCAAGGAAGGGTACGGTGGTCATAAAGCCCGCCTTCAGCGCGGTTATCCCTTTTTCCTGGGTCAGATAGTTCGGGAACCAGGTGAGGAAGAACCACAGCGTGGAGGTCACCGCGAACTGGCCCAGATATACGCCCACCAGCTTACGGTGGAAGACCAGCTTCCAGTCCGCTCTGGTCAGCGGCTGGCGCGCCTCTTTTTTCACTGGCGCATCGCCGTCCACCAGACCGCCGCCGTCGCGGATGTAGTCCAGTTCGGCTTTGGTGATGCTTTTGGTCAGACGCGGCGGCTGATAGACCTTAAACCAGATTAACGACCAGATAATGCCGATCCCGCCGGTGACGATGAACACCCAGTGCCAGCTCAGCAGCTCCTGGATCCAGATTAACAGCGGCGTCAGAAACGCCAGACCAACAAACTGCCCGGAGGTGTAAAAACCAACAGCGGAAGCACGTTCGTGTTCAGGGAACCAGCTGGTCACCATGCGGTTGTTGGTCGGGAACGCGGGCGCTTCAAACACCCCGGTGATGGCGCGCAGGCCTATCAGCGACATCAGCCCGGTGGCGAAGCCCTGGAACAGGGTCGCCACGGACCAGCCCAAAATAGCGATAAAGTAGGTCAGACGTGACCCCACGCGGTCAAGGAACCAGCCGCCGGGGATCTGGCAGAGCGTATACAGCCAGGCAAACGCCGAGAAGACGTAGCCCATTTCCGCTTTGGTGATGCCAAACTCTTCCTGAATATGGGCCGAGGCCACGGCGAGGTTGGCGCGGTCTACATAGCAAATGACCACGGTAATAAAGATCATGATCAGCGTCAGGTAACGACGACGCCCGGTTTTTGCAGCAGTAACTGGAATATCCATCGCAATCTGTCTCCAGATTTTGGGCATAGCGAAGCCGCTCACCATGCCCTGTAATTTACAGAGGGTTATATTTTTTCTATGTACGTTTTTTTGCCCGGTGGCGCTTCGCTTACCGGGCCTACGAGAGAGTAGGCCGGATAAGCGTAGCGCCATCCGGCGATTTACCACTCGGCTACGGAACCGTCTTCATGACGCCACAGTGGGTTACGCCAGTCCGGCGCACTTTTACTCAGCTCAATGACTTTGGCTTCGTCGATCTCCACGCCAAGGCCCGGCTTCGTTAACGGTTTAAAGAAACCACCTTCCATGCTGAAGTCTTCTTTGTTTTTCACAAAGTCGAGCAGCTCCGCGCCCTTGTTATAGTGAATGCCCATGCTTTGTTCCTGGAACACTGCATTACGGGAGACGAAGTCCACATGCAGACAGGCTGCCAGCGCAATCGGCCCAAGCGGACAGTGCGGTGCCAGCGCCACATCGTAGGCTTCTGCCATGCCGGCAATTTTGTAGCATTCGGTGATGCCACCCGCGTGGGAGAGGTCCGGTTGCAGGATCGCAATGCCGCCCGCTTCCAGCACGCGCTTAAACTCGAAGCGCGAGAACATACGCTCCCCCGCCGCGATGGGAATGTGCGTCTGTTCAGCCAGTTTTGGATAGTATTCCGCCTGCTCGGCCAGAACAGGCTCTTCAATAAACAGCGGGCGATACAGCTCCAGCTCTTTAATCAGCACTTTGGCCATTGGCGCGCTGACGCGGCCGTGGAAATCCAGGCCAAACTCAATCTCGTTGCCGAAAGCCTCGCGGATTTGCGCCACGGTGTTCACCGCCCGGTCTACCGCGCGCGAGTTGTCGATAACGCCCATCTCTTCGCAGCCGTTGAGTTTGAAGGTGTCAAAACCGATGTTGCGCAGCTGCCGGATACCGTCGATCACTTCCGCAGGGCGGTCACCGCCCACCCAGCTGTAGGCTTTGATTTTGTCTCGCACCAGGCCGCCCATTAATTGCCAGACCGGGGCATTCAGCACTTTGCCTTTGATATCCCACAGCGCCTGATCGATACCGGCGATGGCGCTCATCAGGATCGGACCGCCACGGTAAAATCCCGCCCGGTACATGACCTGCCACAGGTCGTTGATGCGCGCCGGATCCTGGCCAATCAGGTATTCACCCAGCTCGTGAACCGCGGCTTCAACCGTACGCGCACGGCCTTCAATCACCGGCTCGCCCCAGCCAACCACGCCTTCGTCGGTTTCGATTTTCAGGAACATCCAACGCGGGGGTAAACGGTACGTGGTAAGTTTGGTTATTTTCATTGCACTGCCTCTCGATACGCTTTCACAAATGCTGCCGCCTGCTGTGCGGTACGCTCAACGGGCTGTCCGGCACGATAGAGATCGCTGCCCAGCCCCGCGCCCGCACAACCTGCTTTTATCCACTGCACCAGGTTTTCCGGCGTGACGCCGCCCACGGCAAAGACCGGCACGCTGGCGGGTAAGACCGCTTTCAGCGCTTTGATGTAATCCGGACCAAAGGCCGACGACGGGAAAATTTTGAGAGACTGTGCGCCCGCATCGAGGGCGGAAAAGGCTTCTGTGGCCGTGGCGCAGCCCGGACATACGGTCATGCCGTAATCCACCGCCCGGCGGATCACCTCGGGGTTGATATTCGGTGTGACGATAAGCTTGCAGCCCATCTTCGCCAGCTCATCCACCTGCTCCGGCTGTAATACGGTACCAGCGCCAATCAGCGCCTTATCACCGAACGCCTTAACAACTGCCGGAATGCTTTTTTCCCATTCCGGGGAGTTGAGCGGGATTTCCACCGCGTCGAACCCGGCGTCGATCACCGCGCCAACGTGCGCTAAGGCCTCACCGGGCGTGATACCGCGCAAAATCGCGATCAGGGGAAGTTCAGTTTGCCACTGCATGAGCGATGCTCCTTATGCCTGCCTGAAATGCCGTGTCGCCTTCCACCGCAGCAACATCCCGTCCGATAGCGTGGAACGCCTGGCGGTAACGAGACGTCAGCGATGAACCCGCGACGATCGTGATGGCCTGCTGCCCGGCGAATGCGTCGCTCAGGGTGGCGACTTCGGCGCCAATCAGCAGGCCGGACAGAAATTCGCTGACCTGCTCGCGCGGAAGATTTCCCAGCACGTGCGAGGCGCGAACCTCAAAAAGTTGCGGCAAAACGGCAGGGGATGCGATCCCGCGCTCAAGCCCGGCGGCAAACGCTTCCGGCGAAGGGGTTTGCTCCGGCAAACCGGCCCCCACCAGCGAATGCTTAAGCAGCAAGTGGTGCAGTTCGCCGGTCATCACCGTGCGGAAATCATGAATATGAAGAGCATCCGCCTGGACCCATTTGCAGTGCGTCCCGGGCATGACGTAGACAGAAGAAGGAGAAAGGGTGCGCGCCCCGAGCAGCTGCGTCTCTTCGCCGCGCATCACGTTATGGTTATCGTCGCGAGAGACGCATAAACCGGGAATAATCCAGACATTGTCGCCAACGGACGTTAACTGCTCGCCAACGGCGGTGAAATGCACCGGAACCGACAGGTAAGGCGCAACCTTCCAGCCCACGTTACTGCCGACCATTCCGGCCATCACCACTGGCGTAGTACCGTCGCGCCAGTTTTGTGTCACCTCTGCTAACACCGCTTCGGGGGATTTACCGTTCAGGCGCGTCACACCTGCTTCTGATTGCCTGCTTTCCAGACACTGCTCCCCCTGGTAGAGCCAGGCGCGCAGATTGGTCGATCCCCAGTCAATTGCGATGTAGCGTGATGTCATGTGATTTCCTTCAACCTTCGTGTCGAGCTGGCGATCATGGTCAGCGCCGCCTGCTCTGCCGCATCGCCGTCCTGATGCCGTATCGCATCGAACAGCGCTTTATGTTCCTGAAGCGTTTTCGGCATGTTGGCCTCATCGCCCATCCAGGTACGTTCAAAAACTGCTCGCTGTAGCGAGCTGATCGCCACGCTAAGCTGCTGTAACACCGGGTTATGCACCGACTGCAGTACCGCCTCGTGGTAGCGAATGTCCGCCTCGTTGAACGCCTCCCGATTCTGGTTATTGGCGATCATGTCGTTTAACGCCGACTCAATCTGTGCCAGGTCACCTGACGTTGCGCGCTCTGCCGCCCAGCGGGCGATGGCCGGTTCCACCAGATTTCGGACTTCGCTCATCGCGCCGATAAGCCGTGGGTCGTAGTCGTTTTCCAGTACCCATTGCAGAACATCGGTATCGAGGTAGTTCCACTGGTTACGCGGCGCAACAAACGCGCCGCGATAGCGCTTCATTTCAATCAGCCGCTTCGCCATAAGCGAGCGGAACACTTCCCGGATGATATTGCGCGAGGTTTCAAACTCCTCGCACAGTTCCGCCTCTGCTGGCAGCGGCGAACCGGGAACGTATTTGCCACCCACAATCTGAGTGCCCAGCGTGATGACAATGCGATCGGTTTTATTGAGTGTCATGGAGAGTCCTTGTGCTCTGTAAGTCCATCACTACTTTACCGCGACCGCTGAATTTCGCCTCACTTTTGCAGTACAAACGTGAGTCCTTTCGCCATTGTCGTGGTGACAATGTAGTACAATCAGTTAATCTTGTACTACAATCCAGATCACAAAAAGAACAATTCGATAAATTCAGCGCTAAAAAAAGCCCCGGTTGATAACCGAGGCTGATGATTACAGACAGCTGTTAGGACAGGACAAATTTCTCAATCGCATAAGCCACGCCGTCTTCCAGGTTAGATTTGGTGACGAAGTTCGCCACTTCTTTCACCGACGGGATCGCGTTATCCATCGCCACGCCCATGCCTGCATATTCGATCATCGCAATATCGTTTTCCTGGTCGCCCAGCGCCATGATCTCCTCAGGCTTGATGCCCAGCGCATCGGCAAGCGATTTGACGCCCGTGCCTTTATTGACGCGTTTATCAAGGATTTCGAGGAAGTACGGCGCACTTTTCAGCACGGTGTATTTCTCTTTTACCTCAGCCGGAATGCGTGAGATGGCTTTGTCGAGAACCGCAGGTTCATCAATCATCATCACTTTCAGGAACTGGGTTGCCGGGTCCATGTTTTCCGCTTCGCAGAACACCAGTGGAATGGTTGCAACGTAGGACTCGTGCACCGTGTAGTAGCTGATATCGCGGTTGGCGGTGTAAAGCGTATTGCGATCGAGCGCGTGGAAGTGAGAGCCCACTTCGCGGGAGAGTTTTTCCAGGAAACGGTAGTCATCATAGCTCAGTGCAGTTTGCGCCACCGTGCTGCCATCTGCTGCCTTTTGCACCAGAGCGCCGTTATAGGTGATGCAGTAATCGCCAGGCTGATTCATGTGCAGCTCTTTCAGGTAGCTGTGCACCCCGGCATACGGGCGTCCGGTGGTGAGCACCACGTTCACGCCTTTTTCGCGTGCGGCGGCGATCGCATTTTTAACGGCAGGAGAGATAGTGTGGTCTGGCAGCAGCAGCGTGCCGTCCATATCGATTGCAATGAGTTTGATAGCCATGAGGTCCCCGGGATAAATGAGTGCTATTTCATGCTAACGCGATTAAGCACACAAAAATAGAGCTACCTTGCGTAACAAAAAGCCCCTTTTATATTTATCCCGGGAACAAGAACTCACTCGCGGGTGAGAACGATTTTGCCAAACGCACCGCGATCCAGATGCTCAAGCGCCTGTTCCAGTTCGTCAAAACGATAGCGATGTTCAATCACCGGTTTTAACTCCGTGACATCAACAGCACGGACAAAATCTTCCAGCGCCCGGCGGTGTCCAACCCCAATTCCCTGAATGACGGGGGATTTCAGCAGCAGCTCGCCAGCAGGCAGGGAAATGTCCGTTCCGGCCAGCACGCCAATAACGGAGATACGCCCGTGAACGGCTACCGCGCGAAGGGAATGTCTCAGGTTCTCCCCACCCACGGTTTCGATAATATGGTCGATGCCGCGATCCTGCGTCAGTGCCAGCGTATTTTCAGCCCAGTCGCCTTTCAGTCGGTTGATGCCCAGGCGGGCTCCCAGCTTTTTGGCCAGAGCCAGTTTTTCATCACTCCCCGACGTAACAATAACTTCTGCGCCGTGCGCTTTTGCTATCTGCAAAGCGAATAGCGACACACCGCCCGTGCCTTGTACCAGCACCGATTGCCCGGCGCGTAAATGACCGCGCTCCACCAGCGCGAACCATGCGGTAAGCCCCGCGCAAGGAAGCGTGCTGGCCTCAGCGTCATCCAGGCTTTCCGGGGACGCCACCAGCGCGTTTTCACTCACAATCACATATTCGGCCAGCATGCCCTGGAAGTATCCACCGGACGTTTTATAGGGCAAATTGCGCGCGTCTGCCTGCGGCTTGCCGTCGATCCATTCCGGGAAGAAAGTTGAGATGACGCGTGCGCCGGGTTTGAAACGCGTAACGCCTTCGCCAATGCTGTCCACCACGCCTGCCATGTCAGATGCTGGGGTAAACGGGAAGGAAAGCGGAATCGGCATCGTGCCTTCAATCACCATTTTATCCCGGTAGTTGAGCGCAACGGCACTCACCCGCACGCGGATCTCACCCGGGCCGGGCTGTGGCACAGGCACCTGAACAAGCTGAAGGCTCTCGCGCCCAAGGGCGTTCATTGACCAGCGCTGCATTGTTTCTGTCATTTTTTCTCTCCTGCCATCAAATAAGCTTTAGGATTGACAGTCTACCGTTGACGCCTGGTCGCCAGTGGCGATAAGTTTTCCCATAATTGATGACGCAGCGGATACAATCCATGACCGATACGCTGAAGGATATACCTGTATTTGTGGCCGCCGTTGAGGCGGGAAGTTTTGCGCAGGCCGCCGTCCGTCTGCATTTGTCGCGCTCGGCGGTAGGAAAAAGCATTGCTCGTCTTGAAGAGCGGCTGGGCGTACGTCTTTTCCAGCGTACCACCCGCAGCCAGAGGCTGCCCGACAACGGCGCTCTGTTTTATGAACGCTGCCTTCGCGCGCTGGAGGAGATTCGGGGCGCGGAGTCGCTGCTTGAAACAGGGAAGCAGCAGGTCAGCGGCCGCCTGCGCGTCGCCATGCCGGTTCTGTTTGGTCGCCAGTGCGTCGCGCCACTGCTGATAGAACTGACGCAGGAACATCCTGGGCGTGAGCTTGAAATGTCATTCAGCGACCGCGTGGTGGATCTGGTAGAGGAAGGCTTTGATATGGCGGTACGTAACGGCACGCTGCAGGACAGCAGCCTGCTGGTCGCCAGAAGGCTGGGCGAGCATCGCATGGTGCTGTGTGCCGCCCCGGATTACCTGATGAAGAACGGCCAGCCAGAAAACGTTGCTGATTTACCCCACCACACTGCCATTAACTATCTGCGATCAGGCAGAGTGCTGCCCTGGCAGCTAATGGATAGCGAAGGGAGATCGCACACCTTTACTCCCCGCTCATCGCTCAATATGGATGATTTACAGGCAATCTGCGACGCTGCGCTGGCCGGACACGGCCTTGCGTGGTTGCCCTGCTGGATGGCCCGCAGAGAAATACATCAGGGAAAACTCATCCCGCTTTTAAAGCAGGCACCGGACGTGCGCTTCGACGTTCATGCAGTCTGGCAGCAGACGCCGCATCTGCCGCTGAGGGTTAGAATTGCTGTCGATACGCTTGCCAGCCGTTTACCGTCAGTGCTGTCGCTGGACTTTCCTACAAGCCGCGTCGAAGGTGCAAGTTAACGTTCTGATTCAAAAAGGCAAACTTGCCTGCCAGGCGAAACCCTGCTGATAACAGTGAAGTACACATCCCGATGACGTTCTGACGTCCATAGCTCCCCGACGGGGGCCTTTCTGGCAAAGGCGTAGCCACGCGAAACAAGATATTGTTTAAGTACAGCGTCATCAGATACCCCGCTAAAGCACACGCCAGCGGTCTCTGGCTGTCCATTTGCAGCAGAGTGGCTGAAGGTATAATCCGGTGACAGGCGTGGTGCCTGCTTAATCGATTCTGGGGTGTAAAGATGATAGCGAACCTTATCTGATTCACGATATGTCATCTCAGGCTCATATGCCAAAAAGAGGTATGCTAACGTGACAATCCCGATGGCCAACCCTGAAAATATGGCTAACTTTTTCATGCTC
>OKJP01000016.1_pt1 | contig 18320 bp, 15 predicted proteins | sample 1611731 | NCBI WGS metagenome assembly OKJP01 (sample SAMN04436766, study PRJEB24849) | human gut metagenome | biome: human gut; feature: NICU; material: stool | host: Homo sapiens | place: USA: Saint Louis, MO | collected 2011-05-02
GAAAAAGCAAGCGCCTATATAGTCATGGAATTCGACAAATCCGTTAAAGATTTGTTCCGGCTCGAGATGCCAGAGACCAAATTCACGCACACCCGGGGAGTCAATCACATCGCCGCCGTGCGGGAAGTGATAGAGACGTGAGGCGGTGGTGGTGTGCTGGCCCAGCCCGGAGACGTCCGACACATCGTTGGTCAGGATTTCTTGCTGAAGGCCGAGCAGGTTGTTAAGCAGGCTCGATTTACCCACGCCAGACTGCCCTGCAAAGATACTGATGCGGTCGGTCAGCGCATCTTCTAACGGCTTCAGGCCATCTTTGGTGCGGCTGGAAACCATCAAAACGCGATAACCAATATTGCGATAGATATCCATCTGCTCATTCACAAAGGCCATGGCCTCGTCATCCAGCAGATCGATTTTATTCAGCACGATGAGCGGCTCAACCTGTAGCGTTTCGCAGGCCACCAGGTAACGGTCAATAATGTTGAGCGAAAGTTCGGGTAAAATCGCTGAAACGATCACGATCTGGTTGATATTGGCGGCAATGGGCTTTACGCCGTCGTAGAAATCAGGACGGGTCAGAACCGACGTGCGTTCATGCACGGCTTCAACGATACCTTTAACCGTTACCCCTTCCGCAGCCGCTTTGCCTGGACGCCAGACCACGCGGTCACCGGTCACCAGGGAACGGATGGTGCGACGGATATTGCAACGGTGGATGTCCCCGTCGGCAGACTCGACATCGGCATGCATACCGAAGCGGCTAATCACCACGCCTTCCGTCGCTTCGCCAAACAGGTTGTCGTCGTAATCGGGCTTCTCCGTAGTGGTTTTAAGACGGCGCTGGTGATTTGCATTCACGCGGCGCTGCTGCCCTTTGGAGAGTTTATTTTTACTCAATCGCGCTGGCTCCTGGTCGCCCATAGCGGGCAAAACCTCTATGATACACTCTAATTAATACTAGTTAACCTGCTACTGCCGGTTAAGCGAGAAGGGTGGAAAATAACATGAGCGCGGACGAAAACAACCTGATTTGGATCGATCTGGAGATGACCGGCCTGGATCCCGAGCGCGATCGCATTATTGAGATCGCCACACTGGTCACCGATGCTAACCTCAATATTCTGGCGGAAGGCCCAACGATTGCCGTGCACCAGTCCGATGACCAGCTTGCGCTGATGGATGAGTGGAACGTGCGTACCCATACTGGCAGCGGGCTGGTGGAACGCGTGAAGGCCAGCACTCTGGGCGACCGCGAAGCGGAGCTGGCGACGCTTGAGTTTCTGAAGCAGTGGGTGCCGGCAGGAAAATCGCCTATCTGTGGCAACAGCATTGGTCAGGATCGTCGCTTCCTGTTTAAGTACATGCCGGAGCTGGAGTCCTACTTCCACTACCGCTATCTGGATGTGAGCACCTTAAAAGAGCTGGCCCGCCGCTGGAAACCGGAAATTCTCGACGGCTTCACAAAGCAGGGGACGCACCAGGCAATGGACGACATCCGTGAGTCTGTTGCGGAGCTGGCGTACTATCGCGAAAACTTTATTAAGCTTTAATTTTGCGATCCGGCGCCTTGCGTGGCCGGGTTTTTGTCGCTAAATTGTTCAGTTTGCCGATTAAATAAGCACTTGAACTGAATTTCAAAAAAATCGCTTTGAGGGGGGTTGCAGCTAAACGGATTTCTCGTATAATGCGCCTCCCGTAACGACAGAGAATTACACGTTACGACAGCAACAAAAGCAGTACAGATTTGCGGGAATAGCTCAGTTGGTAGAGCACGACCTTGCCAAGGTCGGGGTCGCGAGTTCGAGTCTCGTTTCCCGCTCCAAATTCTTCTTCTTTCCTAAATTATCCACAGCGAAATGCTTCGTTGGGGACGTTTTCTATTGTATCTGAAACACTCTTGTAAACAGAGTTATCCACAGAAACTGTGATAAATCCCAGTTGTACAAAATGTTAGCAGGGTGAATAATATCTTCGTAATTAACTGTAATCTATGAAGAAAATTTGATTTCAAAATGTTATTGAGATCACTTGACCTGTTTGCTAGACCTTATGGCGCCTGAATTCTTATTTTTATTCACAGCCTGTGAATATATCACACATCCCGTGGCAGCCCTTTTTCAATCACCCTGACCAGGCGCTGTTTCTTCGGTAACTGCACTTCAACCACGCCGGCATTTCGCTTCTCAATTTGCTGCGCAATCGCCCATTCTATGTGCTCATCAAGAAGTGGGTGCTCACCTCTGCGGCTTTCGAGCGCCTGTAGATTGGCTTCATCCCATGGGGCATTACCCAGCGCAACGGCCACATTACGCAGCCAGCGCAGGTGGCCGATACGACGTATGGCGGAACCTTCCGTCACCTTCAGGAACCAGGCTTCGCTCCAGGCGAACAGTTCGATCAGCTGCGGGGCATGTAACGCCTTGCGGGGACTGAAGTCTTCTTCGTCCGTCAACTGTGAATAGCGGTTCCACGGACAAATCAGCTGGCAGTCATCACAGCCGTAGATGCGGTTGCCAATAAGCGGACGAAATTCCTCTGGAATAGCACCTTCCAGCTCGATGGTGAGATAAGAGATACAGCGGCGCGCATCAACGGTATAGGGTTCAACGATAGCGCCCGTTGGGCAGATGGTCATACAGGCCACGCAGCGGCCACACCCTTCTTCCACCGGACCGTCTACCGGCAGGGGTAAATCAATCAACAATTCACCCAGGAAAAAGAATGAGCCCGCGTCGCGGCTTAAGATAAGTGAGTGCTTACCTGTCCAGCCAAGCCCGGCTTTTTCGGCGATCGGGCGCTCAAGAATAGGCGCAGAATCGACAAAGGGTCTAAAATTCAGCGAAACACAGTGCTGATGAATGGTTTCCCAGAGATTTTTTAGACGGTTGCGGAGAAGTTTATGGTAATCACGTCCCAGCGCGTATCGGCTGACGTAACCCAGCGAAGGATTTTTTAGCGTGCGCGCAAAGGCCGCGTTAGCGGGCAGATAGTTCATGCGTACGCTAATGACGCGCAGCGTACCCGGCAACAGCTCGTGGGGGCGGGCACGCATCATACCGTGGCGCGCCATCCACTCCATCTCGCCGTGGTATTGTTTATCCAGCCATGCCTGTAGCTTAGGCTCGCTGGCAGAGAGGTCGGTATCGGTAATACCGACCTTCTGGAAGCCCAGTTCAGCACCCCACTGTTTTATTTTCTGCGCTAATTCATTGAGATCGAGGGGCTGTGACATGACGGACCATACTGTGAAGAAAAACCCCGCAAGTATACCACATTCCATCTGGCATGCGGATGACCTCCGTCGGGCCGAAAAAGAGGCCGCAGACAGCCTCGGCGTTACCCTTTATGAACTGATGCAGCGCGCGGGCGAGGCGGCGTTTAACGTGGCGCGCACGGCTTATCCGGATGCCTCGCACTACCTGATTCTGTGCGGGCACGGCAATAACGGTGGCGATGGCTATGTGGTGGCTCGTCTTGCGGTGGCGGCGGGGCTGCGCGTTACCCTGCTGGCGCTGGAGAGCGACAAGCCGCTACCGGAAGAGGCTGGCATGGCGAGAGAGGCCTGGCTGAATGCGGGGGGCATTATTCATGCGCCTGATATTATCTGGCCCGAGGATGTCGACGTGATTGTTGATGGTCTGCTGGGGACGGGGCTGATGCGCGCGACTCGCGATGACGTCGCCGCGCTGATTACCCACGCTAATGCGCACCCCGCCCCGGTGGTGGCGCTGGATATTCCCTCCGGCCTGATGGCGCAAACCGGCGCGACGCCGGGCGTGTCGATTGAGGCTGCGCACACCGTGACCTTTATCGCCCTGAAGCCGGGTTTGCTTACCGGAAATGCGCGGGATGTCGTGGGGACGTTACATCACAACGCATTGGGGCTGGAAAACTGGCTGGCTGGACAGGATACCCACATCACCCGCTTTGATGCCTCCCTGCTTGCTCAGTGGCTGCCTCCGCGCCGCCCCACATCCCATAAGGGTGATCATGGCCGGCTGCTGATTATCGGTGGCGATCATGGCACGGCAGGTGCGATTCGCATGACAGGAGAGGCCGCGTTGCGCAGCGGTGCCGGATTAGTACGCGTGCTGACCCGCAGCGAAAACATTCCGCCGATTATTACCGCGCGGCCGGAGCTGATGGTCCACGAGCTTGCCCCACAGGCGATTGAAGAGGGTCTTGAGTGGGCGGACGTGGTAGTCATTGGTCCGGGCCTGGGTCAGCAGGAGTGGGGTAAACGGGCCCTGCAAAAGGCCGAGAATTTTCGTAAGCCGATGCTCTGGGATGCCGACGCGCTTAACCTTCTGGCAATAAACCCGGATACGCGTCACAATCGCATTCTGACGCCACACCCCGGCGAAGCCGCACGGCTGCTTAACTGTAGCGTGGCAGAAATTGAAAGCGATCGCTTACTTTCAGCCCAACGTCTGGTAAAACGTTACGGAGGTGTTGTCGTTTTGAAAGGGGCGGGGACCGTTATTGCCAGCGATGATGCGATGGGCATCGTTGATGCCGGTAATGCAGGCATGGCGAGCGGCGGCATGGGTGATGTGCTCTCTGGCATCATTGGCGCATTGCTCGGACAGAAACTTCCCCTTTATGATGCAGCCTGTGCTGGCTGCGTGGCCCACGGTGCGGCGGCTGACAGGCTGGCTGCTCGTTACGGAACGCGCGGTATGCTGGCCACCGATCTTTTTTGCACGCTGCGGCGTGTTGTTAACCCGGATGTGATTGACGTAGAAAATGACTAATCGAGCGATTCCTTTACCTGATGAACAAGCCACTTTAGATCTCGGCAAGCGCGTGGCGCAGGCCTGTCAGGGGGCGACCGTCATTTATCTGTATGGTGATTTAGGCGCGGGTAAAACAACCTTCAGCCGTGGTTTTTTGCAGGCGTTAGGCCATAACGGGAACGTAAAAAGCCCGACTTATACGCTAGTAGAACCGTACACGCTTGAAAATATCATGGTGTACCACTTTGATTTATATCGTCTTGCGGATCCTGAGGAGCTGGAATTTATGGGGATCCGCGATTACTTTGCCAACGACGCCATTTGCCTGGTGGAGTGGCCGCAACAAGGTGCGGGTGTGCTGCCTGACCCGGATGTCGAAATTCACTTGGATTATCAGGCACAAGGGCGTGAGGCGCGCATCAGTGCGGTTTCCTCATCAGGCTGTTCCTTACTGGCGCGTTTAGCCGGTTGAGCGTAGGGATAACGGGATGATTAATCGCGTTAAAGGTTGGATTTTGGCAGCCACGGTTCTGCTGTGCGCGCAGGCCGGTGCGGCCAGCCTCTCGGATATTCAGGTGTCGAATGGCGATAGCCAGGCCCGCATTACCTTCAGCTTTATGGGCGATCCTGAATATGCTTTCTCACAAATCGACAGCCGCAGCGTGGCGCTCGATATTAAACAGTCCGGGGTGATCCAGGGGCTGCCGCTCCAGTTCAGCGGCAACAATCTGGTGAAAAGCATCCGTTCGGGGACGCCGAAGGATGCGCAGTCTCTGCGTCTGGTGGTCGATCTCACCGAAAAGGGCAAAACGAAGGCGGTTAAGCAGCAAAACGGCGCCAGTTATACGGTGGTTTTTACCATTAATGCTGATGTTCCGCCGCCGCCACCGCCTGCACCTGTGGTAGCAAAACGCGTAGAAGCGCCGGTTTATACCCCAAGGCCGTCTGAGCCAGCCCGTAATCCGTTTAAATCACAAAATGACCGACTTACCGCCGTGACCAGCAGCAACACGGTGACGCGTCCGGCGGTCAGCGCGCGGCGAACGCCGGTCAGTGTCGACAAAGTGATTATCGCCATCGACGCCGGACACGGCGGGCAAGATCCTGGCGCGATTGGCCCGGGCGGCACGCGGGAGAAAAACGTCACTAGCGCCATTGCCCGTAAGCTGCGTGCGCTTCTGAATGACGATCCGATGTTTAAAGGGGTCATGACCCGCGACGGAGATTACTTTATTTCAGTGATGGGACGCTCGGATGTGGCGCGTAAGCAAAACGCCAACTTCCTGGTGTCGATTCACGCGGATGCTGCGCCGAACCGTAACGCCACCGGCGCGTCGGTATGGGTACTGTCGAACCGTCGTGCCAACAGTGAAATGGCGAACTGGCTTGAAGAGCACGAGAAGCAGTCTGAACTGTTAGGCGGGGCAGGCGATGTGCTGGCAAACAGCCAGGCCGATCCGTATCTCAGCCAGGCGGTACTGGATTTACAGTTCGGTCATTCTCAGCGCGTCGGGTATGATGTCGCCACTAACGTACTCAACCAGTTGCAAAGCGTCGGATCGCTGCATAAGCGTCGTCCGGAACATGCGAGCCTCGGTGTCCTGCGTTCGCCGGATATTCCGTCGATTCTGGTAGAGACGGGTTTTATCAGTAATCACGGTGAAGAGCGTTTACTGGGAAGCGACAGCTATCAGCAGCAAATTGCTGAAGCGATTTATAACGGTCTGCGTAAATACTTTGACGCGCATCCGCTTCAGTCTGCGCCGCAGGGCGGGGCAGCCCAGACGGCAAGCGCCGCGCTGCCGGGTGAGATGACCGCGACTAATTAAGGAGAGTTCATGCCGATTCAGGTTCTACCGCCGCAGCTCGCGAACCAAATCGCCGCCGGTGAGGTGGTGGAACGCCCTGCATCGGTGGTGAAAGAGCTGGTGGAAAACAGCCTCGATGCAGGGGCGACCCGCATTGATATCGATATTGAACGCGGGGGCGCAAAGCTTATACGCATTCGTGATAACGGCTGTGGCATCAAAAAGGACGAGTTGGCGCTGGCGCTGGCGCGTCATGCCACCAGTAAAATTGCGTCACTTGACGATCTGGAAGCGATTATCAGCCTGGGTTTTCGCGGCGAAGCGCTGGCCAGTATCAGCTCCGTTTCCCGCTTAACGTTGACCTCCCGCACGGCCGACCAGCAGGAAGCCTGGCAGGCCTACGCGGAAGGGCGCGATATGGACGTCACGGTTAAACCAGCGGCGCACCCGGTAGGCACCACGCTTGAAGTGCTGGATCTTTTCTATAACACGCCCGCCCGGCGCAAGTTTATGCGAACCGAGAAGACCGAATTCGGACATATCGACGAGATCATCCGCCGCATCGCGCTGGCACGCTTTGATGTCACTCTTAACCTCAGTCATAACGGTAAGGTGATGCGTCAGTACCGGGCAGTGGCGGAAGGCGGGCAAAAGGAGCGTCGGCTGGGCGCCATCTGCGGCACGCCGTTCCTGGAAAAAGCGCTGGCCATTGAGTGGCAGCATGGCGATTTGGCCCTGCGCGGCTGGGTTGCCGATCCGAACGCCAGTAGCGCCGCGTTTGCTGAGATTCAGTACTGCTACGTCAACGGTCGAATGATGCGCGACCGTCTGATTAACCACGCCATTCGCCAGGCCTGTGAAGATAAGCTCGGCGCCGATCAACAGCCCGCCTTTGTGCTTTATCTGGAGATCGACCCGCATCAGGTTGACGTTAACGTGCACCCCGCCAAGCACGAGGTGCGTTTCCACCAGTCGCGTCTGGTGCATGATTTTATCTATCAGGGCGTCGTTAGCGTTTTGCAGAAGCAGGCTGAGCCAACGCTGCCGCTGGAAAACGACATTCCTGCACCGCGATCGCTGCCAGAAAATCGCGTGGCGGCCGGACGTAACCATTTCGCTGAACCCGCACCCGCGCGCGAACCAGTGGCTCCGCGTTTTTCGTCAGCGGGAAGCGCACCGCGCCCGACGGGCGCCAACTACCCAAATGCCCAGCCGGGGTATCAAAAGCAGCAAGGGGCGTTATACCGTAAATTGCTGGACACCCCAGCCGTGGAACGGAAAGAACATATTGAGGTATCGCCGTCTTCCCTTGACGGACATAGCCAGAGTTTTGGCCGGGTATTGACGATTGTCGCCCCGGACATGGCACTGCTTGAACGCGAGGGGAAATTGATGCTGCTGGCGTTGCCGGTAGCGGAACGCTGGCTTAAACAGGCGCAACTGACGCCAGGGGAAAACGCCGCCTGTGCTCAGCCGTTACTGATCCCGGTTCGGTTGAAAATAAACCATGAAGAAACATGGGTTTTGCAGCGTGCCCAGGCGCTTCTTGCCGAAATGGGGATTGAAATCGTACTGGACGCGCAGCATGTGACAATTCGCGCAGTGCCTTTACCCTTACGCCAACAAAATTTACAAAACTTGATTCCTGAACTGATAGGCTACCTGGCGCAACAAACGACGTTTGATGCCGCCGATACCGCGCAGTGGATCGCCCGCCATCTGGCCAGCGAACATTCGCCGTGGAGTATGGCGCAGGCGATTACCGTTCTGGCAGAGGTGGAACGCCTCTGTCCACAACTAGTGAAAGCGCCGCCAGGTGGTTTGTTACAACCTGTTGATTTAAAAACGGCGATGACCGCCCTGAAACATGACTGATGTAAGTAAGGCGAGCCTGCCAAAGGCGATTTTTTTAATGGGGCCAACGGCCTCCGGTAAAACGGCGTTAGCCATTGAGTTACGTAAAGTTTTGCCAGTAGAGTTGATTAGCGTTGATTCAGCCCTCATTTACCGAGGAATGGACATCGGCACGGCGAAGCCCAACGCAGACGAACTGCGTGCGGCACCGCACCGTTTACTGGATATTCTCGACCCGGCACAGGCTTACTCCGCAGCAGATTTTCGCCGCGACGCCTTAGCTGAGATGGCCGAGATTACCGCCGCGGGACGCATACCGCTGTTAGTTGGCGGCACGATGCTCTACTTTAAGGCGCTGCTGGAGGGGTTATCGCCTCTGCCATCGGCCGATCCGGAAGTGAGAGCGAAGATTGAGCGGCAGGCGGCAGAGCAGGGGTGGGACGTTTTGCACAGGCAACTGGAAGAGATTGACCCGGTTGCCGCAGCGCGGATCCACCCAAACGATCCGCAAAGGCTTTCCCGGGCACTGGAAGTTTTTTTCATTTCGGGTAAAACTTTAACGGAACTGACGCAAACGTCAGGAGACGCTCTGCCGTATCAGGTGCATCAGTTCGCCATCGCCCCGGCGAGCCGTGAACTGCTCCATCAACGAATTGAGCAGCGTTTTCATCAGATGTTGGCTTCAGATTTTGAAGCAGAAGTGCGGGCGCTTTTTGCCCGTGGAGATTTGCATACGGACATGCCTTCCATTCGTTGTGTGGGATACCGCCAGATGTGGTCGTATCTTGAAGGCGAGATTTCATACGATGAAATGGTTTATCGAGGTGTTTGCGCCACGAGACAGTTAGCGAAGCGCCAGATCACCTGGTTGCGTGGTTGGGAGGGTGTTCACTGGTTAGACAGTGAAAAACCACAACAGGCGTTAAACGAAGTGATTGAGGTTATTGGTGATATCGCTGACTGAATGTGTACAATTAAGCCGTATCGTGCGCAATTTTTCAGAATCGCAAGGTTCTAAGTACAAAACAAGCATATAAGGAAAAGATAGAATGGCTAAGGGGCAATCTTTACAAGATCCGTTCCTGAACGCATTGCGTCGGGAGCGTGTTCCAGTTTCTATTTATTTGGTGAATGGTATTAAGCTGCAAGGTCAGATTGAGTCTTTCGATCAGTTCGTGATCCTGTTGAAAAACACGGTCAGCCAGATGGTCTATAAGCACGCGATTTCTACTGTTGTTCCGTCCCGTCCGGTATCTCATCACAGCAATAACGCTGGCGGCGGCACTGGCAGTAACTACCATCATGGCAGCAACGCGCAGGGTTCATCTGCTCCTGCGCAGGACAGCGAAGAAACCGAATAAGGTTTTGGGCTGTTTTCCACACGGGGAGCCAGGGATCCTGCGTTCCCCGCTGATCTTTTTAGAGAGGTTTACGCTTGTTTGACCGTTATGACGCCGGTGAGCAGGCGGTGCTGGTACACATCTATTTTTCGCAAGACAAAGATATGGAAGACCTCCAGGAGTTTGAATCTCTGGTCTCTTCCGCCGGTGTCGAAGCAATGCAGGTGATTACCGGTAGCCGTAAAGCGCCGCACCCGAAGTACTTTGTTGGTGAAGGTAAAGCAGTTGAAATTGCGGATGCCGTAAAAGCAACCGGCGCATCAGTCGTGCTGTTTGATCATGCGCTGTCTCCGGCTCAGGAACGTAACCTGGAAGCTCTCTGCGAATGTCGTGTTATCGATCGCACGGGGTTGATCTTAGATATTTTTGCTCAGCGTGCGCGTACCCACGAGGGTAAGTTGCAGGTTGAGCTGGCGCAGTTGCGCCATCTGGCGACGCGTCTGGTGCGTGGCTGGACACACCTTGAAAGACAAAAAGGCGGGATTGGTTTACGTGGCCCGGGTGAAACCCAGCTCGAAACCGACCGTCGTTTGCTGCGTGGCCGTATAACCCAGATCCTTTCTCGTCTGGAGCGTGTCGAGAAACAGCGCGAACAGGGGCGTCGGGCGCGAACCAAAGCCGACATCCCAACGGTGTCGCTGGTGGGCTGTACCAACGCCGGTAAATCCACCCTGTTTAACCAGATAACCGAGGCCCAGGTGTATGCCGCAGACCAGCTGTTTGCGACCCTGGACCCTACGCTGCGCCGTATTGACGTCGCAGACGTCGGTGAAACGGTACTGGCGGATACCGTAGGGTTTATCCGCCATCTGCCGCACGATCTGGTGGCGGCGTTTAAAGCGACGTTGCAGGAGACGCGTCAGGCGACCCTGCTGCTGCACGTGATTGATGCGGCTGACGTACGCGTGCAGGAGAACATCGACGCGGTGAATGTGGTGCTCGAAGAGATTGACGCCCACGAAATTCCCACCCTGTTGGTGATGAACAAGATCGATATGCTGGACGATTTCGAACCGCGTATCGACCGAGATGAAGAGAACAAACCAATTCGGGTCTGGCTATCTGCTCAGGCCGGGATTGGTGTGCCACTGCTTTTCCAGGCTTTGACAGAACGTCTTTCCGGTGAGGTAGCTCAGCACACGCTGCGACTGCCGCCACAGGAAGGCAGGCTGCGTAGCCGGTTTTATCAGCTTCAGGCGATAGAAAAAGAGTGGATGGAGGATGACGGCAGCGTGGGGATGCAGGTGCGTATGCCGATCGTTGACTGGCGTCGCCTCTGTAAACAAGAACCTGCGCTGGCGGACTATATCGTCTGATCAGAAAGGGGAAGCCTGAAAAATTCGCCCTTGCATAACAAATATGGAGCATATACATGGCGTGGAATCAGCCCGGTAATAACGGACAAGACCGCGACCCGTGGGGAAGCAGCAATAATCAAGGCGGCAACTCTGGGGGAAATGGCAACAAAGGTGGTCGCGAGCAGGGGCCGCCGGATCTGGATGATATCTTCCGCAAACTGAGCAAAAAGCTTGGTGGCCTTGGCGGAGGAAAAGGTTCTGGCTCGGGTGGCAACTCCACTCAGAGTCCGCGCCCGCCTATGGGTGGCCGCGTAGTAAGCATTGTGGCCGCGGCGGTAGTCATCATCTGGGCAGCCAGCGGGTTCTACACCATTAAAGAAGCAGAGCGCGGCGTGGTAACCCGTTTCGGTAAGTTCAGCCATCTGGTTGAGCCGGGCCTGAACTGGAAACCGACCTTCATTGATAACGTGACCGCAGTGAACGTGGAGTCCGTCCGTGAACTGGCGGCGTCTGGCGTGATGTTGACCTCTGACGAAAACGTGGTGCGCGTTGAGATGAACGTCCAGTACCGCGTGACCGATCCTGAGCGTTATCTGTTTAGCGTGACCAGCGCGGATGACAGCCTGCGTCAGGCGACCGACAGCGCCCTGCGTGGCGTGATCGGTAAATACACCATGGACCGTATCCTGACCGAAGGTCGTACCGTTATTCGTAGCGATACCCAGCGCGAGCTGGAAGAGACCATCCGTCCGTACAACATGGGTATCACCCTGCTGGACGGCAACTTCCAGGCTGCACGTCCGCCGGAAGAGGTGAAAGCGGCGTTTGACGATGCGATTGCCGCGCGTGAAAACGAACAGCAGTACATCCGTGAAGCGGAAGCGTATACCAACGAAGTTCAGCCGCGTGCAAACGGTCAGGCGCAGCGTATTCTGGAAGAAGCGCGCGCGTATAAGACCCAGACCATCCTGGAAGCACAGGGTGAAGTGGCTCGCTTCGCGAAGATCCTGCCGGAATATAAAGCCGCGCCGGAAATTACCCGTGAGCGTCTCTATATCGAGACCATGGAAAAAGTGCTGAGCCATACGCGTAAAGTGCTGGTTAACGACAACAAAGGCGGAAACCTGATGGTCCTGCCGCTGGATCAGATGCTTAAAGGCGGTTCTGCACCGGCAGCAAAAGACAACAGCGGAGCCAACAACCTGCTGCGTCTGCCGCCAGCCTCGTCTGGCAGCTCCAGCGCGAACACAACGCCTTCTTCGAACGATGGTGACATTATGGACCAACGCCGTGCTAACGCGCAGCGTAACGACTACCAGCGTCAGGGGGAATAAGGATGCGTAAGTCAGTTATTGCGATCATCATCATCGCACTGGTCGTGCTCTACACCTCCATCTTTGTGGTGAAAGAGGGCGAACGTGGGATCAAGTTCCAGTTTAGCAGCGTCGTGCGTGACGGCGACAAGCGTCCGGTGATCTACGAGCCGGGTCTGCACTTCAAGGTGCCTTTCATTCAGTCAGTCAAAACGCTCGACGCACGTATCCAGACCATGGATAACCAGGCCGACCGTTTCGTGACTAAAGAGAAGAAAGACCTGATCGTTGATTCCTACATCAAATGGCGTATCAGCGACTTCAGCCGCTACTTCCTGGCAACCGGCGGTGGTGATGTTTCTCAGGCAGAAGTGCTGCTGAAACGTAAGTTCTCTGACCGTCTGCGTTCTGAAATTGGTCGTCTGGATGTAAAAGACATCGTGACCGACTCCCGTGGTCGTCTGACCCTGGAAGTGCGGGATGCGTTGAACTCAGGTACAGCGGGTACCGAAGACGAAGTGGAAACACCGGCAGCGGATGACGCGATTGCCAAAGCGGCTGAACGCGTTCAGGCTGAAACCAACGGTAAAGTACCGGTGATCAACCCGAACAGTATGGCTGCACTGGGTATCGAAGTGGTTGACGTGCGTATCAAGCAGATCAACCTGCCAGCGGAGGTGTCCGAGGCGATCTACAACCGTATGCGCGCCGAGCGTGAAGCGGTAGCCCGTCGTCACCGTTCACAGGGTCAGGAAGAGGCCGAGAAACTGCGTGCCGCAGCGGACTACGAAGTGACCAAGACGCTGGCGGAATCTGAGCGTCAAGGCCGTATCCTGCGTGGTGAAGGCGATGCCGAAGCCGCGAAGCTGTTTGCCGATGCCTTCAGCCAGGATCCCGACTTCTACGCCTTTATCCGTAGCCTGCGTGCTTACGAGAATAGCTTCCAGAGCAACCAGGATGTGATGGTACTCAGCCCGGACAGCGATTTCTTCCGTTATATGAAGACGCCGACTAACGCAACGCGATAAACTCAGGCTCGTTTGAGTATTCAAACCACCGCTCTTCACGGAGCGGTGGTTTTCTTTTATAAGGATGAAAAATGAATTCAACGATCTGGCTCGCACTGGCTTTGGTTTTGGTGCTGGAAGGCCTCGGCCCGATGCTCTATCCACGCGCATGGCGACGGATGATCGCGACAATGAGCCAACTTCCGGACAATATTTTGCGTCGTTTTGGTGGTGGACTTGTGGTTGCCGGTATCGTTATCTACTACATGTTGAGGAAAACGATTGGCTGATCAAAAACTAACCGCAATCGGCATATTTTAGGGTCAAAAAGTGCTGTATATCTGAAAAAGCGATGGTAGAATCCATTTTTAAGCAAACGGTGATTTTGAAAAAAATGGGTAACAACGTCGTCGTACTGGGCACCCAATGGGGTGACGAAGGTAAAGGGAAGATTGTCGATCTTCTGACTGAACGGGCTAAATATGTTGTACGCTACCAGGGCGGTCACAACGCAGGCCATACTCTCGTAATCAACGGTGAAAAAACCGTCCTCCATCTTATTCCATCAGGCATTCTTCGCGAAAACGTCACCAGCATCATCGGTAACGGCGTTGTGCTGTCTCCAGCTGCGCTGATGAAAGAGATGAAAGGTCTGGAAGACCGTGGTATCCCTGTTCGTGAGCGTCTGCTGCTCTCCGAAGCCTGCCCGCTGATCCTGGACTATCATGTGGCGCTGGACGTGGCGCGTGAAAAAGCGCGTGGCGCGAAAGCGATCGGCACTACCGGTCGTGGCATCGGCCCGGCATACGAAGATAAAGTGGCTCGTCGCGGTCTGCGCGTGGGCGACCTCTTCGACAAAGCGACCTTCGCTGAAAAACTGAAAGAAGTGATGGAATATCACAACTTCCAGCTGGTGAATTTCTATAAAGCCGAAGCCGTTGACTACCAGAAAGTGCTGGATGACGTCATGGCGATTGCTGACATTCTGACCGGCATGGTTGTTGATGTGTCCGATCTGCTGGACCAGGCGCGCAAGCGTGGCGATTTCGTCATGTTTGAAGGTGCGCAGGGTACCCTGCTGGACATCGACCACGGTACCTATCCGTACGTAACGTCCTCTAACACCACCGCGGGTGGCGTGGCAACTGGCTCCGGCCTGGGCCCACGTTATGTGGATTACGTTCTGGGCATCATCAAAGCGTACTCCACTCGCGTGGGTGCAGGTCCATTCCCGACCGAGCTGTTTGATGAAACCGGCGAGTTCCTCTGCAAGCAGGGTAACGAGTTTGGCGCAACCACCGGTCGTCGTCGTCGTACCGGCTGGCTGGACGCCGTTGCCGTGCGTCGTGCTGTGCAGATCAACTCCCTGTCTGGCTTCTGCCTGACCAAGCTGGACGTACTGGACGGCCTGAAAGAAGTGAAAATCTGCGTGGGCTATCGTCTGCCAGATGGTCGCGAAGTGACTACCACTCCGCTGGCCGCTGACGACTGGGAAGGCATTGAGCCAATCTACGAAACCATGCCGGGCTGGTCTGAGACCACCTTCGGTGTGAAAGAACGTAGTGGCCTGCCAAAAGCTGCGCTGGACTACATTAAGCGTATTGAAGAACTGACCGAAGTGCCGATCGATATTATTTCTACCGGCCCGGATCGTACTGAACCGATGATCCTGCGCGCCCCGTTCGCCGCATAATCTTCGTGACTGCTGGCCTGCGGGGAAACCCGTAGGCCGGATAAGCGCAGCGCCATCCGGCGACCGCTCCTGGATCTCCGCTTTTTCGCCCCGTCTGTCAAATAAATTAGCCGCTAACTATCTGGCTGGTTTATCATCATTAATGAATATCTCTGCGGTTTGACCGCGTTTTCCCTTTTTCCTGAGGTTGATGTGCAGTTAACAAGTTTCACCGATTACGGCTTACGCGCGCTGATTTACATGGCGTCGTTACCCGATGGGAAGATGACCAGCATCTCTGAAGTCACAGAGGTGTACGGTGTGTCCCGTAATCATATGGTCAAAATAATCAATCAACTTAGTCGTGCCGGATACGTTGCTGCCGTCCGCGGGAAGAATGGAGGGATCCGTCTCGGTAAACCGGCACAGAGTATCCGTATCGGCGATGTGGTACGTGAACTGGAGCCGCTATCTCTGGTGAACTGTAGCAGCGCGTTTTGCCACATTACGCCCGCTTGCCGCCTGAAACAGGCGCTTTCAAAGGCCGTGCAAAGTTTTCTCAAGGAACTGGATAACTACACGCTGGCCGATTTGGTTGAAGAGAATCAACCGCTTTATAAATTATTGCTGGTGGAATGAAGAAAATTTCCACCGGAGCTGACAACGGAGGAACCGACATGTCACAAGATCCTTTCCAGGAACGCGAAGCCGAAAAATACGCGAATCCTATCCCCAGCCGCGAGTTCATCATTGAACACTTAACAAAACGCGAAAAACACGCCAATCGTGAAGAACTTGCCGTTGAATTAAACATTGAGGGTGAAGAGCAAATTGAAGCCCTTCGCCGCCGCCTGCGCGCCATGGAGCGCGACGGCCAGCTGGTCTTTACTCGTCGCCAGTGCTACGCGCTGCCAGAACGCCTCGATCTGCTGAAAGGCACCGTTATTGGTCATCGCGATGGCTTCGGCTTCCTGCGCGTGGAAGGCCGTAAAGACGACCTGTACCTCTCATCCGAACAGATGAAGATGTGTATTCACGGCGACCAGATCCTGGCGCAGCCGCTGGGTGCAGATCGTAAAGGCCGCCGCGAAGCGCGCGTGGTCCGCGTGCTGGTGCCGAAAACCAGCCAGATTGTAGGCCGTTACTTTACCGATGCGGGCGTAGGCTTTGTGGTGCCGGACGATAGCCGTCTGAGCTTCGACATTCTCATCCCGCCTGAAGAGGTGATGGGCGCACGCATGGGCTTTGTGGTAGTGGTTGAACTTACCCAGCGCCCGACCCGCCGTACCAAAGCGGTAGGTAAAATCGTCGAAGTGCTGGGCGATAACATGGGCACCGGCATGGCCGTTGATATGGCGCTGCGCACCCATGAAATTCCTTACGTCTGGCCGAAAGCGGTTGAAGACCAGATCGAAAACCTGCGTGAAGAAGTGCCGGAAGAGTCCAAAGCAGGCCGCGTGGATCTGCGCGATCTGCCGCTGGTCACCATTGATGGTGAAGACGCCCGTGACTTCGATGATGCCGTGTACTGTGAGAAAAAACGCGGTGGCGGCTGGCGTCTGTGGGTGGCTATCGCGGATGTGAGTTATTACGTACGTCCACACACGCCGCTGGATAACGAAGCGCGCAGCCGCGGTACGTCGGTCTACTTCCCGTCGCAGGTTGTACCGATGCTGCCAGAAGTGCTCTCGAACGGCCTGTGTTCCCTCAACCCGCAGGTGGACCGCCTGTGTATGGTCTGCGAAATGACCATCTCCAGCAAGGGACGTCTGACGGGCTATAAGTTCTACGAAGCGGTGATGAGTTCTCATGCGCGCCTGACCTATACCAAGGTCTGGCATATGTTGCAGGGCGATCAGGATCTTCGCGAACAGTACGCGCCGCTGGTCAAACACATCGAAGAGCTGCACAACCTCTACAAAACGCTGGATCAGGCGCGCGAAGAGCGCGGTGGGATTTCGTTTGAGAGTGAAGAAGCGAAATTCATCTTTAACGCTGAGCGTCGTATCGAGCGAATCGAGCAGACTCAGCGTAACGATGCGCACAAGCTGATTGAAGAGTGTATGATCCTGGCGAACATCTCGGCGGCACGTTTCGTTGAGAAAGCCAAAGAGCCTGCGCTATTCCGTATTCACGATAAGCCAACCACGGAAGCCGTAACCTCGTTCCGTTCCGTGCTGGCCGAACTCGGCCTGGAACTGCCTGGCGGCAATAAGCCTGAGCCACGCGATTATGCCGAGTTGCTGGAATCCATCAGCGATCGTCCTGACGCGGAAATGCTGCAAACCATGCTGCTGCGTTCCATGAAGCAGGCGATTTACGATCCGGAAAACCGGGGCCACTTTGGTCTGGCGTTACAGTCGTATGCGCACTTTACCTCGCCGATTCGCCGTTATCCGGATCTGTCCCTGCACCGTGCGATCAAGTATCTGCTGGCGCACGAGCAGGGTCACAAAGGCAATACGACCGAAACCGGAGGGTAACACTACTCCATGGAAGAGATGCTGCAACTGGGCCAGCACTGTTCCATGACCGAGCGTCGTGCGGATGAAGCAACGCGCGACGTGGCGGACTGGCTGAAGTGTGACTTTATGCTGGATCAGGTGGGTAACGTCTTTAAAGGTGTGATTGCCAGCGTCACCGGCTTTGGCTTCTTCGTACGTCTGGATGAGCTGTTTATCGACGGTCTGGTGCACGTTTCCAGCCTTGATAACGATTACTACCGCTTCGACCAGGTCGGACAACGTCTGATCGGTGAATCCGGCGGTCAGACCTACCGTCTGGGCGATCGGGTGGAAGTGAAGGTTGAAGCCGTGAATATGGACGACCGTAAAATCGACTTCAGCCTCATCTCCAGCGAACGTGCTCCGCGTAACGTCGGGAAAACCGAGCGTGAGAAAGCGAAAAAAGGCGGCAACGGTAAAGCGGGCGGCAAGCGACGTCAGGCAGGTAAAAGAGTAAACTTTGAGCCAGACAGCGCCTTCCGTGGCGAGAAGCAGCAGAAGCCCAAGGCGGCGAAAAAAGACGCTCGTAAAGCGAAAAAACCGTCGACCAAGACCCAAAAAATAGCGGCCGCAACCAAAGCGAAGCGCGCGGCGAAGAAACAGCAGGCGGAGTAATTTCCCCTCACCCTGACCCTCTCCCCAACGGGGAGAGGGTAAAAATTTATTTCGAGAAGCTTCAATGAGTGAAATGATTTACGGCATCCTCGCGGTGCAGGCCCTGCTTGAGC
>OKJP01000018.1_pt1 | contig 18151 bp, 16 predicted proteins | sample 1611731 | NCBI WGS metagenome assembly OKJP01 (sample SAMN04436766, study PRJEB24849) | human gut metagenome | biome: human gut; feature: NICU; material: stool | host: Homo sapiens | place: USA: Saint Louis, MO | collected 2011-05-02
AGGGGCGAGGGGATTGCTCAGTGCTCGCATTAATTTGTGGGGAACCCTCAGCCCATAGGGAGAGGGAACCGATCGAGCACGTAGGCCCGGTAAGCGCAGCGCCACCGGGCAATTACAGCGCTACTGATTCTCTATCAACAACGCTTCCAGCAGATCCAGATCGTGCAGCAGCTTTTGCAGCGTCTCGTTGCTGATCTGCCGCGTCGCGCGCAGGTGATACAGCTCGGCACGCTCGGAGCGCAGCGCCGCCAGGCGGAAACGGCGCTCGAGGTTCTCTTCCTGCAACGAACTTTCCACGTCGTTACGTCCGTCAGCACGGCGACGCAAATTACCGATCACGCGTGAACTGACTTCCTTCAGCAGCTGGTTATCAATGTTCTCTTCGGCATCGGCGGCCAGACGCTCCTCCATCTTCTCGATGGCGACAATCGCCACTTCCGCCGTCGCCGCACGGGCAATCCGCTCTTCCTTATGCTGCTGCGAGGTGTCACCCGCATCAATATGCTGCAGCAGAATCGGCAGCATAATTACGCCGACAAACAGGGAGAAGAGGATCACGCCCGCCGCCAGGAACACCAGCTCGTAGCGCGCCGGGAAGACGTCGCCCGTCGGCAGAAGCAGAGGAATGGAGAGCACACCAGCAAGGGTAATCGCCCCGCGAACGCCCGCGAAAGAGGCAATCAGCAGCTCGCGCGTGGTCCAGGAGCCGAACTCCATCGGCTTTTTGGTCAGGAAGCGAACGCTGAACTTCTTCATCGTCCACAGCCAGCCGAAACGCACCAGCATTAGCGAAAGGTAGATGAGTACGATATCGGTAAACAGCATCCAGACTTCAACGTTTGGATCCGCTTCGGCCGCGATCAGCGAAGATTCCATAATGCCCGGCAGTTGCAGGCCCAACAGCAGGAACACCATGCCGTTAAAGACAAACTCGAGCATCGCCCAGGTACTGTTCGCGCGCAGACGCATCGCCAGCGGCGCCCGGCGCATCACGCCGGAACGGGTGATGGTCATCCCCGCGGCTACCGCCGCCAGAATGCCCGACACGCCGATATGTTCGGCAATCAGGTAAGAGGCGCACGGCAGCAGGAACAGCAGGACGATCTGCGTCGCCGGTTCATCGCCGCCCCAGCGGCTGAGGAAGCGCAGCGAACGACCGTACAGCCAGCTTACAACAAAGCCTGCGAGGATACCGCCAATCGCCACCTTGAAGAATTCGAGGGTTGCACCGCCGACGGTAAAGACCATGGTGCCCATGGCTACCGCCACGGCAAACTTCAGGGCGACCAGGCCGGAAGCGTCGTTCATCAGCGCCTCGCCCTGCAAAATGCCCATGATTTTCTTAGGAATGCGCCCTTCGCCCACAATGCCGGACAGCGCCACGGCGTCGGGCGGCGACAGCACGGCAGCCAGCGCAAAGGCGGGTATAAGCGGGATCCCCGGTACGGCCCAGTAGATCAGGAAACCAATCCCGACCACGGTAACGACCACCAGCGCCAGCGCCAGACCGAAGATCTCTCGCCCGTGCTCAAGAAATTCGCGCGTCGGCGTTTTCCAGCCATCGGCAAACAGCAGCGGCGGGATAAACAGCACGAGGAACAGTTCCGGATCGAACTCCACGTGCAGACCGAACGTCGGCCACGCCAGCAGCGCGCCGATAGCTATTTGCATTAAAGGCAGGGGGACCTGGAAGGGCAGTACGCGTGTAACCACCCCGGATAATGAGACCACAAGGGTCATGATGAGTATTGTGAAGAAAATTTCCATGCGTTCCCTGTTTGCTGTGTTTCTTTTTAAGCCAAACCTGAGGCGTCGTGCCTCTTATTCTATCCTCTCCATAGTAACGTAAAAGACAACGGGATGAGTCCTGAAAATAATAACGGGCGGCCTGAGCCACCCGTTTTCGCATCAATGGATAACTTAAATTGCCCAGCCGCCCGCGTAGAACGCCACCAGCGCAACGGCGATGACAACGGTACCGATGTTCAGCTTGCGCCACTCACCGGAGACCAGACGCCCAATCACCAGCGAGGCGAAACCGATCATAATGCCGGTCACGATGTTACAGGTCAGCACGATAAATACCGCGGTGATCAGACCGGACATGGCATCAACAAAGTCAGCAAAGTCGATTTTCGCCACGTTGCTCAGCATCAGCAGGCCGACGTACATCAGCGCAGGTGCGGTCGCGTAAGCTGGCACCAGATAAGAGAGCGGAGAGAGGAACAGGATCAGCAGGAACAGTACGCCAACGGTAATAGCCGTCAGGCCGGTTTTGCCGCCTGCCGCCGTACCCGCTGCGGACTCAATGTACACTGCCGCTGGCGCTGCACCCACCAGACCAGAGAAAACGCTGCTCAGGGAGTCGGTGGTCAGCGCTTTGCCGCCGTCAATGATCTGGCCGTCTTTGTCCAGCAGGTTAGCCTGACCGGCCACCGCGCGGATGGTCCCGGTGGCGTCAAACACCGCGGTCATTACCAGCGCCAGCACGCTTGGCAGGATCACCGGATTCAGCGCGCCCACAATATCCAGGCTACCAATCAGGGAGTTACCGTTGTCATCGCTCAGCGACGGCATGGCGAAAATCCCGGAGAAATGAACGGACGGGTCGAAGATCAGACCGACGATGGACACGCCGATAATGGTCAGCAGAATGCCGCCCGGCACTTTCAGTTTTTCCAGGCCAATGATCACCGCCAGACCCACCAGCGACATAATTACCGGGAAGCTCGCGAAGTTACCCAGCGCAACCGGCAGGCCGTCCAGCGGGTTCTTGATGACCAGACCCACGCCGTTGGCGGCAATCAGCAGCAGGAACAGGCCGATGCCGATACCGGTGCCGTGCGCCACGCCCTGCGGCAGGTTGCGCAAAATCCAGCTACGGATGCCGGTAGCAGAGATCACGGTGAACAGAACACCCATCAGGAACACCGCGCCGAGCGCTACGGGGACGCTGATATGCTGGCCCAGCACCAGGCTGAAGGCGGTAAACGCGGTCAGGGAGATGGCGCACCCGATCGCCAGCGGCAGGTTCGCCCACAGGCCCATCACAATCGAACCCACACCCGCAACCAGGCAGGTGGCAACGAAGACCGCCGCTGGCGGGAAACCGGCTTTGCCGAGCATGCCCGGCACCACGATGACGGAGTACACCATCGCCAGAAACGTCGTCAGACCGGCAACAACTTCCTGGCGCACGGTGCTGCCGCGAGCAGAAATTTTAAACATGGCGTCAAGTGAACCGCCGGTACGCGCAGATGGCGTAGACATAGAAAACATCCCCTGAAAATTTTTATTGAAAGTCCGTAAGCGTGGTGGAGACTCCACTGCCAGCGAAACGTCAAATCCTTGTGCTGCGTTTGCGACGAAAGGGGCGTCACAAAAAAAGCAAACGTTTAGCTCCGCGCTTACAAAACGGGTGGTCAAATGTAGGCAAACGATTATCTAGCCTAATACCCGCCCTTTTCAACTGAACTTTCTCGTTTTTCGCTAAAATTGCCTCATGACGATGAAGAATTAAGCAGAGGATGCGCAAACGTAATCGTCCATGCGCAACTTCGTTACATTTCATCCCCCGCCGGGTATCGTCAGCGGGCCGCCTTTCGCAAGTGTTGTCTGCCAGCCCGGACGTGCCTCCACTCTCTGTTTCCACGCCGCTATGTGGTCGAGATTGTCGATGCCACCTCTCGCCAGCAGGGCGAAGAGGGGAAAACTCATCTGGATGTCCGCCATGGTCAGCGTGTCGCCGGCAAACCAGCTGTTTTCGGCAAGATGATCGTTAATAAAGCGCGCATGCGTTTCCAGCTGGCGGTTGAGATACGCTTTTTGCACCCCCTGCCCTAGCGCCTTACCCAGCGTGCGCAGGCCAAACGGGACGGGGGGTTTGCCGAGGCTGTTAAATACCAGCTTCATTAACAGCAGCGGCATCAAAGATCCTTCGGCGTAATGCAGCCAGAAGCGATACTGCACTTTATGGGCGGGATCTAACGGTTTGAATCGTGACGCCGAATCGTACGTTTCCTGAAGATATTCCAGAATCGCGCCTGATTCAGCCAGAACCAGTCCGTTATCTTCCAGTACCGGGGATTTTCCCAGCGGATGCACTTTTTTGAGCGCGTCTGGTGCGAGCATGGTTTTTTCGCGCTGGTAGCGCACAATCTCATATGTCAGACCCAGTTCTTCCAGCGCCCAGAGGACACGATGGGAACGAGACTGGTTAAGGTGGTGGACCGTTAGCATGATGTTCTCCGGTGATTCATACTTTTTAACTATAGAAAACTGAACAACTTCACGAAAAAAATTCGGCTAAAATCTCATCATCTCCGGTGGCAAAAACGGCGGCCGGGCATAGAATTAAAGTGTCAGTACAAACCGGAACCTCCTCCATAAGCTCGACACGAGGAGTACTGATGTCGGGGGAAACCCTCCCGTGAGCCAGCGGGATAGAGAGAAAGACAAAGACCGGAAAAAACTAAAGCGCCCTTAGTGGCGCTTTAGTTCTTTATGCTTGTTGCCGGGTGCTGCGCCTTACCCGGCCTACAAAACCGAGAGCGTAGGCCGGGTAAGCGAAGCACCCGGCAAACACCTTTCAATCCTCCTCCAGCAACCGCGCCCCTGTTCCCTGCTCGCCCAGCCTGTCACCCGGGTTACGCAGCGGACAATCACTACGTGATAAACACCCGCAACCAATACAGCCATCCAGTTCATCGCGCAGGGCCACCAGCGTGTGAATACGACGATCCAGTTCTTCTCGCCACTGGGACGACAGCTGCTTCCACTCTTTCGCGCTCAGCGAGTGTCCTTCCGGCAATACGCCGAACGCGTCGCCGATGGTAGCCAGGGGGATGCCGATACGTTGCGCAATTTTGATAATCGCCACGTAGCGGAGCACATCGCGGGTATAGCGCCGCTGGTTTCCGGCGTTACGGATACTTTTTATTAACCCTTTGCTTTCATAGAAGTGGAGCGCCGACACCGCCACGCCGCTTCGTTTCGCCACTTCACCGGGGGTTAACAGCGCTTTGATGCGCGGAAATCTCTTTTCCAAAAAACCTCTTTACCTCAAGTTAACTTGAGGAATTATACTCCCCCGCAGAGAAAACGACGAATCAACCAGGACAGATGTCTCCACAGAGGGGTAACCTTATGTCGCATCAGCAAATTATTCAGACGCTTATTGAATGGATTGATGAACATATCGACCAGCCGTTGAACATTGATGTGGTCGCTAAGAAGTCGGGCTATTCGAAATGGTATTTACAGAGAATGTTCCGCACCGTAATGCATCAAACGCTGGGTGACTACATTCGCCAGCGCAGGCTCCTGCTGGCGGCGCAGGCGTTACGCTCAACGCAGCGGCCCATTTTTGATATCGCAATGGATCTGGGCTATGTGTCGCAGCAGCCCTTTTACCGCGTCATCCGCCGCGAGTTTGACCGTACGCCGAGCGACTACCGCCATCAGCTCAATTAATGCGAGTTAACGCAAGGGTTGCTGCTGCCAGGCCATAAATGCCTGGGGCGGCATCGCTTTCGCGAAGTGCCATCCCTGACAATACTGCACGCCACGCTTCAGCAGCCAGCTCACCTGCTCCCCCGTCTCGACCCCTTCCGCAATGGTTTTCAGCCGCAGGCTTTGCGCCATCTCAATGATGTGCTCGGCAATCAGGTGGCTGGTGCTGTTGGTGGTTAAGGTATCGATAAAAGATTTGTCGATTTTCAGGATATCGACGTTCAGCGAATAGAGGTTATGCAGGTTAGAGTAGCCGGTTCCGAAATCATCAATCGCCACTTCATACCCCGCCTGGCGAAACGCCTGAATGACCGGCGTGGTTTTCGGCACGTCAATAAACCCCCGCTCCGTCACCTCAATTTTTATTTGCTGCGCGCGAACCGAGTAAAAGCGGGCTTTGTCGGAGATCAGGGCGATAAGACGCGAAGAGTGAAAATCCGACGCCGACAGGTTAATCGAGACATACAGATCGGGGTGAGCGGCAAGAAAATGGCCCAGATCGGAGACCACCTCCTCCACGCCGTAATCCATTATGCGCTCAATCATCCACTCTTTTTCGGACAGGGGAATAAATTCCGCCGGGCTCATAACCTGACCGTTGAATCCTGGCCAACGCAACAACGCCTCTGCTCCCACGCACTGGTTATTTTTTATATCAATAATGGGCTGATAATGGACGCACAGCTGGCGTTTATTCAGCGCCCGGTGCAGAAGTCGGCCAGGCGAATTGAATTCACGGTGTGTTCGCGACCACACCAGCAAAATAATAATGCTGCAAATCATCCCCAGCGGTAGCGTCAGAGTAGCCTGATGATAAAGCGTTTTATAAAAACGGGCATTGGAGGTTGAAACGATGGCCGCAATGGGCCTCTGCTCTGATTTTACGATCCTATAAAAACGGTCATCTTTCTGAAAAGTCGTTTCCTGATGTCGGAGCATCGAATGCAATAAAGAACTATTGGCTTTCTGACTCACAGAAAAGAATGCATTGCTGACGGTGTCATACACTCCCCACGACAGGGAACGATCGTCTGACATCACCTCACTGTACGAAAGCGGGTTGACCACTGCGACATAATTTCCGCGCTGCATATATATCATTTTATAACCATTAAAAAATGGCGTATCGCGAAAATAATAGATAGCAACGTCGGGTTTACGTGTGTAATTGGCAGCGGGGATGATGTAAGGATGATCCGGCGTAATAAGGGTCGAGCAGAGAAAGTCCTGGCCTTCAGCATAAATTAAATCGGCAACAAAATGGCGACCGCGGGAAACGTTCAACATATATTGACGATGCTCCGGCGTACACACTTTACCCTGATATTTTTCCGCGTCTTCCCGGGCCATATCAACCTGTTGAATAACCCGTTCAGTTTTGTTTAAAGCAAGTTCAGCAAACGTGCGCAGCGGAGCGCTGATTTCCGACACGGCTCTAAGCTGGGCAAACCATAGCGCAAGCATCACCGGCAGCATAACTACCATGATAATCCCGACCGCTTTGAGCATTTTGCGCCGCGCGCTACGATTCATTTCCCGCTCTGTATCCCTGCATGTTGTACGCCTGTAGCAATGAAGACCGGCTGCTTTGATAAACAGGTGATTACGTTGCATGAATCATGGGAAGTTAGCAACTGACTTTTGGTATTAAAAATCCTAAAATTCGTGATGCCGATAATATTTTCCCGTAAGCCAAACTAAAAGTATTCATTTCGTTTCTGATAAGGATAATAATTACCCGCGACAGGTGTGGAAAATTTGTTGGCTGAAATAGCCTGCTCTTTGTTCTTATGCTGATTTATAAATAATCAGACGCCAGAACCGTTTTTCCTCTTCCCGTACGCTTGGCGTCATATAATGCCTGATCGGCACGCATCAGTATGGCAGAAGTATCCCGTTGCCCCTGACAGACTTCAACCACCCCGGCGCTGAAAGAGAGTACCAGCGTTTTATCGCCCACACGCAGCGGTTTTGAGATCAGCGCGGCACGCAGCCGGGAAGAGAGCAACGTAGCGGCCATACCATCCGTACGCGCCAGCAGAAGAACAAACTCTTCGCCCCCTACCCGTCCCAGTGCCGCCCCGGCCGGGCTCACTTCGCGAATACGGTCGCAAAAGTGAATCAATGCCGCATCGCCAACCTGATGTCCCCACCGATCGTTGATCTGCTTGAAATAATCGAGATCGAACATCAGGAGACAGAAATGGCTACTGACATCCTGCGGCGAACTGGCTGCCAGCGCCATTTTGAGCCGCTGTAAAATTGTCGAGCGATTCATACAGCCCGTCAGATCGTCCGTGGTGGCTTTGACGGTCAGCTGCTGTTCTGCTTTTTTACGTTCGGTGATATCGAGGCCAATATTGAGAATGGAGTTATCCGGTAAAAGGATGTTTGACCAGAGGATGGTTAACGGCGTCCCGTCTTTACGCACCGGGTGCCATTCGTACATATCCTTAAGTGGTGCGAAACGAACCGACTCCTGCACGCGCTGTCGCTCCTCGGGATCCGGGTAAAACAGGGCCAGCGGATCGGGGTGCTCGCCGATTTCAGTCATACTCCAGCCAAAGACTTTTTCGCATTCGGCGTTCCACAATACACACCGGTTATGTCTGTCAAAGGCGTTCATCAATACCGGAGCACGTTCAAATAAAGTTTTATATTGCGTGACGACGCGCTGCATCTCTTGCGCTGTTTTTTCCCGCACGATGATGTCATCAAAATAATCTTTTAGCTTCTCGACCAATACCACCACGATATTTTTCAATATCGGCAACGAGGTCAGTTTTTCATTAAAAGCCAAAAAGAAATAACCACTGCACTGTCTGCCATGCGCTGAGAGTTTACACAGCACGCCGCTTTGCAGCCGCGCATAGCCCGGGTGCTGAGGGGAAAATACCGCCCGGCCAATATGCTCTTTCCAGTAGATAACGCGCCAGGCGCGGTGATGCCGTTGCAACAGGGTGCTGGCAAGAAAATCCGCCACGTTGAAGGCGTGACACGTCACGTCGCCGGCACAAACCACGCGCGGCCCGTCTGCGGATTCGACACTGACCCACGAGAGATTTGCCCCCAGTGCGCTGTTGATGATTTCCAGCATTTCATCCGGCGAACACTGCGCGTTGAGTTGTGGCATCAGCTTCTCCAGGGCGTGCAGAGCCTGCATGCTGTCGTTAATAATCTCGCGTCTTTTTTCTTTCATTATCTTTTCGCAGTTCATTAATCGAGAGAGCAACCGCAATAACTCATATCTGAATAAAAGAATAAGACCACGAAATCAAAGAGTATGCTGAGTGTTAAAAAAGAATAAAAATCCAAATAATTCAATGTGATGAATTATTTTTGCGGGTACATTTATTGTTCCACACAAGCATAATCCATAGACATACTGCTGTAAACGCTATACAGCCGAGGGTGTTTTGCAAAGGTTTTGCTATCTGAATGAATTAAAAATAAAAATTCCGGCTAAGCGCCGATCTGAGCGAGTACGATATATTTTCCCCGGTTATAAACCCACTTTTACCTCATACGATACTGGCGAATAAAGCAGCAAATGTGATATAGTTCACACATCTTATGTAACGAGAAACATTGTTTCATTCCAGTTCGTCTGTTTTGTCGAGGATGGGTTTTATGGCAACCATTACCACCAGCATGGTGCTCCTGCGCTGGCCGTTGTTGAGCGCGGTTTTGATGTTCCTGGCCAGCACGTTAAACATTCAGTTCCGAAAGTCCGACTACGCAGGTCTTGCTGTGATTAGCACCCTGTTAGGGTTGGGTGCCGCATGCTGGTTCGCGACAGGTTTACTCGGCATTACGCTGGTGGATATGGCCGCCGTCTGGGAAAACATTAAAGTGGTGATGGTTGAAGCCATGAGCCACACTCCGCCAGACTGGCCGATGGTGATTACCTGATAGCCTGTTATAAAAAACCCAGACATTGTCTGGGTTTTTTGTGTTTCACGCGTCTGGATATCAGAACGGGATATCGTCGTCGAAGTCCATTGGCGGTTCGTTAGACGGTGCCGGAGCAGACTGCTGCTGAGGACGAGACTGCGCGCCGCCGCTGAACTGATTGCCGCCCTGAGGCTGTTGAGGCTGACCCCAACCGCCCTGCTGCTGGCCGCCACCTGCCGGTGCGCCACCGCCCTGACGACCACCCAGCATCTGCATGGTGCCGCCTACGTTGACCACCACTTCCGTGGTGTATTTTTCCTGACCGGATTGATCGGTCCATTTGCGGGTACGCAGCTGGCCTTCGATATAGACCTGAGAACCCTTACGCAGATACTCACCGGCCACTTCAGCCAGTTTGCCAAACAGCACAACGCGGTGCCATTCGGTCTGCTCTTTCATTTCACCGGTCGCTTTATCACGCCAGGATTCGGAAGTAGCCAGCGTAATGTTGGCAACTGCGCCACCACTCGGCATGTAGCGTACTTCCGGGTCCTGGCCCAGATTACCGACGAGAATCACCTTGTTTACGCCTCTGCTGGCCATGTTCGTGTCTCCTGAATACGTTTCTTAATAGTGTAAACGCGCGAGTGTACCATTTCCATGCGACACTTTGATAGTTGCGTAGCATGTTCCAGAGTTCTCTCGCGGACTCGACATTGTTACACAGTGAATCAGAAAATGCATTCCAATACTGTATATTCAAACAGGTCATTTTGTGTCATAATTAGCCGTTTCTGACAGCCGTTTGTCCTTCAAACAAATCAGGCAATCCGTGTTCCAACCGGGAAAGGTGAATGGATAAGATCGAAGTTCGGGGCGCCCGCACCCACAATCTCAAGAATATCAACCTCATAATCCCTCGCGACAAACTCATCGTCGTGACCGGGCTTTCGGGGTCTGGCAAATCCTCACTGGCTTTCGACACTTTGTATGCCGAAGGACAGCGTCGTTACGTTGAATCGCTCTCGGCGTACGCGCGTCAGTTCCTGTCGCTGATGGAAAAACCGGATGTCGAACACATTGAAGGGTTGTCTCCTGCTATCTCCATTGAGCAGAAATCCACATCGCATAACCCGCGTTCTACGGTCGGTACCATTACCGAAATCCATGACTACCTGCGTCTGCTGTATGCGCGCGTGGGCGAGCCGCGTTGTCCGGATCATGATGTTCCGCTGGCGGCCCAGACCGTCAGCCAGATGGAGGATAACGTGCTGTCTCAGCCGGAAGGCAAACGCCTGATGCTGCTGGCGCCAATCATTAAAGAGCGTAAGGGTGAACACACCAAAACGCTGGAAAACCTGGCAAGCCAGGGCTATATCCGCGCCCGTATCGATGGCGAAGTGTGTGACTTGTCAGATCCACCAAAGCTGTAGCTGCAAAAGAAACACACCATCGAAGTGGTGATTGACCGCTTTAAGGTACGTGAAGATCTGGCGACGCGTCTGGCGGAATCCTTTGAAACGGCGCTGGAACTGTCGGGCGGCACGGCGGTGGTGTCAGACATGGACGATGCGAAAGCGGAAGAGCTGCTCTTCTCCGCCAACTTCGCCTGCCCGATTTGCGGCTACAGCATGCGCGAGCTGGAACCGCGCCTGTTCTCGTTTAACAACCCAGCGGGCGCGTGCCCGACCTGTGACGGCCTCGGCGTTCAGCAATATTTCGACCCGGACCGCGTGATCCAGAACCCGGAGCTGTCGCTGGCGGGTGGCGCCATTCGCGGCTGGGATAAGCGTAATTTTTACTACTTCCAGATGCTGAAATCGCTGGCAGAGCACTATAAGTTCGACGTTGAAGCCCCGTGGGCCAGCCTGAGCGCGAACGTACATAAAGTGATCCTGTTCGGTTCCGGCAAAGAGAACATCGAGTTCAAGTACATGAACGATCGCGGTGACACTTCCGTGCGTCGCCACCCGTTCGAAGGGGTGCTGCACAACATGGAGCGCCGCTACAAAGAGACCGAATCCAGCGCGGTGCGTGAGGAGCTGGCGAAGTTCATCAGCAACCGCTCCTGCGCCACCTGCGAGGGTACACGTCTGCGTCGCGAAGCGCGTCACGTGTTTGTTGAAAACACGGCGCTGCCGACCATCTCAGACATGAGCATCGGCCACGCGATGGACTTCTTCAACAACCTGAAGCTCTCCGGCCAGCGCGCGAAAATCGCCGAAAAAGTGCTGAAAGAGATCGGCGATCGCCTCAAGTTCCTCGTGAACGTCGGCCTGAACTACCTGACGCTTTCCCGATCGGCTGAAACGCTCTCCGGCGGTGAAGCCCAGCGTATCCGCCTGGCGAGCCAGATTGGCGCGGGCTTAGTCGGCGTGATGTACGTGCTGGATGAGCCGTCTATCGGCCTGCACCAGCGCGACAACGAACGCCTGCTCGGCACGCTGGTTCACCTGCGTAACCTTGGCAACACGGTGATTGTGGTTGAGCACGACGAAGACGCCATTCGCGCCGCAGACCACGTGATCGACATCGGCCCGGGCGCTGGCGTGCACGGCGGACAGGTGGTGGCAGAAGGGACGCTGAAAGACATTATGGCGGTGCCCGAGTCGCTGACCGGCCAGTACATGAGCGGCAAGCGCAAAATTGAAGTGCCAAAACAGCGCGTGGCGGCGAACCCGGAAAAAGTGCTGAAGCTAACCGGGGCGCGCGGCAACAACCTGAAAGACGTGACCCTGACGCTGCCTGTCGGGCTGTTTACCTGCATCACCGGCGTGTCCGGTTCCGGTAAATCGACGCTGATCAACGATACGCTGTTCCCGATTGCACAGACGGCGCTGAACGGCGCGACGCTGGCCGAGCCTGCACCGTACCGCGACATTCAGGGGCTGGAGCATTTCGACAAGGTTATCGATATCGATCAGAGCCCGATTGGCCGCACCCCACGTTCCAACCCGGCGACCTATACTGGCGTCTTTACGCCCGTCCGTGAACTCTTCGCGGGTGTACCGGAAGCGCGTTCGCGTGGGTATACACCAGGACGTTTCAGCTTTAACGTGCGCGGCGGCCGCTGTGAAGCGTGCCAGGGCGACGGCGTAATCAAGGTTGAGATGCACTTCCTGCCGGATATCTACGTGCCGTGCGACCAGTGCAAAGGCAAGCGCTATAACCGCGAAACGCTGGAGATTAAGTACAAAGGCAAGACCATCCACGAAGTGCTGGATATGACCATCGAAGAGGCGCGCGAGTTCTTTGACGCCGTCCCTGCGCTGGCGCGTAAGCTGCAAACCCTGATGGATGTGGGTCTGACCTATATTCGTCTGGGGCAGTCAGCGACAACGCTGTCCGGCGGTGAAGCGCAGCGCGTGAAGCTGGCGCGTGAGCTGTCCAAACGCGGTACCGGTCAGACGCTGTACATTCTGGACGAGCCGACCACCGGCCTGCATTTTGCGGATATCCAGCAGCTGCTGGACGTGCTGCACCAGCTGCGCGATCAGGGCAACACCATCGTGGTGATTGAGCACAACCTGGACGTGATTAAAACCGCGGACTGGATTGTCGATCTCGGCCCGGAAGGCGGCAGCGGCGGCGGTGAAATCCTCGTCTCCGGTACGCCAGAGACCGTTGCAGAGTGCGAAGCCTCGCACACCGCGCGCTTCCTTAAACCGTTGCTGTAATCGTTACACGGAGAGCTGCTGTCGGATCGTTTCCGGCAGCAGTTCTACCGCCTGTTGATACGACGCATCTACCAGGTAGTAAATTTGCGAATCTGGCAGCGAGCCGTCGAGAAACACCGTACTCCAGTGTGCTTTATTCAGATGCTTGCTTGGCCTGACATCATCGTGCTGCTGGCGCAGTAAGTCGGCCAGTTCAGGACTGGTTTTCAGCGATGCCGCAGGACGTCCCTCAACCTCTTTTACCATCGCGAACAACACATCACCCACTTTGATCTGCGTGGCTTTCCAGTCGCTGTGAACGCTCTGTTCTGCGCCCGGCTTGCTCATGCAGTACTGAAGTATCTCCGAAATTGTCATCTTTATTCCCCTTGTAGCGTTGCGATAATTTTACGCGAACCACCGTGAATGCGATGTTCTCCCAGCCAGATCCCCTGCCACGTTCCCAGCAGTAGCCGTCCGTTGTGGACCGGCAGCATCAACGAGACCCCCAGCAAAGAGGATTTGATGTGCGAAGGCATATCATCCGCCCCCTCGTAATCATGGTCATACGGGGCGTTATCCGGGACGGTTTTCAGGAAATGCCGCTCCATGTCAGACCGGACGGTGGGATCGCAATTTTCATTGAGCGTGAGAGAAGCAGACGTGTGCTGAAGCAGCAGATGCAGCAAACCCGTTTTGACGCGCGACAGGTCGCGGATTTGCCCGATGACTTCGTCCGTCACCAGGTGAAATCCGCGTGGTTTTGCGCTTAAGGTCAGGGTCTGTTGATACCACATGTGCTGCTCCGTGTTGAAAGATGAATCTTTCTAAGTGTGCAGCAAGAAAGCGAAAGGTAAAAACCGCGCGGAGAGATTTGCTTAAAAAAGCATTCACCCCGCCGTTAATGCATCAGTATTCGGAGTTAACGATCACCTCTTCACCAAATTTACCGGCCATTGGCAGCGGCCGGTAGGTGGAGTTCGAGGCGCGTAACACCCGGATGCCTCTGGCTCCCACATCGTGCGCCGCGGTGATGTCGTTATCTGAATCACCGTAGAACACCTTGATATTTTTCTTTTCCAGCCACTGGGTTTTGGTGTTTTGCCCTTCCTGGTCCCCGGCAAAAATGACCGGATTCATGCTGGCAGCCGGGATCAGAAAATCATCCTGTAGCGTTTTCGAGACGGTTTCGGTTTTGGTCTGGCTACGTCCGGTCACGAAGTAAATGCTGTCGCCGCGCTTTACGTGCATGGCGATCAGCGCGCGGGCAACCTCTTTCGGGATACTGAACTCATCCCAGCCGTTGTTCATCTTTTCCCAGAATTCCGGGTTTTTCAGATAGGCTTCGCTGTCCGGGGAGTACGTTTTTTTGCCGCGCCAGAAACCGGGGCTGGAGAAGAGAACGGAATCGTCAAAATAGAAGCCCACGGCCATCGGCGGGCGACCCGTCAGGCTGTTTTCGATTTGTGCCACTGAAACCCAGTGAATGGGGGCCTGTTCGGCAAGAATGGCGGCGGTGGTGCCGGTGTAAAGCGGCGTGGGTGCAGAAGCCCGCGCAACAACGGTACTATTAAGCGAGAACAATAAGCAGGCGGCGCTGAGCGCCAGTGTGATCTTGCGCATGTTTTCCCCTGAATATTCAGTTTGTTATCTTTTTATTTTGAGCGAATGGTCAAAAACTATCCGACCATAACCCCAGCGGGAGGGGAAGAAAAGGAGTTTTTGCTTATGAAGCTGAATAAAAAGAAGACGATCACAAAGCGCAGTAGAATCATGTAGACCCGGTAAGCGAAGCGCCGCCGGACAATGACTGGCACCGGCGCGCACAAAAAAGCCGGGTGGCGGCTGCGCCTTACCCGGCCTACATATAGCATGCAAGTAAGTGAATACTTACATTACGGATGCAAACGCCTGCGCCACGCGCTGGACGTTGCCAGCATTCAGCCCCGCCACGCACATACGGCCGCTGGCGATCAGGTAGACGCCGAACTCTTCCCGCAGGCGATCGACCTGCGCCGCGCTCAGTCCGGTATAGCTGAACATCCCGCGCTGCTTGAGAAGATAATCAAAGTTATGTCCAGGCACGGCCTCTTTCAGAACGTTAACCAGCTCCTGACGCATCGACAAGATGCGCTTACGCATGCCTTCCACTTCCGCAAGCCAGGTGGCTTTCAGCTGATCATCGCCCAGTACGGTCGCGACCACCTGCGCACCAAAATTCGGCGGGCTGGAGTAAATACGGCGGACCGTCGCATTCAGCTGCCCGAGTCCGCGTCCCGCGGCTTCGGCGTCTTCACACACCACGGACAGACCGCCGACGCGCTCGCCGTAGAGGGAGAAGATTTTTGAGAAAGAGTTGCTGACCAGCGCAGGCAGACCCGCGCTGGCAATCGCACGAATGGCGTAGGCGTCCTCCTCCATGCCCGCCCCAAAGCCCTGATAGGCGATGTCGAGGAACGGGATCAGGTTACGCGCCTTCAGTACCTCGATCACCGCATCCCACTGGGCATTGGTGAGGTCCGCACCGGTCGGGTTGTGGCAGCACGGATGCAGCAATACGATACTGCGCTCCGGCAGGGTGTTCAGTTTTTCCAGCAGCGCATCAACGCGTACGCCGTTGGTTTCGCTGTCGAACCATGGATAGGTCGCAACCTTAAAGCCCGCGCCTTCAAAGATGGCCACGTGGTTTTCCCACGTCGGGTCGCTGACCCACACGCCGGAATCCGGGAAGTACTTTTTCAGGAAATCTGCGCCTACCTTCAGCGCACCCGAGCCACCCAGCGTCTGGATAGTCGCCACGCGCTTTTGCGCGAGCACCGCGTGATCCGCACCAAACAGCAGCGGCGCAATGGTATTACGGTAGGTATTTAACCCTTCCATCGGCAGATAAAGCGAAGCCCCGTGCGGGGTTGCGTTAAGACGCGCTTCGGCTTCGGCAACGGCTTTCAGTTGAGGAATGATGCCGTCCTCGTTGTAATAAAGACCGATGCTGAGGTTCACTTTGTCGCTGCGAGGATCTTCTTTGAAACGCTCCATCAAGGAGAGGATAGGGTCGCCGGCGTAGGCGTCTACTTTCTGAAACACGCGATGTTCTCCGGATTGTTATGAGGCAGGATTTTCAACAATAAACCGGAAGCAGGAGAAGATCGAGGGGATGTTAACAGAAGCGGGATGCACCGCATCCCGCTCATGTTTAGTCGACGTATTTCATCGCGACCCTTGAGGTAAGGCGCGTGATAAGTTCGTAAGCACTCACTTTTGTTATTTCAGCAATACGCTCTACCGGCAGGCCTTCGCCCCACATCACCGCATCGTCCCCCGCTTTATCCTGCGCGTCGGGTCCCAGCTCGACACATATCATGTCAATCGCCACACGGCCGACAATCTTTACTTCGCGACCATTGACCAGCACCGGCGTGCCCGTTGGCGCGGCGCGTGGATAGCCGTCGCCGTAGCCCATCGCTACCACGCCAAGCCGCGTGTCGCGCTCACTCGTCCAGGTGCCGCCGTAACCTACCGGCTCGCCTGCTTTGTGCTCACGCACGGCAATCAGCTTTGAAACCAGCGACATCACCGGCTTAAAGCCGAAGTCCGGTCCCCAGGGTTTGTTCTCAAGCGGGGAAACGCCATACAGGATAATCCCCGGACGCGCCCAGTCGAAGTGCGACTGCGGCCACAGCAGAAGGCCGCCGGACGCCGCAATGGAGCGCATCCCCGGTTTGCCTTCGCAGAAGGTGGTGAAGATATCAAGCTGCTGTTCCGTTGCGCCGCATTCAGGCTCATCGGCGCGGGCAAAGTGGCTGACGATATTCACCGGTTGACGCACGTTCTGGCACTGGCACAGCCGTTGATAAAACGCTTCGGCATTCTCCGGGCGCACGCCCAGGCGGTGCATGCCCGTGTCGAGCTTCATCCACACGGTGACCGGCTCGCTCAGTTCGGCCGTTTCCAGCGCGGCCAGCTGTTCTTCGTTATGCACCGCCGTGTGCAGGTGCTGATCGGCAATGGTCGGCAGGTCCGAGGCTTCAAAAAAGCCTTCGAGGAGCAGAATCGGTTGCGTAATTCCACCTGCGCGCAGGCGGAGAGCTTCTTCGAGACGGGCGACGCCAAAAGCGTCGGCATCGGGGAGCGTTCGCGCGGTCTCAAGAAGACCGTGTCCGTAAGCGTTCGCTTTCACGACTGCAACGAGCTTACTGGCGGGCGCCAGTTCTCGCAGACGTTGCAGGTTGTGTCGCAGAGCGCGGCGGTTAATCACAACAGTTGCCGCTTGCATTTGAATTCCTTAGAAATTACTCATCATCATATTGAGGACCGGCATAGTTGTCGAAACGCGACCACTGGCCGTTAAAGGTCAGACGTACCGTACCGATGGGGCCGTTACGTTGCTTACCAATAATAATTTCGGCGATCCCTTTCAGATCGCTGTTCTCGTGATAAACCTCATCACGGTAGATGAACATGATTAAGTCGGCATCCTGCTCGATGGAGCCGGATTCACGCAGGTCGGAGTTGACCGGGCGCTTGTCTGCACGTTGTTCCAGAGAACGGTTTAGCTGCGACAGCGCCACCACCGGCACGTGCAGCTCTTTGGCTAACGCTTTGAGTGAGCGGGAAATTTCGGCAATCTCCAGCGTACGGTTGTCGGAAAGCGACGGAACACGCATCAGCTGGAGGTAGTCAATCATGATAAGGCCGATGCCACCGTGTTCACGGGCGATACGGCGCGCGCGGGAGCGCACTTCCGTCGGCGTCAGGCCGGAGGAGTCATCAATATAGATGTTCCGTTTTTCCAGCAAAATCCCCATGGTGCCGGAGATCCGCGCCCAGTCCTCATCGTCGAGCTGACCGGTACGGATGCGGGTCTGATCCACGCGCGACAGGGATGCCAGAGAACGCATCATGATCTGTTCTGAGGGCATCTCAAGACTGAAGATAAGAACCGGTTTATCCTGCAACATCGCTGCGTTTTCGACGAGGTTCATCGCAAATGTCGTTTTACCCATCGACGGACGCGCCGCGACGATAATCAAATCCGATGGCTGAAGACCTGCCGTTTTCTTGTTGAGATCGTCATAACCGGCGTTCACCCC
>OKJP01000027.1_pt1 | contig 15715 bp, 10 predicted proteins | sample 1611731 | NCBI WGS metagenome assembly OKJP01 (sample SAMN04436766, study PRJEB24849) | human gut metagenome | biome: human gut; feature: NICU; material: stool | host: Homo sapiens | place: USA: Saint Louis, MO | collected 2011-05-02
CATGACACAACATTGTGCATTTATTGGATTTGGCAAAAGCACCACGCGTTACCACCTTCCGTATGTTCTTAACCGAAAAGAGACCTGGCACGTGGCCCATATCTATCGCCGCCGCGCGAAGCCAGAAGAGCAGTCTCCGCAGTATTCCCATATTCATTTCACCAGCGATCTTGATGAAGTGTTAAATGATCCGCAGGTGAAGCTGGTGGTGGTCTGTACCCACGCCGACAGCCACTTTGACTACGCAAAACGCGCGCTGGAAGCGGGTAAAAACGTGCTGGTGGAAAAACCGTTCACCCCGACCATCGTCGAAGCGAAGGAACTCTTTGCGCTGGCAAAAAGCAAAGGCCTGACCGTCACGCCCTACCAGAACCGTCGCTTTGACAGCTGCTTCCTGACGGCGAAAAAGGCGATCGAAAGCGGCAAGCTCGGCGAGATCGTGGAGATCGAAAGCCACTTCGATTACTACCGCCCTGTGGCAGAAACCAAACCCGGCCTGCCGCAGGACGGTTCGTTCTACGGTCTGGGCGTACACACCATGGACCAGATCATCTCCCTGTTTGGCCGCCCGGACCACGTGGCGTACGACATCCGCAGCCTGCGCAATAAGGCCAATCCGGACGATACCTTCGAAGCACAGCTGTTCTACGGCGATCTCAAAGCCATCGTCAAAACCAGTCATCTGGTGAAAATCGACTACCCGAAATTTATCGTTCACGGCAAGAAAGGCTCCTTTATCAAGTACGGCATCGACCAGCAGGAGACCAGCCTGAAGGCCAACATCATGCCGGGCGAACCGGGCTTTGCGGCAGATGATTCCGTGGGCGTGCTGGAGTACGTGAACGACGAGGGCCTGACGGTCAGGGAAGAGCTGAAGCCGGAAACGGGCGATTATGGACGCGTCTACGATGCGCTGTATGAAACCCTCTCCAGCGGCACGCCGAATTACGTCAAGGAATCTGACGTTCTGACGAACCTGGAAATCCTTGAACGGGCCTTCGAACAGGCTTCCCCTGCCACGGTAACCCTCGCCAGATAAGCAAAAATGGCTCCTTTGTGCTTGTTCTAAATTTTTGAACAGAGGAGTCAATTTTCACCCTCTATGATCCCTGAGCGTTTGCGTCCACACTTACTCCATCGAAACGAACTGAGGGTGAAAACAATGATCTACTTACGCAAAGCAAACGAACGTGGTCACGCGAATCATGGCTGGCTGGACTCATGGCATTCATTCTCGTTTGCCGACTACTACGACCCGAACTTCATGGGCTTCTCCGCGCTGCGCGTCATTAACGACGACGTGATTGATGCAGGCCAGGGCTTCGGTACCCACCCGCACAAGGACATGGAAATCCTGACCTATGTGCTGGAAGGGGCGGTTGAGCACCAGGACAGCATGGGCAATAAAGAGCAGGTTCCGGCGGGCGAGTTCCAGATTATGAGCGCGGGGACCGGGGTGCGTCACTCTGAGTACAACCCGAGCAAAACGGAAAAACTGCACCTGTATCAAATCTGGATCATTCCAGAAGAGACCGGCATCACGCCACGCTACGAACAGCGCCGCTTCGATGCGAAACAGGGTAAACAGCTGGTGCTCTCCCCGGATGCGCGTGAAGGTTCCCTGAAAGTGCATCAGGATATGGAGCTGTACCGCTGGGCGCTGGCGAAAGATGAACAGTCTGTGCACCAGATCGCCGCCAACCGCCGCGTGTGGATCCAGGTGGTGAAAGGCGAGGTGTCCATCAACGGCACCAAAGCCACCACCGCCGATGGCCTGGCAGTCTGGGATGAGCAGGCGCTCTCCGTGCATGCCGACAGCGAAAGTGAAATTCTGCTGTTTGATCTGCCGCCGGTCTAAATAATTTCTCAACCTTCCCTTTAAACGGGGAAGGTTGAGCTTTGTCCGTGATAAACTGAGCAAATCTCTCACTTCAAGATTTCTCAGGACGATGAAAAAGAAACGCCCCGTACTTCAGGATGTCGCCGATCGCGTCGGTGTGACCAAAATGACGGTCAGCCGTTTTTTACGTAACCCGGAGCAGGTTTCCGTGGCGTTGCGTGGCAAGATTGCCGCCGCCCTTGATGAACTGGGTTATATCCCCAACCGCGCGCCCGATATTCTCTCCAATGCGACCAGCCGTGCGGTGGGCGTCCTGCTTCCTTCCTTAACCAACCAGGTTTTCGCTGAAGTGCTGCGTGGCATCGAAAGCGTGACCGATGCCTTCGGTTATCAGACCATGCTCGCCCACTATGGGTACAAGCCGGAACTGGAAGAGGAACGTCTTGAATCGATGCTTTCCTGGAACATTGACGGCCTGATTTTAACGGAACGTACTCACACCCCGCGCACGCTGAAAATGATTGAAGTGGCAGGCATTCCGGTGGTGGAGCTGATGGACAGCCAGTCGCCGTGCCTCGACATCGCCGTGGGGTTCGATAACTTTGAAGCGGCGCGTCAGATGACGGCGGCGATCATCGCCCGCGGTCATCGCCATGTGGCCTATCTGGGTGCGCGTCTGGATGAACGTACTATCATCAAACAGAAGGGATACGAGCAGGCGATGCTCGACGCCGGTTTAACCCCGTACAGCGTGATGGTGGAGCAATCTTCCTCTTATACGTCGGGTATTGAGCTGATGCGTCAGGCGCGACGCGAGTATCCGCAACTGGACGGTATTTTCTGTACCAACGATGACCTTGCGGTCGGCGCCGCGTTTGAGTGTCAGCGCCTGGGTTTAAAAATCCCGGATGATATGGCGATTGCCGGCTTCCACGGCCACGATATTGGCCAGGTGATGGAGCCGCGTCTGGCAAGCGTCCTGACCCCGCGTGAACGCATGGGCCGCATTGGTGCAGAACGCCTGCTGGCGCGCATTCGTGGTGAGGCAGTTACCCCTAAAATGTTAGATTTAGGTTTCACCTTGTCACCGGGTGGATCTATTTAATCCGACAAATTTGAAGTAGCTCACACTTATTCACTTCGCGCACGTTTGGATATTGCTTCTCTTATGCCCCGGCAGGACAATGTTACCGATAACTGTTACCCGTAACAATTGACTGAGGGACACCCTTTGAGCACGACTAATCACGATCACCACGTTTACGTCCTGATGGGCGTGTCCGGTAGCGGTAAATCTGCCGTGGCGAGCGAAGTGGCGCATCAACTCCAGGCTGCGTTTCTTGATGGTGACTTCCTCCATCCGCGCAGCAACATCATGAAAATGGCTTCCGGCGAGCCGCTGAATGACGACGACCGCAAACCCTGGTTGCAGGCGCTGAATGATGCCGCGTTCGCGATGCAGCGCACCAATAAAGTCTCCCTGATAGTCTGTTCCGCGCTGAAAAAAACCTATCGCGACCTGCTGCGCGATGGCAACCCGAACCTCTCTTTCATCTACCTGAAAGGCGATTTCGGGGTAATTGAAAGCCGCCTGAAGGCGCGTAAAGGCCACTTCTTCAAAACCCAGATGCTGGTAACGCAGTTCGAAGCGTTGCAGGAGCCGGGGGCTGACGAACAGGATGTCTTAGTGGTTGATATCGATCAGCCGCTGGAAGGTGTTGTTGCCAGCACCATCGAGGTTATTAATAAAAGGCAGTAAGTTTTGAGTACATTAACGCTAGTTTTGACAGCAGTGGGTTCCGTATTGCTGCTGCTGTTTTTAGTGATGAAGGCACGTATGCACGCCTTCGTTGCTTTGATGGTGGTTTCTATTGGTGCCGGTCTCTTTTCCGGAATGCCGCTCGACAAAATTGCGGCGACGATGGAAAAAGGGATGGGCGGCACGCTCGGCTTCCTGGCCATCGTAGTCGCGCTCGGCGCGATGTTTGGCAAGATTTTGCACGAGACGGGCGCGGTCGATCAGATTGCCGTCAAGATGCTGAAATCCTTCGGACACAGCCGTGCGCACTACGCGATTGGTCTGGCTGGTCTGATTTGCGCGCTGCCGCTGTTCTTTGAAGTGGCGGTGGTGCTGCTGATTAGCGTGGCGTTCTCCATGGCACGCCATACCGGTACCAACCTCGTGAAGCTGGTCATTCCGCTGTTTGCGGGCGTGGCGGCGGCGGCGGCGTTTCTGCTGCCGGGGCCTGCGCCGATGCTGCTGGCTTCCCAGATGCATGCTGACTTTGGCTGGATGATCCTGATTGGCCTGTGTGCGGCGATCCCGGGGATGATTATCGCCGGTCCGCTGTGGGGCAACTTCATTAGCCGTTACGTTGAGCTGCACATTCCGGATGACATCTCCGAGCCGCACCTGGGCGAGGGCAAAATGCCGTCCTTCGGCTTCAGTCTGTCTCTGATCCTGCTGCCGCTGGTGCTGGTGGGCCTGAAAACCATCGCTGCGCGTTTTGTGCCGGTGGGGTCAACCGCTTACGAATGGTTCGAATTTATTGGCCATCCGTTCACTGCGATCCTGGTGGCGTGTCTGGTCGCGATTTACGGGCTGGCGATGCGTCAGGGCATGCCAAAAGATCGCGTGATGGAGATATGCGGTGCCGCGCTACAACCGGCGGGTATTATTCTGCTGGTGATCGGGGCGGGCGGCGTGTTCAAGCAGGTGCTGGTGGATTCCGGTGTGGGTCCGGCGCTGGGCGAAGCGCTGACCGGAATGGGCCTGCCGATTGCGGTCACCTGCTTCGTGCTGGCCGCGGCGGTGCGTATCATTCAGGGCTCCGCGACCGTGGCGTGCTTAACCGCGGTGGGTCTGGTGATGCCGGTGATTGAACAGCTGAACTACTCGGGCGCGCAGATGGCGGCGCTCTCTATCTGTATCGCGGGCGGTTCGATTGTGGTATCTCACGTGAACGACGCAGGCTTCTGGCTGTTCGGTAAATTTACCGGCGCAACCGAAGCGCAAACCCTGAAAACCTGGACGCTGATGGAAACTATCCTCGGCACGACGGGTGCGGTTGTCGGGATGATTGCGTTTACGCTGCTGAGCTAACGAGACCGTATTTTGTCGGGTGGCGGCTTCGCCTTACCCGACCTACAAAAAAATCAGGTCCCGTAGGCCGGGTAAGCGTAAGCGCCACCCGGCTTTTTTACATCTTCACCCTTTCATCCATGCCCGGATCCCATCCAGGAACATCTGCGTCGCCATCATCACCAGAATCAGCCCCATCAGGCGCTCAAGGGCGTTCACCCCTTTCTCGCCCAGCAGACGCAGGAACAGCGACGACTGCAACAGGATAATAAATGTCCCGCCCCAGGCGATCAGCAGGGCAATGACCAGATGGCTCATCTGATTCGGATACTGATGCGAAAGCAGCATCAGCGTTGCCAGAATCGTTGGCCCGGCGACCAGCGGAATCGCCAGCGGCACGATAAACGGTTCTTCACCCGCAGGCAGGACGCTGCTGCTGCCTTCCGCGCTAGGGAAAATCATCTTTATGGCAATCAGGAACAAACTGATCCCGCCGGAAATGGAGACCGTTTCGGCACGTAAGTTCAGGAAAGCGAGGATTTTTTCACCGGCGAACAGGAAGATAAACATCACCAGCAGGGCGATGAGCAGCTCGCGGATCATGATCGCCCGACGGCGCTTCGGCTCGGTGTGCTTCAGCACCGACATGAAGATCGGCAGATTACCGAGCGGATCCATAATCAGGATCAATAAAACCGCTGCGGAAATGATTTCACTCATCTTAAATTATCCCTGATACTTATTGTGGTCATTGCGATGATTAGCACTTTTTCTGATTGCCGGGCAATCATCGATTAATTTCGCTTGCGACTTTGGCAGCATTTTGTAATGTGAAGCATATCCCAGTTCAATACTGGCTTGCACAATCAGCACACACCCCTTGCAGGAAAAAAATGCTATGAAAAACGTTGGTTTTATCGGCTGGCGCGGTATGGTCGGCTCTGTACTCATGCAACGCATGGTTGAAGAGCGCGATTTCGACGCCATCCGCCCGGTCTTCTTCTCCACTTCCCAGCTCGGCCAGGCTGCACCGTCCTTTGGTGGTACCACAGGCACGTTGCAGGATGCTTACGATCTGGAAGCGCTGAAGGCACTCGACATTATTGTGACCTGCCAGGGCGGCGATTATACCAACGAAATTTATCCGAAGCTGCGTGAAAGCGGCTGGCAGGGCTACTGGATTGACGCGGCCTCTTCGCTGCGTATGAAAGACGATGCCATCATCATTCTCGACCCGGTTAACCAGGATGTCATTACCGACGGCCTGAACAACGGCGTGAAAACGTTTGTTGGCGGTAACTGCACCGTCAGCCTGATGCTGATGTCCCTCGGCGGCCTGTTCGCACAGGATCTGGTGGAGTGGGTCTCCGTAGCGACCTACCAGGCGGCGTCCGGCGGCGGCGCGCGTCATATGCGCGAGCTGCTGACCCAGATGGGCCAGCTGCACCAGAGCGTCGCGACCGAGCTGGCAAACCCGGCGTCCGCGATCCTCGATATCGAGCGTAAAGTCACTCAGCTCACCCGCAGTGGCGAGTTGCCGGTGGATAACTTTGGCGTACCGCTGGCCGGCGGTCTGATCCCGTGGATCGACAAACAGCTGGATAACGGCCAGACCCGCGAAGAGTGGAAGGGCCAGGCTGAGACCAACAAAATCCTCGCCACCGCGAACACCATTCCGGTTGACGGTCTGTGCGTGCGTATCGGCGCGCTGCGCTGCCACAGCCAGGCTTTCACCATTAAACTGAAAAAAGATGTGTCTATTCCGACCGTGGAAGAGCTGCTGGCTGCGCACAACCCGTGGGCGAAAGTGGTGCCAAACGATCGCGATATCACCATGCGCGAACTGACCCCGGCTGCCGTTACCGGCACGCTGACCACCCCGGTTGGCCGCCTGCGCAAGCTGAACATGGGACCGGAGTACCTCTCCGCGTTCACCGTTGGCGACCAGCTTCTGTGGGGTGCCGCCGAGCCGCTGCGCCGCATGCTGCGCCAGCTGGCGTAATAATTTGTTAAACACCGGGGGTGAATGTCACCCCCTTTTTTTGCGTACTACATGGAGTAAAACGCAGATGTCTTATTTTTTATCAGGAGGGCCCACGACGTTGGCTATGCTTTAAGGAAGATTTATTTCTCACCTGAGGGTAGGGCGGAGCAGAGAGGATTAACTGCACCGTTTAGGTCACATTAAAAGTCGTCCCGGAGCGCTTAAAAAGGGCGACATAAAAAAACAGGATGAATACCATGTCCGATCGTATTTCGAGAGACGTGATTAATGCGCTTATTGCGGGTCACTTTGCCGACCCCTTTTCTGTGCTAGGGATGCACCGTACAGAGGCCGGACTGGAAGTTCGGGCGCTGTTACCGGATGCAACAGAAGTGTGGGTTATCGAACCCAAAACCGGCCGCAAGGTGGGTAATCTGGAATGCCTCGACTCGCGTGGCTTCTTCTCGGGCGTCATGCCCCGCCGTAAAAATCCTTTTCGTTATCAGCTTGCCGTTATCTGGCACGGTCAGCAAAACCTGATTGATGATCCCTATAGCTTCGGCCCGCTCTTAAAAGAGATGGACGCCTGGCTGCTGTCCGAAGGGACCCATTTACGCCCCTACGAAACGCTGGGTGCCCATGCGGATACCATGGACGGTATCACCGGCACGCGCTTTGCCGTATGGGCGCCAAACGCCCAGCGCGTCTCCGTTGTCGGGCAGTTCAACTACTGGGACGGTCGTCGTCACCCCATGCGCCTGCGCCGGGAAACCGGCATCTGGGAGCTGTTTATCCCCGGCGCGCACAACGGTCAGCTCTACAAATTCGAGATGATCGATGCCAACGGCAAGCTGCGTATTAAATCCGACCCGTACGCCTTTGAGGCCGAACTGCGCCCGAATACCGCCTCGCTGATTTGCGGCCTGCCGGAGAATGTTGTCCAGAGCGAGTAGCGCAAGCAGGCCAACCGCTTTGATGCGCCGATCTCCGTCTATGAAGTGCATCTCGGCTCCTGGCGTCGCCACACCGATAACAACTTCTGGCTGAGCTATCGCGAGCTGGCGGACCAGCTGGTGCCGTACGCCAAATGGATGGGCTTTACCCATCTGGAGCTGCTGCCAATCAACGAACACCCGTTCGACGGTAGCTGGGGCTATCAGCCGACCGGGCTATATGCGCCTACGCGCCGCTTCGGCACGCGCGATGACTTCCGCTATTTCATTGATGCCGCGCACGCCGCCGGACTGAACGTGATCCTCGACTGGGTGCCGGGCCACTTCCCGTCGGATGATTTTGCGCTGGCAGAGTTTGACGGTACGAAGTTGTACGAGCACAGCGATCCGCGCGAAGGCTATCACCAGGACTGGAACACGCTGATCTACAACTACGGTCGCCGTGAAGTGTCAAACTACCTGGTCGGGAACGCGCTGTACTGGATCGAACGTTTCGGCATTGATGCCCTGCGCGTCGATGCGGTGGCGTCGATGATCTACCGCGACTACAGCCGCAAAGAGGGTGAGTGGATCCCAAACGAGTATGGCGGGCGTGAAAACCTCGAAGCGATTGAGTTTCTGCGCAACACCAACCGCATCATCGGCGAGCAGGTGGAAGGCGCCGTGACCATGGCGGAAGAGTCAACAGACTTCCCGGGCGATACCCGTCCACCGGCAATGGGCGGCCTGGGCTTCTGGTACAAGTGGAACCTCGGCTGGATGCACGACACGCTCGACTACATGAAGCTTGACCCGGTTTATCGTCAGTATCACCACGATAAGCTCACCTTCGGGCTACTCTACAACTACACCGAAAACTTCATGCTGCCGCTGTCGCACGATGAAGTGGTACACGGCAAGAAATCCGTTCTCGACCGCATGCCGGGGGACGCGTGGCAGAAGTTTGCCAACCTGCGCGCCTATTACGGCTGGATGTTCGCCTTCCCGGGCAAAAAGCTGCTGTTTATGGGCAACGAATTTGCGCAAGGGCGCGAATGGAACCACGACACCAGCCTTGACTGGCATCTGCTGGAAGGCGCGGACAACTGGCACCACGGCGTGCAGCGTCTGGTTCGCGACCTGAACCTGACCTATCGCCACCATAAAGCGCTGCACGAGCTGGACTTCGATCCGTACGGCTTTGAGTGGCTGGTGGTGGACGACCACGAGCGCTCGGTGTTTGTCTTTGTGCGCCGCGACAAGGTGGGTAACGAGATCATTGTCGCCAGCAACTTCACGCCGATACCGCGCGAACACTACCGCTTCGGCATAAACCAGCCGGGCAAATGGCGAGAAATCCTTAACACCGACTCCATGCACTACCACGGCAGCAACGCTGGTAACGGCGGGCTGGTACAGAGCGACGCCATCGAAAGCCACGGTCGTCCGAACTCCCTTGGCCTGACGCTGCCGCCGCTGAGCACAATCTGGCTGGTGCGGGAGGGAGAATGACGCAGCTCTCGGCAGGTAAACCCGAACCGCTCGGGGCGAGTTTTGACGGAAAGGGGGTGAACTTCACGCTCTTTTCTGCCCATGCTGAGCGGGTGGAACTCTGTGTGTTTGACGGGGAAGGTAACGAACACCGTTACGATTTACCGGCGCGCACGGGGGATACCTGGCATGGCTACCTGCCCGGAGGACGGCCGGGGATGCACTACGGTTTTCGCGTACACGGCCCCTGGGAGCCCTCTCAGGGGCACTGGTTTAACCCGGCGAAGCTGCTGATTGACCCATGTGCGCACCGCGTGGACGGTGAGTTTAAAGACGACCCGCTGTTCCACGTTGGCTACGGCGAACCAGACCACCGCGACAGCGCACCCGTCGCGCCCAAAAGCGTGGTGGTACACGATCTCTACGACTGGGAAGACGATGCCCCGCCGCGCACGCCGTGGGGCAACACCGTTATTTATGAAGCCCACGTCAAAGGGCTGACGTATCTGCATCCGTCAATCCCCAAAGAGATGCGCGGCACCTACAAAGCGCTTGGGCATCCGACGATGGTCGCGTACCTGAAGCACTTAGGGATCACCGCCCTGGAGCTGTTGCCCGTGGCGCATTTTGCCAGCGAGCCGCGGCTGCAGCGTCTTGGGTTAAGCAACTACTGGGGCTACAACCCGCTGGCGATGTTTGCCCTCGACCCGCGCTACGCGGTGCATCCGGAGAAGGCGCGGGATGAGTTTCGCGATGCGGTGAAGGCGCTTCACGCGGCGGGTATCGAGGTCATTCTGGACGTGGTGTTGAACCACAGTGCAGAAAGCGATCTTGATGGCCCGACGCTCTCACAGCGCGGAATCGATAACCGTAGCTATTATTGGATCAGGGACGCCGGCGATTACGAGAACTGGACCGGGTGCGGTAACACCCTCAACCTCAGTCATCCGGCCGTTACGCATTACGCGTACGCGTGCCTGAAATACTGGGTTGAGACGTTCCACGTGGACGGTTTTCGTTTCGACCTGGCGCCGGTAATGGGGCGTACCCCGGCGTTCAGCCAGCAGGCGCCGCTGTTTGAGGCCATCAAAAACTGTCCGGTGCTTTCAAAGGTGAAGCTGATTGCGGAGCCCTGGGACATCGGCGAGGGCGGCTATCAGGTGGGGAACTTCCCGCCGCTGTTTGCCGAGTGGAACGACCACTTCCGCGATGCCGTCCGCCGCTTCTGGCTGACGCGCGATCTGTCGCTGGGGGAGTTTGCCGGTCGCTTTGCCGGCTCCAGCGATCTCTTTAAGCGTGACGGCAAACGTCCGTCGGCCACCATTAATCTGGTGACGGCGCACGACGGTTTTACGCTGCGCGACTGCGTTTGTTTCAATCAGAAACACAATGAGGCAAACGGCGAAGAGAATCGCGATGGGACTAACAACAACCATAGCTTTAACCATGGTATAGAAGGGTTAGGCGGAAGTCTGGATGTGATCGAGCGGCGACGCGCCAGCGTTCATGCGCTGCTGACGACGCTTTTGTTGTCGCAGGGCACGCCGATGCTGCTGGCGGGCGATGAGCACGGTCACAGCCAGCACGGCAACAACAACGCCTATTGCCAGGACAACACCCTGACCTGGCTCAACTGGGAAGAAGCGAACAGCGGGTTGACCCATTTCACCGCGGCGCTGATCCATCTTCGCCAGCACATCCCCGCGCTCACCGCCGACTGCTGGTGGGAAGAGGGCGACGGCAACGTTCGCTGGCTGAATAAAGACGCGCAACCGTTAAGCGCGCAAGAGTGGCAACACGGCATACCCTGTCTGCAAATCCTGCTTTCGGATGCGTGGCTGGTGACGCTGAACGCGACGGATGACGTCGCAGAGATTGTTTTACCTGACGGGGAATGGCGAGCCATTCCTCCCTTTGCCGGAGCGGATAATCCGGTTGTTATGGCTGTCTGGCACGGGCCTGCGCACGGAGTGTGCGTATTCCAAAGATGATAAAAAAGGAGTTAGTCATGGTTAGATTAGAGAAGAACGATCCGTTAATGTTGGCGCGCCAGCTACCATTAAAAACAGTTGCCCTGATCCTCGCGGGCGGGCGTGGTACCCGTCTGAAAGATTTGACCATCAAGCGCGCCAAACCGGCCGTTCACTTTGGTGGTAAGTTCCGTATTATCGATTTTGCACTCTCCAACTGCCTGAACTCAGGCATTCGCCGTATTGGCGTCATTACCCAGTATCAGTCGCACACGCTGGTGCAGCACATTCAGCGCGGCTGGTCATTCTTCAGCGAAGAGATGAACGAGTTTGTCGATCTGCTCCCGGCGCAGCAGCGCGTTCACGGGGAGAACTGGTACCGCGGCACGGCGGATGCCGTGACCCAGAACCTCGACATCATTCGCCGCTACAACGCGGAATACATCGTTATCCTCGCCGGGGACCACATCTACAAGCAAGATTACTCCCACATGCTGATCGACCACGTCGAAAAAGGTGCGCGCTGCACCGTGGCGTGTCTTCCGGTGCCTGTTGCAGAAGCAACCGCGTTTGGCGTGATGCATGTAGATGGCGACGACAAGATTATCGACTTTGTCGAAAAACCGGCGAATCCGCCAACCATGCCGGGAGACGACACCAAATCGCTCGCCAGCATGGGGATCTATGTCTTTGATGCCGATTATCTTTATGAACTGCTGGAAGAAGACGACAAAGACGAAAACTCCAGCCACGACTTCGGTAAAGACATCATCCCGAAAATTACCAAAGCTGGCATGGCGTATGCACATCCTTTCCCGTTGTCCTGCGTGCAGTCCGATCCAAATGCGGAACCTTACTGGCGCGACGTCGGCACGCTGGAAGCCTACTGGAAAGCCAACCTCGATTTGGCATCTGTGACGCCTGAACTGGATATGTACGACCAGAACTGGCCGATTCGCACCCATATGGAATCGCTGCCGCCGGCGAAGTTCGTCCAGGATCGCTCCGGCAGCCACGGTATGACGCTGAACTCGCTGGTCTCTGGCGGGTGCATTATCTCCGGTTCGGTGGTGGTGCAGTCCGTGCTGTTCCCGCGCGTGCGTATAAACTCATTCTGTAATATCGATTCGGCAGTCCTGCTGCCGGATGTCTGGGTAGGGCGCTCATGTCGTCTGCGTCGCTGCGTTATCGACCGTGCCTGCGTCATTCCCGAAGGGATGGTGATTGGGGAAAACGCGGAAGAAGATGCACGTCGTTTCTACCGATCGGAAGAGGGGATCGTGTTAGTAACACGGGAAATGTTGCGGAAGCTGCAAATCAAACAGGAGCGATGATGCAGGTTTTACACGTATGTTCTGAGATGTTCCCGTTGTTAAAAACGGGCGGACTGGCGGATGTTCTTGGTGCATTACCGGCGGCGCAAATTGCCGGAGGGGTGGATACCCGCGTGTTGTTACCCGCTTTTCCGGATATCCGGCGGGGTATTCCCGATGCGAAGGTTGTTACCCGCCGCGAGACCTTCGCGGGACGTATCACCCTGCTGTTTGGACATTACAATGGCGTAGGGATTTACCTGATTGATGCGCCGCATTTATACGACCGACCCGGCAGCCCGTATCACGATACCAACCTGTACGCCTATACCGATAACGTGCTGCGCTTTGCCCTGCTCGGCTGGGTGGGGGCGGAGATGGCCGTCGGGCTGGATCCGTTCTGGCGTCCGAACGTGGTGCACGCGCACGACTGGCATGCGGGGCTGGCTCCTGCGTATCTGGCGGCGAAAGGACACCCGGCGAAATCGGTGTTTACGGTGCACAACCTGGCGTATCAGGGCATGTATTACGCGCATCATATGAATGACATCGATCTGCCATGGTCGTTCTTTAACATGCACGGACTGGAGTTTAACGGACAGATTTCGTTCCTGAAGGCCGGTCTGTACTACGCCGACCACATCACGGCGGTCAGCCCAACCTACGCGCGGGAAATTACCCAGCCGGAGTTCGGTTACGGTATGGAAGGGCTACTGCAACAGCGCCACCGTGAAGGTCGTCTGTCGGGCATTCTGAACGGCGTGGATGAACAGATCTGGAATCCGGAAACGGACCTCCTGCTGGCAGCGCGCTATGGTCGCGACTCCGTGGAGGACAAAGCGGAGAACAAGCGTCAGCTACAGATTGCGATGGGGCTGAAGGTCAACGACAAGGTACCGCTGTTTGCGGTGGTCAGCCGCCTGACCAGCCAGAAAGGGCTGGATCTGGTGCTGGAAGCGCTGCCGGGATTACTGGAGCAGGGTGGGCAGCTTGCGCTGCTCGGCGCGGGCGACCCGGTATTGCAGGAAGGTTTCCTCGCGGCCGCGGCGGAACATCCGGGGCAGGTGGGCGTGCAGATTGGCTATCACGAAGCGTTCTCGCACCGCATCATGGGCGGCGCAGACGTGATTCTGGTGCCGAGCCGTTTCGAGCCCTGCGGCCTGACGCAGCTCTATGGTCTGAAATACGGCACGCTGCCGCTGGTACGCCGCACGGGCGGGCTGGCGGATACGGTGTCTGACAGCTCCCTGGAAAACCTGGCGGATGGTATCGCCAGCGGGTTTGTTTTCGAGGACAGTAATGCCTGGTCGCTACTTCGGGCGATCCGGCGTGCTTTCGTCTTGTGGTCCCGTCCATCCCTGTGGCGTTACGTACAACGTCAGGCGATGTCCATGGACTTTGGCTGGCACGTTGCGGCGCAGTCCTACCGCGACCTTTATCAACGCTTGATGTAACGAGGCGAAGTTACTGATATGAATGCTCCATTTAGCTACTCTTCCCCCACGCTCAGCGTTGAGGCGTTGAAACACTCCATCGCCTATAAGCTGATGTTTACCATTGGGAAAGATCCCGTTATTGCCAACAAACATGAGTGGCTGAACGCCACGCTGTTTGCGGTGCGTGACCGTATGGTCGAACGCTGGCTGCGCTCCAACCGCGCCCAGCTCTCGCAGGAGACGCGACAGGTGTATTACCTGTCGATGGAGTTTTTGATTGGTCGCACCCTCTCCAATGCGCTGTTATCGCTCGGGATTTATGACGACGTCAAAAACGCACTGGAAGAGATGGGGCTGGACTTAGAAGAGCTGATTGACGAAGAGAACGACCCGGGGCTGGGTAACGGTGGTCTCGGGCGACTTGCCGCCTGCTTCCTCGATTCACTGGCGACGCTGGCGCTGCCGGGACGCGGGTACGGTATTCGCTACGACTACGGCATGTTCAAGCAGAACATCGTTGATGGGCGTCAGAAAGAGTCGCCGGACTACTGGCTGGAGTACGGTAACCCGTGGGAGTTCAAGCGCCACAACACGCGCTACAAGGTGCGTTTTGGCGGGCGTATTCAGCAGGAAGGGAAAAAATCCCGCTGGGTGGAAACCGAAGAGATCCTCGCCGTGGCCTATGACCAGATTATCCCCGGCTACGACACCGATGCGACCAACACGCTGCGTCTGTGGAACGCGCAGGCCAGTAGCGAGATCAACCTCGGTAAATTCAATCAGGGTGACTACTTCGCGGCGGTGGAAGATAAAAACCACTCTGAGAACGTGTCCCGCGTCCTGTATCCGGATGACTCGACCTACTCGGGCCGCGAGCTGCGTCTGCGTCAGGAGTATTTCCTCGTCTCGGCAACGATTCAGGATATCCTTAGCCGTCACTATCAGCTGCACAAAACCTATGCGAATCTGGCGGAGAAAACGGCGATTCACCTCAACGATACCCATCCGGTGCTGTCGATCCCTGAGCTGATGCGCCTGCTGATTGACGAGCATAAGTTCAGCTGGGATGACGCGTTTGAAGTGACCTGCCAGGTGTTCTCGTACACCAACCATACGCTGATGAGTGAAGCGCTGGAGACGTGGCCGGTGGATATGCTCGGCAAAATTCTGCCGCGTCACCTGCAAATCATCTTCGAGATCAACGACTACTTCCTCAAGACCTTGCAGGAGCAGTACCCGAACGATACCGGCCTGCTGAGCCGCGCCTCGATCATTGATGAATCCAATGGTCGCCGCGTGCGCATGGCCTGGCTGGCGGTGGTGATCAGCCATAAGGTCAACGGAGTTTCAGAGCTGCATTCGAACCTGATGGTGCAGTCGCTGTTTGCAGACTTTGCGAAGATCTTCCCGACGCGTTTCTGCAACGTGACCAACGGCGTCACCCCGCGCCGCTGGCTGGCGCTGGCGAACCAGCCGCTGTCTGACGTGCTGGACGAAAATATCGGCCGCACCTGGCGCACCGCTTAGAGCCAGCGGAGCGAGCGTGAACAACACATTGATTTTCCTACGGTGAACAAAGCCGTACGGGAAGCCAAGCTGCTGAACAAGAAACGGCTGTCAGTCTGGCTGGCGATGCATCTCAACGAGGTGGCGCACCCGAAAGCGCT
>OKJP01000032.1_pt1 | contig 14913 bp, 10 predicted proteins | sample 1611731 | NCBI WGS metagenome assembly OKJP01 (sample SAMN04436766, study PRJEB24849) | human gut metagenome | biome: human gut; feature: NICU; material: stool | host: Homo sapiens | place: USA: Saint Louis, MO | collected 2011-05-02
GCAGTCGTTTTTATTTAGGTTCTTATATGCGTACTGCGCACGTAGACCTCTCCGTTAGCGAGGATCGAATAGCTGTTGTCTGACCATTTCGAATGCTTTCTGCAACGTTGCTTTATCGGATATATTCATAATTTGAGTTGCTAATAGTTCCAGTGCGTCATTGTTTGATTCTTTTGCCAGAAGCAGAGCACTCATTCCTAACGCTAATCGAGGAGATTCAGAAACAGGAATATTATCTTCATCGAAGATGGCTTTTAATTCCTCCTGAACGGATGGTCGCATGTTTGAAAAATCCTTTTCAATGAAAAGTTTACGACATGCATCTATCAGCATGTCTTTGCGCTCTATGCTCAGCATGCTGTCAACCATCGAGTCGATTATTGATGGGTTGTTCATTTTATATCAATATCCTTATCAAATTTGAGCGATTATTATTCATAACCTGGTTTACCAGTGAAGTACATAGACGTTTGGTGTATTAGCCAGTCTCGTGGAAATGCGCCGCAGGCGCATGAAGGCGCCAGCTTGAGCTGAATGTGGCTCTTCTGGTTAGTGGCGCCGTAGCCCGGCGCAGCCGGTTGATCTATAGAGGATCGCTATCAACCCCCCCTTCCCTGCAAAGCCATAACCCGCTAATCGCGACGCAGAAGCATCTGTGCGCCATCGGAGTGGTCACGACAAGGCGTAGCCGCAGTCGGGGCGTATCTCCGCGTTAGCGGGCCGTCAGGGCCGCTTACGGGCGTGTACTAAAAACTCACAGCGACACTACTCACAGCCACTCAGAATTCTAGTTACAACATCCATCATTAAAAGCGACGTTGTTCCGGGCCTTCGGCCCGGGGCGGCCTCGCTTTTCAGTGGTGGGGAGGGGCTGTGAGGGTTCAGGCAGGCACTGTTCCTGCTTTTGAGTGAGTATTTTGAATGTTGTAACTATATGTGCCGTGCCGGGGCCCGTCGCGTAGCGATGGGAGCTACTTTAGGCAGTTGCCGAACCGGCGCGGACGTGAGTCCGCTGCAAGGGCGGGCATTTTCAGGAGCCTGTCCACAGGTCAGGCGACGAACAGGTTATATATTTATATGAATGAAATAAAAGATATTTAAAAGAAGTACAGAGCAGGTTTTTAAAGGAAACCACGCACTTTGAAATCAGGTCGGCTGGCGCTCTGTAAGCATAACGGTTGTAACCTTATGGAAAGGTCCCTTGCAGTTATTTGTGGGTAACTGAATCTGGCGACGAGATGTGGCCACTCTGATGCAATTTCTGGCCATTCTGATGGCGGAATGGGGTGAATGTCAGGAAGGACGGCCGTCATTTCGTGCAGAAAACCGTCAACGATGGACTGCAGACGTGCGAAACCCTCCGGCGCCAGCCGGATTTTTCACACAGGAAGGGTTATATGGGGACGGTGGCCAGCCGCGTGTAGTTGTTACCACGCGACATCAGCATGCGCTCTTTCACGCGCCGCTCCAGCTCACGCTGGAGAGCATCCCTGTCGCCGACGAAACGCCCTTTGGCGTAGTCACGCGTCAGCTGCTGTTTCACCAGCGTCACAATGTCCTTACGGGCTCTGTCCGCGTCACGTCGGGCGCGGGCGCGCTTCAGGCCATGCTGTTTACGTTCGGACTGGTAGCTGCGGAACCGTTCGCGCACAAACCGCCAGGCCTTCGCTATCAGCTCGTCCATCTCCAGCGGCTTCAGGTTCTGCTTCTTACGCTGCTGATTCTCCCATTCCACACGGCTGCGCCTCGCGGCCACAACGGCCACGTCAGAGACGTCGAGCGCGGAGAACAGTGCCGGCGTGAAGGTGATATCGGTCGGGATATTGCAGCCAATCTGCGGGTCATACTCGGTCTGATAGGTAATCAGCCCCAGCTCCGCCATAAACGTCAGCGCCCGCGTGGCGCGGGTGATGGACAGATTACCGCTTTTCGACTCGGTGGCGAGACCGCACTCGATGGCCAGATTGGTGATGGAGCGCTGAACGCGGTTGGCCAGCGGGTCATAGTGGAAACACAGCCCCTGGAGCAGGGCATCGATGGCCCGGCGGCGCAACAGTGGCGGCATCCGGTGACGTTTACCCAGCGAGCGTAAGAACGCCACATGGATGGAAAAGTCAAAACGGGACGTGAAGCCTTCGGCTTTCGCCATCAGCTTACGACAGAACGGCAGTGTCTTTTTGCCTTCACGCGGCGTGAATGCCGGGTTCGGGTTTTTGACCTGACGGTAATGGGAGAACAGGGTCTGGGCGTCAGTCACACCTTCCCGCACTTATGTTGCACGGAAGGAGTAAATGGCACAGAAACGGGTATTGCAGTTTTCTGAGCATAAAACTATACTCCCTGCATAGAGCAACAGCTTCTATACAGTTTAAGTAGGCCCCGTTAATCTTCTCTTAGTCGCCAAACCTGGTGAAGATTATCGGGGTTTTTGCTTTTCTGGTCCCGGGTAGACACCTCATCAGAACCAGTTCCCTGCCACCTTATGGCGTGGCCAACCAAGAATTCACTAAAACGATCAGTAATCTAGCATCCAATGAGAAAACGTTCAAGAATGTGAAGTCTTTACATCGAGAACGCCGCGTTCAGAAAGTTCACGTTCGAGTAAGGTCTCAATAAACTGAGCTTGAGTGAGCCCTTCCTCTTCACAGATCGTAATCATCCAATCTTTAAGAGGATTTTTAACAAAAACCTTCACTTCTTTATGTGTTTCACGTTTACGCGCAATCGCGGCAAGCTGTCTTTCACTCGCCGACATCGGCTTACCTTTTCGGTAAGAACGCTTTTCTTTCGATGAGGAAGTTACTGCATTTTCGATCTGCGACATCTCTGCCTCCTCAAGGATCAAACTTGGATCGTTTGCAGAGAATACTACAGATATCTGAAATCAGCGACTTAACTTTACGCGAAGGTGTGAGCCATGTTGGCGCATGGTTCACCAGGATAGATGTAGATTGCGGATCAAATGACGATGCGACTTAGTATGAAGAATGCCAGTCCGTTCCTCCGTCCCAGCGCGACTGCCAGTGCTGAAGGTAGGTTTGTGCCACTTCCGGCACCTCATTAATAACCAGCACATTCTCGCTATTCCGCGATGCAGCAGAGCGAGTGTAGTTAAAGCTACCAGCCTCAACTGTATGATTATCAACAATAATGACTTTGTCATGCATGATGGCGTAGCGACCGTTGGTGCGCAGCGGAATTCCCGCGTTCACCACGATGTTCATCGCCGCCTGGCTGGCTTTGCTCCGGTTGCCCTTTTCATCAAGCACTATCTTCACATCCACACCACGACGTTTTGCCCTGACAAGCGCACTAACCACCTCCGGAGACGTAAATGAGTAGCCCATCAGCCGAATTTCCTGCTGTGCTGACTCAATCGTCTTAAGGACCAGCTGCACCGCGCTGCCTTCAGGTGAAACGCCGCCCTGACCGGAGGATGCCGCTGCTGCGGGCTGAATACAGCTCAGCGAAAGACATACCAGACCGGACACGGCCAGCTGGCGAAAGGTGAACTTACGCATTAAATAACCTCAGAAATACTGTTCGGATGTGTTAACCAGAAACGCCGGAGACGGGGAAAACTTGCTTTTACCCTTCTCCGGGGTTGGACAACTGAGCACGGCGAAGGCGTCAGTCTCTTTTAGCGGTATCAGTTGGCGGACGCCTGATTATTTTTTGGTATCACCGGCAGCATGACTGATGGCCTGCTGCAGGGCCTCCGCGCTGGTGTATCCCGGAATAACCGTCACGTTATCAGCACTGGCGCCGGCTGACGGGAGAACCACCAGGGCCGGGGTACCGCTGAAGCCCAGCTGCTGCGCAAGTGTGTTTATGCCATCCAGGGTCCCCTGAACATCTGGGGCTGTTTTCGCATCGAACTTCACGGCTTTTGCGGCCGCGCTGATATCAGCATCGGTCAGCTTACCCTCGTTGTGGGCGGTAGCGTAAATCGCGTTGTGATACTTAAGGTAAGCATCGGCCCCCTTCTGCTTCCAGATCTGAAGCCCGGTTTTCGCCGCACTGAGCGACGCCGGCCAGCGCTGGCCAAATATCGGGAATTCCTTGAACACAAAGCGCACGTCCGGGTTAGCTTTTATTACCTTCTCCAGTTCCGGCGCCAGGCGGGCACAGTAGATGCACTGGTAATCAAAGAATTCAACGACCGTCACTTTCGCATCAGCAGGACCATATGATGGTGTGCCTTTATCGTTCAGCAGCGCTGCCTGATTCTGAACCACGGCGGCCGTCATCGCCTGCTGCTGCTTTTCCTGCTGTTGGGCCTGCAGCTTCTGGCTGACCTCAACCAGCACTTCCGGATGAGCCAGCAGGTAGTCTTTCGCGATTTCACCAATGCGGGCTTCCTGTTCCGGGGTAAAGGCAACGGCAGGTTTCTCTGCTGCCCCCGCCACGCCGGAGACCAGAAGGCCTGCGGCAAGCATGACTGAAAGGGTTTTATTCATGTTCATCCTGTGTTTTTCTCTTCTCGGTTGTTATCAGTTCGTTCCGTGCACGGGTGGCGACGCTTCTGACCGCCCTGCGCTGTCGTTTAGCGTGCTCCTGAGCCCTGCGCTCCACGGCATACGCCGCCTCCTCCGCACTCACCGCTGCGACCGGTTCACCGGCAAGGTTTTTACGCCACGCGCCCACCGTCATGGCGCCCAGATACGCATCCGAGCGGGTGACGGCGGCAAGGCAGCGTTTCAGCGTCTTCACGGAAATCTCCAGCCCGCGCCGGCGAATGTCATTGACCATTGCCTCCCGGATGTTGACCGCCAGGAGCTGCGGCTGGCCGTCCGTCACCAGGGCTGGCCAGCAACGCTTCAGGAGCGCGAGCGCGTCCGCAAGCGGCATGACCTTCCGGTACACCGGTTCCGGGGCAGGTTTGCGCCTGGCCGCCCGCATGGCCTCCCTCTCCTGGGCCTGTCGCTCAGCCCACTGCCGGGCTTTCTCTGCTTTTCTGGCGGCCTTCTCGTCCGCCTGCGCCTTTTTCGCGCTCTCATCCACCGCCTGCTTCCTGACCTTCCAGGCAGGCGTCGTGTTCACCACCACGGTCTTTTTACGCGTGACCCGGCCCGGACCCGCACCGTCCGGTTCACTGTTGCTTACGGCACGCTGACCTTCTGGCTCCGCTTTGCGGCGCAGCGTCAGCGTGGGGCGCCCCTGCTCTGTCATCCTGCCTCCGGATAAATCTGTTTCACGTATACTCCCCTGACTGACCCTATTCTGACACGGCAGATATCACATCACCATCAGTCCGATGACGGCAAGGTGCACCGCGTAGAACAGCGGGAAAAATTCGCGCGGCCAGAACCTCGGCACGCGGCAACAGGTCCGGCTCAGCACCGTCAGGGTAACGCCGGGTATTACCAGACCCGCGATGGCAAAGGCGGGGCTGTCCGCGGCATTCAGCGCGAGTATCGCCAGTGCCAGACACAGCGCCAGCCCCGTGCGCGTGGTGCGCCGGCCCGTCATACATACGCCGCAGGCCAGCATCAGCATCACTACCCCCGCCAGCCCGTAGCTTCCCGCCGAAAACGGCAGCCAGGCCAGAACCAGCATCAGGGAGAGCGGCCACGTGCGCGGCCCGTGCCGCTGCATCATCGCCAGTGCCTGTCCGCTGACCGCAAAGGCAAACAGAATATTGCCCAGGTCCGGGCGCAGCCCGGCCAGTATCCAGCCGCCCTGCGCCACCCCGGCCCATATCCAGAGCCGGTTCAGGGCGCGCTGCTGAATCTGCGGATGGCGGGCGAGGTTCATGGCCCAGACCAGGCCAAAGAGCGGAAACGCTCCCCGACCGGCAAGACGCAGCCAGTCATTATCCAGTCCGCACAGCATGCTGATGTGGTCGGCCACCATCAGCAGCAGCGCCACGGTTTTGATAAGGTCGGTCTGGCCCGGCGTCCACACAAGCAGACGCTGCAGCCAGCAGTCGGCCACCACCACAAGGGGGAAGAGCGGATGGTTTTCAGCGCGCATATCAGTCGCCTCCCAGGGTCTTTTCACGCTCAAGGTCTCGCACCGTTTCGCGCTCCATCTGCTGCAGGCGGTCCCGCTGCACGCTCTCGCGCACCACCTGAGACACCGCCTCATCCCGGCGGCGTTCTTCCGGCGCATCCGGCAGCGTGAGGGGAGATGCCGGCGTTTCTTTTATCCGATCCATATCCCGCACCACATCCCGGACGGCGACGTCAGCCCCTCCGGCCGGCCTGTCGCCGCTGCGGGCCATCTCGCGGACCGCCTCTTCGGCACGCTTATCCAGCTCCCGCTGCACCTCAGCCTCCCGGGCCTGCTGTGCCAGCACCTCCGGCGGCACCGTTTCTGCGGGCTGCGTACCGGTGGCATCGGGCAGGCCGTCGGCCCAGACCCGACCGCCGGTAATGGCGCCGGGGTTCCACGGTCGCGCCTCGCCTTCGAGCCGCACCACCACGCCGCTCTGCGGATTCTCCCTCGCGAGCCGCACGCCCTCTTCCATATCCCGCGCCAGCAGCGACTCGCCGTTACGGCTGGCCTGCAGACCCGCAAACGCCGCGTCCCCGCTGCCCATCACCCGGCCTTCACCAGCGAGCCCCTTAAGCTGCCCGTCTCCGGACGTCAGGGCGCTCAGCCAGACGCCCGCCTTCCTGCCGTTGCGGTCGAAGGCCGGGAGCGCCACGTGCGGCTGCGGGTATTTACGCCCCGGCGAGATATATTTCGCCATCGAGCCCTCGGGCTGCAGCCCGGCCTGGCGCAGCGCGGCGCGACCGGCAGGCACCTCACCCAGCGCTTTTGCCGTCGCCGTCAGGCGGGCGGCATTCGCGACGGCGCGGTCGCCGCGCGGCTCCAGAATGTCATGCGCCGTACTTTTCGCCTGCGATTTTTCCATCGCGGCCGCCCACTTATCCCGGTTGTCGGTATAGACCTGCGCGTGCTGCTTCATGCGGCTCAGCGCCACGTAGGCTGACTCGAAGCTCACCATCCGCTTACGTCCGCCGTCCGTACCCTGCAGGGAGATGGAGAAGGGCTCGCTCGCACCCTGTGAGCCTTCAACGGTGACGGCATAGGCCAGGTCGATGTGCTGCTCTGCCTGCTCGGCTGACGGCGTGAGCGTACGGGTCTGTTTCCCGTCCGACAGCGTGACGCTGTCACCTTTTATCTCACTGACCGACCAGACGCTGTTGGCCACGAAGCCCCGCTCGTTGTCGCTTTTCGAAAAGCGCATCCGGTCGCCTTCCGACACGGTAATGGTGTCCTGACGGTAGAGCGTGACGCCCTCTGTCGCCGCCTGCGCGGGCGACAGGCTGCGGGTGTTGCCCTGCGCATCCTTCAGCATCACCAGGTGCGCCTCCCCGTCCAGCGCCTCAATGCTGTAATAGGTGCTGTCCAGCAGAACCAGGCTGTCGCGGGATGCCTCCCACGTTGCCATGCGCCGCAGCTCCCCGTCGCGGATATTGGCAGGCGTGAGAACCGGCAGCGTGACCTCTTTTTCGCCCACCTCGCCGGCACCCTGACGGGCGTCATGAATCATGGCGTTCACCTGGCGGCGGTCGGCGTTCAGGGCGGTGATAACGATGGTCTGCGCCTGCGCCTCTGACGTGCGCCCCGTGTAGTCCTTCACGATGGCCTCCAGCAGCGTCGCGGGCTGCCCGCCGGGCATCAGGTCGCCGGCCGCCACGGCTTTCGCAATGGCCTCCTCCCGTTCGCGGCTGAACTCCATGACGGAGCTGTCCGGCTGCCAGGCATCCGCCCTGCGCGGCACCTGTGCCGGCGCCACGCTCTCAATGGTCGTCAGGGCGCTGCCGATATCGCGGCTAATCAGGCTGTAGACGGCAGGTTTTAGTTCCGGCGTCTGGCGGACGATCTCCTGCATCACCGCCACGTCAATGGCGCTGCGCTTCTGCAGCAGGCGGAAGGGCTGGCCCGGGGCAATGGACTGCAGCTGGTCGGTATCCCCGCTGGAGACCGCGCGCCCCCCGCCCCCGGCAATCAGGCTGTACGCCTTCGCCATGTCGGCGTTACCGACCATTGAGCTTTCATCCACGAGAAACAGCACGTTGCTGAAGTCCGTTCGTTCGCCGCCGCGCAGCTGCTGCTGCGTGTCGTGAATAAAGGCCGCCAGCGTCTGCGTTTCAGGCACGCCCGCATCGCGCATCTCGCTCACCGCCCGGTGGGTGGGGGCCACGCCGATAACGCGCGGCTGCTCCCGTTCCGGCAGCGTGCCGATGGCCGACATGACTGCCCGGAACTGGGTGGTTTTACCCACCCCGGCGTAGCCCTGCACCAGGGTAAAGCGGTCGGGGGATTCAAGTATCATGCGCGTGGCGTTCCGCTGCCCGTCGGTCAGGCCCGCCAGCTGCGCGTCCGGAACCTTATCCATCAGCGGGGTGACGGCCTCCTTTCCCTCAAGGACGTGGCGGATAATGCTTTTTTCAGCGTTGTACGACTGGCGTGAGACCAGCAGCTGCAGGCCGTTTCCCGGCGATACCGGCACCGACAGCAGGTCGCCGCTGCGCACCTGACGGTCCGCTTCCTTTTCGATGGCCTGCAGGCTGAGGCTGTCCTGCTCAAATTCTTTCGCGGCGGCCATCAGTTGCGGCTTCGTGAACGCCAGGCCGTTCCCCTCCAGCACCGGAATGGCCAGATGGATAGCCTGCTGCTCCGGCGTGTGCAGACCGGCCTTCTGGTGCGCCAGGGCATCATCGAGCCTGTCATGCCCCGCCGCATCCTTAATCTGTTCGGACACGACGCTCCAGGCAGACTGACGCGACAGCTTCTCCGTCGTTTTCTGCGCCGTCTGCGCGGAATAGAGCCGCACCGCCCGGCCGCTGAGCGCCAGTTTGTTCAGCGTGGTGTTATCCAGCTCGCGCTGCGACAGCGAGGCAAAAACCGTGGCGCTGTCGCTCACCGAGCGGCCCGGCGACTCCACCCAGCCTTGAACCACCTTCGCGGCGGTAAACGGGCTGTCGCCGGCGGGCAGGACCACGTCCGCCTTACGCCCCGGCAGGCTGACGACGAGCCCCGCCTCCCCGAGCGCCTTAACGGTCACCGTATCGCCTCCCCTGAGCCGCGTCCCCTGCGCCTGACCCAGCACTGCCAGACGGTCGCCTTCGGCCACCTGCAGCGTGCCGGTGCGGTACAGCGACCAGCTGCTGTTGAGTTCAGACAGGCGGGTCACCCGCGTCTCACCCTGGGCGTTGCGCAGCGTCAGGCTGTTGTTGCGGCCCGTCACGCGGTCAATGACAAAGCGTTCCCGGCTGCGCTCTTCGGCATTCCAGCGCTCCATGACCATCCCCTCCCGGTAGTGGTCGCGCACCTGCTGATGGCGGCTGTCGAGCCAGACCGGCTCCAGCGTGGTGATACTGACCTCCCGCTCGCCCAGCACCTTTTCCGCCTTAAGCGCCTCGCGGACTACGCCTGCGAGCACCGCCTGCTCGCGCGGACCGGTGACCTGCGCCACGCTGTGTTCACCTGCGCGGACGCTTCGGGCAAAGTCAGCGGCCAGGCGGTCATACCGCTGCCGCCGGTCAGGCTCGCTGATAACCGAGACCTGCGTCTTCTCACCGCCCTGCCACGCGAGCGTGCTCACTCCCGCTTCCTTCATGACGGTGAGGGCGCAGCCGGTCCCGGTGCGCTGGCCGCTGTCGGCAATCAGCAGCTGGACGTTATGGCGCAGCGCACCGTCGAGCAGCGTGAGCGTTTCTTTCAGGGTCAGCTTCTCCCCCTGGTCCACAATCAGCGTGCTGCCGGGCGTAAAGGCCATGCCCTCCGTCAGCCCCCGCCTGTCGGTGATATGCTCGCCGCTGAGGCGCTCATCCTGCATAAGGGCGCTGCGCGAACGCCTGTCGGCGGCGATAATCTGCACGTCACGCCCCTGTTCGCGCGCCATCATCGTCAGCTCCGCCACGCGCTCACGCTGGCCGGCCGCCCCGCCCTGACCCGAAATGATCGCCACCGGCGGACGGTCCTGGGCCAGGACACTCACGGCATCGCTGTATGACCGGCTGCGGGGCACGCTTTTATCCGGAAAAATGTCGGCCTGCCCCGTCCGCTGTAAATCGCGGGTCATCGCCGACACCGACAGCTCATCCAGCACGTGGATGTTCGAGGTAAACAGCCCCTTCTCTTTATCCAGCGGGATGAGCTGCTCATTTTTTATCGCCGCATCGATGCCGTCACGCGCCATCTCCACCATGCCCGACCGCGCGGGCAGCTGCCCGAGGGTGGTGGCCAGCAGTTCGGAATACGTGAACCGCGCCCGCCGGTCGCTCAGCATCGCGATGGCCTGCCCGACGCTGCTGTTAATATCAATGGCTTCAGGCGTCGTTGCGGGAATATTCCCCTGCACAACCCGCAGGTCTGCCGCCTCACGGTAGGCTTTAATGTCAAACCCCGTCTCTTTCAGGGTCTGCATCCACTCGGCCATGCGCTGTTCGGGGTCAACCTTCTGCTTCGACTGGCGGGTATCGAGCGCCGCCACGTCGCGGGACTTAAGGGACGCGTCATCCCCGACCGCCTCGCTGATGGTCCTGCTGCGGCTGGAATACGGCTCCGTCGGTACGCCCTTCAGCTCCCACATGCCGTGTTTGCCGACCGTCTCAGTCTCATAGCCCATCGCCGCGACGTCATCCTTCAGCGCGGCACGATACAGGCGGCCAAAGGCAATCTGGTTGGCGTAGATATTCTCAATAAACCCGGTTTTACCCACTTTGTCGCTGCTGAGCGTTCGCCACTCATCGCCATGCTGAGTGGCATTGGCCACCACCGCGTGGGTGTGCAGCTGCGGCTCCTGGTCGCGGCTGGTATCGTGGTTAAACAGCGCCATCACCAGGTTGCCGGTCAGCTGCGTCTCGCTCCTGCCCTCCGTCATAACCCGCGTGGAGGCCATTGCCTCTATCTGCTTAATGGCGGTCTCCACCGCGCGGTTGTGTGCCTCAATAAGACGCTTGTCGTCTCCCAGCATGGCCATCACGGAGACACTTTTGGGCGCAGAGAAGGTGAAGTCGTAGCCCGGACGGTGTTTGTTCGCCCCGTCCTGAGTCCGGCTGAGGTCGCTGCCGTCCGGCAGGCGTCCCTCCAGAACCTTCGTAAAGACCTTCTGGTCCACCCCGCCGCTGAGCCCCAGCGCTTCAGCCCCTTTTCCGGCCCAGCGCTCGCCCATACTACCGATAACGTAGTAGTTGTCCTTGTCGGTGTAATAATTGCCCGCGCTGCCGGCGGATTTTACCGATCCGATGCTCATCATCAGATGTATCCTCCCGGCTCAAGATCCTTTTCAGGCGCCCGGTGAACGTTGATGTTCACTTCTTCACGACGCTGCCTCTCCTGAGGAGACAGTTCGTCCTGCTCCGCCTGCCACGCCTCCCATGCCGCCATATCCACTACTTCACCGCTTTCACTGATGCCGGGCGGCAGCTGCTCTGCCTCTTCCGCCTTTGTCTTCAGCTCAGGCTCCACACCGCCGGCGCCTGCCGCACCTGCTACGGATGCCGCGTCTGCAGCGCGGGGCGCGGGCGTCAGTTGCTGTGGCTGCTGTGGCTGCTGTGGCTGCTGTGGCTGACCAGCATTCTCCGCACCGCCCTCTGGCGCGACAACATCGGCATCCGGTTCAAAGAGCATGGCGATGCTGCGGGATTCATGTTCACGTGCAGCCAGCGCGGCATTCAGGCGTTCCTCCGCTTTCCCGTCGATGGTGCGCGGAATGAATTCCGGTGCCACCTTTGGACGCTGCTGATACTTCAGCGCCATTTTCACGGCAGGATAAGGTCCGGGAAGCGTGACGTAGCAGGAGAGATCCGGCAACGTCTGGACGTCGGAGTAACTCACCAGGGTGACGCGCTCCATGTCCTTGCCGACCGAGGTACCGTCGCGTACCGGGTCCACACCGTAGGAATACTGCTCGGACGCCTTGAGGATTTCTTTTTCACCGCTTTCGCCAGCGGCGAACTCGGCGATATTGCGCGACGGCGAGCGGAAGAAGGCACGGGTGTTCAGCACGTCGAACAGCGTTTCCGCCGGCTTCTGCCCGTAAATATCTTCCAGCTGGGCGTAGGACTGAATGCCAATGACGTAGCAGCCGCCAAACTTACGCGCCTCCGGCAGGATCTCAACCAGGTCCGGCAGCTTGTGCAGGGTAGGCAGCTCGTCGGCGAAGATCCACACGCGGCGGTTACGGTTTTCCCCCATCGCCAGCAGCCCGCGAATGGCGATGGACAACCACATGGAGATAACCGGCTTGAGGGAAGCGTGGGTGTCAGCATTGGAGGAGATAAACAGCCAGCCGTTTTTACCATCCTCACGAACGCCGCGCATCCAGTCGCGTATGGTGAATGACTCGCCGTTATTTTCGATGCCCTGCAGGTAGCGGATAGCCTTGACGTAGTTGGTCAGCACGGCGCGGATGGAGATGGCCGTTTTCTCGATTTTCTCTTCCACCAGGTTCGCCGCCGGGGAGTTTTTCAGGTACGAGCGCAGCTTCTCAATCTTGATGGAAAGCAGCGTGTCGACCAGCTTGCTGTAGCTGCGGTCCTTGTCGTTGCGCATCAGATATGCGGCTTCGGCAAAGATGGTACGTCCCGACCCCTGCCAGAAGGGGTCTTCCTTCGTGCCCATAGGAATAAGCGTGTTGGAAACGTTGTCGAAGTCAGGCTGCGTCAGGCACTCCCGCCACAGGTCCCATGCAGCGCAGCGCGCATCCAGCGGGTTAAGGATTTTATCTGTGGCCGGATCATAGTAGCTTTTGACGAACTCACAGGAGCGGTCATACACGATGACCATATCGCCACGCTGGCGGGCGTAGTTCATCAGACGGCGGATAACTTCTGATTTACCGGCCCCGACGGTACCGTGCAGACAGAAGTTCTGGATCTCCGAGTCCTTAATAAGCGGCAGCTCACCGATTTTGATGTCGGATGCGAGACCGTCGCGCCTGAGCATTTTCGCCACCGCTTTCGGGTCGTCAGTCAGCTGGCGCCCTCCCGTTATCTCGTCCTCACTCTGCTGCTTACCCTGATGGCCCAGAATCCAGGTGGTGACAAAGAAGGTAATAACGCACACCACGGCCGCGATGATGGCAGCAAGAATAAAGGCCGTCCAGACCTGGTCGGCGCACCACTGGATATATTTGTCCTGCAGTATTTGCTGCGCGTTGTACTTCAGCTCATGGCCGTAATAACGGATGGTATAGACAGGCTGGGATTTAAAAATATCGCGCATGGGGGCCAGCGTCTGACACCAGTAATAAACCATGCCGTTCACGAACGTCTGCCAGGTCAGTTTAACCGACAGCGTAATCGCGACAATGATGCCGAAGAGAATGACGAGACAGTACACGATGATATTGGCAATTTGACTGAACATACGGATACGCATGCTCGCGATCTGACCGCCCTGGGTCATATCCTTAGCATTAAAACTCATATTAGCCTCATAGAGGTTGGTCTATATGTATAGCGACCATGATTTCAGAAAGCAATTGATTTAATGTCATCCGTTACAAAACACTAGGATGACATCATTTAACTAAAGGCGGAGAGATTATTAATAATGAATGTTATTTTTTAAGTAAATCACACGCTCCTGCATATCCATGTGAGCATGATTTTTTCAAATAGATATCTGCCATTCCAGAACCTGGAAATACACCATCACCTCTCATATAAGCCCCTGCCAAATTAAACTCAGCCTGTCCGTTATTTTTAATGGATGCTTTCTCCCACCAGATCACCGCCTCGTGCATATCCCTATTAACACACTCACCTGTAGAATACAGGTTTCCAATATTCAAATATGCCAACTCTAAATCTTTTTGATCTGAGTAGTTAAGCAAATCCATTATTTTATCACATCGGGCATCTTTCAATAATCCATTTTTATAAAGCATTGCCAAGTCATTCTGAGCAGATGCATTCCCTGCATCTGCTGCCTTCCCCCACCAATAGCCTGCTTTTTTTTATATTTTTATCAACACCTTGCCCATAATAATAGAGCAGACCTAGGTTATTTTGGGCATCTGAATTACCCTGAATCGCCGACTTATTAGTCCAATAAAAAGCTTTTTTATAATCACCAGATACGACCAAATACATTGCACCTAGCTTATATTGAGCTAATGCGTTTCCAGAATTCGCATCTTTTTTTAAGTTAGTGTAGTAGTCGTCGCTAGCCCTTACACTCAAGGTACACGACAGGAAAACAAAAACTCCCAACATCCCATAGAACACTCGCATTGTTTATCTCCATAAAACTAAATATTATATCCATACACAACCATGAAACTGACTATGAAATCCTACAACTCAATCTAACGCTTCCAACCCATTGGATAATTACTTTCCGGATTATAATTAACATTATCAAAGTCCACGGATTCAAAGTCATTATTTAAAGAGTGTGCTCCATCTACCTTGTTTTTTTCAAGCCACTCTTTGATGCTTATACACCCGCTAACCTTATATAAATCCATCAATGTACCCACAATGAATACAAAAAAAGTAACAAGAGGAGGAGCCAGTGAACATATAGGCATTATCAAATACCAAACTACCCTGTTGTATGTGTAGGGTTCAACACTGCCTTTATTCTTAGATATTTTATAAAACAAATAGATGAACAATCCTTGCCATAAGAGCACAGTTGCACCAATGAATACCACCTCCGTAACTAACCATCCAGCCAGATAACAAGCAATAGACTGAAACAACACTACCATGAATATCTGAAGCAGATTTCTCATCGCACCCTCTCTGGCATCCTGTTACTGCTTATGTTTATCTTGATATTTTTTTGCCTTCTTCATCAGTTCTTCAGGACTGTCAGCCCCCGGCACTCGTTCTTGAGACTCCTTTTCTTTATTATACGTATTCATTTGCGAAGATTGCTCTGTATAATGATGTTATTGCTGATCAGAATACTGATTATTTATGCTGAATTCTTAATCGC
>OKJP01000037.1_pt1 | contig 14660 bp, 10 predicted proteins | sample 1611731 | NCBI WGS metagenome assembly OKJP01 (sample SAMN04436766, study PRJEB24849) | human gut metagenome | biome: human gut; feature: NICU; material: stool | host: Homo sapiens | place: USA: Saint Louis, MO | collected 2011-05-02
GGTAAGGCGAAGCCGCCACCCGGCTTTTTTTATACGGTAAAGCCCAGCATCATCCCCGTATCTTCATGCTCCAGCAGATGGCAGTGGGCCATATAGGCAAACTCTTTCGGCGCTTCGTGATCGAACTTCACCAGCACCTCGCTGACACCGCCTTCCACCCTCACCGTATCTTTCCAGCCCCGGCGATGCGCGTCCGGCGCTTTACCGTTCTCAGAGAGAATACGGAACTGCGTGCCGTGGATATGGAACGGGTGCAGCATCATGTCGCCTTCGCCTGAAATCACCCAGCGTTCAAACTGCCCTTTCGTGGCGGCGAACATGGGCGTGTTCATATCGAACGCTTTGCCGTTGATGCGGTTGGCGTCGTGGAAATCGAAACCATGGCCGCCGTGATCCATGCCGCCCATTTTACCGTGGTCCATATTCATATGGCCCATCATCTGGCCGTGGTGCATTCCCGCCATGGCCTGCTTGCCGTACTTCTTCATCAGCGCCTGCATGCCCATCATGTCGAGCATCGGGTCCATGGAGAGCTGAAGTTTACGCTGCGTAAGCCCGTCCAGCGACGGGAGTGCGGGTAGCGTGGTGAGGGCGTCCGGCAGCGTACCGGAAGCGGCGATCTGTAGCGGCTGAATGCGCAGGACCGGATGGGGTTTATCAAACGGCGCAACGGCCATCCCCATCTGGCTGACCGGCAGGGTCACCAGGTCAAACGCTTTGCCATCGCTGATATCCACCAGCACCTCGAAGCGCTCGCCCATCAGCATCGGCAGCTCGCTCACCTTCACCGGTTCCGGCAGCAGGCCACCGTCGCTTGCCACCACATACAGCGGGCGTTTATCGCTGGTGGCGAAGTTCAGCGAGCGGGCGTTACAGCCATTTAGCAGGCGTAAACGCAGCCAGCCTTTTGGCGCGGCATGCTGCGGGTAGATTGCGCCGTTGGTCAGCAGCGTATCGCCAAACCAGCCTACCGCCGCGCTCATTACGTCCAGCTGATAGTCAATTTGCCCGTCAGCGCTGAATTTTTTGTCCTGCACAATCACCGGGACATCGTCGATCCCCCACTGTTTCGGCAGGCGCAGCAGGCGGATTTCATCGTCTTCAATCAGCACCAGACCGGCCAGCCCCATCGCCACCTGATGGCCCGTTTTGCCATGCTGATGCGGGTGGAACCAGCAGGTCGCTGCACGCTGGTCAGGAGTAAAGGTGACGCTGCGCTTACCACCAGGCCTGATGACGCCCTGAGGCCCCCCATCCACTTCGCCCGGGACTTCCAGCCCATGCCAGTGCAGCGTGGTCTCTTGCGCAAGCGTGTTATGAATGTCTACCGTCACCGCCTTCCCTTTGCGTAACTGCAACGCCGGGCCGAGCAAATTGCCGTTATAACCCCACGTCGTGGCGGCGTGCTGACCGAACGTGGTTTTACCGGCCTGCACCACAAGCTGAATGCGGCTGCGGGCATCTGCGGCGAGTAATTCAGGTATGGGTAAAGCAGGTCTGTCGGCGGCAAAAACGGCGCGGCTCCAGAGAGGTAACGCGCTGGCAACCCCCAGCGCGGCAGAAAATTTTAAAAAATCACGACGTTGCATGTGCATTTCCTTATTTCCAGCAGGCGATCTTTTGAGCATAAACCCTCCCCTTACAGGAAGGTCAAGCACGGCGGCAATATTAAAGATCGTCGGCATGGCATCAAGTATGCTAACGTTAATTTTCCGTGATGCAGTGGTAAAGGCAATGAAGACGTTTTTCAGAACAATTTTGTTCGCCAGCCTGATGGCGATGTGTGCGAATAGTTACGCGCTAAGTGAAAACGAAGCGGAAGATATGGCCGATCTGACGGCAGTTTTTGTTTTTCTGAAAAACGATTGTGGTTACCAGAATTTACCCAATGGGCAAATTCGTCGCTCACTGGTCTTTTTTGCCCAGCAGAACCAATGGGACCTCAGCAACAACGACAGCTTCGACATGAAGGCGCGCGGTGAAGACAGCTACCGTGATTTAAGCGGTATTGGCATTCCCACTGCTAAAAAATGCAAAGCGCTGGCTCGCGATTCACTCAGCCTGCTCGCCTACGTGAAGTAACCTTCCCGACGCCCCTTGTTGACCCGCTAACCGCTTCACGGCGGTGTTGTGTTGCGCCCATCTGCCGGCTGTAATGGATGTTAACGAAGGAGGTGCTCCCCGTGACCGAAAAAACGGTATGGCAAGAAACGCTGCATGACCAGTTTGGTCAGTATTTTGCCGTGGATAACGTGCTCTATCATGAGAAAACCGATCATCAGGATCTGATAATCTTTGAAAACGCCGCCTTTGGCCGCGTGATGGCGCTGGACGGCGTGGTGCAAACCACCGAGCGCGACGAGTTTATCTATCACGAAATGATGACCCACGTCCCGCTGCTGGCCCACGGCCACGCGAAGGACGTGCTGATTATCGGCGGCGGCGACGGCGCGATGCTGCGTGAAGTCTCGCGTCATCAGAATGTCGAAACCATCACCATGGTGGAAATCGACGCCGGTGTGGTGTCGTTCTGCCGCCAGTATCTGCCCAACCACAATGCTGGCAGCTATGACGATCCGCGGTTTAATCTGGTTATCGACGATGGCGTCAATTTTGTTAACCAGACCACGCAAACGTTTGATGTCATTATCTCTGACTGTACCGACCCTATCGGTCCGGGCGCGTCGCTGTTTACCTCGTCGTTTTACGAAGGCTGCAAGCGCTGCCTGAAGCCTGGCGGGATTTTTGTGGCGCAAAACGGCGTTTGCTTCCTGCAACAGGATGAAGCGCTTGATAGCCACCGTAAGCTGAGCACCTATTTTGCTGACGTCAGCTTCTACCAGGCGGCGATCCCCACTTACTACGGCGGGATCATGACCTTTGCCTGGGCGACGGATAACGACGTCCTGCGCCATCTCTCCACCGAAATTATCCAGGCCCGCTTCCACCAGGCCGGACTCAAATGCCGATACTACAACCCGGCGATCCACACCGCAGCCTTTGCGTTGCCTCAATATCTGCAAGACGCGCTGTCCTCAAAGGAGGTGAACTAATTGAAAAAGCTTAAACTGCATGGCTTTAACAATCTGACCAAAAGCCTGAGTTTTTGTATTTACGATATCTGCTACGCCAAAACAGCGGAAGAGCGCGATGGTTATATCGCCTATATCGATGAACTCTACAACGCCAACCGTCTGACCGAGATCCTGACAGAGACCTGCTCGATTATCGGCGCCAACATCCTGAATATCGCGCGCCAGGATTACGAGCCGCAGGGAGCAAGCGTCACCATTCTGGTCAGTGAAGAGCCGGTTGACCCGCAGCTTATCGACAAAACCGAGCACCCCGGCCCACTGCCAGAAGTGGTTGTCGCCCACCTGGATAAAAGCCATATCTGCGTGCACACCTACCCGGAAAGCCACCCGGAAGGCGGACTGTGTACCTTCCGCGCGGATATTGAAGTGTCGACCTGCGGCGTGATTTCACCGCTGAATGCGTTGAATTATTTAATCCACCAGCTGGAATCCGATATCGTCACTATTGATTATCGCGTGCGCGGTTTTACCCGTGATATCAACGGCATGAAGCACTTCATCGATCATGAGATCAACTCCATTCAGAACTTCATGTCCGACGACATGAAGTCGCTATACGACATGATGGATGTGAACGTCTATCAGGAGAATATCTTCCACACCAAAATGTTACTTAAGGAATTCGACCTTAAGCACTACATGTTCCACACGAAGCCGGAAGATTTAAGCGAAGAAGAGCGTAAGGTCATTACTGCCCTGCTCTGGAAAGAGATGCGCGAAATTTACTACGGCCGTAACATTCCGACCGTGTAATCGTGGACCGAAGCAGGGACGCTTCGGGGAGTTACTTCTGTTTCATAAAGTCGCGGTAGGCGTTCACCACTTTCAGGAAATCTTCCACACCGCACAGCGACAGGCTTTCTTCGTCGTAGTAGCTCATCCCCTCTTCCATCTCATCACCCGAGAACTCAAGCTGGTTGGCACGCACCATCACCTCTTCGCCATCCATCCACAGGGTGTATTCGTGTCCGGCGCGTTGCCAGGAGCGTTCACTGCCTTTCACCGTTTCCGCTGCCTGTTCGACTTCATCCAGCAGCGCGAGGTTCTCTTTCACCTCTTCGTTAAACCAGTGTCCAACGGCTTCGTGCCCCATCGACATTCGCACTTTCACCACGCCGGTGATGTCGCGCAAAAATTCGTAATCCATAGCGTTTTCCTCTGCAAAGCCAATAGGGTAATTATCGCAGCAGAGAGGAAGAAAAAAAGCGGGAGAGGTGGGAGGAATGAAAATAAAAAAAATACCCCTCACCCTGGCCCTCTCCCAAAGGGAGAGGGAATAAAATCCCCTCGCCCCTTGGGGAGAGGGGTTAGGGGTGAGGAGTTGGTTTTTTATACCGCGGTCTGGAAGATCACCCCGTCAGCCTTCTCGGTGTACTGAGAGAGCTGGTCGAAGTTCAGATAGCGATAGGTATCCACCGCCGTCTTATCTACCTGAGCCACAAAGGTCTGGTACTCTTCCGGCGTTGGCAGTTTGCCAATCAGCGCCGCTACCGCTGCCAGCTCCGCAGAAGCCAGGTAGACGTTCGCCCCGGTACCCAAACGGTTCGGGAAGTTACGGGTGGAGGTGGAAACCACTGTCGCACCGTCGGCCACGCGCGCCTGGTTGCCCATGCACAGGGAGCAGCCCGGAATTTCAATACGCGACCAGCTCTTACCGAACACGCTGTAGTAGCCCTCTTCGGTCAGCTGCGCCGCATCCATACGGGTTGGCGGCGCCACCCACAGACGGGTCGGCAGCTGGCCTTTGTGAGTATCCAGCAGCTTACCGGCAGCACGGAAGTGGCCGATGTTGGTCATACAGGAGCCGATGAACACTTCGTCGATCTTATCGCCCTGTACGTCAGAGAGCAGACGCGCATCGTCCGGATCGTTTGGCGCACACAGGATTGGCTCTTTGATATCCGCCAGATCGATGTCGATCACCGCCGCGTACTCTGCGTCAGCGTCAGCTTCCAGCAGCTGCGGATCCGCCAGCCATTTTTCCATGCCCTGAATACGACGCTCCAGCGTACGGCGGTCGCCGTAGCCTTCCGCAATCATCCACTTGAGCAGCACGATGTTGGAGGTCAGATACTCAATAATCGGCTCTTTGTTCAGCTTGATGGTACAGCCCGCCGCAGAACGCTCGGCAGAGGCATCGGTCAGCTCGAACGCCTGCTCAACTTTCAGATCCGGCAGACCTTCAATTTCCAGAATGCGGCCAGAGAAGATGTTTTTCTTGCCCTTCTTCTCAACGGTCAGCAGACCCTGTTTGATGGCATACAGCGGGATTGCGTGCACCAGATCGCGCAGAGTGATGCCCGGCTGCATTTTGCCTTTGAAGCGCACCAGCACGGATTCAGGCATGTCGAGAGGCATCACGCCGGTCGCTGCGGCAAACGCCACCAGACCGGAGCCCGCAGGGAAGGAGATACCAATCGGGAAACGGGTATGGGAGTCACCGCCGGTACCCACGGTATCCGGCAGCAGCATGCGGTTCAGCCAGGAGTGGATAACGCCGTCGCCCGGACGCAGGGAGACACCGCCACGGTTCATAATGAAGTCAGGCAGCGTGTGGTGCGTAGTGACGTCAACCGGCTTCGGATATGCCGCAGTGTGGCAGAAGGACTGCATCACCAGGTCAGACGAGAAGCCCAGGCACGCAAGGTCTTTCAGTTCATCACGGGTCATTGGACCGGTGGTGTCCTGAGAGCCCACGGAGGTCATTTTCGGCTCGCAGTACGCGCCAGGACGGATACCAGCGATGCCGCAGGCGCGACCGACCATTTTCTGTGCCAGCGAGAAGCCGCGATTGCTTTCCGCCACGTCTTTCGCCTGACGGAACACGTCACTGTGCGGCAGACCCAGCGCTTCACGCGCTTTGGTGGTCAGGCCACGGCCAATGATCAGCGGAATACGGCCACCGGCACGCACTTCGTCGATCAGCACGTCGGTTTTCAGCTCGAAGCTTGCCAACAGTTCGTTGGTTTCGTGGTTGCGCACTTCGCCTTTATACGGGTAAACGTCAATCACGTCGCCCATGTTCAGGTTGCTCACGTCCACTTCAATTGGCAGAGCGCCCGCATCTTCCATGGTGTTGAAGAAGATTGGCGCAATTTTGCCGCCGAGGCACAGGCCGCCGCCGCGCTTGTTCGGCACGTGCGGAATGTCGTCGCCCATGAACCACAGCACGGAGTTGGTGGCGGATTTACGGGAAGAACCGGTACCAACCACATCACCGACGTAGGCCAGCGGGAAACCTTTCTCCTGAAGCGCTTCGATCTGTTTAATCGGGCCAACGCTACCCGGCTGATCCGGCTCGATGCCTTCACGGGCGTTTTTCAGCATCGCCAGGGCGTGCAGGGGGATATCAGGACGAGACCACGCGTCCGGAGCCGGAGAGAGGTCATCGGTGTTGGTTTCACCGGTAACCTTAAAGACGGTCACGGTAATTTTTTCAGCAAGCGCAGGGCGGTTCAGGAACCATTCGGCATCGGCCCAGGACTGCATCACCTGCTTCGCGTAAACGTTGCCTGCTTTGGCTTTTTCTTCTACATCGTAGAAGTTATCGAACATCAGCAGCGTTGAAGAGAGCGCTTTGGCAGCAATCGGTGCCAGCTTTTCGTTGTCCAGCGCGTCAATCAGCGGATGAATGTTATAGCCGCCCTGCATGGTGCCGAGCAGTTCAATGGCTTTTTCAGGAGTAACCAGTGGGGAGGTGGCTTCGCCTTTGGCGATAGCAGCAAGGAATCCGGCTTTTACGTAGGCAGCTTCATCTACGCCAGGCGGTACGCGGTTGATCAGCAGATCTAACAGGAATTCTTCTTCGCCCTCAGGCGGGTTCTTCAGCAGCTCGACGAGCGCGGCCATTTGGGTTGCATCTAAAGGTTTGGGTACAATTCCCTCGGCGGCACGTTCTGCTACGTGCTTACGGTATTCTTCTAGCACGACGGTTCTCCTCGCTCTCATTGTCATATGCGGCGGGCGTTCTCTTCACGCTCCTGTGAGACAGCAGTTTGTAGGGTAAATGCCCGATACCGCGTCGGGCAGCATAGCAGGATTTCTGCACAGTGTTAATCTGTTTACAAAAAAGCAACATTAAATTATTTGCTGAATCGTTAAGCATGGTGTAGCGGGGAGACGAGGCGAATCTTGTCCTCTTTCCCGTCGCCTTTTCAGCTATCCGATATAATTGTGTAATAAATACTCACACTCTTTATCCGGACGCTACGGTTGGTTTCCCAACAATAGTCAAAACTGTAAAACACGAGTGAATGATACTCGCGGCAACAGCAACGCCTCACGGCACTGCACTCGTCTCGTTGGAGTCAATCTATGAAGTTGCCTTTTAAGCCACATCTTCTTGTTCTGCTTTGCAGTGCGGGGCTGTTTGCCGCCTCGGGTGTCATGTACGTTAAAAGCCGCGCAACGGAACCTGCTACGCCTGCTCCGGTTACACAACAACCTGGCGCACCGGTAGCCCAGCCTGCGCCCGTCGCTGCCCCGGTCTACACTGCGGCGCAAATCGACCAATGGGTTGCCCCTGTCGCGCTTTACCCGGATGCCCTGCTGTCGCAAATCTTGATGGCGTCGACCTACCCGTCAAATGTTATTCAGGCCGCGCAGTGGTCGAAAGACAATCCTAAAATGCAGGGTGATGCCGCCCTGCAGGCGGTAGCCACCCAGCCGTGGGATCCCAGCGTAAAATCCCTGGTTGCGTTTCCTCAGCTGATGTCGTTGATGGGCGAAAATCCGCCATGGGTACAAAATCTGGGAGACGCCTTCCTTGCACAGCCGAAAGATGTGATGGATTCCGTACAGCGGCTGCGCCTGCTGGCCCAACAAACGGGTGCGCTACAATCCACACCGCAGCAGACGGTCACCACCGTCACGAAACCTGCATCGACAAAAACCACGACAACCGCAACGCCTACCAGCCCAACGGTGATCAAGATTGAATCCGCCGATCCGCAGGTGGTGTATGTTCCCACGTATAATCCGAATACGGTTTATGGTAGCTGGCCTAACACCGCTTACCCGCCGGTCTATCTTCCGCCCTCACCCGGCGAGCAATTCACGGACAGTCTGGTTAAAGGATTAGGTTTTAGCCTCGGGGTCGCTACAACCTACGCCATTTTCAGCAATATTGACTGGGATGATGACGACTGGGATCACCATCATCACGATGATGACTGGGACAACCACGGCGGTTATAACCGCAACGGTGATAACAACATCAATATCAACGTGGATAATTTCAACAGAATCAGCGGGCAGCACCTGAACGGTAATAACCACACCTGGCAGCACAATCCTGCCTATCGTGAAGGCGTGCCTTACCCGAATAACCAGCTGGCTAACCGCTTCCACTCTACACAGACAGCCACCGGGCTAAGCGCGACGCAGCAAAAACCAGTCAATCGCGACAGCCAGCGCCAGGCCGCTCTCAGCCAGATGGAAAAATCAACGGGTAAAACCCTCCCACACTCAGTACATACAGCCACGCGAGACGCACAACGTCTGGCCTCAACGCAACAGTTGAAGCAGATCTCGCAGCGAAATAACTATCGTGGATATGACACCAGGCCGCAGGCCGTAAAACGGACGAGCACGCCGCAGCGTGTACATCATCAGACTGACATGCACAGACAGGAGAAGCGGGTTTCACAGACGGTACAGCAGCCAGCCAGGCTGCATCGGGCCAATGCCCTGAGCGGCAACGACAGCCGCTCCGCGAACTGGCAAGCCCAGCAGCAGCGCGGGGCGCAAAGCCGGCAGCTCGCTACTCGTCAACATCAGCCGCGCCAGCTCACTGGTGAACGCGCTGAACGCCATGAATTCCGTCATCGTTAAGGGAGCCGACATGAAACGTCAATTACTCAGTGGAATGGTGTTGTTCATGGTCTCGGCGGCCGTCATGGCACAGCAATCGTTCAGTTCGCCAGAACAGGCGACCAGTGCGCTGGCAAGCGCCATCAGCGAGCAAAACGAAAGTGCGATGAACAATTTGCTCGGTGAAAACTGGCGCGATTTCCTGCCGCCAGAAGGCGTTGATCCTGATGCGGTCGATCGCTTCCTGCGCGACTGGAACGTTCATCATAAAACCGTCATCAGTGGCAACGTGGCGCACCTGGTGGTGGGCGATAACGGCTGGCAGCTACCGATCCCGGTGGTCAAAACGGCATCTGGCTGGCAGTTTGATATGCAGGAAGCCGCAGAAGAGATCCTGACCCGCGAAATCGGGCGCAACGAACTCGCAGCCATCGAAGCGCTTCACGCCTATGTTGATGCCCAGCAGAGCTATTTTGCGATGAACCAAAAGTACGCGCAGAAGATAGTCAGTTCTAAAGGTAAAAAGGATGGACTGTACTGGCCCGGCGCTCCCGGTGAAACGCCCAGCCCACTGGGTCCGGCGTTCAGTCCTCCACAGTCGGGGGCGGGTTACCATGGTTACCGATTCCGCATCATGCCGGATAAAAATGGCTTTGCCATGGTCGCCTGGCCGGTGAACTACGGTCAGACGGGGGTAATGAGCTTTGTAATTAACCAGGATGACGCGGTTTATCAGGCAGATCTCGGCAACGATTCGGCGCAGAAAGCGCAGGCTCTTAGTGAATACCAGCCGGATAAGACCTGGCAGCCTGTCACACCCTGAACGCAGCGCATAAAAAAAGCGGCCTGAGGCCGCTTTTTTCATCTGAAGAAACTTATTTCTTCTTCGCTTTCGCGTTTGGCAGGTCAGTAATGCTACCTTCAAACACTTCTGCCGCCAGGCCCACGGACTCATGCAGAGTCGGGTGTGCGTGGATGGTCAGCGCGATGTCTTCTGCGTCGCAGCCCATTTCGATAGCCAGACCGATTTCACCCAGCAGCTCGCCGCCGTTGGTACCGACAATCGCACCACCGATGACGCGGTGAGTTTCTTTGTCGAAGATCAGTTTGGTCATACCGTCTGCGCAGTCGGACGCGATAGCACGGCCAGAAGCAGCCCACGGGAAGGTGGCAGTTTCGTAGCTGATGCCTTTCTCTTTCGCTTCTTTCTCAGTCAGACCAACCCATGCAACTTCTGGCTCGGTATACGCGATAGATGGGATCACTTTCGGATCGAAGTAATGCTTCATGCCGGCGATAACTTCAGCGGCAACATGACCTTCGTGAACACCTTTGTGCGCCAGCATTGGCTGACCGACGATATCGCCGATAGCAAAGATGTGCGGCACGTTGGTACGCAGCTGTTTGTCAACGCGGATGAAGCCACGGTCGTCCACTTCCACGCCAGCTTTGCCCGCGTCGAGATTTTTACCGTTCGGCACACGGCCGATAGCCACCAGCACGGCGTCGTAACGCTGTGGTTCGGATGGGGCTTTTTTGCCTTCCATGGAAACGTAAATACCGTCTTCTTTCGCTTCAACGGCAGTCACTTTGGTTTCCAGCATCAGGTTGAATTTCTTGCTGATGCGTTTGGTGAAGACTTTAACGATATCTTTGTCGGCTGCCGGGATTACCTGGTCGAACATTTCAACCACGTCGATCTCTGAACCCAGCGCATGGTACACAGTACCCATTTCCAGACCGATGATACCGCCGCCCATAACCAGCAGACGCTTAGGAACGGTTTTCAGCTCCAGCGCATCGGTGGAATCCCACACGCGTGGATCTTCATGTGGAATGAATGGCAGTTCGATTGGGCGAGAGCCTGCCGCGATGATCGCGTTGTCGAAGTTGATCACGGTTTTGCCGTTTTCGCCTTCCACTTCCAGGGTGTTCGCACCGGTGAATTTACCCAGACCGTTTACCACTTTCACTTTACGGCCTTTGGCCATACCCGCCAGACCGCCGGTCAGCTGAGTGATAACTTTCTCTTTCCAGGTACGAATTTTGTCGATATCGGTTTTCGGCTCGCCGAAGACGATACCGTGTTCAGCCAGCGCTTTGGCTTCTTCGATAACTTTCGCTACGTGCAGCAGCGCTTTAGAAGGGATACAGCCGACGTTCAGACAAACACCGCCGAGGGTGCTGTAACGTTCTACGATGACGGTTTCCAGACCTAAATCCGCGGCGCGAAATGCTGCGGAGTAACCTGCCGGGCCTGCCCCAAGTACTACGACCTGAGTTTTGATTTCTGTGCTCATCATGACCTCTTAATGTATACCCGTCGTCCACCGGGTCGTTCTATCCGCCCGTATTTTACAAAATTGTTAACAATTTTGAAACAACAAACGGCTCACGAATTATCGCTTTCACCAATAACCTCAAAAACCCCATGAGATTATCAGAAAAAAGCCGGCCGACTGGCCGGCTTTTCGATTACATCACCAGGCGGCGAATGTCGCTCAGGGTGTTGTTGATGATGGTGATGAAACGCGCACCATCAGCCCCGTCGATTACGCGGTGGTCGAAGGACAGAGAGATTGGCATCATCAGACGCGGCACGAACTCTTTGCCATTCCACACCGGCTCCATCGCGGACTTGGACACACCGAGGATAGCCACTTCCGGCGCGTTTACAATCGGCGCGAAGTGGGTGGTACCCAGGCCGCCGATGCTGGAGATAGTGAAGCAGCCGCCCTGCATTTCGCCGGCAGTCAGCTTACCATCACGCGCTTTTTTGGAGATGGTGGTCAGTTCACGGGACAGCTCGGTAATGCTCTTCTTGTTCACGTCTTTGAAGACCGGAACCACCAGACCATTTGGCGTATCAACCGCAACACCGATGTTGATGTATTTCTTCAGCGTCAGCTTCTGGCCGTCTTCAGACAGGGAGCTATTGAAGCGTGGCATCTGCTCAAGGGCAGCGGCAACGGCCTTCATGATAAAGACCACTGGGGTGAACTTCACGTCCAGCTTACGCTTCTCAGCTTCGGCGTTCTGCTGTTTACGGAACGCTTCCAGATCGGTGATATCGGTCTTATCGAAGTGCGTAACGTGCGGGATCATCACCCAGTTACGGCGCAGGTTAGCACCAGAGATTTTCTGGATACGGCCCAGCTCCACTTCTTCGATTTCACCGAACTTACTGAAGTCCACTTTCGGCCATGGCAGCATGCCCGGGATACCGCCGCCAGCGGCTGCCGCAGGTGCAGCTTCGGCGCGTTTCACCGCGTCTTTCACGTAAGCCTGAACGTCTTCGCGCAGGATACGACCTTTACGGCCGGTGCCCTTCACTTTCGCCAGGTTCACACCGAATTCGCGCGCCAGGCGACGAATCAGCGGAGTCGCGTGGACGTAAGCGTCGTTTTCAGCGAACTCAGATTTTTCTGCTTTAGCAGCAGGGGCAGCAGCAGGTTTAGCAGCCTGAGCCGGTGCAGCAGCAGGTGCCGGAGCAGCCGCGGCAGCCGGAGCGGCGGCAGGCGCTGCGCCTTCCACTTCGAAGACCATGATCAGCGAGCCGGTAGACACTTTGTCGCCAGTGTTGATCTTGATCTCTTTAACGGTACCGGCGAACGGTGCTGGCACTTCCATAGAGGCTTTGTCGCCTTCTACGGTGATCAGTGACTGCTCAGCCGCAACGGTGTCGCCCACTTTCACCAGGATTTCGGTAACTTCAACTTCGTCACCGCCGATGTCAGGCACATTTACTTCTTTCGCTGCCGCGGCCGCTGCTGGAGCAGCAGCAGGAGCGGCTTCTTTCTTCTCTTCCTGCGCAGGTGCAGCAGCTGCTGCACCGTCGGCGGAATCGAAAATCATGATCAGTTTGCCAGTCTCGGTTTTATCGCCAACAGAGACTTTGATCTCTTTAACGATGCCAGCCTGAGGAGACGGGACTTCCATAGAGGCTTTGTCGCCTTCTACGGTGATCAGCGACTGTTCAGCTTCAACTTTGTCGCCTACTTTGACCAGGATCTCGGTGATTTCAACTTCATCAGCCCCGATGTCCGGTACATTGATTTCGATAGCCATTATTCTTTTACCTCTTACGCCAGACGCGGGTTAACTTTATCTGCATCGATGTTGAATTTGGTGATTGCGTCCGCAACCACTTTCTTATCGATTTCGCCACGTTTAGCCAGTTCGCCCAGTGCTGCTACTACCACGTAGGAAGCATCAACTTCGAAGTGGTGACGCAGGTTTTCGCGGCTGTCAGAACGACCGAAGCCGTCAGTACCCAGTACGCGATAATCATCAGCTGGAACGTAAGTACGAACCTGCTCAGCGAACAGTTTCATATAGTCAGTAGACGCCACCGCTGGCGCGTCGTTCATCACCTGAGCGATGTACGGAACGCGTGGGGTTTCCATTGGGTGCAGCATGTTCCAGCGCTCACAATCCTGGCCATCACGCGCCAGTTCAGTGAAGGAGGTCACAGAGTACACATCGGAACACACACCGTAGTCTTTCGCCAGGATCTGCGCTGCTTCACGAACGTGACGCAGGATAGAACCGGAGCCCAGCAGCTGAACTTTACCTTTGCTACCTTCGATGGTTTCGAGTTTGTAGATACCTTTACGGATACCTTCCTCGGCACCTGCTGGCATTGCCGGCATGTGGTAGTTTTCGTTCAGGGTGGTGATGTAGTAGTAAACGTTCTCTTGCGCTTCACCGTACATGCGCTGCAGACCGTCATGCATGATGACTGCCACTTCGTACGCGTAAGACGGGTCGTAAGAGATACAGTTAGGGATAGTCAGAGACTGAATGTGGCTGTGACCATCTTCGTGCTGCAGACCTTCACCGTTCAGGGTCGTACGACCAGAAGTACCACCGATCAGGAAGCCGCGAGCCTGCTGGTCGCCTGCCTGCCAGCACAGATCACCGATACGCTGGAACCCGAACATGGAGTAGTAGATGTAGAACGGGATCATCGGCAGGTTGTTGGTGCTGTAAGAGGTCGCAGCAGCCAGCCAGGATGCGCCTGCACCCAGTTCGTTGATACCTTCCTGAAGGATCTGACCTTTCTCGTCTTCTTTGTAGTATGCAACCTGCTCACGGTCCTGCGGGGTGTACTGCTGGCCGTTCGGGCTGTAGATACCGATCTGACGGAACAGACCTTCCATACCGAAAGTACGCGCTTCGTCGGCGATGATTGGAACCAGACGATCTTTGATTGACTTGTTCTTCAGCATCACGTTCAGGGCACGAACGAAAGCGATAGTGGTAGAGATCTCTTTGTTCTGCTCTTCCAGCAGCTGAGAGAAGTCTTCCAGGGCTGGCAGTTCCAGCTTCTCGGTGAAGTTAGGCTGACGAGCAGGCAGGTAGCCTTTCAGTGCCTGACGACGTTCGTGCAGGTATTTATGCTCTTCAGACCCTTCCGGGAAGGTAATGTAAGACAGGTTTTCTACCTGCTCATCGGTAACTGGAACGTTGAAACGGTCGCGGATATAACGCACGCCGTCCATGTTCATTTTCTTAACCTGGTGAGCGATGTTTTTACCTTCTGCGGTATCACCCATGCCGTAACCTTTGATGGTGTGGGCCAGGATCACAGTCGCTTTACCTTTGGTTTCCTGCGCTTTTTTCAGTGCAGCGTAAACTTTCTTCGGATCGTGACCACCGCGGTTCAGCGCCCAGATCTGCTCGTCAGTCCAGTCTGCAACCAGGGCTGCGGTTTCAGGATATTTGCAGAAGAAGTGCTCACGCACGTAGGCA
>OKJP01000039.1_pt1 | contig 14312 bp, 9 predicted proteins | sample 1611731 | NCBI WGS metagenome assembly OKJP01 (sample SAMN04436766, study PRJEB24849) | human gut metagenome | biome: human gut; feature: NICU; material: stool | host: Homo sapiens | place: USA: Saint Louis, MO | collected 2011-05-02
GGACGCGACAAGGTGTGTTGAACGCTCGCTGAACGGGTTGACAATCCATCGTGAAAAATTAAGTGAAAAGACGCTCACTGCCCTCACCGACTGCTGCCCGACGCAGGCGCTTACCGTCTGCGGTGAAGAGAAGCAGGTGGAGGAGATTATGGCCACCGTGCTGCGCGACAAGCCCTTCTACGACCGCAGCGGCGGCGGGATCACCCTTTCCGGCGGCGAGCCGTTTATGAATCCTGACCTGGCGCACGCCCTGTTTAAAGCCAGCCATGAACAAGGCATTCATACTGCGGTTGAAACCTGCCTTCACGTGCCCTGGCATTATATCGAGCCTTCACTGCCGTATGTCGATCTGTTCCTGGCGGACCTGAAACATGTCGACGGCGAGGTGTTCAAGCAGTGGACCGATGGCTCTGCTAAGCGGATCCTGGACAACCTGAAGCGCCTGGCTACCGTCGGGAAGAAGATCACCATCCGCGTGCCGCTGATCCAGGGCTTTAACGCCGATGAAGCGTCGGTTACCGCCATTACCAACTTCGCCGCCGATGAACTCGGCGTCGATGATATTCATTTTCTGCCGTATCACACGCTGGGCATGAACAAATACACCCTGCTCGGCCAACCCTACTCTGCCCCTGACAAACCGCTGGATAACCCTGCCCTGCTGGACTTCGCGCAGCAGTATGCCTGCCAGAAAGGGTTAACCGCGACCTTACGAGGATAAACTTATGACCACCCTGAATCTCAACACCCTCAGCGAGCGCATCAAGGCGCACAAAACGGCTCTGGTGCATATCGTTAAGCCGCCGGTCTGTACCGAACGCGCGCAGCACTATACCGAAATGTATCAGCAGCATCTGGACAAGCCGATCCCGGTACGTCGCGCGCTGGCCCTCGCCCACCACCTGGCAAAACGTACCATCTGGATCAAGCACGACGAGCTGATTATCGGTAACCAGGCCAGCGAAGTGCGTGCCGCGCCGATCTTCCCGGAATATACCGTCTCCTGGATTGAGAAAGAGATTGACGATCTGGCGGACCGTCCAGGTGCAGGCTTTGCGGTGAGCGAAGAGAATAAACGCGTTCTGCATGAAATCTGCCCGTGGTGGCGCGGCCAGACGGTACAGGATCGCTGCTACGGTATGTTTACCGACGAGCAGAAGGGCCTGCTGGAAACCGGCATCATCAAAGCGGAAGGCAACATGACCTCCGGTGACGCACACCTGGCGGTGAATTTCCCGCTGGTGCTGGAGAAAGGGCTCGACGGCCTGCGCGCGAAAGTAGCCGAGCGCCGCTCGCGCATCAACCTGACGGTACTGGACGATCTGCACGGCGATCAGTTCCTGAAAGCCATTGATATCGTGCTGGAAGCCGTAAGCCTGCACATCAGGCGCTTCGCCGATCTGGCTCGTGAGATGGCCGCCAGCGAAACCCGCGACAGCCGCCGCGACGAGCTGCTGGCGATGGCGGAAAACTGCGACATCATCGCCCACCAGCCGCCAAAAACCTTCTGGCAGGCGCTACAGCTGTGCTACTTCATTCAGTTGATCCTGCAAATTGAGTCCAACGGTCACTCCGTCTCCTTTGCCCGTATGGACCAGTACCTTTACCCGTACTATCGCCGCGACGTGGAGCTGGACCAGAGTCTGGATCGCGAGCACGCCATTGAGCTGCTGCACAGCTGCTGGCTGAAGCTGCTGGAGGTGAACAAAATCCGCTCCGGCTCGCACTCCAAAGCCTCTGCGGGCAGCCCGCTGTATCAGAACGTTACCATCGGCGGCCAGAAGCTGGTCAACGGTGAGCCGATGGACGCGGTCAACCCGCTCTCCTACGCGATTCTGGAGTCCTGCGGTCGCCTGCGCTCCACCCAGCCGAACCTGAGCGTGCGCTACCACGCGGGCATGAGCAACGACGTCCTCGACGCCTGCGTGCAGGTGATCCGCTGCGGCTTCGGGATGCCAGCGTTTAACAACGATGAAATCGTCATCCCGGAATTTATCAAGCTCGGCGTGGAACGAGAGGACGCGTATGACTATGCGGCGATTGGCTGCATCGAAACCGCCGTCGGCGGAAAGTGGGGCTATCGCTGCACCGGCATGAGCTTTATCAACTTCGCCCGCGTGATGCTGGCAGCGCTGGAAGGCGGTCGCGATGCCACCAGCGGCCAGGTATTCCTGCCGCAGGAAAAAGCGCTTTCGGCCGGTAATTTCGGCAATTTCGACGAAGTGATGGCGGCGTGGGATAACCAGATCCGCTACTACACCCGCAAATCTATTGAAATCGAGTACGTGGTGGACACCATGCTGGAAGAGAACGTCCACGATATTCTCTGCTCGGCGCTGGTGGACGACTGCATCGAACGCGCGAAAAGCATTAAGCAGGGCGGCGCGAAGTATGACTGGGTTTCCGGCCTTCAGGTGGGGATCGCCAACCTCGGTAACAGCCTGGCCGCGGTGAAGAAGCTGGTGTTTGACCAGGGCGTTATCGGTCAGCAACAGCTGGCGGCGGCGCTGGCGGATGACTTCGAGGGGCTGACCCACGAGCAGCTGCGCCAGCGCCTGATCAACGGCGCGCCGAAGTACGGCAACGACGACGACAGCGTGGACCTGCTGCTGACCCGTGCCTACGAAACCTACATTGAAGAGCTGAAGCAGTATCACAACCCACGCTACGGCCGTGGCCCAATTGGGGGTAACTACTACGCGGGCACGTCGTCTATCTCCGCAAACGTGCCGTTTGGCGCAGCAACCATGGCGACGCCGGACGGACGTAAAGCGCATACCCCGCTGGCGGAAGGGGCAAGCCCGGCCTCCGGTACCGACCACCTCGGCCCGACGGCGGTGATTGGCTCCGTGGGTAAACTGCCGACGGAAGCGATCCTCGGCGGCGTGCTGCTTAACCAGAAGCTGAACCCGTCGACGCTGGAAAACGACAGCGATCGCCAGAAGCTGATGGTGCTGCTGCGCACCTTCTTCGAGGTGCATAAAGGCTGGCATATTCAGTACAACATTGTCTCGCGCGAAACGCTGCTGGAAGCGAAGAAACACCCTGATCAGTATCGTGACCTGGTGGTGCGCGTCGCGGGTTACTCGGCGTTCTTCACCGCCCTGTCACCGGATGCGCAGGACGATATTATTGCCCGTACCGAGCATACGCTGTAACGGTTTATCCCCTCTCCCTTGAGGGAGAGGGTTAGGGTGAGGGGGAAATGCGCACGCTGATGCCCTCACCCCGGCCCTCTCCCACGGGGAGAGGGAGAAAACACTAAAAACGGCAACTTCGGTTGCCGTTTTGCTTTGACTTTCGAGTGAAATTAAATTTGTGCTCCCCGTCACCTTGTTATTAGAATGTTTCAAAACGCAGTGACCCAGGAGCACAGTATGACCGTAAAAGTTATCGTCACCGATATGGACGGAACTTTCCTTGATGATGCCAAGCAGTACGATCGTGACCGCTTCCAGGCACAGTTTGAGCAGCTTAAAGCCCGTAACATCGAATTTGTTGTCGCCAGCGGCAACCAGTATTACCAGCTCATCTCCTTTTTCCCGGAACTGAAAGATCAGATCTCCTTCGTCGCGGAAAATGGCGCGCTGGTGTTCGACCACGGCGAACAGATTTTCCACGGTGAGCTAACGCGTCATGAGTCGCAGATCGTCATTGGTGAACTACTGAAAGACAAAGGGCTGAATTTTGTGGCCTGCGGGCTGGAGAGCGCGTACGTCAGCGATAAGGCTCCAGAAGCGTTCGTGAAGCTGATGTCGAAACACTACCATCGCTTAAAACCCATCAGCGATTACCGCGACATTGACGACGTGCTGTTTAAATTCTCCCTGAACCTGCCGGACAGCGATATCCCGAATCTGGTCGATAAACTGCATGTCTCCCTGGACGGCATCATGAAGCCGGTTACCAGCGGCTTCGGTTTTGTCGATTTGATTATCCCGGGCCTGCACAAAGCCAACGGCATCAGTCGTCTGCTGAAACGCTGGAAAGTCTCCCCGCAGGCCTGCGTGGGCATTGGCGACAGCGGCAACGATGCGGAAATGCTGAAGCTGGTGAAATATTCATTTGCGATGGGCAATGCGGCAGAAAGCATTAAAGCGGTCAGCCGTTACACTACTGACGATAACAACCATCAGGGCGCGCTGAATGTGATTCAGGCCGTGCGCGACGCCCACTCCCCGTTCGACGTCTGATCCCCTACCTGCCGGAGCCTCACTCCGGCCCCTTCACTCTTTTACCATCCTGTGGCGCCCGTCAAGGTTTTAAACTTGCATTAACTTATTTTTAACTTAAAGTATCACTTGTAGACACTTTTACTTTCGAATGAAAGATGCGAGGCAGTTATGACCTTTACCAGCGAAACGTTGCCAGCGGACCACAAAGCGGCAATTCGTCAGATGAAACGCGCGCTACGGGCCCAGATCGGTGACCTGCAGGCAGTGTTCGACCGGCTTAGCGACAAAATCGCCGCCCGCGTGGCGGAAATTAATGCCCTTAAAAATAAAGGTGAATCCGTATGGCCGATAATCCCCTTTACGGATGTGAAAAACGGTACGATCACCGCCGAACAGCGCGAAGCGGTTAAACGTCGCGGCTGCGCGGTGATCAAAAGCCACTTCCCGCGCGAGCAGGCGCTGGCATGGGATCAATCGATGCTCGACTACCTCGATCTGAATAAGTTTGACGAGGTTTACAAAGGACCCGGCGATAACTTCTTCGGCACCTTAACGGCCTCTCGCCCGGAGATTTATCCGATCTACTGGTCTCAGGCGCAAATGCAGGCGCGCCAGAGTGAAGAGATGGCACAGGTACAGTCGTTCCTGAACCGTTTATGGACATTTGAGAGCAACGGTAAGCAGTGGTTCGACCCGGACGTGAGCGTAATTTATCCGGACCGCATTCGCCGCCGCCCACCAGGAACAACCTCGAAAGGCCTTGGCGCACACACCGATTCCGGCGCGCTGGAGCGCTGGCTGCTGCCCGCTTATCAGCAGGTCTTTGCCCGCGTGTTTGACGGCAACGTTGAGAAATATGATCCGTGGAATGCTGCGCACCGTACAGAGGTGGAAGAGTATACCGTCGATAACACCACCAAATGCTCCGTGTTCCGCACCTTCCAGGGCTGGACGGCACTGTCGGACATGATCCCCGGCCAGGGGCTGCTGCACGTGGTGCCGATCCCGGAAGCGATGGCTTACATTCTGCTGCGTCCGCTGCTGGACGACGTGCCGGAAGACGAACTGTGCGGCGTGGCGCCGGGGCGCGTGCTGCCGATTTCTGAGAAGTGGCATCCGCTGCTCATCGAAGCGTTGACCAGCATTCCCGCGCTGGAAGCCGGTGATTCTGTCTGGTGGCACTGCGATGTGATCCACTCGGTCGCGCCGGTGGAAAACCAACAGGGCTGGGGCAACGTGATGTATATTCCTGCCGCGCCGATGTGCGAGAAAAACCTCGCCTACGCGAAAAAGGTCAAAGAAGCGCTGGAAACCGGCGCGTCACCGGGAGATTTCCCGCGCGAGGATTATGAGAAAAGCTGGCAGGACCGTTTCACCGTGAACGATCTGAACATCCACGGCAAGCGCGCGCTGGGCATGGCTTAACTGTCGTAAAGCCCTTCCCGCTCAACGGCGGTGCGTCGTTTTCCCTGACGTATCCGCCGTACCGATTCCCGCACGGCCAGCGTGCCGTTTAGCAGCAATGTTCCGACCGGCGCGTCCGGGCGCATCAGCCGCTGCTGGAGCATATATACCGCTTCTGTTCCCAGCTCATCGCGCGGGACATGCACCGCCGTCAGAGGCACATCCTGAATCGCCGCGAGATTAAAGCCGTCGATGCTCATCACCGAGACATCCTGCGGCACGCGCAGACCGTGTTTTTGCAGGGCGCTGATGGTCCCCGCCGCCATAAAGTCGCCGCCCACCAGGAACGCCGTCGGCAGATCTTTCCCTTTTTGCTGGTGAAGCCACTCACTCACCAGCTGCTCCGTCTCTTTGGCGCTGAAGCTTGGCACCATCAGCAGATCGCGCCGGTCGCTAAACCTGAGGTTATGGCCGTGCCACGCGTCGCGGATCCCCGACAGGCGCAGCTCCATGGTATAGCGACGCAAACACAGCACATTCATCACCTCCTGGTGCCCCATCTCGAACAGGTACTCCGCCGCCCGCTCGCCAATGGCGCGGTGATCCGGCGCGACGGCGGGCAGGCGCATGTGGCGGTCCCGGCAGTTAATCAGCATGCAGGGTTTGCCCACGTCTACCGCCAGATCGTGGATATGCGGATCGTCGATACCGAGAAGGATCGCCGCCTGGGTGTCCACTTCGTTCATGCGGGCCAGAAACAGCTGGGCGTCGCTGTCGTTCTCCTCCAGCGCACAGTAACGCAGGCGAACCTCGTGCGAGGCCAGCCCTTTGCTCACGCTCTGGATGACGCGGTAATAAAAGATGTCAGACCGCTCGTCAAACGCCCGCTGCGGGGCAAACACCATCAGGCTGTTAAGCAACAGACGCCCCGCCGCCATGCCCTCTATTACCCCCAGCTCCCGCGCGCATGCCAGCACCGTTGCCCGTGCTTTTTCGCTGGTGTTTGCCTTCCCCGCCAGCACGCGGGAAACGGTGCTGATGGAGAGCCGGGTACGGGCGGCGATTTCGGTGATTTTAAGCCTTTTATCCATTTTGTTATCTGGCTCCGGATGTGAAATGAAAAAATTTTCACAACATCTTTATCAGGTAATAACTTGCGAGAAGGCCATAATGCCGAAAAATAAACCTCGGTTATGAGAAAGTTTGCACAAAATCCACTATTTCCTACTCAATTTCTCTCTTAAGGTGAACCTGTCACACAACTTCCATACTAGTTGTATAGCAGCTTAGCACTCTAAAACAGATAACTTTCAAACGCCTGACGCTGTGTGACACCTGAACCTTTGTCCCTTACCGTCCGTCTTGTGGAGAAGAAAATGAGTCAGGACATCAACAACACCGTTGCGACAAGCAAAACCCGTCGCGTCATTAAGAATCTGCGCTGGTACGTACTGGTGCTGTTTCTTCTTGGCGTGACCGTAAACTACATCACCCGTAACTCGTTAGGTATTCTCGCCCCCGAGCTGAAAGAGAGCCTTGGTATCACCACCGAGCAATACTCGTGGATCGTCGGCGCGTTCCAGATCGCCTATACCATTTTCCAGCCCCTGTGCGGCTGGCTGATTGACGTTATCGGCCTCAAGATTGGCTTTATGGTCTGCGCCGGGATTTGGGCGCTGATGTGTATCTTCCACGCAGGTGCCGGGAGCTGGCTGCATCTCGCGATCCTGCGCTTCTTTATGGGCGCGTCCGAAGCCGCCGCCACGCCAGCGAACGCCAAAACCATCGGTGAATGGTTCCCGAAATCAGAGCGTCCTGTTGCCGCCGGTTGGGCGGGCGTGGGCTTCTCCATCGGTGCGATGCTGGCTCCGCCAATCATTTACTTCGCTCATGCGTCGTTCGGCTGGCAGGGTGCGTTTATGTTTACCGGCGTGCTGGCGCTGCTGTGGGTGATCCTGTGGTGGATCTTCTATCACAACCCGGAGCAGCACCCGAACCTGAGCCGCGACGAGCTGGCGTTTATCAAACAGGATAACGAACCCGCACCGGTCAGGCTGCCCTTTCTGCCCGCGCTGAAACCCGTCTCGAAGAACAAACGGTTCTACGGTATCGCCATTCCGGCCTTTATGGCGGAACCCGCCTGGGCGGTGCTGAGCTTCTGGGTGCCGCTGTACCTCGCCAAAGAGCACGGCATGGATTTGAAACAGATCGCGATGTTCGCCTGGCTGCCGTTCCTCGCCGCCGACCTCGGCAGCGTGGCGAGCGGCTACCTCACCCGGCTTTATACCCGCTGGTTCGGCTGCACCCGCGTCAACTCGGTGGTGGCAAGTTCAGTGACCGGCGCGTTTTTGATGATTTCTCTGGCCGTTGTGGCCGTGACCCGCGACTCGTATATCACCATCGTGCTGATCTCCATCGGCGGTTTCGGCCACCAGATTATCTCCTGCATGCTGAGCGCGCTGGTCGTGGAGTCGTTCGACAAGGGCCAGATGGCGACGGTTAACGGCATGCGCGGCTCGGCGGCGTGGATCGCCAGCTTCCTGTTCTCCCTTTTGATTGGGGTGACCGCCGACAAAATCGGCTTCAACCCGCTCTTTATCGCCATGGGCTTCTTTGACCTGATTGGCGCTTTCTTCCTGGTGGCATTTATTGCTGAACGTCGCGCCAAGCGCGCCTGATAGTGGATGTATTGCATATGAAAACCCTGAAAAACTGGACCATCGATACGCAGTCGGCGAATCATCTGGAACTGCTGGTGGATAACCAGCACCGTCTGTGCCTGTATGTGCTGGAAGAGAATCTGTTCCGCGTGCTGATCAAGCGTAAAGGCCAGCTGGCGCTGGACCGCACCTGGAGCATCGCGCCGGAACAAGACGTACCGTGGGAAGGCCGCCGTCGTGACGATGTCAGCGGCTTCACCTGCCCGGCCTGGACACTGACGCAGCAGGGCGATGCGTTAACCGTAGCGACCGAACAGCTGCGCGTCACCGTCCACCAGCCCCTGTGGCTGGAGTGGCACTACCGCAATGAAGCGGGCGAGTGGCACCCGCTGGTTAACGACCGTCCCACCAGCGCCTACCTGCTCAATGCCCACGGTGACGGCGTGGCGCACTATCTCAGCCGTCGCAAGGATGAACGTTTTTACTGTCTGGGTGAGAAAGCGGGGGATTTACAGCGTAACGGCAAACGCTATGAGATGCGTAACCTGGACGCGATGGGCTATAACGCCGCCAGCACCGATCCGCTGTACAAGCACATCCCGTTCACCCTCACCCGTCGCGATGACGTGAGCTACGGCCTGTTCTACGATAACCTGAGCAGCTGCTGGCTGGATCTGGGTAACGAGATCGACAACTATCACACCGCCTACCGCCGCTGGCAGGCGGAAGCGGGCGATATTGACTACTACCTCTTCACCGGCAAGCGCGTGCTGGACGTGACGAAAGCCTTCGTGCGCCTGACGGGGAAAACGCTGTTCGGACCGAAGTGGAGCCTGGGCTACAGCGGCTCGACCATGCACTACACCGACGCGCCGGACGCGCAGGACCAGCTCATGAACTTCATCCGCCTGTGCGATGAGCATGCCATTCCGTGCGACTCGTTCCAGCTCTCCTCCGGCTATACCTCGATTAACGGCAAGCGCTACGTCTTTAACTGGAACTACGACAAAGTGCCGCAGCCGAAGGTGATGAGCCAGGCGTTCCACGACGCGGGGCTGCGGCTTGCGGCAAACATCAAGCCGTGTCTGTTGCAGGATCATCCCCGCTACGGCGAAGTGGCGGAACGCGGCCTGTTCATTCGCGATTCAGAAACCGATGCGCCTGAACGTTCCAGCTTCTGGGATGACGAAGGATCGCATCTCGATTTCACCAACCCGCAGACGGTGCAGTGGTGGCAGGACGGCGTGACCACGCAGTTGCTGGAGATGGGGATCGATTCCACCTGGAACGACAACAACGAGTATGAAGTGTGGGACGGGGAAGCGCGCTGCTATGGCTTCGGCCAGGCGATCGCCATCAAGCATATTCGCCCGGTGATGCCGCTGCTGATGATGCGCGCCTCGCTGGAAGCACAGCAGCGCTTTGCGCCGGATAAACGTCCGTATCTGATCTCCCGCTCCGGCTGTGCCGGAATGCAGCTCTACGTTCAGACCTGGAGCGGCGACAACCGTACCAACTGGGACACCCTGCGCTATAACATCCGCATGGGCCTGGGCATGAGCCTGTCCGGACTGTTCAACGTCGGTCACGACGTCGGCGGTTTCTCCGGCGACAAGCCGGATGCCGAGCTGTTCGTGCGCTGGGTACAGAACGGCGTGATGCATCCGCGCTTTACCATCCACTCGTGGAATGACGATCGCACCGTGAACGAACCGTGGATGTACCCGGGCGTGACCCCTGCGATTCGCAGCGCCATTGAACTGCGCTATCGCCTGCTGCCGTATCTCTACACCCTGCTCTGGCAGGCGCACGCCGACGACGAGCCGATGCTGCGCCCGACCTTCCTCGATCATGAGCACGATGCGCAGTCCTTTGAAGAGTGCGACGACTTCCTGCTGGGCCGTGACCTGCTGGTGGCCAGCGTCGTCGAAGCCGGGCAGCGCGAGCGCCGCGTCTGGCTGCCGGATAACGAAACCGGCTGGTACGATTTTTACACCCACGCGTGGTATGCGGGCGGGCAATCGATCGTCCTTGATGCGCCGCTGGAAAAGCTGCCGCTTCTGGTGCGCGCAGGGGCCGGTTTGCCGCTCAGCGAACGCATCCGTCACGTGAGCGCCGATAAAGACGATACCCGCGAGCTAAAACTGTTCCCGGTGAAAGGCGTCGGCACCACCTCCGGGCTGCTGTTTGAGGATGACGGCGAAAGCTGGGGCTACCTGAACGGCAATGCGCTGTGGGTGGAATGGGAGATGGTGTGCGACGGCGCAAGTATCAACCTGAAGGTGAATGCGCGCGGCGACTATCGTCCGGCATGGAAGGCACTGAAGGTGTCGTTACCGACGGGGGAAAAACGTACGCTGCGGGTGAACGGGGTTGAAGGGGGCGAGTGGGTGGTTTAGTACGTCCTGATGCCCTCACCCTAACCCTCTCCCACAGGGAGAGAGGATAGAACGTAGGCCGGGTAAGGCGAAGCCGCCACCCGGCTATTTTTTAACTCTCGATACCATTACTGCGCAGGTAATCTTCGTAGTTACCGGTGAAGTCCACCACGCGCTCTGGCGTGAATTCGCTCACGCGGGTCGCCAGGGAGCTGACGAACTCACGGTCGTGAGAGACGAAGATCAGGGTGCCCTGATACATCTCCAGCGCCATGTTCAGGGATTCGATCGATTCCATATCCAGGTGGTTGGTTGGTTCGTCCATCACCAGGATATTCGGTTTTTCCATCATCAGCTTGCCGAACAGCATACGGCCCTTTTCACCACCGGAGAGCACTTTGGCGGGCTTTTTGATGTCGTCCTGGCTGAACAGCAGACGCCCCAGAATGCTGCGTACCGCCTGCTCGTCGTCGCCTTCCTGCTTCCACTGGCTCATCCAGTCGAAGACGGTCAGATCGTTTTCGAACTCATATTCATGGTCCTGCGCGTAGTAACCAATCTGCGCGTTTTCAGACCATTTCACGGTACCGTTATCCGGTTGCATTTCGCCCACCAGAGTTTTCAGCAGGGTAGATTTACCCACGCCGTTGGCGCCCAGGATAGCAATCTTCTCGCCCACTTCCAGCAGCAGGTTGAAGTTTTTGAACAGCGGGCCTTCATCGAAGCCTTTGGTGAGGGCTTCCACTTCCAGCGCGTTACGGAACAGCTTCTTGTCCTGCTCGAAGCGAATGAACGGGTTCTGACGGCTGGAGGCTTTTACCTCTTCGAGCTTGATTTTGTCGATCTGACGGGCACGCGACGTTGCCTGGCGCGATTTAGAGGCGTTAGCGCTGAAGCGGCTGACGAAGGATTGCAGGTCCGCAATCTGCGCTTTCTTCTTGGCGTTGTCGGCAAGCAGACGTTCACGCGCCTGGGTTGCCGCCGTCATGTACTCATCATAGTTGCCCGGATAAACGCGCAGCTCGCCGTAATCCAGATCCGCCATGTGCGTACACACCATGTTAAGGAAGTGACGGTCGTGCGAGATGATGATCATGGTGCTGTCGCGATCGTTCAGCGTCTGCTCAAGCCAGCGGATGGTGTCGATGTCCAGGTTGTTGGTCGGTTCGTCGAGCAGCAGGATGTCCGGGTTAGAGAACAGCGCCTGCGCCAGCAGCACACGCAGCTTCCAGCCTGGCGCAACTTCGCTCATCGGACCATAATGCTGTTCAACAGGAATGCCGACGCCCAGCAGCAGTTCGCCCGCACGCGCTTCCGCAGAATAACCGTCCATTTCGCCGTACTGCGTTTCCAGGTCGGCCACTTTGTAACCGTCTTCTTCGCTCATCTCAGCGAGACCGTAGATACGATCGCGCTCCTGCTTCACTTCCCACAGCTCCGCATGCCCCATGATCACGGTGTCGAGCACGGTGAACTCTTCGAAGGCGAACTGATCCTGACGCAGCTTACCGATACGCTCGTTCGGGTCGAGCGACACGTTGCCCAGCGTCGGCTCCAGGTCACCGCCGAGGATCTTCATAAAGGTGGATTTTCCGCTACCGTTGGCACCAATCAGGCCGTAACGGTTGCCGCCGCCAAATTTGACGGAAATATTTTCGAACAGCGGCTTACTGCCAAACTGCATAGTGACGTTGCTGGTAACTAACACGGAGAGATTCCTGCGAAAAGTGTGATAAACGCGGCATTATGCCACAATTCCGAATTGAGATCCTGTGTTGCGGTAATCCACTAAACTTTAACAAAATCGAAAAAAATGTGATTTCGTACACATCTGAATTCCCAGTTAACGGGAATGCACATATAATGCGCTCCCATTACAGATTCAGACTTCTCAACTCATCGCCAGAATGGCTTAGATACCTCGCATAACATGAACATGAAATTAACAACGCTTTTTGCGGCGGCGTTAGCCGTAGTAGGTTTTTGTAAGACCGCGTCTGCGGTGACGTATCCCCTGCCGACAGACGGAAGCCGTCTGGTGGGTGAAAACCAGGTGGTGACGGTTCCGGAAGGTAACACTCAGCCGCTGGAATACTTTGCGGCGCAGTATCAGCTCGGCCTGTCTAACATGCTGGAAGCGAACCCGGGCGTTGACCCGTATCTGCCGAAAGCGGGTACCGTACTCAACATTCCACAGCAGTTGATCCTGCCGGATACCGTGCACGAAGGTATCGTGATTAACAGCGCCGAAATGCGTCTGTATTACTACCCGAAAGGCACCAACACCGTGATCGTGCTGCCTATCGGTATCGGTCAGCTGGGTAAAGACACCCCGCTGAACTGGACCACCAAAGTGGAGCGTAAGAAAGCGGGCCCAACCTGGACGCCGACCGCCAAAATGCACGCTGAGTACATTGCTGCCGGTGAACCGCTACCGGCCGTTGTGCCTGCTGGCCCTGATAACCCGATGGGTCTGTACGCGCTGTACATTGGTCGTCTGTATGCCATCCACGGTACTAACGCCAACTTCGGTATCGGCCTGCGCGTAAGCCACGGCTGCGTACGTCTGCGTAATGAAGACATCAAATTCCTGTTCGATAACGTGCCGGTCGGTACGCGCGTGCAGTTCATTAACGAACCGGTGAAAGCGACGTCAGAGCCGGACGGCAGCCGTTACATTGAAGTGCATAACCCGCTGTCCACCAGCGAAGATCAGATCAACAACAACGAAATCGTACCGATTAAGCTGACCAGCGCGGTGCAGTCCGTTACCTCTCAGGCGGATGTTGACACGACCATCGTTGACCAGGCGATTCAGAACCGTTCCGGTATGCCGGTGCGTTTGAACTAATCGCGAGCACGAACAAAGCGGGCCTCGAGGCCCGCTTTTTTTTATCCGTTATTCACAATTACGATGCCGCCATGATCATAGCGATAGTGACAATGGGCGTACTCCAGCGGCGTACCATCTTCCAGATAGATCACCTGCTCGACCTCCAGCACCGGGTCGGTTGGCTCACAGACCAGATGCTGCATATCCAGCGCACTGGGCTTCAGCGCCCGCACCACACGATACGATCCCATGATCTTCAGCCCCAGCGTCTCCTGCACATACCGGAATACCGAACTTTCAAGATGGGTTTTGTTCAGGCCGGGCACCAGATTGAGCGGCATCACCGTGGCGTCCAGGGACATCGGCTCACCGTTGAGTAAACGCAGACGGATGAAGTCATAGATCGGCGTATCCGGATTTATCATCAGCGAGGCCTGCTCTTTCTCGTTCGGGAAGCGAAGTTCGAAGTGCACCACCTGGCTCGACACCGTGCCTAAATGTTCCCAGGTTTTGGTCGCCCCAAAGTAGTCGCTGCCGGAGAGATCCCACTGGGAAAGCTGGAGGAAATTTTTGCGGATGAACGTGCCCTGTCCCTGCCGGGTATAGACCAGCCCTTCTACGATCAGCTGACGCATCGCCTGCTGAATGGTCATCCGGCTGGTGCTGAATTCCGCCGCCAGCGCGAACTGGTCCGGCAGCGGTTCATTGGCGGCGTACTGCTGGGTAATAATGCGTTTCTTAATTTCCCGCGCTATGGTGATGTACTTCGCCGCCATCTTCCTTCCTTAAATTAGATTTCTGTCCCGCTGTTTTTCAAGGCCCCTCGCTCGGCCACCTTGAGGTAAGGCAGGTAGAAGAATAC
>OKJP01000042.1_pt1 | contig 13974 bp, 10 predicted proteins | sample 1611731 | NCBI WGS metagenome assembly OKJP01 (sample SAMN04436766, study PRJEB24849) | human gut metagenome | biome: human gut; feature: NICU; material: stool | host: Homo sapiens | place: USA: Saint Louis, MO | collected 2011-05-02
CTATCGACTTCGGGACGCTGGTAACCCACCCGCTGCGCATCATCATTCTGCTGGTGGGTTTCCTGGTCATTAAAATGGCGATGCTGTGGCTGATTGCCCGACCGTTAAACGTGCCAAAACCGCAACGCCGCTGGTTTGCCGTGCTGTTGGGGCAGGGGAGTGAGTTTGCTTTCGTGGTCTTTGGCGCAGCGCAAATGGCAAATGTACTCGATCCGGAATGGGCAAAAGCGCTGACGCTGGCGGTCGCGCTGTCGATGGCCGCAACGCCAATTCTGCTGGTGCTGCTGACGCGTCTGGAAAAAACGGGAAGCGAACAGGAGCGAGAAGCCGATGAGATCGACGAGGAGCAGCCTCGCGTGATCATCGCCGGATTTGGCCGCTTCGGGCAGATCGCCGGCCGTTTACTGCTCTCCAGCGGTGTGAAAATGGTTATCCTCGATCACGATCCTGACCATGTTGATACGCTGCGTAAATTCGATATGAAAGTGTTTTACGGTGATGCGACCCGGGCGGACCTGCTGGAATCCGCCGGGGCGGCGAAAGCCGAGGTGCTGATTAACGCCATCGACGATCCTGAGACCAGCATGCAGATGGTTGAGCTGGTTAAAGAGCATTTTCCGCATCTGACCATTATCTCCCGTGCGCGCGATGTGGATCACTACATCCAGCTGCGTCAGGCGGGGGTGGCAGCCCCTGAACGTGAAACCTTCGAAGGGGCGCTCAAATCTGGCCGCATGGCGCTGGAAAGTCTGGGGCTTGGTGCGTATGAAGCGCGTGAACGTGCCGATCTGTTCCGCCGCTTTAACCATGAGATGGTGGAAGAGATGGTGGCGATGGCGAGCAGTACGGCAACCGAACGCGCAGCGGTGTTTAAACGCACCAGCACCATGCTGACGGAAATCATCAACGAGGATCGTAATCACCTGTCGCTGGTTCAGCGCCACGGCTGGCAGGGGACGGAAGAGGGCAAGCATACCGGCGATCCTGCGGATGAACCGGAGAGTAAACCCTCTGCGTGAAGTGGAGTTGCCAGCAATATTAAAAAATTTCTAATTCTTTACCCTGCCGCCAGTCGACGAAAGATTAAGCTTTCCGTATAGTGGCGGCAATTTTTTGCATCCGGGAAATTTTCAATGATCAGTCTGATTGCAGCGCTGGCGGTAGACCGCGTTATCGGCATGGAAAACGCCATGCCGTGGAACCTGCCTGCCGATCTCGCATGGTTTAAACGTACTACGTTAAACAAGCCGGTAGTGATGGGCCGCCTGACCTGGGAGTCGATTGGTCGTCCATTGCCGGGTCGTAAGAATATTGTGATCAGTAGCCAGCCGGGCACTGACGATCGCGTGCAGTGGGTGAAATCCGTTGATGAAGCGATTGCCGCCTGCGGCGATGCCGAAGAGATCATGGTGATCGGTGGTGGTCGCGTGTATGAGCAGTTCCTGCCAAAAGCGCAGAAACTGTATCTGACGCACATTGATGCGGAAGTGGAAGGGGATACCCATTTTCCGGATTACGATCCGGACGAGTGGGAGTCCGTATTCAGTGAGTTTCACGATGCGGATGCGCAGAACTCGCACAGCTACTGCTTCGAAATTCTGGAACGTCGTTAACGTTTTTATCCTCTCCCCAAAGGGAGAGGATAAACATCTTCAGGAGGCGACCGCCTCTCCCTCGCCTAAATCCAGCTGTCGGTTGGATGGCTGGACAAAGTAGGTTTTATCTTCCCAGCGTAAGCAGGTTAAATCCCCGCCCCAGCAGCATCCGGTATCCAGCGCATAGATATTTTCCGGGGTGCCTTTTCCTTCCAGTGATGCCCAGTTCCCAAATACCACGCTATATTCGTTTGTCACGGGGCCCGGAATCGCAAACCATGGCTTAAGCGGCGCAGGGGCATTTTCCGGCGTATCTTTGCAATACATATCCAGCTGCCCGTTCGGGAAGCAGTAGCGCATCCGCGTAAAAGCATTGGTGATAAAACGTAGCCGCGCCAGGCCGCTGAGGTCATCACTCCAGTTATTCGGCATGTCGCCGTACATCGCATCGAGGAAGAACGGGTAGGAGTCGCTCGCCAGCACCGCTTCGGCGTCGCGCGCACAGGTTTTTGCCGTCTCAAGATCCCACTGAGGCGTGATGCCGGCATGAGCCATCACCAGCTTTTTCTCTTCGTCAATCTGTAGCAGTGGCTGGCGACGCAGCCAGTTGAGCAACTCATCGGCATCCGGTGCTTCCAGCAGGGGGGTAATGCGATCTTTCGGCTTATTACGGCTGATCCCGGCGTATACGGCCAGCAGATGCAGATCGTGGTTGCCCAGTACCAGCCGCACGCTGTCGCCCAGAGATTTGACGTAACGCAGGACGTCAAGGGAGCCAGGGCCGCGCGCCACTAAATCGCCTGTAAGCCAGAGCGTGTCCTGCCCGGGAGTGAAATCGACCTGTTTTAATAATGCGATCAGTTCATCGTAGCAACCGTGAACGTCGCCAATCAGATATGTAGACATTAGATTAATGAATAAGTGTAGGTACGGCGAGACGGAACACAGGAATAGCAATGCGGAAAGCATTACCGTCGGCATCGACCATTTCGTAATGGCCTTGCATGGTACCCAGTGGCGTTTCAATGACCGCACCGCTGGTGTACTGATACTCTTCGCCAGGGGCGATATGGGGTTGTTCACCGCCCACACCTTCACCCTGGACTTCAATTTCGCGGCCATTGCCGTTGGTGATAAGCCAGTAGCTCCCGAGCAGTTGCACATGCATCCGCCCCAGATTGCGAATGGTTACGGTATAAGCAAAGACAAAACGTTCTTCATCCGGTGTGGATTGGGACTCAATGTAGACGCTTTGAACCTGAACACAGACGCGGGGCGAATCAATCATGGCTTAGCTCTCCTTCGGCGGCGCATTGTCGCTGATGTAATTAGCCAGCTTGCAGTAGTGCTCTACGGAAATATTTTCCGCACGCATTGCCGGGTCGATGCCCAACTCAGCTAACACGTCAACGGTAAACAGATTGCCAAGGCTGTTACGAATCGTTTTACGGCGCTGGTTAAAGGCTTCTGTCGTGATACGGCTCAGCACGCGCAGGTCTTTGACCGGATACGGCATCGTTTTATGTGGCACCAGGCGCACAACCGCAGAATCCACTTTTGGTGGTGGCGTGAACGCGGAAGGCGGCACTTCTAATACCGGGATCACGTTGCAGTAATATTGCGCCATCACGCTTAAACGACCATACGCTTTACTGTTCGGCCCTGCAACCAGACGGTTAACGACCTCTTTTTGCAACATGAAGTGCATGTCGGCAATGGCATCAGTATAGCTAAACAGATGGAACATCAGCGGGGTGGAGATGTTGTACGGCAGGTTACCGAACACGCGCAGCGGCTGTCCCATTTTTTCTGACAGTTCGCCAAAGTTCATGGTCATCGCATCCTGCTGATAAATCGTCAGCTTCGGCCCGAGGAAAGGGTGCGTTTGCAGACGCGCGGCCAGATCGCGGTCGAGTTCGATAACGGTCAGTTCGTCAAGGCGTTCGCCTACCGGCTCGGTCAGCGCGGCAAGACCCGGGCCGATTTCGACCATGGCCTGGCCTTTCTGCGGATTAATGGCAGAAACGATACTGTCGATCACAAACTGATCGTTGAGGAAGTTTTGCCCGAAGCGTTTACGGGCTAAGTGGCCCTGATGGACTCGATTAGTCATTGAGTATTAACAATCATTTTGATGGCGAGATTAAGCGCCGTGATAAAACTGCCGACATCCGCTTTTCCCTGGCCTGCCAGATCCAGCGCAGTACCGTGGTCAACGGACGTTCGAATAAAGGGTAAGCCGAGGGTGATATTCACCCCGCGACCAAATCCCTGGTATTTTAGCACGGGCAGACCCTGATCGTGGTACATCGCGAGTACGGCATCGGCTTTATCCAGGTATTTGGGCTGGAAAAGGGTGTCGGCAGGCAGTGGCCCGCTGAGGTTCATCCCCTTCGCCCGCATCTCCTCAAGCACCGGAATGATGGTGTCGATCTCTTCAGTGCCCATATGTCCGCCCTCACCCGCGTGCGGATTCAGGCCGCAAACCAGCACATGCGGCTGCGGAATACCGAATTTGGTTTGCAGATCGTGATGCAAAATGCCAATGATCTCACGCAGGAGTTCAGGCGTAATGGCATCCGGAATGGCTTTGATCGGCAGGTGCGTTGTTACCAGCGCAACGCGCATTGCTTCGGTTGCCAGCATCATCACCACTTTCGGGCTGTGCGAACGCTCTTCGAAAAATTCGGTATGCCCGGTAAACGGAATGCCCGCGTCGTTGATTACGCCTTTATGCACCGGACCGGTGATCAGGGCTGCAAATTCACCCTGAAGGCAACCGTCACAGGCGCGCGCCAGCGTCTCGACAACGTAGTGGCCGTTTTCGATGTGTAACTCACCGGGGACAACAGGTGCACGGAGCGGAACAGAAAGCAGGGTGAGAGTACCTGCCTGCTGCGGTGCGGGCTGTTGGCCTTCAACGTAAGGGAGGAGCGTTAAAGGCAGACCGAGCAAGGCTGCCCGGTCTTGTAACAGTGTTGCATCTGCGCAAACAACCAACTCTACCGGCCAGCTGCGCTGGGCGAGCTGAACCACAAGGTCAGGCCCAATCCCGGCGGGTTCGCCGGGAGTGATCACAACACGATGCGGTTTCATTAGTTGCTCAACACTTTCACGTAAGCGCTGGCGCGTTGTTCCTGCATCCAGGTTGCGGCTTCTTCAGAGAACTTACGGTTAAACAGCATGCGATACGCGCGGTCTTTCTGTGCCGCATCGGTTTTATCCACGTTGCGGGTGTCCATCAGCTGGATCAGATGCCAGCCGAAGGAGGAGTGCACTGGCGCGCTCATCTGACCCTTATTCAGCTTCATTAACGCATCGCGGAAAGCTGGATCGTAAATATCCGCTGCCGCCCAACCCAGGTCACCGCCCTGGTTTGCAGAGCCAGGATCCTGAGAGAACTCTTTTGCCGCTTTATCGAAGGTGGTTTTACCGCTCTTGATGTCTGCGGCGATTTGTTCCAGCTTTGCACGGGCCTGATCGTCAGTCATGATCGGAGACGGTTTGAGCAGGATATGGCGCGCATGCACTTCGGTAACCGAAATGTTCTGGCTCTGACCGCGCAGGTCGTTCACTTTCAGAATGTGGAAGCCCACACCGGAACGGATTGGACCGACGATGTCGCCTTTCTTCGCCGTGCTCAGCGCCTGGGCAAACAGGGATGGCAGCTCCTGAATACGGCCCCAGCCCATCTGGCCGCCTTTCAGCGCCTGCTGGTCAGCAGAGTAGGTGATCGCCAGTTTGCCGAAGTCATCGCCATTACGCGCCTGCTCAACGATAGCGCGCGCCTGACTTTCCGCCTCAGCCGCCTGATCGGAGGTTGGGTTTTCCGGCAGTGGGATCAGGATGTGGCTCAGGTTAAGTTCAGTGCTGGCATCATTCTGATTACCCACCTGTTTCGCCAGGGCATCCACTTCCTGAGGCAGGATGGTGACGCGGCGACGGACTTCATTGTTACGCACTTCTGAAATCAGCATCTCTTTACGGATCTGATTACGGTAGGTGGCATAGCTGATGCCGTCATAGGCCAGGCGGCTACGCATCTGGTCCGGGGTAATGTTGTTCTGCTTTGCAATGTTGGCGATCGCCTGATCGAGCTGCTCGTCAGAGATCTTCACACCCATTTTCTGGCCCATTTGCAGGACAATCTGATCCATGATCAGACGTTCCAGGATCTGGTGGCGCAGCGTAGCGTCATCCGGAAGTTGTTGACCTGCCTGGCCCGAGTTGAGCTTTACAGATTTCATCAAACCGTCAACGTCACTTTCAAGCACGACGCCGTTGTTAACCACAGCCGCGACTTTATCGACAACCTGTGGGGCCGCGAAGCTGGTATTCGCAACCATAGCGACACCGAATAGCAGCGATTTCCAGTTCTTCATACTTTTTCCATTTGAATTAACCGCAAAGCGGATTACGTTGTAAATCAAGCACATTACAATGAACTACGATACGGCAGAATGTTCGAGCGCAGCATCTGCTGCGTGCCCAGACCGTAGTTAGAGCTCAGGCCGCGCAACTCGATATTAAAGCCAATCACGTTATCGTATTTGCCCTGACTGTTTTGCGTATCCCAGCCGTTAAGTTTGCGTTCGTAACCGACACGTATTGCGTAACAGCAGGAGTTATATTGCAGACCCAGCATCTGGTCAGCAGGTTTTTGGGCATTCGTGTCATAGTAGTAGGCTCCGACGACTGACCAACGATCGGCGATCGGCCAGCTCGCGGCGGTACCCACCTGTGAAATACCGTCTTTGTATTGGTCTGTATTCGCATAGTTTGGCAGTGTCGCCTGTATATACTCCGGGCTGGCGTAACGGTACGTCAACTGCAACATGCGATCTTCATCACGACGATATTCGAGGGCAGCGCTGCCCGTCGCGATATTGTCCAGTCGTGTATCGTACTGAACACCACCGCGCAGACCCCAACGATCCGTCATACGCCAGTAGGTGTCGCCCGCCCATACCAGTGAGCCCGTTTTGTTGTCTTTCTCCCAGTTAATGTCGTCATCACCGGTACGAGACTCGGTGAAATAGTAGATTTGACCAACAGAAACGTTAAAACGTTCAACGGCTGCATCATCATAAACGCGCGTTGTGACGCCGGTCGTTAACTGGTTAGCAGACGCAATACGGTCAAGGCCGCCGTAGGTACGATCGCGGAACAGGCCGCTGTAGTCTGATTGCAGGAAGGACGAGTCGTAGTTTTGAATTTTGCTCTGATCGCGATAAGGCACGTACAGATACTGCATACGTGGCTCAAGCGTCTGGGTGTATCCATCCGCGAGAAGAGCCATGTCACGTTCGAAAATCAGCTTCCCGTCCATTTTGAACTGCGGAAGCGTACGGTTTACCGACTCTTCAAGATCGGTGCCATAGCGTTTGTTATACCAGTCCAGATTTTTCTGCTGATAGTGGGTGGCCATCAGCTTGGCTTCGGTATTCAGGCTTGCCCAGTCGTTTGACCACGGCAGATTGATCGTCGGCTCGATATGCAGACGCGTTGATTCCGGCATATCCGAGTTGGTGTTGACGAAATGGACCGCCTGAGCGTAAACGTGCGTGTCGAAAGGACCCACATCGTTCTGGTACCAGTTCACGTCCAGCTGCGGCTCTGCACCGTAGGTGCTGTTTGTTTGCGTATCAAACACCAGGAACTGCTTGGTCGACACCGTTGCGTCAAAATTTTCAATGGCGTAGCCCACGCTGAATATCTGCGTGGCGTAACCGTCGGTACTGGACCCGTATTTAGAGTCGAAGTCGTTGAAGTAATACGGATCGCTGACTTTGGTGTAGTCGATGTTGAAGCGCCAAACCTGATCCATTACCCCGGCGTGCTGCCAGTAGTACATCCAGCGGTGCTTATCACCTTCGCTCGGATGTTCGTCCTGGAACACCTTATCTGATGGCAGATAATCAAACTCCATCAGGCCCGCGCCCGCTTTGGTCAGATAGCGGAATTCGTTCTCCCACATGATGTTACCGCGCTTATGGATGTAGTGCGGCGTGATCGTGGCGTCCATGTTGGGCGCAATGTTCCAGTAGTACGGCAGGTAGAACTCAAAGTAGTTCGACGTGCTGTACTTGGCGTTCGGGATCAGGAAGCCTGAACGACGTTTGTCACCCACAGGCAGTTGCAGGTAAGGACTATAGAAAATGGGCACCGGGCCGAGTTTAAAACGGGCGTTCCAGATCTCTGCAACCTGTTCTTCACGGTCGTGGATCACTTCGCTGCCCACAACGCTCCAGGTATTTGACCCTGGCAAACAGGACGTAAACGAGCCGTTTTCGAGAATTGTGTAGCGGTTCTCGCCGCGCTGCTTCATCAGGTCTGCGGTACCGCGCCCCTGACGACCGACCATCTGATAATCACCTTCCCAGACGTTGGTGTCTTTGGTATTCAGATTCGACCAGGCTTTCGGACCTTTCAGGATGACCTGATTGTCGTCATAGTGCACATTACCCAGCGCATCCACCGTACGGACAGGAGCCTGAGCACCTTCCGGCTGCTTCTGGTGCAATTGCACTTCGTCAGCCAGCAGACGGCTGTTTCCCTGGTTAATATCGACATTGCCCGTAAAGGTTGCATTGTCAGGATAATTACCTTTTGCGCTGTCGGCATTAATGGTGACGGGTAAGTCATTCGTATCGCCTTTCACCAGTGGGCGATTGTAACTTGGGACGCCAAGCATACACTGCGAGGCGAGATCGGCTGCGAGCCCCTGTTGGCTGTACAGGGCGGTGCCAATCATTGTGGCCAGAAGGGTGGGGATACGTTTTTTCATACGTTGTATTTTATTGTTCCGTCATCAGTGGCTACGGCTTACAAACGCTCAGAGACTATCTTACTCATCAGCGCAGTACCAGCGTTAATCCTGCCCGTTTGCGCGCCAGAGTGTTAGGCTCGCTATCGAATGACGAGTATGATAATGCAAATTATAGGCGATGTCCCTCAATTGACCGTGGCGCGACCACTGTAATGATGGCGTTGCGTCGGCCAGGAACATGACCATTCGGGGAGTATATGCAGTATTGGGGTAAAATAATCGGCGTTGCGTTCGCAATTATTATGGGTGCCGGATTCTGGGGTGTTGTTCTTGGCCTCATTATCGGACATATGTTTGATAAAGCACGCAGCCGCTAAATGGCCTGGTTTGCCAACCAGCGCGAGCGCCAGTCACTCTTTTTCTCCACCACCTTCGAGGTGATGGGGCACTTAACCAAATCAAAAGGGCGCGTAACGGAAGCCGATATTCAGGTTGCCAGCGTCTTTATGGATCGCATGAATCTGCACGGCGAATCCCGCGTCGCGGCGCAGAATGCATTCAGGATTGGTAAAGCGGATAACTACCCGCTGCGTGAAAAAATGCGGCAGTTCCGTAGCATCTGCTTCGGGCGCTTTGATTTAATTCGGATGTTTCTGGAAATTCAAATCCAGGCCGCCTTCGCGGATGGCTCTCTGCATCCGAATGAACGGGACGTCCTGTATGTGATTGCTGAAGAGCTGGGCATTTCCCGCATGCAGTTCGATCAGTTCCTGCGCATGATGCAGGGTGGCGCGCACTTTGGCGGCGGTTATCAACAGCAATCGTCCGGTGGCGGCTGGCAGCAGGCGCAGCGTGGCCCTACGCTTGAAGATGCCTGTAATGTCCTCGGCGTGAAGCCCTCTGACGATGTCACGACCATCAAACGCGCCTATCGTAAGCTGATGAGCGAGCACCATCCGGATAAGCTGGTGGCGAAAGGCCTGCCGCCTGAGATGATGGAGATGGCGAAACAGAAAGCGCAGGAAATCCAGAAAGCCTACGAGCTGATTAAAGAGCAGAAAGGTTTTAAATAAAAAAATGGCCCGACAGTGTCGGGCCATTTTTTCAGAAGTCCACCGGGGCTTTGAAAGTCATGGCGTTGCCGAAAGCAGGGTGGGTGATGGTGAGCGTCTGCGCATGCAGTTGCAGGCGCGGCGCTAACGCCAGCGCTTCCGGCGGCGCATAGAATCTGTCACCCAGAATCGGGTGACCCATCGCAAGCATATGCACACGCAGCTGATGGGAGCGCCCGGTAATCGGCTTCAGCAGGACGCGCGCGGTATTATCCGGCGCGTACTCCAGCACTTCATACTCGGTCTGCGCAGCCTTGCCGGTTTCATAACACACCTTCTGCTTTGGCCGGTTCGGCCAGTCGCAAATCAGCGGTAAGTCCACCAGCCCTTCCGCCTGCGCCGGATGGCCCCACACGCGGGCGACATACTGCTTCTTCGGCTCGCGCTCGCGGAACTGACGCTTCAGCTCACGTTCTGCCGCCTTATTAAGAGCCACCACAATCACGCCGCTGGTCGCCATATCCAGACGATGGACAGACTCGGCCTGGGGATAATCGCGCTGGATACGCGTCATCACGCTGTCTTTATGCTCTTCCAGACGCCCCGGCACGGACAACAGGCCGCTCGGCTTGTTAACCACCATAATGTGCTCGTCCTGATACAGAATGACCAGCCACGGATCCATCGGGGGATTGTAGGGCTCCATTACCATTTTGCGCTCCGCTTACTGATGCGTCACAACGATAAGACGCAGGGCGTCGAGACGCCATCCGGCCTGATTCAGACTTTCCAGCACCTGCTGGCGGTTGCTCTCAATTGCGGCCAGCTCATCGTCACGAATGTTCGGGTTCACCGCTTTCAACGCTTCCAGACGCGACAGCTCGGCAGAAAGCTTCTCATCGGCTTCGCTGCGCGCCGCATCAATCAGCACTCTGGCCGCTTTTTCGGCCTGGGTTTCACCCAGTTGCAGAATGGCATGCACGTCCTGTTGCACCGCATTCACCAGCTTGCTGCCGGTATGGCGGTTCACCGCGCTCAACTGACGGTTGAAGCTTTCAAACTCCACCTGGCCGGCCAGATTCGTACCGTTTTTATCCAGCAGCAGACGCACCGGCGTTGGCGGGAGGAAGCGGTTAAGCTGAAGCTGTTTCGGCGCCTGCGCTTCCACAACGTAGATCAGCTCCACCAGCAGCGTGCCCACAGGCAAGGCTTTGTTCTTCAACAGGGAAATGGAGCTGCTGCCGGTATCGCCGGAGAGGATCAGATCCAGACCGTTGCGGATCAGCGGGTGCTCCCAGGTAATGAACTGTGCGTCTTCGCGGGACAGCGCCACATCACGCTCAAAGGTGATAGTGCAGCCGTCTTCCGGCAGGCCCGGGAAATCCGGCACCAGCATATGATCGGACGGGGTCAGCACGATCATGTTCTCGCCGCGATCGTCCTGGTTTATACCGACGATGTCGAACAGATTCATGGAGAAGCTGATCAGGCTGGTGTCGTCGTCCTGCTCTTCAATGCTTTCGGCCAGCTGCTGCGCTTTTTCACCGCCGTTGGAGTGGATCTCCAGCAGGCGATCGCGACCCTGCTCCAGCTGCGCTTTCAGTGCGTCGTGCTTCTCACGGCAGGATTTAATCAGCTCATCAAAGCCCTCGCTATTTTCAGGCGCGGCCAGGTAACCGATCAGGTCTGCATGCACCTGATCGTAAATGGTGCGGCCGGTCGGGCAGGTATGTTCAAACGCGTCCAGCCCTTCGTGGTACCAGCGCACCAGCACGGACTGGGCGGTTTTCTCCAGATACGGCACGTGGATCTGAATATCGTGCGCCTGCCCGATACGATCCAGACGGCCGATACGCTGCTCCAGCAGATCCGGGTTAAACGGCAGATCGAACATCACCAGATTGCTGGCGAACTGGAAGTTACGGCCTTCAGAACCGATTTCAGAGCACAGCAGAACCTGCGCGCCGCTGTCCTCTTCACCAAACCAGGCTGCTGCACGATCGCGCTCAACTATGGACATGCCTTCGTGGAACACGGCGGCGCGAATGCCTTCGCGCTCACGCAGAACCTGCTCCAGCTGCAATGCGGTAGCGGCTTTGGCGCAGATCACCAGCACTTTCTGGGAACGGTGAGCGGTGAGGTAGCCCATCAACCACTCCACGCGCGGATCGAAGTTCCACCAGGTGCCGGTGTCGCCTTCGAATTCCTGATAAATCTGCTCCGGGTAGAGCATGTCGCGCGCGCGATCTTCCGCAGATTTACGGGTACCCATAATGCCGGAGACTTTAATCGCCGTCTGGTACTGGGTCGGCAGCGGCAGTTTGATGGTGTGCAGCTCGCGTTTCGGGAAGCCTTTCACGCCGTTACGGGTGTTACGGAACAGCACGCGGCTGGTACCGTGGCGATCCATCAGCATGTCGATCAGCTCTTTACGCGCGGATCCCGCATTATCGCTGTCGCTGTTCGCGGCCTGAAGCAGCGGCTCAATATCCTGCTCGCCAATCAGATCGCTGAGAGTGTTAAGCTCATCATTAGAGAGACGATTACCGGCCAGCAGCAGCGCGACGGCGTCCGCCACCGGGCGGTAGTTTTTCTGCTCTTCAACAAACTGCTCAAAATCGTGGAAACGGTTGGGATCGAGCAGGCGCAGACGGGCGAAGTGGCTCTCAAGACCCAGCTGCTCCGGCGTGGCGGTCAGGAGCAGAACGCCCGGTACGCGCTCGGCAAGCTGCTCAATCGCCATGTATTCACGGCTTGGCGCGTCTTCGCTCCAGACGAGGTGGTGCGCTTCGTCGACGACCATCAGATCCCATTCAGCGTCGCACAGATGCTCCAGGCGCTGCTTGCTGCGGCGCACGAAGTCCAGGGAACAAATGACCAGCTGTTCGGTTTCAAACGGGTTGTCCGCGTCGTGCTGGGCTTCGGCATAGCGCTCATCGTCGAACAGTGAGAAGCGCAGGTTAAAGCGGCGCAGCATTTCAACCAGCCACTGATGTTGCAGCGTTTCTGGAACCACAATCAGCACGCGCTCGGCAGCGCCAGAGAGCAGCTGCTGGTGCAGGATCATGCCTGCTTCGATGGTTTTACCCAGGCCCACTTCGTCAGCCAGCAGCACGCGAGGCGCATGGCGACGGCCCACGTCATGGGCGATATTCAGCTGATGGGGAATAAGGCTGGTACGCTGACCGCGCAGGCCGCTCCACGGCATGCGGTACTGCTCACTCTGGAACTTACGCGCGCGGTAGCGCAGGGAGAAGCGATCCATTCGGTCGATTTGCCCGGCAAACAGACGGTCCTGCGGCTTGCTGAACACCAGTTTGCTGTCGAGCAGCACTTCACGCAGGATGACATTTGTCTCGTCGGTATCAAGACGCGTTCCGATGTAGGCGAGCAGTCCATTCTCTTCTTTTACGTCTTCAACCTTCAGTTGCCAGCCGTCATGGCTGGTCACGGTATCACCCGGATTGAACATTACGCGGGTAACAGGGGAGTCATTGCGAGCGTACAGGCGGTTTTCACCGGTAGCAGGGAAAAGGAGGGTAACCATGCGCGCATCGACGGCAACGACGGTTCCTAATCCAAGTTCGCTTTCTGTATCGCTGATCCAGCGTTGACCAAGTGTAAAAGGCATAGTTGTTCGGCTCTAATCTTTAATTGCAGGCAATAGTTCGACCCCGTCAAAAAAGACGGTCATCGAAAAATGGGTCCGGGAATGGAAAGGGCGCTATGGTACTGGATGGCAACGGTTTCGTCACGCGTCAAAATAGCCCAAGTTGTCCTGTCACTAGTGTAGCAAAGTCGTCGTTGATGAACGGTAAAATTCCCTCCGCAACAGGCTGTAGCTGGCGGGTCAGGTAGTGATCGTAATCGAGCGGAGACTGCTGGTAATCAACGGGTTCTGGTCCGTTCGTTGTCCAGACGTATTTGATCGTTCCCCGGTTCTGATACTGCGGCGCGCGGCCCCGGCGAACGTTCTCTTCATCCGCCAGTCGCGCCGCGCGGACGTGCGGAGGAACATTACGCTGGTACTCCGCCAGCGGGCGGCGCAGGCGCTTGCGATACACCAGCTGCGCGTCAAGTTCGCCTGCCATCAGGCTGGCTATCGTCTCGCGCACGTAGTCCTGATACGGCTCATTGCGGAACACCCGCAGATAAAGGGTTTGCTGAAACTGCTGTGCCAGCGGCGTCCAGTCGGTGCGCACTGTCTCCAGCCCTTTAAACACCATCCGCTGCTTGTCGCCTTCCTGAATCAGTCCGGCGTAGCGCTTCTTGCTGCCCTGGTCGGTCCCGCGAATGGTCGGCATTAAAAAGCGGGCAAAATGGGTTTCAAACTCCAGCTCTAACGCACTGGTTAACCGCTCTTTTTGCAAACTTTCCCGCCACCAGGCGTTCACGAAGGCGACCAGTTCTTTGCCGATTTGCGCGGCGTCGTCTTCTGAACGGGCCGATTTCAGCCAGACAAAGGTGGAATCGGTGTCGCCATAAATAACGTCATAACCCCGGGATTCAATTAACGCTTTGGTCTGGCGCATAATGTCGTGCCCGCGCATGGTGATGG
>OKJP01000053.1_pt1 | contig 12691 bp, 10 predicted proteins | sample 1611731 | NCBI WGS metagenome assembly OKJP01 (sample SAMN04436766, study PRJEB24849) | human gut metagenome | biome: human gut; feature: NICU; material: stool | host: Homo sapiens | place: USA: Saint Louis, MO | collected 2011-05-02
GTTGTATTAACTTTACATCACGGTAAAACAAGAAAAGTTGGAGCTTTCAAACTTCGCTACTATACGCGCGGGAATGATGGTTTGGAATGGGGGAAAGTAAACGGAGAGTAAATTTTTATGGGCTCGGGTAAGCCCATATCATTAACGGACATTTCTTATTCAGAAGAAGAAGAAAATCAAACCGGCGAGAAGAACCAGATCGGCAATCAGCGGGCAGAAGATACCCTGCCAGTGAAGCGCTTTCGGATGAAAGCCGACACCGTGAATCACACCTGCACACACCGCCCACATAATCAGGAAGCCGTGCCAGATCTCAAGCTCGCTGGTTTTAGCCGCGAAGCGCGACGGGTCCCAGAAGATACAGCCCGCCAGCAGTAATGCCATAATGAGGGAAAGCGCCCGCAGGGGGCGCTTGTCCATTACCGCATATAACGTTGCGATAATATTCATTAGTGCTTATCTTCACCTGCTTTAGACGCTTCTACATGCTCAAGCGCCAGGGCAGTGATGACACCAAATGCACAGGCAAGAAGCGTCCCTAAAATCCATGCGAAATACCACATATTCAGCTCCTTACTTAATACATAGAGTGGGTGTTGCTTTCGATATGTTCTTTAGTGATGCGACCGAACATTTTCCAGTAACACCAGGCGGTGTAGAGCAGGATAATCGGCACGAACACGCAAGCAACGTACGTCATCAGGTTCAACGTCAACTGGCTGGACGTTGCATCCCACATGGTCAGGCTAGCATTCATCATGGTGCTGGATGGCATCACGAATGGGAACATAGCAATACCTGCCGTCAGGATAATGCACGCAAGCGTCAGGGAAGAGAACACGAACGCCATAGCGCCTTTCTCCAGACGAGACATTAACACTGTCAGCAGTGGCAGCAGCACACCCAGAGCAGGGATAGCCCACAGCGCAGGCATATTGTTGAAGTTCACCAGCCATGCGCCAGCCTGACGCGCCACCTCTTTGGTCAACGGGTTAGACGGTGCGGTATGGTTAATGGCGGAGGTCACCACGTAGCCATCAATACCGTACACGACCCACACGCCTGCCAGCGCGAAGCAGACCAGCGTCACCAGCGCCGCCACCTGAGCGGTCGCACGGGAACGCAGGTGCAGTTCACCTACGGTACGCATCTGGAGATAGGTTGCGCCCTGGGTGATGATCATCGCCACGCTCACCACGCCCGCCAGAAGACCAAACGGATTCAGCAGCTGGAAGAAGTTACCGGTGTAGAACAGACGCATATATTCGTCGACGTGGAACGGTACGCCCTGTAACAGGTTACCGAACGCCACACCAATGACCAGCGGTGGAACGAAGCTACCAATGAAGATGCCCCAGTCCCACATGTTACGCCAGCGGGTGTCTTCAATCTTGGAGCGGTAGTCAAAACCTACCGGACGGAAGAATAAAGAGGCCAGCACCAGAATCATCGCCACATAGAAGCCGGAGAACGCAGCCGCGTAAACCATCGGCCAGGCAGCGAACAGCGCGCCGCCTGCGGTGATCAGCCACACCTGGTTACCGTCCCAGTGCGGGGCGATGGAGTTGATCATGATTCGACGCTCGGTGTCATTACGACCGAGGAAACGGGTGAGCATGCCCACGCCCATATCGAAACCATCGGTGACCGCAAAACCAATCAGCAGAACGCCGATCAACAGCCACCAGATAAAACGCAATACTTCATAATCGATCATTTGATGACTCCTGTCTTAGCGTGCCGGCTGAGTAGTCGTAACAGACTGCTCGTAGTGGTAGCGACCGGTTTTCAGGCTGCTTGGGCCAAGGCGCGCGAACTTGAACATCAGGAACAGTTCAGCCACCAGGAACAGGGTGTACAGACCGCAAATCAGCAGCATGGAGAAGATCAGGTCGCCTGCGGTCAGGGAGGAGTTCGCTACCGCTGTTGGCAGCACCTCACCGATCGCCCATGGCTGACGGCCATATTACGCAACAAACCAGCCGGACTCGATAGCAATCCATGGCAGTGGGATACCGTACAGCGCGGTGCGCAGCAGCCATTTTTTCTCACCGATACGGTTACGAATGACTGACCAGAACGAGGCCGCGATGATCAGCAGCATGATAATGCCGCAACCCACCATGATGCGGAACGCGAAGTACAGCGGCGCAACGCGTGGAATAGAGTCTTTGGTTGCCATCTGAATCTGCGCTTCCGTCGCGTCGGAGACGTTCGGGGTATAGCGTTTCAGCAGCAGACCGTAACCGAGGTCTTTCTTCACGTCGTTAAATTGATCGCGAACGGCCTGGTCGGTAGAACCGGCGCGCAGCTGTTCCAGCAGCGAGTAGGCTTTCATCCCGTTACGGATACGCTCTTCATGCTGCACCATCAGATCTTTCAGGCCAGTCACCTGTTTGTCGACGGAGCGCGTGGCGATAATACCCAGAGCGTAAGGAATTTGAATGGCGAAGCGGTTTTCCTGCGCGTCCTGGTCAGGCACGCCGAACAGGGTAAACGCTGCCGGTGCCGGCTGGGTTTCCCATTCAGCTTCAATTGCGGCGAGTTTGGTTTTCTGCACGTCACCCATTTCGTAACCGGATTCATCACCCAGAACAATAACGGACAGAATCGCGGCCATACCGAAGCTTGCTGCGATAGCGAAAGAACGCTTGGCGAACGCGAAGTCACGGCCGCGCAGCATATAGTAGGAGCTGATGCCCAGCACGAACATCGCGCCGCACACATAGCCAGACGCCACGGTGTGCACGAATTTAACCTGGGCAACCGGGTTCAGGACTAGCTCAGCGAAGCTGACCATCTCCATACGCATGGTTTCGAAGTTGAAATCAGATGCGATTGGGTTTTGCATCCAGCCGTTCGCCACCAGGATCCACAGTGCGGACAAGTTGGAGCCTAATGCCACCAGCCAGGTTACCGCCATATGCTGGACTTTACCCAGACGGTCCCAACCGAAGAAGAACAGACCTACAAAGGTGGATTCGAGGAAGAAGGCCATCAGACCTTCAATGGCCAGCGGCGCACCGAAAATATCCCCTACATAGTGGGAATAGTAAGACCAGTTTGTCCCGAACTGGAACTCCATGGTCAGACCGGTTGCCACGCCCAGCGCAAAGTTGATACCAAACAACTTGCCCCAGAACTAGGTCATATCTTTATATATCTGTTTGCCGGAGAGGACGTAAACCGTTTCCATGATGGCCAGCAGGAACGCCATACCGAGCGTCAGCGGCACAAAAAGGAAATGGTACATCGCGGTCAAGGCAAACTGTAAGCGCGACAGTTCGACTACGTCTAACATTATGACTCCTTGCTCATCGCATGAAGACTCCGAGAGTGAACCCCGTTAGATAAGGATCCACACGCATGCCCCAATACAAAGTTATCTGCTTCCCTTCTTCGTTGCTTATTCTCTACAGGAGGAAAAAGCAATGATGAAAGGTTACAAATACGTTAAGAAAAAACCAAATTGATCCCGTAAATATAATACGCTGCAAAACCCTTACAATAAACAGGTTTTTATTCGAACAGATTTACGTTTTTCGACGGCGATCAATTTATAGCAAAATTACCACTTTTCGGCCATTTTGATCGGGAACAATTTAACGCCTTTTGGAGCCTTTTTCCAAGGATTAAACATTGATTTAAATCAAAAACAGCCGGTACTGTTAATGATGTTTCTTTGTGACATGGATAGTAAAAACCTTGTTAATAACATGTATATTTAAAGGCATTTATGGTTATAAAAGCCAGAAGATAATATAAACAGTTGTGATTTTTATTAACGCGTGTGAAAAAAGACCTTTTTGCAGGGAGAGAAACATATAATGTTATCCGCTTCACAGTATTTTTCTTTCGCTTTACTACCCGCCTAAAAGATTACATTTCATTCACCTTCGCTAATCTTAAAATTAACACCCTTTGGTGACTATTTGATGAAATAAAGGCCGCAGGGGATGCGGCCTTGATATTGTTCTTGAGATTACCTTTCAATTTTTATGCTGAAGGAGCGTGACTGGCCTGGCCTTAAAGACCCCGTAATGGCTGAGCCCTCCTCCCCTTGCGCTTTGCACACCTCATTCATGTCCGTTTCGCAGCAGGCCTGGACCTCACGGTTCACAGACAAAGCCACGTCACTGGAGCGGGTCTCCGAAGGGTTGTACAGACGAAGAATCATCTCGTCACGATCCTCCGCTTTTTTCAGCGCACTGAGTACACATCCGTTAGGCGCCAGCGTTAGCAGGCTATAGCTACAGGGTGTGGTGAAAGAGGCACGGTTAAGCTTCATCGCATCCCACGGAATTTTGTTATAACAGTGCACTGGCGTTAACCACGACTTCGCCTGCTGCGCAACGCCAGCACTGACGGGCGTACCATTAAAACTGAACAGGCTAAAGCGACAGGTTAACTGGCCCCGCATCTGCGAATCAGGCACCGGCATTTTGATCCCGGACGGTCTGCCAGGGCGCAGAAGTAAGTCTTCCTTCCCAAGCAACCCGACGCCGCGAAGCAACGTCAGGGCAAACGTGTTTTGACGCTCACCTGTTACTTCAAATTCGCGCAACCCTTCGGTAAATAGCGCCATCCCGTTACGCCGTTCCTGGAGCACCGCGTAGTTGAGCAGATTCCACACCGGCAGCGGCGCTTCCTTCCATCCCTCCTCCTGCCAGTCTGCCATCGCTTCATCCTGTACAGGGCGCGTCAGCGAACCAAACTGGGTATCGGCTAAGACCGTCTCTGTGGTGAATGGTGTCGGGATCAGCACCCGCACACGGTGGTCATCCGCGTGATTTCCGAGACGTGCCTCGACGTCGATACGTCGGCTGTTATGGCTGAGCGTGACCGTGAGTTCTGCCTCAAGCGTTCCCGTCTGCTGACGCGCAGAACGTTCAGCGAGATCCGCTGGCACCGCCATTCGATGGCGGATCACCGCCCTGCTCTGCCAGGCCTCGTGGATCACCTCAACCTCATGTTCGCCCTGCGCGGAAGAGAGTCTCCACTCTTCCCGTGAAGGCGAGTAGTCGTACTCATCGCCATCATCCGAGCTCTCTTCAATTTCCAGCGCGCGGTCATAGATAAGCCCGGACGCTTTATCGAGCAGACGCAAAGTACCGTCCTCGTTTAACGTTACTTCCCAGAAAGCATTTTCCAGTAACGCCTCCGGCGATTTATCTGGCGTCTGCAGTTTGCAGGCCACGTGCGGCTCGATATAGAGCGTGCGGTAACCCATAGATGGCAGGATCTGGTTGAGCTGGCTGTCAACCTCCATGAAGGGATCGTAGTTGCCGTAATGCACTATCTGCCGGTCAATCAGCCCGGGGTCTATCTCACGCGCGCTGCGGAGATAATAAGGGATTTCATTTCCCTTTTCGTCCAACAGGCGGAACTGGCTGGCGCGCAGACGTATCGTGGTGTTAATCACTTCCTCACGCGGCCAGGGCGTGAGGTTAAACATCACCAGTTTGTCTTCCTCGCTCTGCGGCATGTTGTCGACAATCTTGCGCATATAGAAGCACGTCAGGTTATCAGCCATGTCTTCCGCCAGCTCAAAGCGTGACATCACCTCGCGATGCACTTTATCGCTGCAGCAGCAGCCGATACTGTCGTGGGCGTGATTCTTGAGGATCTCTTTCCACATTTTTTCCAGCAAGCCGTGGTGATAGTCAAAGCCCAGCGTCCAGGCAAGCGTAGCCAGCGGCTCAAGGACGTTGACGATTTTATTCTCTATCCGGGCGTGGGCGATTTTGATGTCCATCCGCGTGGAGCCGATCGTCCGGTGCACCCGCATATATTTACCGTCAATAAATTCCCCTTTCAGCGTCGCCAGTTCATCGCGGTGCGCATCGATATGGTCAAACACCTCCTCGAAGCGGCTCATCACAAACTGACGCTGCGGATAGATTTTGCGCAGCTTATCCATCACCGCAAATATGTTCTGCTGGAGCGGCATCTGATCATGGCCGTTAGGCAGCAAAATTTCTTTCGTCACGGAGGCTTTTTCGAGCACCTCGAAGTAGTTGTCGAGCCGTTTGCGCAGTCCGGCTTCATCCTCCGGTAAGTACTTACCAATCGCGTAGCCCAGCGGCAGCACCTGTGCCGTCACTTCGCTGCCGTCCTGGCTTTGCCAGAGAAATTCGGTTTTATCGGTACCGTGCCGCTCGGAACACCCGCGCCAGAACATGGTGCGCGTGATGCCAAAACCGTTGTAAATGTGTGGCAGCTGGGAAGACATGCCGAAGGAGTCCGGCAGATAGCCAATTTTCATCGGCTCGCCAAAGGCCAGACAGTCGCGCATGCCGTACATCAGATTGCGCACAATCGACTCGCCGGAGACAAGGGTGGTGTCCGTCTGGGTATACCACGGCCCGATAATCAGCTTCCCGGCCGCCACCAGCGCCTTCACGCGTGGCCTGTTTTCCGGTTTCACGGCAAAATAATCTTCCAGCACCGCCGTCTGGCCGTCGAGAACGTAGTATTTATACTCTGCGTCCTGCTCAAGACGGGTGAGGATCTCTTCCATATTATTGACCAGAAGAATACGTGACGCTTCGGTGGTGAAGTACCACTCCCGGTCCCAGTGCATATGTGGCGTGATATGAACGCGAGATACAGCTTTCATCTTCGTTTCCTGTCAGTGCGTGTTTAGGATGGTATGTCTTCAGTCACGTAGGTACCGCTCTTCACGGCCTGGCGTCGCCAGAGCAGTAAAATGAGCGTAGAGATTGCGGCGCCCACCAGCGCGGCGCCAAACCAGCCGGCAGCGGCTATCACGCCGCCCAGCCCGGCATCATGCAGTAAGAAGAGAGAGAAAATGCCCGCGCCCGGGGTGGAGAGCCCAATACCCATCGCTCCGACAATCGCTCCGGTCGCCATTGACCCCAGAACAAATGAGCCGATGACTCGCAACGGATCCTCGATAGCCATCGGAATTGCCCCTTCGGTGATGCCCGCCAGCCCCAGCAGCCAGGTGGATTTGCCGGTCTCAATTTCGAACTGTTTAAACAGATTCGGAGCCAGCATCGTTGATGCCGTCACGGTAAAGGCCGAAACCATTTTGACGGAGGCGAAGATCGCATAAGGCCCGTATACGCCGTTGGCCATCGCGCCCAGACAGAACGCGTAAGAGGCTTTGTTGACCGGACCGCCCAGATCGAACGAGCACATAAAGCCCAGGATCGCCCCCAGCAGCAGCGCGTTCGCGCCGGAGAGACCATTAAGCCAGGCGGTCAGAGCGTTATTGATCCAGGCCACCGGTTCGCCGATCACAAACAGCATCAGGCTGCCTGCGCCCAGTACGCCAATCACCGGATAGAGATAAAAGGTCAGAAAGCCGTTGTAGCGGCTACTCAGCCGGATGTGGTTTTTCACCCAGCGCATCAGGTAGCCCGCAATCAGCCCGCCGACGATGGCCCCCAGAAAGCCGGAGCCGATCATATTGGCGGCAAGGCCCGCCGCAAATCCCGGCGTAAGCGCAGGTTTATCCGCCAGCGAGTAAGCGGTATAGGCCGCCAGAACAGGGACCATCAGAATGCCGAGCATCCCACCGCCCAGTTTACGGTACATCCACAGCCACGAGTTTTCCTGATCGAACAGGTGCTGCAAGCCCAGGATTTGCGCCAGGAGTACCGACACGGCCAGCACCGTGCCGCCAGCGACGATCAGCGGCACCGCAAAGGAGATACCGCTGAGCAGCGCTTGCTTGAGTTCGGTTTTAACGGACTTTTTCGCGTCCGTGTCGACGTGCGCAGGACGCGCATCGGATACAGGCTGTAGCGCCAGCGCACGCTCAATGAGCGCTTCCGCATGGCGCAAGGGTTCCGCGACGGGCACGGAAATGGCGGGGATCCCCTGAAAACGCTCACGCTCTTTGATCGCCACTTCCGCCGCGAAGATACACGCTTTTGCCTCCTGCAAATGCTGCGCGGTGATGCGCCCCTCAATACCGTTTGCCCCCTGCTTTTCGACCACTACATTGACGCCGAGCTTACGTCCCGCTTTTTCGAGATATTCCGCTGCCATGTAGGTATGGGCGATCCCGGCCGGACAGGCGGTAACGCAGACGATCGTCGGGGCATTCTCTGCGACGGCGGTTTCTTGCGCCTCAGGCGCCGTTTCCAGCGCAGCAAGCACCGCTTCCGCGCTGGTCGCCGTCATCACGTGCGCCCTGAGATCGTCATCCGCCAGGCGGGACGTCAGTTCCGTCAGCACCTGAATATGCGTTGATCCCGCTTGTGCGGGAGGAATGGCGAGCAGAAAAATCAGCTCGACCTCCTCCGGTCCGTCCACGCCTTCCCAGATCAGCGGCTCGCGCAGTGTTGCCACGGCAAAAGCCGCTTCCTTTACTGCCGCTGATTTACCATGGGGTACGGCCAGCCCCTCGCCCAGCGCCGTCGGTCCAAGCGATTCGCGATGGAAAACCTCTGCCAGAAACGTATAGTCGTCGGCTATTTTGACCAACGCTACCAGCCGCGTCGCAAGCTGACGGATTGCCTCATCACGGCTGGTAAACTGCGCCTGCACGCAGACAGCACGGGGGTCGGTCAGAGTCGTCAGGTTCATAAGATCCTCACCTATCCAAAGTTATTGTCTGGGGAGGATTGTGGCAGACTGGATAATACATTTATGTGATCATTTTCACTAACAACGATATTTGTATTTAATTTGTATTATTTACAAATCAGTCACTGAAGGCATAATTCCCCTAAAAAGGTATTAAAAAGGCGTAACACAATGGGCAATAAACCGATGTACCGGCAGATCGCCGATGCGTTCCGCGAGAAGATTAACGCCGGGGAATTAAAACCCGGAGACGCGCTGCCGACGGAATCCAGCCTTCAGGAGGCATTTAACGTTAGCCGTGTCACCGTGCGGCAGGCTTTGAAGCTGCTCGCCGACGAGCAGATCATCGAAAGCATTCAGGGCAGTGGCTCGTATGTAAAAGAGGAGCGGGTGAATTACGATATTTATCAGCTTACCGGCTTTTACGAAAAACTGGCGGATCGCAACGTTGATACGCACAGCGACGTCAGCGTCTTCGAAGTGGTGAAAGCCGATGAGCGGCTCGCGGCAAAACTGGCGCTCAATCCGGATGATAAGGTCTGGCACGTCAAGCGCGTACGCTTCATCAGGGAAAAGCCGGTGAATCTGGAAGAGACATGGATGCCGCTGGCGATGTTTCCCGACCTTACATGGGAAGTGATGGAACAGTCGAAATACCATTACATTGAGCAGGTCAAAAAGCTGGTTATCGATCGCAGCGAGCAGGAGCTGGTGCCAGTCATGCCATCGGACGAGGCGATTGCCGCCCTGGCGCTCGATCCGGCAAAACCAATTCTTGAAAAAGTTTCCCGCGGCTTCCTTAAAGACGGCCGGGTATTTGAATTCAGTCGCAACGTGTTTAACACCGACGACTATAAATTCACTCTGGTGGCTAAACGCAGGCAATAAAAAAAGGCCGCTTTACAGCGGCCAACCATGTCGAAACGGACATTTTTTTATACTTCAACGCGCCCCATTCGGGGAGCAGAGAGGACTTACTTAATGATGGATTTCAGTGCTTCACCGATATCCGCCAGGCTGCGAACGGTTTTCACGCCTGCGGCTTCCAGTGCTGCGAATTTCTCATCAGCCGTACCTTTACCGCCAGCGATAATCGCACCCGCGTGACCCATACGTTTGCCTTTCGGCGCGGTCACACCCGCGATATAACCCACCACCGGCTTGGTCACATGATCTTTGATGTAAGCAGCCGCTTCTTCTTCCGCGCTACCACCGATCTCACCGATCATCACGATCGCTTCGGTCTGTGGATCTTCCTGGAACAGCTTCAGGATGTCGATGAAGTTAGAGCCTGGGATCGGGTCACCGCCGATGCCCACGCAGGTGGACTGGCCGAAGCCGTAATCGGTGGTCTGCTTAACTGCTTCATAGGTCAGGGTACCGGAACGGGACACGATGCCCACTTTGCCCGGTTTGTGAATGTGGCCCGGCATGATGCCGATTTTGCATTCGCCTGGGGTGATAACGCCTGGGCAGTTCGGGCCGATCATGCGCACGCCTGCTTCGTCCAGCTTCACCTTCACGGTCAGCATATCCAGCGTCGGGATGCCTTCGGTGATGGTGATGATCAGCTTAATGCCTGCGTCGATCGCTTCCAGAATAGAGTCTTTGCAGAACGGCGCTGGAACGTAGATCACGGTCGCGGTTGCGCCCGTCGCTTCTACTGCTTCACGCACGGTGTTGAACACCGGCAGGCCCAGGTGCGTGGTGCCGCCTTTACCTGGCGTTACGCCGCCAACCATCTGCGTACCGTAGGCAATCGCCTGTTCGGAGTGGAAAGTCCCCTGGCTACCGGTGAAGCCCTGGCAGATAACCTTGGTATCTTTATTAATTAAAACGGACATTATTTCCCCTCCACTGCGGCAACAACCTGCTGAGCTGCATCCGTCAGACTTTTCGCTGCAATAATATTCAGGCCGCTGTCAGCCAGTTTTTTCGCGCCGAGTTCAGCGTTATTCCCTTCCAGACGTACAACAACCGGAACGTTAACGCCCACTTCTCCTACCGCGCCGATGATACCGTCGGCGATCAGGTCGCAACGTACGATACCGCCGAAGATGTTCACCAGAACCGCTTTTACGTTGCTGTCAGAGAGAATGATTTTGAACGCTTCGGTTACGCGCTCTTTGGTTGCGCCACCGCCCACGTCGAGGAAGTTCGCTGGCTCACCGCCGTGCAGCTTAACGATGTCCATGGTGCCCATTGCCAGGCCCGCACCGTTAACCATGCAGCCGATGTTGCCATCCAGCGCCACGTAGTTCAGCTCCCACTGGGCAGCCTGCGCTTCACGCGGATCTTCCTGAGACTGGTCGCGCATTTCGCGCAGATCCGCCTGGCGGAACAGCGCGTTGCCGTCAGCGCCCAGCTTGCCGTCGAGGCAGATCAGGTCGCCCTGGGTGGTGATCACCAGCGGGTTGATCTCGATCAGCGCCAGATCGCGCTCCAGGAAGATGGTCGCCAGCCCCATGAAGATCTTGGTGAACTGCTGAACCAGCTTGCCTTCCAGACCCAGTTTGAACGCCAGCTCACGACCCTGGTAAGGCATTGGGCCCGCCAGCGGATCGATTGCCACTTTGTGGATCAGGTGCGGGGTCTCTTCCGCCACTTTTTCGATTTCCACGCCGCCTTCGGTAGATGCCATGAACACCACGCGACGGGAGCTACGGTCTACGACTGCGCCGAGGTACAATTCTTTCGCGATGTCGGTTGCCGCTTCAACCAGGATCTGGTTGACCGGCTGGCCATTCGCATCTGTCTGGTAGGTTACCAGACGCTTGCCGAGCCAATGTTCAGCAAACGCACGGATCTCTTCTTTGCTCTTAACAACCTTCACACCGCCCGCTTTACCACGGCCACCAGCGTGAACCTGACATTTAACTACCCACGGGCCGGAACCGATTTTAGATGCGGCTTCTTCTGCTTCACGCGGGGTAGTACAGGCATAACCCACCGGAGCCGGTAAGCCTGACCTGGCAAACAGCTGTTTGGCCTGATATTCATGTAAGTTCATGTGTTCTATCCATCCTTCAGGGTAATCGTTATCTTCAAACCTGTAGACCGGCGCTACGCTTATCCGGCCTACAGGGCAGGTGATGCTAAATAGTTACTAAACGTCCAGCAGCAGACGCGTTGGATCCTCCAGCAGCTCTTTAATGGCAACCAGGAAGCCTACGGACTCGCGGCCGTCGATCAGGCGGTGATCGTATGAGAGCGCCAGGTACATCATCGGCAGGATCTCAACTTTACCGTCTACCGCCATTGGACGATCTTTAATGGCGTGCATACCCAGGATCGCGCTCTGCGGCGGGTTGATGATCGGGGTAGACATCAGCGAGCCGAACACGCCACCGTTGGTAATGGTGAAGTTACCGCCAGTCAGGTCTTCAACGGTCAGCTTGCCGTCGCGGCCTTTCACGGCCAGCTCTTTGATTTTCTTCTCAATGTCAGCCATACCCAGGGTGTCCACATCACGCAGAACCGGGGTGACCAGGCCACGTGGGGTAGAAACCGCCATGCTGACGTCGAAGTAGTTGTGGTAAACCACGTCATCGCCATCGATAGACGCGTTCACTTCCGGGTAGCGTTTCAGCGCTTCAACTACCGCTTTCACGTAGAAGGACATGAAGCCCAGACGGATACCGTGACGTTTTTCAAACGCGTCACCGTACTGCTTGCGCAGGTCCATGATTGGCTTCATGTTGACTTCGTTGAAGGTGGTCAGCATCGCGGTGGAGTTTTTCGCTTCCAGCAGACGCTCGGCCACGCGCTTGCGAAGGCGGGTCATCGGCACGCGTTTTTCGCTACGTGCGCCCAGAGCTGGCTGTGCCGCTGGTGCTGCCGCAGGGGCTTTCGCTTCCGCTTTCGCCTCTGAAGGCGCTTTTGCCAGATGCTTGTCGATATCTTCGCGAGTCAGACGGCCACCCACGCCGGTACCTTTGATGGCTGCCGGATCGAGGCTGTGCTCAGCCAGCAGGCGACGGATCGCCGGGCTGAGCGCGTCATTGGTTTGCTCTTCCAGAGACGCCTGCTGGCGCTGGGCTGGGGTAGACGCTTTCTCTTCAGATTTCGCGCTGGACTCTTTGCCCGCGCTGTTGCCTTCACGCAGGCTACCCAGGATCTGGCGAGAAGTCAC
>OKJP01000057.1_pt1 | contig 12286 bp, 9 predicted proteins | sample 1611731 | NCBI WGS metagenome assembly OKJP01 (sample SAMN04436766, study PRJEB24849) | human gut metagenome | biome: human gut; feature: NICU; material: stool | host: Homo sapiens | place: USA: Saint Louis, MO | collected 2011-05-02
AGGAGGTGAAAAAACTGGCGGATGCGGGCATCACCGTGATTTCCAGCACCCACGCGCGCGGCGTGCTGCCGGACGACCACCGCGCCAGCCTGCGGGCGTTCCACAACTCGCCGTCGGTGGAGGCGCTGATTGCGCAGTGTGATTTTACGCTGGTGGCCGGTTCACGTCTGCGCAGCAACGAAACCTGCTCCTGGACGCTTGAGCTGCCGTCCCCGCGGGTGCAGATTGATATCGACCCGGCGGCGGCCAGCCGTAACTACCTGATGGATAGCACGTTGATAGCAGATTGTTCCGCGCTGCTTGGCGCGCTGGCTAAAAAAGTGCAGAGCCGCGAGTGGGGCAACGCCCAGTGGGATATGCAGGTGCAGCAGGCGGTCGGGCAAGCTGAGCAGGGGCTGCGCGAGCAGTGCGGCGCCTATGCGAAGCTTAACGACGCCATAGAAAAAGCCCTGCCGAAAGACGGCCTGCTGGTGCGCGATATCACCGTGTCCGGCAGCCTGTGGGGTAGCCGTCTGTTCAGGGCTAACGGTCCGCTGCTGAACATTCACTCTCTCGCCGGGGCGATTGGTATGGGACTGCCGATGGCCATCGGCACCGCGATTGCTAACCCGCAGCGCAGGGTGGTGGGACTGGTGGGCGACGGCGGCCTGAGCCTCAATTTAGGCGAGCTGGCGACGCTGGCGCAGGAGAAAGCCAACGTGACGCTGCTCATCATGAACGACGGGGGCTACGGCGTAATGCGCGGTATTCAGGATAAATATTTTGGCGGGCGTCAGTATTATAACGAACTGCATACACCGGACTTTACCCTGCTGGCGCAGGCGATTGGGCTACAGGCCTGGAGCGTTGAGCGGGCCGAGGATTTTGATGCGGTGATGACGGAAGCGCTGGCGATGCCGGGGCCGTCGGTGGTGGAAGTGCGGATGGGGCAGATTGGCGCCCTTAAGTTTGCCGGGCCGCCACAGAAAACGCTGTACTGATTGAGCCTTGTTGCCCGGTAGCGCGGCGCGCACCGGGCAGAAGTTTTATTTAATTCCGTCTGCCGCCATGCGGTCACGGATATGCTGCGCGCGTTCAACGGAGGCCGGGTGATCGTCAAACATGGAGCTTTGACGGCCTTCCTCCAGTTTCGCCAGTTTTTCGAAGCTGGTGGCTAAACCCGATGGATTGATGCCGCGTTTGCGCAACAGATCGTAAGAGTAGTCATCCGCTTCCGACTCCTGACGCTGGGAGAACTGGGAGTTAACCAGTTTCTCACCCACGTCGCCCAGCTGCGACTGGGACAGGCTGCCGACAATGCCGCCCGCAGAGGCCGCCGCAGCACGCACGGCATTGGTGCCCAGCGCAACCTGCATCCCTTTCTTCACGTGACCGAGAGCAACGTGACCCATTTCATGGCCGATCACCGCTTCCACTTCGTTGTCGGTCATCATGTCCATCAGGCCGCTGTAAACGCGGATACAGCCGTTAGCCATCGCGAAGGCGTTGACGTCTTTCGCCATATACACCTTGTAGTTAACCGGCTGACCGTTAATGTTGTCGCCCAGCGCGGAAGCAATCTTGTTCAGACGCTGCGTGTAGGTGCTGTTTGCCGGGGCAAGCGTAGCTTTTCCATCCATATCCTTACAGGCCTCGTCGCTCAGCGCTTTCACCTGCGCATCGCTCAATGAGTAGGCCTGAAAAGCTTCTGCGCCTGAGGGCATCAGGCCGTTAGAATCCATATTCTGACAGCCGCTTAGCAGGAGCGTTGTTCCCACAGCCAGCCCAATTGCACGCATTTTCATGATGTTGCTTCCGTACTCGTTAATCTGAATTAATTCCGAAAAATGCACCGTCAACGAAGCCGGTGTCGGGCTAAGTATAAGGAATATCTACAGGGGCGGGCGAGTAGATTGCGCAACATGCGAGCATGATCCAGAGATTTCTTAAGCTGCAAAAGAATGGTCCATGTACATGCCCTGCGGCTTGGGTTACATTGTTGGCACTTTTTTCCGGCGTAGCCCAAAACGCGCTGTCGTCAAGGGCATGGCCTTTAACAGTCCGATCTGGAGTTAAAATGTCCTCACGTAAAGAGCTTGCTAATGCTATTCGTGCGCTGAGCATGGACGCAGTACAGAAAGCCAAATCCGGCCACCCGGGCGCCCCTATGGGCATGGCTGACATCGCCGAAGTCCTGTGGCGTGATTTCCTTAACCACAACCCGCAGAACCCGGCATGGGCAGACCGCGACCGTTTCGTGCTGTCTAACGGCCATGGCTCTATGCTGATCTACAGCCTGCTGCACCTCACTGGCTACGATCTGCCAATCGAAGAGCTGAAAAATTTCCGTCAGCTGCACTCCAAAACTCCAGGTCACCCGGAAGTGGGCTACACCGCTGGCGTTGAAACCACTACCGGTCCGCTGGGTCAGGGCATTGCGAATGCCGTGGGTATGGCGATTGCTGAGAAGACCCTGGCGGCACAGTTCAACCGTCCTGGCCACGACATCGTTGACCACTTCACCTATGCGTTCCTGGGCGACGGCTGCATGATGGAAGGCATTTCTCACGAAGTGTGCTCCCTGGCAGGCACCCTGAAGCTGGGTAAACTGGTTGCGTTCTACGACGACAACGGCATCTCCATCGACGGTCACGTTGAAGGCTGGTTCACTGACGACACCGCCGCACGTTTCGAAGCCTACGGCTGGCACGTTGTGCGCGGCGTTGATGGCCACGATGCTGACTCGATTAAACGTGCCGTAGAAGAAGCGCGCGCCGTGACCGACAAACCGTCCCTGCTGATGTGCAAAACCATCATCGGCTTCGGTTCTCCGAACAAAGCGGGCACTCACGACTCCCACGGCGCACCACTGGGCGACGCGGAAATCGCACTGACCCGTGAAGCGCTTGGCTGGAAACACCCTGCCTTCGAAATCCCATCTGAAATCTACGCGCAGTGGGATGCGAAAGAAGTGGGCCAGGCGAAAGAAGCGGCCTGGAACGAGAAGTTCGCGGCTTACGCGAAAGCCTTCCCACAGGAAGCGGCTGAATTCACCCGTCGTATGAAAGGTGACATGCCGTCTGACTTCGACGCGAAAGCGAACGAGTTCATTGCGAAGTTGCAGGCGAACCCGTCTAAAATCGCCAGCCGTAAAGCGTCTCAGAATGCGATCGAAGCGTTTGGTCCTCTGCTTCCAGAATTCCTCGGCGGCTCCGCTGACCTGGCGCCATCTAACCTGACCCTGTGGTCTGGCTCTAAGCCAATCAACGAAGACACTGCCGGTAACTACATCCATTATGGTGTACGTGAATTCGGTATGACTGCGATTGCCAACGGTATCGCTCTGCACGGTGGTTTCCTGCCGTACACCTCTACCTTCCTGATGTTCGTAGAGTATGCACGTAACGCCGTGCGTATGGCCGCGCTGATGAAACAGCGTCAGGTGATGGTCTACACCCACGACTCCATCGGTCTGGGCGAAGATGGTCCAACTCACCAGCCGGTAGAGCAGGTGGCTTCCCTGCGCGTGACCCCGAACATGAGCACATGGCGTCCATGTGACCAGGTTGAATCTGCGGTGGCGTGGAAATACGGCGTTGAGCGTCAGGACGGCCCGACCGCGCTGATCCTCTCCCGTCAGAACCTGGCGCAGCAGGAACGTACCCCAGAGCAGCTGGCAAACATCGCCCGCGGTGGTTACGTGCTGAAAGATTGCGCGGGCCAGCCTGAGCTGATCTTTATCGCGACCGGTTCTGAAGTTGAACTGGCCGTTGCCGCATGGGAAAAACTGACTGCTGAAGGCGTGAAAGCGCGCGTGGTTTCCATGCCATCTACCGATGCGTTCGACAAGCAGGATGCCGCGTACCGCGAATCTGTACTGCCTAAAGCGGTCTCCGCTCGCGTGGCAGTGGAAGCGGGTATCGCTGATTACTGGTTCAAATACGTGGGTCTGAACGGCGCTATCGTCGGTATGACCACGTTCGGTGAATCTGCTCCGGCAGAGCTGCTGTTCGAAGAGTTCGGCTTCACCGTTGAGAACGTTGTCGCTAAAGCGAAAGAACTGCTGTAAATCTCTCCGTGAGGCAAAACGTGTCGCTCAGGCGGCCCGTTTTTATTTTGGTGGTATTTTCTTTGGTGTTAACAACATATATTTGGTGATTCCCATCACAAATACGAAAGGTTATAATATGTTTAATTTGCAATGGATATCACATTTATAGACTGGCTTTTTAATTTCTTGTTTTTAACGATCTGTTTTTGTTCGTTTTATTAAAATCCACTCTGACATGCTCGCTATTTTCTCTCCGTTTGATTTCATTTTACCGCAGGCGTATTTTGTTTTTAGCGATACGTTGTACCCTAAAAATAAAATAAGGATGATATATGCGGTTAATTGATTATTTCCCTGAATCCTCAATATCAATAAAATCCGCAGCAAAGGACTGGCAGGAAGCCATTGATTTTTCCATGTCGTCTTTGCTGCAAAATCATTGTATTAACGCTGATTATATTGATGCAATTAAAACCTCGACGCTCACTAATGGTCCTTATTACATTCTAGCTCCGGGTGTAGCGATGCCTAATGCCCGTCCGGAGTGCGGTGCCTTAAAAACAGGTATGTCATTAACGCTTCTTAAACAGGAAGTGCAATTTGCCGACGACGATGAGCCCGTAAAATTACTCATTGGTTTATCTGCGGCGGATGCGGATTCACATATCGACGCTATCCAGGCATTAAGCGAATTATTATGTGAAGAAGATATGCTGTCAGCGTTGTTAACCGCTAAGTCAGAAAAGCAACTGGCGGATATTATGGCTCGCGCATAATTATTCTCTCCTTTACAGGATATTATTATGGAACACAAGTCTGCTCGTGCAAAGGTCCAGGCTTTTGGGGGCTTTTTGACTGCAATGGTCATCCCGAATATTGGCGCTTTTATTGCCTGGGGATTTATTACCGCATTATTTATACCAACCGGATGGATGCCAAATGAGCATTTCGCCAAAATTGTCGGACCGATGATCACCTATTTACTGCCGGTTATGATTGGCTCTACCGGTGGACACCTGGTTGGCGGCAAACGTGGGGCGGTGATGGGGGGGATCGGCACTATCGGCGTGATCATCGGCGCGGATATTCCTATGTTCCTCGGCTCAATGATTATGGGGCCACTCGGCGGCCTGGTGATTAAGCATATCGACCGAATGCTGGATAAACGCATTCCAGCGGGTTTTGAGATGGTCATCAACAACTTCTCGCTGGGTATTGCGGGCATGATCCTCTGCCTGCTGGGGTTTGAAGTCATCGGTCCTGCGGTGTCGATTGCCAATAACTTTATTAAAGAGTGTATTGAATCACTGGTACATGCAGGCTACTTGCCGCTGCTGTCGTTGATTAACGAACCGGCAAAAATCCTGTTTTTAAATAACGCTATCGATCAGGGGGTTTATTATCCGCTGGGGATGCAGCAGGCTTCCGAGACGGGTAAATCCATCTTCTTTATGGTGGCCTCCAACCCCGGGCCGGGTTTAGGCCTGCTGCTGGCTTTTGCTTTTTTCGGCAAAGGGATGGCGAAAAAGTCAGCCCCCGGCGCGATGATCATTCACTTCCTGGGCGGCATTCATGAGCTCTATTTCCCTTACGTACTGATGAAACCGCTGACGCTGATTGCGATGATTGCTGGCGGCATGAGCGGGACGTGGGTATTTAACCTGTTAGGCGGTGGACTGGTGGCTGGCCCAAGTCCGGGTTCGATTTTCGCCTACCTCGCGTTAACGCCTAAAGGCGCATTCCTCGCCACGATTGCTGGCGTAACGGCAGGCACGTTGGTCACCTTTGCGGTCGCCTCTTTTATCCTGAAGATGGATAAAAATAGCGAAGCTGAAACGGAAGATACTTTCAATTATTCTGCCAACGCCGTAAAAGCCATGAAGCAGGAAGGCAAGTTTTCTTACCAGGATGTTAAGCATATCGCTTTTGTCTGCGATGCCGGAATGGGCTCTAGCGCTATGGGCGCGACGACATTCCGGAAGCGCCTGGAAAAAGCCGGACAAAATATCGAAGTAAAACATTATGCCATCGAAAATGTGCCTGACGACGCGGACATTATTGTTACCCATGCCAGCCTGGAGGGGCGCGCTAAACGGGTTAGTGACAAACCGTTAGTGTTGATAAAAAACTATCTCGGCGATCCGAAGCTTGACGAATTATTTAAGCATCTAACGGCGAATTAATCTATCTGGTTCCTGGAGTCATTATGAAAACGAAAGTGGCTGCCATTTATGGCAAGCAGGATGTTCGTATCCGCGAATTTGAACTGCCCGAAATAAGCGACAATGAACTGCTGGTGAGCGTAATTTCCGACAGCGTTTGTTTATCCACCTGGAAGGCAGCCAAATTAGGCAGTGAACATAAACGTGTGCCGGACGATCTGGAAAATCATCCGGTCATTACCGGACATGAATGCGCCGGGGTGATTGTTGAGGTCGGAAAAAACCTTACCGGGAAATATAAAAAAGGTCAGCGCTTTGTTTTACAACCGGCAATGGGATTGCCAAGCGGTTATTCCGCTGGATACAGCTACGAATATTTTGGCGGCAATGCGACGTATATGATTATTCCAGAGGTCGCGATTAATCTGGGCTGCGTTTTACCTTATCACGGCTCCTATTTTGCGGCAGCTTCGCTGGCGGAACCCATGAGCTGCATTATCGGCGCGTATAACGCCAATTATCATACGACGCAATATGTTTATGAGCACCGGATGGGTGTGAAACCGGGAGGTAAGATTGCGCTTCTGGCCTGCGCCGGGCCGATGGGAATTGGCGCTATTGATTATGCGATTAACGGCGGGATTCAGCCGTCGCGCGTTGTGGTGGTAGATATTGATGAGGCCCGCCTTGCGCAGGCGGAAAAACTCCTGCCGGTTGAGCTGGCGGCACAAAAGGGTATTGAGCTTATCTATGTCAATACCTCTGTACTGGAGAACCCGGCCGCTACGTTACGCGCATTAACTGACAATGTCGGCTTCGACGACGTGTTTGTCTATGCTGCGGTTCCGGCGGTCATTGAACTGGCTGACGATCTTCTCGCCGAGGACGGGTGCCTGAATTTCTTCGCCGGACCAACGGACAGCAATTTCAAGGTGCCGTTTAATTTTTACAACGTCCATTACAACAGTACCCACGTGGTGGGCACCTCCGGCGGCTCGACGGAGGACATGAAAGAGGCGATTGCGCTGAGTGCGACGGGCCAGCTTCAGCCGTCGTTTATGGTGACCCACATCGGCGGCCTTGATGCGGTGCCGCATACGGTACTCAACCTGCCGGACATTTCTGGAGGCAAGAAGCTTATCTATAACGGTGTCACCATGCCGTTAACGGCCATTGCCGATTTTGCCGAAAAGGGTAAAACCGATACGCTTTTCCGGGAGCTGGCAAGGCTTGTGGAAGAGACTCACGGCATCTGGAATGAAAAAGCAGAGCGCTATCTGCTGGCGCAGTTTGGGGTGGATATTGGGGAGGCGGCAGCATGATGTCTCTGGCATGGCCGCTCTTTCGCGTTACGGAACAGGCGGCGCTGGCCGCCTGGCCGCAAACCGGATGCGGCGATAAAAACCGAATCGACGGGCTGGCGGTAACCGCCATGCGCGAGGCGCTAAACGCGATAGCGATTCGCGGGCGTATCGTCATCGGCGAAGGTGAGATTGACCATGCGCCAATGCTGTGGATTGGTGAGGAGGTTGGAAGCGGTGTCGGCCCGGCGGTAGATATTGCCGTCGACCCCATAGAGGGCACCCGCATGGTGGCGATGGGGCAAAGCAATGCTCTGGCAGTGATGGCGTTTGCGCCTGAGGGTAGCCTGTTTCATGCCCCTGATATGTACATGAAAAAACTGGTGGTTAACGCAGCGGCCGCCGGGGCAATCAGCCTCGATCTCCCGCTGGCAGAAAACCTTCGCAACGTTGCCCGGGCGCTGGGCAAGCCGCTGGAGCATCTGCGGATGGTGACGCTGGACAAACCGCGCCTGCAAAATGCAATTGCCGAGGCGACGCAGCTGGGCGTGAAAGTGTTTGCGCTGCCCGATGGCGATGTCGCTGCCAGCGTACTGACCTGCTTACAGGATAATCCTTATGATCTGATGTACACCACAGGCGGCGCGCCGGAAGGGGTGATCTCCGCCTGCGCGGTGAAAGCGCTGGGCGGCGATATGCAGGCGGAACTGATCGATTTCTGTGAAGCGAAAGGGGAGAGTCCTGAGAACCGTCGGGTCGCCATGCAGGAGCACTGCCGCTGTGCGGAGATGAAAGTGGAAGTCAATCGTATCTATACCCTTAGCGAACTGGTAAAGGGCAATGACATCCTGTTCAGCGCGACGGGCGTGACGGGCGGCGAACTGGTTAAAGGTATTCAACAGGTTGCGAAGGGTGTGCGCACACAAACTTTACTGATCGGCGGCGCAGATCGAACGTGTAATATAATAGACTCTCTGCATTCACGGTGATTTATCGAGATACAAATGACGACGCTGACAGAAGACGATGTGCTTGAGCAACTGGATGCTCAGAATAACCTCCTCGCATTCATGACGACGGCACAGTCTTTTTTGCTCCAGGGCATTAAATGTTTTCTGCCGTCGCTGTTTGTCGATAACGATGAAGAGATCGTGGAATATGCAGTGAAGCCGTTACTCGCCCGGAGTGGGCCGCTTGATGACATCGATGTGGCGTTACGCCTGATCTATGCGCTGGGGAAAATGGAAAAATGGCTCTACGCCGACATTACGCATTTTTCGCAGTTTTATCAGTATCTGAAAGAGCAGGATACGATCCCTGACTTCGCCGATGACATCAACTGGGATTTTATCAGCAACGTTAATTGCATCACCCGTAACGCGACGTTATTCAGCGCGCTGGAGTCGATGAAATTTGCTGACTTTGCCGCATGGTCTGAGGTGCGCTTTACCGCAATGATCAAGACGGCGCTCACCCTGGCGGTAACGACAATTTTAAAGGAACTGACGCCGTGAAAATTGGGCTAAAGGTCAACGGATTAGATGTAGAAGCACATTACCCTGATGACGAAATCGAAAATGTTCATAAGCCTTTGCTGCGGCAACTGGCGAAACTGCATTCTGCCAGCGCCAGCAAACGTACGATTGTTTTTCTCAGCGCGCCGCCCGGGACGGGCAAATCTACGTTGACCGCCTTCTGGGAATTCCTCTCTCGTCAGATGGAGGGGATGCCGCCGATCCAGACGTTGCCGATGGATGGTTTTCATCACTACAACGCGTGGCTTGAGGCCCATAACCTGCGTGCGTACAAAGGCGCGCCCGAGACCTTTGATGTCGACAGGCTTGCGCAACATCTGCGGCAGATAAAAGAAGGCGACAGTACCTGGCCGCAGTATGACCGACAAACGCACGATCCTGTCGAAGAGGCTTTTGTGGTAACGGCCACTGTCGTGATTGTTGAGGGTAACTGGCTGCTGCTTGATGACGAACGATGGCGAACGCTGATGGAATACTGCGATTTTTCATTGTTCATTCGCGCGCCCGCTGAAGCGTTACGTACGCGCCTGGTAGGGCGTAAGCTGGCCGGGGGACTCTCTCAGGCCGACGCCGACGCGTTTTATGCGCGCACCGACGGGCCAAACGTGGAGCGTGTTTTGCGTCACAGCCGTTCTGCCAATGTGGAACTGATGATGTCGGCAAATGGCGAATACCGACTCGTCTGATCTTTCGCGGCTTTCCATGGGGGCACCGTTCAACCCGCCGCGTTTTACGTGGCGGGAAGAAAAGGGATTATTCCGGAAAAATGTGATGGAGATCAGATTAAATCGCTCTTAATCTGGACAGAGATTCCTTTTATTCCCCGATTCGCTTATTCTTGCTGAAGCGTTTCAGTCGATTAAATGTTCGACAATTGACCAATCAATCGCAGTTTGTGACAGCAAGGATTCCCCTTCGGGCGTCGCTGGATTACTCTTTCAGCCACCTCAAACTCAGGGATAGCTTTGCAGGAGATCTATGACCGTACGCGTAGCGATTAATGGCTTCGGTCGCATTGGGCGCAACGTGGTTCGTGCTTTATATGAATCCGGGCGTCGTGCGGAAATCACCGTGGTGGCAATCAATGAACTGGCGGATGCTGCGGGCATGGCGCATTTGTTGAAATATGACACCAGCCACGGTCGCTTTGCCTGGGACGTTCGCCAGGAAAGGGAACAGCTGTTCGTCGGTGACGATGCCATCCGCGTGCTGCATGAGAACAGTATTGAAGAGCTGCCCTGGCGCGAACTGGGTGTGGATGTGGTGCTGGACTGTACCGGCGTGTACGGTAACCGTGAACATGGCGAAGCGCATCTGAATGCTGGCGCGAAAAAAGTGCTGTTCTCCCATCCCGGCAGTCACGACCTCGACGCCACCGTCGTGTTTGGTGTCAACCAGCACGAGCTGCAGGCTGAACACCGCATTGTCTCCAACGCCTCCTGTACCACCAACTGCATTATTCCGGTCATTAAACTGTTAGACGATGCGTATGGCATTGAATCCGGTACCGTGACCACGATTCACTCCGCCATGCACGATCAGCAGGTTATCGACGCCTACCATCCGGATTTACGACGCACTCGCGCGGCGAGCCAGTCCATCATTCCGGTGGATACGAAACTGGCTGCCGGGATCACGCGTATTTTCCCGCAGTTTAACGACCGTTTCGAAGCGATTGCCGTGCGCGTCCCGACGATAAACGTCACCGCAATCGATCTTAGCGTGACGGTGAAAAAACCGGTAAAAGCCTGTGAAGTCAACCTGTTGCTGCAAAAAGCGGCACAGGGAGCATTTCATGGTATAGTTGACTATACGGAATTACCGTTGGTCTCAGTAGATTTTAACCACGACCCGCACAGCGCCATCGTGGATGGCACGCAGACGCGAGTCAGTGGTGCGTACCTCATCAAGACGCTGGTCTGGTGTGATAACGAATGGGGCTTTGCTAACCGAATGCTCGACACCACGTTAGCCATGGCCGCAAAAGGTTTCAGGTAGAGCGCACCTTGCGCTTGCAAAACTTTAAGAATCAACGAGAGGATTCACCATGTCTGTAATTAAGATGACCGATCTGGATCTGGCAGGTAAACGCGTTTTCATCCGTGCCGATCTGAACGTACCGGTTAAAGATGGCAAAGTGACCAGCGACGCGCGTATCCGTGCATCTCTGCCAACCATTGAACTGGCTCTGAAGCAGGGCGCTAAAGTGATGGTCACCTCCCACCTGGGCCGTCCAACTGAAGGCGAGTACAACGAAGAGTTCTCTCTGCTGCCGGTTGTTAATTACCTGAAAGACAAACTGTCCAACCCGGTTCGCCTGGTGAAAGATTACCTGGACGGCGTGGAAGTTGCCGAAGGTGAGCTGGTTGTTCTGGAAAACGTTCGCTTCAACAAAGGCGAAAAGAAAGACGACGAAACCCTGTCCAAAAAATACGCTGCGCTGTGCGACGTATTCGTGATGGATGCATTCGGTACGGCTCACCGTGCGCAGGCTTCTACCCACGGTATCGGTAAATTCGCAGACGTCGCCTGTGCAGGTCCACTGCTGGCTGAAGAACTGGAAGCGCTGGGTAAAGCACTGAAAGAACCTGCTCGTCCGATGGTCGCTATCGTTGGTGGTTCTAAAGTTTCTACCAAACTGACCGTTCTGGATTCTCTGTCCAAAATTGCTGACCAGCTGATCGTTGGCGGTGGTATCGCGAACACCTTCGTTGCTGCGCAAGGCCACAACGTGGGTAAATCCCTTTACGAAGCGGATCTGGTTGACGAAGCCAAACGTCTGCTGAGCACCTGTGATATCCCGGTTCCAACTGACGTTCGCGTGGCGACCGAGTTCTCCGAAACTGCTACCGCAACCCTTAAATCTGTTAATGACATCAAAGATGAAGAGCAGATTCTGGACCTGGGCGACGTTTCTGCACAGAAACTGGCTGAAATCCTGAAAAACGCAAAAACTATCCTGTGGAACGGTCCTGTCGGCGTGTTCGAATTCCCGAACTTCCGCAAAGGGACTGAAATCGTGGCTAACGCTATCGCAGACAGCGAAGCGTTCTCTATCGCAGGCGGTGGTGACACCCTGGCAGCTATCGACCTGTTCGGTATCGCTGACAAGATCTCCTACATCTCCACTGGTGGCGGCGCATTCCTCGAATTCGTGGAAGGCAAAGTCCTGCCAGCAGTAGCAATGCTCGCTGCTCGACCTTCAGCGCAGTTTCCTGGTCATCGCGGCAGAAGAGGGTCAAGTTCAGAAAATATCTC
>OKJP01000059.1_pt1 | contig 12133 bp, 9 predicted proteins | sample 1611731 | NCBI WGS metagenome assembly OKJP01 (sample SAMN04436766, study PRJEB24849) | human gut metagenome | biome: human gut; feature: NICU; material: stool | host: Homo sapiens | place: USA: Saint Louis, MO | collected 2011-05-02
ATACCGGAGGTGCGGGTTGTGTTATCATGTCAGGCAGCCTGAAAATAGGCCGTTACTGCATGATAGGCGGTGCCAGCGTGATCAATGGCCATATGGAAATATGCGACAAAGTCACGGTGACGGGGATGGGTATGGTGATGCGTCCCATCACTGAGCCCGGCGTTTATTCCTCCGGTATCCCGCTGCAACCGAACAAGGTATGGCGTAAAACAGCTGCACTGGTGATGAATATTGATGATATGAGCAAGCGACTCAAAGCGATTGAGCGCAAAATCGATCAACAAGACTAAGCGTTCATCCGTTTAACGCTAAATTTCCCGGCCTGTCGGCTTTGTTTATAAACCGGCAGGCCGTGTTATTATTGCTACTTAGTACATTTGACAGGAAGAGTATTTTGACTACTGACACTCATACTCTGCATATTGAAGAGATTTTAGAACTTCTGCCGCACCGCTACCCGTTTTTACTGGTAGACCGTGTGCTGGATTTTGAAGAAGGTCGTTTTCTGCGCGCAGTGAAAAATGTCTCCGTTAACGAGCCATTCTTCCAGGGGCACTTCCCTGGTAAACCTATCTTCCCGGGTGTGTTGATCCTGGAAGCGATGGCACAGGCTACCGGTATTCTGGCGTTTAAAAGCGTAGGTAAACTGGAGCCGGGTGAACTCTATTACTTCGCGGGTATCGATGAGGCGCGCTTCAAGCGTCCGGTCGTGCCTGGTGATCAAATGATCATGGAAGTCACTTTTGAAAAAACGCGTCGCGGCCTGACTCGCTTCAAAGGCGTAGCTATGGTTGACGGCAAAGTTGTTTGCGAAGCGACAATGATGTGTGCGCGTAGCCGGGAGGCCTGATACGTGATTGATAAATCCGCCTTTATTCATCCTACCGCCATTGTGGAAACGGGTGCCATCATTGGCGCAAACGTCCACATTGGCCCGTTTTGTATTGTTGGACCCCATGTCGAAATTGGTGAGGGTACAGTACTGAAATCTCACGTTGTCGTGAATGGTCATACCACCATTGGCTGTAACAATGAGATCTATCAGTTCGCCTCCATCGGCGAAGTTAACCAGGATCTTAAGTATGCTGGCGAACCGACCCGCGTGGAAATCGGCGATCGTAACCGCATTCGCGAAAGCGTCACCATTCATCGTGGTACAACGCAAGGCGGTGGATTGACGAAGGTGGGCAGCGACAACCTGTTTATGGTTAATGCGCATATTGCGCACGACTGTACCGTGGGTAGCCGCTGTATTCTCGCCAACAACGCAACGCTGGCGGGGCACGTATCGGTCGATGATTTCGCAATTATTGGCGGCATGACCGCAGTCCATCAGTTCTGCATCATCGGTGCACACGTGATGGTCGGCGGGTGCTCCGGTGTGGCGCAGGACGTCCCACCGTTTGTGATTGCGCAGGGCAACCATGCCACGCCGTTTGGCGTGAACATTGAAGGCCTTAAGCGTCGTGGCTTTAGCCGCGAAGCGATTACCGCGATCCGCAACGCGTACAAATTGCTGTACCGTAGCGGTAAAACGCTGGAAGAGGCGAAGCCGGAAATTGCCGAGCTGGCGAATAAGCACCCTGAAGTGAAAACGTTCATGGAATTCTTTGAACGTTCAACCCGTGGTCTGATTCGTTAATGGTCGACAGTCGTCCGCTTACTATCGCCCTGGTCGCCGGAGAAACCTCCGGCGATATTCTTGGTGCAGGTCTTATCCGCGCGCTTAAAGCCCGTGTACCCAATGCCCGCTTTGTGGGCGTGGCTGGGCCGCTGATGCAGGCCGAAGGCTGTGAAGCCTGGTATGAAATGGAAGAGCTGGCTGTGATGGGCATCGTCGAGGTGCTGGGCCGCCTGCGTCGCCTGCTGCATATTCGCGCCGATCTTACCCGCCGCTTTACCGACCTCAAGCCCGATGTCTTTGTCGGCATTGATGCACCTGATTTCAATATTACCCTTGAAGGGAACCTGAAAAAGCAGGGGATCAAAACTATCCATTACGTCAGCCCGTCCGTGTGGGCGTGGCGACAGAAACGCGTTTTCAAAATCGGACGGTCCACCAATCTGGTGCTGGCTTTTCTGCCTTTCGAAAAAGCGTTTTACGACAGGTTTAATGTCCCGTGCCGTTTTATCGGTCATACCATGGCGGATGCCATGCCGCTGGACCCTGATAAAAATGCGGCGCGTGACGAACTGGGCATCCCGCATGATGTGCACTGTCTGGCGCTGCTGCCAGGGAGCCGGGGTGCGGAAGTTGAAATGCTAAGTGCCGATTTCCTGAAAACGGCGCAAATTCTCCGCAAGACGTACCCAGACCTTGAAGTGGTCGTGCCGCTGGTGAATGCCAAACGCCGCGAGCAGTTTGAGCGTATCAAAGCCGAGGTTGCCCCGGATCTTCACGTCCGCCTGCTGGACGGGAAAGGGCGGCAAGCTATGTTTGCGAGCGATGCCGCACTGCTGGCTTCCGGCACGGCTGCGCTGGAGTGTATGCTGGCAAAATGCCCAATGGTGGTCGGTTATCGCATGAAACCGTTTACCTTCTGGCTGGCAAAACGTCTGGTAAAAACAGACTACGTATCCCTGCCAAACCTGCTTGCAGGTCGCGAGCTGGTGAAAGAACTCTTGCAGGATGAATGCCAGCCGCAGGCACTGGCTGATGCATTACTGCCGCTGCTGGCCAACGGTAAAACCAGCCACCAGATGCATGATACTTTCCGTGAACTGCATCAACTGATCCGCTGTAATGCTGATGAGCAGGCGGCCGATGCGGTGCTGGAGTTAGCACAATGATGGAATTTATTTATCCCCATACCCACCTCGTTGCCGGTGTGGATGAAGTCGGTCGTGGTCCGTTAGTGGGTGCCGTTGTGACCGCGGCGGTGATCCTCGATCCAGCCCGCCCGATCCCTGGCCTGAACGACTCGAAAAAACTGAGCGAAAAGCGCCGCCTGGCGCTGTTCGATGAAATTAAAGAGAAGGCGCTGGCCTGGAGTCTCGGGCGCGCAGAGCCGGATGAGATCGACGATCTGAACATTCTGCACGCCACCAAGCTGGCGATGCAGCGTGCCGTTGCGGGCCTGAAGATTGTGCCTGAGTATGTGCTGATCGACGGTAACCGTTGCCCGACGCTGCCGATGCCTTCAATGGCTGTTGTTAAAGGCGATAGCCGCGTCGCAGAAATCAGTGCGGCGTCAATCATTGCCAAAGTGACGCGCGATGCCGAAATGGCCGCGCTGGACCTCACTTATCCCGCGTATGGTTTCGCCCAGCACAAGGGATATCCAACGGCTTTCCATCTGGAAAAGCTGGCTGAACATGGCGCAACTGAACATCATCGGCGCAGCTTTGGCCCGGTGAAACGCGCGCTGGGACTGGTGTCCTGAATCAAGACGCAAGCAATTAAGTAACGCGGGATCTGAAGATGGCTGAACCACGTTTCGTACACCTGCGGGTGCATAGCGACTACTCCATGATCGATGGGCTGGCAAAGACCGGGCCGCTGGTAAAGAAGGCGGCCTCGCTTGGCATGCCAGCGCTGGCGATCACCGATTTTACCAACCTGTGTGGCCTGGTGAAGTTCTACGGAACGGCGCATGGCGCAGGATTAAAGCCCATCGTCGGCGCGGATTTCCACGTGCAGAGCGACCTGCTCGGCGATGAGATGACGCAAATTTCCGTGTTAGCCATGAATAACACGGGCTATCAGAACCTCACTCTGCTGATCTCAAAAGCCTACCAGCGCGGCTACGGCGCGCTGGGTCCATGGATTGACCGCGACTGGCTGGCGGAGCTGAACGAAGGTCTGCTGCTGCTCTCCGGTGGCCGTATGGGTGATGTCGGCAAATGTCTGCTGCGCGGGAACAACGTGCTGGTGGATCAGTGTGTCTCGTTCTACGAAGAGTATTTCCCGGATCGCTATTACCTGGAGCTAATCCGTACCGGGCGTGCGGATGAAGAGAGCTATCTGCATGCGGCCGTCGCCCTGGCGGAAGCGCGTGGCCTGCCTGTGGTAGCCACCAACGATGTGCGCTTCCTTGAGCCGGGCGATTTTGACGCACATGAAATTCGCGTCGCTATCCACGACGGCTTCACCCTCGACGATCCGAAACGTCCTCGCAACTACTCATCGCAGCAGTACATGCGCAGCGAAGAGGAAATGTGTGAGCTCTTCTCCGACATCCCGGAAGCGCTGGAAAACAGCGTAGAGATTGCCAAGCGCTGCAACGTCACCGTGCGTCTCGGCGAATATTTCCTGCCGCAGTTCCCGACGGGCGACATGACCACGGAAGATTTCCTGGTCATGAAATCGAAAGAGGGCCTTGAAGAGCGTCTGGAATTCCTCTTCCCGGATGAAGCGGTCCGTAAAGAGAAGCGTCCTGAATATGACGAGCGTCTGGATATTGAACTCCAGGTGATCAACCAGATGGGGTTCCCTGGCTACTTCCTGATCGTAATGGAGTTCATCCAGTGGTCGAAGGATAACGGCGTACCGGTTGGCCCGGGCCGTGGTTCAGGTGCCGGCTCGCTGGTGGCGTATGCGCTGAAAATCACCGACCTCGATCCGCTGGAATTCGACCTGCTGTTCGAACGTTTCCTTAACCCGGAACGTGTCTCCATGCCCGACTTCGACGTCGACTTCTGCATGGAAAAACGCGACCAGGTGATTGAGCACGTGGCCGATATGTACGGTCGTGATGCGGTTTCACAGATCATTACCTTCGGTACGATGGCGGCGAAAGCGGTTATCCGCGACGTGGGCCGCGTTCTGGGCCACCCCTACGGTTTTGTCGATCGAATCTCTAAGCTGGTGCCGCCCGATCCGGGCATGACTCTGGCGAAAGCCTTTGAAGCTGAACCTCAGCTGCCGGAAATCTACGAAGCCGACGAAGAGGTGAAAGCGCTGATCGACATGGCGCGCAAGCTGGAGGGCGTCACGCGTAACGCCGGTAAGCATGCGGGGGGCGTGGTTATTGCCCCGACCAAAATCACCGACTTCGCGCCGCTGTACTGCGATGAAGCGGGCCAGCATCCGGTCACCCAGTTCGACAAGAACGACGTTGAATACGCCGGGCTTGTGAAGTTCGACTTCCTTGGTTTGCGTACGCTGACCATCATCAACTGGGCGCTGGAGATGATCAACGCCCGCCGTGAGAAGAACGGCGAGCCGCCGCTGGATATTGCGGCTATCCCGCTTGATGACAAGAAAAGTTTCGACATGCTGCAACGCTCCGAGACGACAGCCGTCTTCCAGCTTGAATCCCGCGGCATGAAAGATTTGATTAAGCGTCTGCAACCAGACTGCTTCGAAGATATGATCGCGCTGGTGGCCCTGTTCCGTCCGGGCCCGTTGCAGTCGGGGATGGTAGATAACTTTATCGACCGTAAGCACGGGCGCGAAGAGATTTCCTATCCGGATGTGCAGTGGCAGCATGAAAGCCTGAAGCCGGTACTGGAGCCAACCTACGGCATCATCCTGTATCAGGAACAGGTCATGCAGATCGCCCAGGTGCTTTCTGGTTACACCCTTGGCGGCGCAGATATGTTGCGTCGTGCGATGGGTAAGAAAAAGCCGGAAGAGATGGCCAAGCAGCGTTCTATCTTTGAAGATGGGGCGAAGAAAAACGGCGTCGATGGCGAACTGGCGATGAAAATCTTCGACCTGGTGGAGAAATTCGCCGGGTACGGATTTAACAAATCCCACTCCGCCGCTTATGCTTTGGTGTCGTATCAAACGCTGTGGCTCAAGGCCCACTATCCCGCTGAGTTTATGGCGGCGGTAATGACCGCCGATATGGACAACACCGAAAAGGTGGTTGGCCTGGTGGACGAGTGCTGGCGCATGGGGCTGAAGATCCTGCCGCCGGATATTAACTCGGGCCTGTACCATTTCCACGTCAACGATGACGGGGAAATCGTCTATGGGATCGGCGCGATCAAGGGCGTGGGTGAGGGGCCGATCGAGGCGATCATCGAAGCGCGTAACAACGGCGGCTATTTCCGCGAGCTGTTCGACCTGTGCGCCCGCACCGATACCAAAAAACTGAACCGGCGCGTGCTGGAAAAACTGATCATGTCCGGTGCGTTTGACCGGCTGGGGCCACACCGCGCCGCGCTGATGAACTCGCTCGGCGATGCGCTGAAAGCGGCCGATCAGCATGCTAAAGCGGAAGCCATTGGTCAGGCGGATATGTTCGGTGTGCTGGCGGAAGAGCCAGAGCAGATCGAGCAGTCCTATTCCAACTGCCAGCCGTGGCCAGAACAGGTGGTGCTGGATGGGGAGCGTGAGACGTTAGGCCTGTACCTGACGGGACACCCGATCAACCAGTATCTGAAAGAAATTGAGCGCTATGTCGGCGGCCACAGGCTTAAAGACATGCATCCGACAGAACGTGGTAAAATCACCACGGCTGCGGGGCTCGTGATTGCTGCAAGGGTAATGGTCACCAAGCGCGGCAATCGTATCGGCATCTGTACCCTGGATGACCGTTCCGGGCGTCTGGAGGTGATGTTGTTCACCGACGCGCTGGATAAATACCAGCAATTGCTGGAAAAAGACCGCATACTTATCGTCAGCGGACAGGTCAGCTTTGATGACTTCAGCGGGGGGCTTAAAATGACCGCCCGCGAAGTGATGGACATTGACGAAGCCCGGGAAAAATATGCTCGCGGGCTTGCTATCTCGCTGACGGACAGGCAAATTGATGACCAGCTTTTAAACCGACTCCGTCAGTCTCTGGAACCCCACCGCTCGGGGACCATTCCAGTACATCTCTACTATCAGAGGGCGGATGCACGTGCGCGGTTGCGCTTTGGTGCAACGTGGCGTGTCTCTCCGAGCGATCGTTTACTGAACGATCTCCGTGGCCTCATTGGTTCGGAGCAGGTGGAACTGGAGTTTGACTAATACAGGAATACTATGAGTCTGAATTTCCTTGATTTCGAACAGCCGATTGCAGAGCTGGAAGCGAAAATCGATTCTCTGACAGCCGTAAGCCGTCAGGATGAAAAACTGGATATTAACATCGACGAAGAAGTGCATCGTCTGCGTGAAAAAAGCGTAGAACTGACGCGCAAAATCTTTGCCGATCTCGGCGCATGGCAGATCGCCCAGCTGGCGCGTCATCCACAGCGTCCGTACACCCTGGATTATGTCCGCCTGGCGTTTGACGAATTTGACGAACTGGCAGGCGCCCGCGCATACGCTGACGATAAAGCTATCGTCGGCGGTATCGCGCGTCTGGATGGACGTCCGGTGATGATCATTGGTCACCAGAAAGGCCGTGAAACCAAAGAGAAGATCCGTCGTAACTTCGGTATGCCAGCACCAGAAGGCTACCGTAAGGCCCTGCGTCTGATGGAGATGGCTGAGCGTTTCAATATGCCAATCATCACCTTCATCGACACACCGGGTGCTTACCCGGGTGTTGGCGCAGAAGAGCGCGGTCAGTCTGAAGCCATCGCACGCAACCTGCGTGAGATGTCTCGCCTGAAAGTGCCGGTCATCTGTACCGTTATCGGTGAAGGTGGTTCCGGCGGTGCGCTGGCAATTGGCGTGGGCGATAAAGTGAATATGCTGCAGTACAGCACCTATTCCGTTATCTCTCCGGAAGGCTGTGCCTCCATTCTGTGGAAAAGTGCCGATAAAGCGCCGCTGGCTGCGGAAGCGATGGGCATCATTGCCCCACGTCTGAAAGAGCTGAAGCTGATCGACACCGTTATCCCTGAACCGCTGGGTGGCGCGCACCGTAAGCCGGAAGTGATGGCTGCTTCCCTGAAAGCGCAGCTGCTGGCAGATCTGGCGGATCTGGACGTGCTGAGCACAGAAGATCTGCTCAACCGTCGTTATCAGCGTCTGATGACCTACGGTTACGCGTAAGCCTCACAATTATCCTAAAAGCCGCACATTGTTGCGGCTTTTTTTATACCTGCCGTTTACCTAAACTATGCTTATCTGATGTTTTTCAAGGAGGTAAACCATGAACATCATTGCCATCATGGGGCCACACGGCGTCTTTTATAAAGACGAACCCATCAAGGAGCTTGAGCAGGCCCTTAAAGCACGCGGATATCAGCTAATCTGGCCGCAAAACAGCGCCGACCTGCTGAAATTCATCGAACACAATCCGCGCATCTGTGGCGTGATATTCGACTGGGACGAATACGACATGGAGTTGTGCAGCGAGATCAATAAGCTCAACGAATATCTTCCGCTGTACGCCTGTATCGACACTCACTCGACCATGGACGTCAGCGCCCACGATATGCGTATGGCGCTGTGGTTCTTCGAATACGCGCTCGGCGTGGCTGAGGACATTGCGACCCGCATTCAGCAGTACACCGGCGAATATCTGGATAACATCACCCCGCCGTTTACGCGTGCGCTGTTCACCTATGTGAATGAAGGGAAGTACACCTTCTGTACGCCAGGCCACATGGCGGGAACGGCCTATCAAAAAAGCCCGGTGGGATGCCTGTTCTATGATTTCTTTGGCGGTAACACGCTGAAGGCGGACGTGTCGATTTCGGTCACCGAGTTAGGCTCTCTGCTGGATCATACCGGCCCGCATCTGGAAGCCGAAGAGTACATCGCCCGGACCTTTGGTGCCGAGCAGAGCTACATGGTGACCAACGGAACCTCGACATCGAACAAGATCGTCGGGATGTATGCCGCGCCTGCCGGTAGCACGTTGCTGATTGACCGAAACTGCCATAAATCACTGGCGCATTTGCTGATGATGAGTGACGTCGTGCCGCTCTGGCTGTCTCCCACGCGTAATGCGCTGGGGATCCTCGGCGGCATTCCTCGCCGTGAGTTCGCGCATGAAGCCATTGAAAATAAGATCGCGGCGATCCCCGAGGCAAGCTGGCCTGTGCATGCGGTGATCACCAACTCCACCTATGACGGGCTGCTTTACAACACGAACTGGATCAAGCAGACGCTGGACGTGCCGTCGATTCACTTTGACTCCGCGTGGGTGCCTTACACCAATTTCCACCCGATTTACTCGGGTAAAAGTGGGATGAGCGGCGAGCGGGTGCCGGGTAAGGTGTTCTTCGAGACGCAGTCGACGCACAAAATGCTGGCCGCGTTTTCCCAGGCGTCTCTCATTCACATCAAGGGTGAGTACGACGAGGACACCTTCAACGAAGCCTTCATGATGCACACGACCACGTCGCCCAGCTACCCGCTGGTGGCGTCCATCGAAACGGCGGCGGCGATGCTGCGCGGCAATCCCGGGAAACGCCTTATTAATCGTTCGGTGGAGCGGGCGCTGCATTTCCGAAAAGAGGTTCAGCGACTTAAAGATGAAGCGGACGGCTGGTTCTTTGATATCTGGCAGCCGGAAGAGATTGATGAAGCAGAATGCTGGCCCGTCGCGCCGGGGGAGAGCTGGCACGGTTTTCGGGATGCTGATGCAGACCACATGTTCCTCGATCCGGTTAAGGTGACGATCCTGACGCCGGGTATGGATGAGCAGGGTGTGATGGGTGAGGAAGGGATCCCGGCTGCGCTGGTGGCGAAGTTCCTTGATGAACGCGGCGTGGTGGTGGAGAAAACCGGCCCCTATAATTTGCTGTTCCTGTTCAGTATCGGGATCGATAAAACCCGCGCGATGGGGCTGCTGCGCGGACTGATGGAGTTTAAGCGCGCATACGATCTTAACCTGCGGGTGAAGAATATGCTGCCGGATCTCTACGCGGAAGATCCTGACTTCTACCGCAATATGCGTATTCAGGATCTGGCCCAGGGGATCCACAGGCTGATCCGCCAGCACGATCTGCCGCGCCTGATGCTGCAGGCATTTGATGTTCTGCCTGAAATGAAGCTGACGCCGCACAGGGCGTGGCAGCGCCAGGTGAAAGGGGAGGTTGAAACCATTGAGCTGGAGAACCTGGTCGGGCGGGTATCAGCCAACATGATCCTGCCTTATCCACCGGGCGTCCCGCTGCTGATGCCGGGCGAGATGATCACCGAGGAGAGCCGGGCGGTGCTCGATTTCCTGCTGATGCTTTGTTCGATAGGGCGCCACTATCCGGGCTTTGAGACGGATATTCACGGTGCGAAACGCGATGATAACGGCGTGTACTGGGTGAGAGTCCTAAAATTAAAGGGGCCGCTTGCCAGGGGCGGTTTGGCGGTTGTAACGTTCAGGGCACCATAAAAAGGAGAAACTATGCTGGGTTTAAAAGCTGTTCATCATATTGCGATCATTGCCACCGATTACGCGAAAAGTAAGGCCTTTTACTGCGACATTCTCGGCTTTACGCTGTTGAGCGAGGCCTACCGCGAGGAGCGCGATTCCTGGAAAGGCGATCTGGCGTTAAACGGACAATATGTGATTGAACTGTTCTCTTTTCCTTTCCCGCCAGCGCGTCCTTCGCGCCCGGAAGCCTGCGGCCTGCGCCACCTGGCCTTCAGCGTCGATAACCTGGACAGCGCGGTAAAGCATCTGGAAGCCCACGGCGTGGCCTGTGAAGCAATTCGCATCGATCCCTTCACCGATAAACGTTTCACTTTTTTCAACGATCCGGACGGTCTGCCGCTGGAGCTTTATCAGCAGTAATCGCCGTCATGTGTGATAATGCCCGTTCAGTTCGGGCATTTTTTATGTGTAATTTCCTATGACCTTACCCGCTATCGCGCACGCCGTTTCACCCTACCGCCAGCTGCTGGTGGGGTTCAGCGGTGGCCTGGATTCCACCGTTTTGCTGCACCGTCTTAAGCTCTGGCGCGACCGTGAGCCTGACGTCCAGCTGCGGGCGATGCATATCCATCACGGCTTAAGCCCCCATGCCGACGACTGGGTGGCGCACTGCGAAGCGGTGTGCTCAGGGTGGGCGATCCCGCTAATCGTTGAACGCGTCACGCTTGAGGATGAAGGGCTGGGTATTGAGGCGCAGGCGCGCAAAGCCCGCTACGCCGCGTTTTCCGGCGCGTTACAGCCTGGAGAAGCGTTGGTCACCGCGCAGCATCTGGACGACCAGTGCGAGACGTTTTTACTGGCGCTCAAGCGGGGCAGCGGGCCTGCGGGTTTATCCGCCATGCCTGAGCGTGCTGGTTTTGCTGAAACAGAGCTCATCCGCCCGCTACTGGGTGAGACGCGCGCATCACTGGAAGCCTGGGCGCAGCAACATCATCTGCGCTGGATTGAAGACGAAAGCAATCAGGACGACAGTTACGACCGTAACTTCCTGCGCCTGCGCGTCTTACCGCTGCTGAGTGAGCGCTGGGCCCATTTTTCCGAAGCGGTGGCCAGAAGTGCCATGCTTTGTGCTGAACAGGAAAGCTTGCTGGATGAGTTGCTGAGCGGGGAGCTGAATACGCTGACTACCGCTGACGGTGCCCTTAACATTGCGCCGTTGAAAGTGATGAGCCCCGTGCGTCGGGCTGCTCTGATTCGTCGCTGGCTGGCTTCCCACCGTGCGGTTATGCCGTCCCGGGCGATGCTCAACCGTATCTGGGAAGAAGTTGCACAGGCGCGGGAAGATGCCGCACCGTGTATACGCCTGAATGGTTATGACGTCAGGCGCTATAAAGAGCAACTCTGGTGGGTGAAATCTGTGCCGTCGCTGGCTGACGTTGTGCTTGACTGGCCGTCGCCGGAAAAAGCATTAACGCTACCGTTGAATGCCGGTGTCGTTGCGTTAAGCCATTCGGGCAATGTGCGTCTACCTGAGCCGGACGAGAACGTCACCATACGCTTCAGGGCCAGCGGCATGCTGCATATCGTTGGGCGTAACGGCGGGCGTAAACTGAAGAAAATCTGGCAGGAACAGAACGTTCCGCCCTGGCAACGTGATACCACGCCGCTTCTGTTTTACGGCGACACGCTCATCGCGGCGGCAGGTGTGTTTATTACCCAGGAAGGGTGGGCTGAAGCGGGTGTCAATTTTGAATGGAAAGCGTAACGGGCAGCCTGGCTGCCCGTTGGTTATCAGGATTCGCTCACCACGACGGTGCCGATTTCCGGATGGCAGAATCAGGCAATTTTGTCGAGGCGTAGCTCACGCGTTGCACCTGCATCTTCCACAACCAGGTATTCCACATTTTTACGGGAAACCAGATCGCTGGCCTTTGCCTTTAGCACTTCGCCATCTTTTATCTCCAGCGTCAGTATTAAATGATGCTGGC
>OKJP01000069.1_pt1 | contig 11617 bp, 2 predicted proteins | sample 1611731 | NCBI WGS metagenome assembly OKJP01 (sample SAMN04436766, study PRJEB24849) | human gut metagenome | biome: human gut; feature: NICU; material: stool | host: Homo sapiens | place: USA: Saint Louis, MO | collected 2011-05-02
CGGCCCGCCGAAGCGCTGTTGTCGTGCGCGGTGGTGATGCTCTCCTGCACGCGGGCGTCGCCGGCTTTCAGACCCGCCAGATCCGAGGAAGGCACGCTCGCCGTCCAGTTGCCGTCGGCATCGACTTTGGCGGTGTAAGACCTGCCGCCAAAGGTGATGGTCACGGTCTGGTTCTCTTCCACATTGGATGTGCTGCCGGAAAGCACCAGATCCGCGCCTTTCTCCGCCGCATTAATCACGTCGTCGGTGGCGATGGCATCGATGCTGATTGCCACGGCTGCCAGATCGACGGTGACGTCGTGGCTGATGGAGACCGGATTGCCCGCCGCGCTCTGGCCCGCTACGGTGACGGTCATCGTGCCTGCGGCCAGAGCGCCCACGTCTGCCGCCGGGATCGCCGCGGTCCAGGAGCCGTCTGCCAGTACCGACGCGGCATAGGTCTTGCCATTCAGGGTCACGGTGAGCGTAGTGCCCGCCGCCAGCCCATCGCTTGAGCCAGTGACGATAAGATTCTGACCATGCTCAATGCTGTTGATCACGTCATCGCCCGCCACGGTATCCACGCGCAGCCCCGGCAGGCTGGCGTCGATAGTGATATCGCGCTCGCCCGTTCCCGAATTGCCATGGTCATTAGTGACGGTCGCTGACACCGTTAAATCGCCGTTGCCCAGCGCCGTCAGAACCGACTCAGGCACGTTCACGGACCAGGTCAGATCGCTCTGCACCGTCGCGGTGTAGCTGTTGCCGCCGATGGTCACCGTCACGGTGTTGCCCGCCTCAGCGTTCGTTACCCTGCCGCTGAGGGTCTGCCCCGCAGCCACTTCCGCCGCGTTAATCACGTTGTCGCCCGCCACTGTGTTGATGGTGACGGTTGGCAGCGCGGTGTCGACAAGCAGGTTCGCGGTATTGCTCACGCTGTTGCCCACGCCGTTGGTGGCGGTCGCGCTCAGGGTGTAGTTGGCTTCGCCCAGGCTCGCCAGATCCGCCGCCGGAACGGTCAGGCTCCAGGTGCCGTCTGCCGCAGTTGTCGCCGTGTAGTTTTTGCCGTTCAGAATTACGGTCACCACGGTGCCTTCCGTCAGGTTGGCGCTGGTGCCGCTGACGCTCAGGTCCTGCCCTTTTTCAACGGCGTTCAGGACGTTGTCATCACTGATGGCGTTGAAGCTGACCGACGGCAGACCGGTATCGACGGTCACATTATGCGTGCCGCTGCCGGTGTTGCCCGCCGCGTCGGTGACAGACGCAGTGACGGTCACGGTGCCGTCGCTGAGGACTGAAATCACATTTGCCGGAACGCCCACGCTCCAGTTACCCGCCGCGTCCAGCACGGTGGTGTAAGTCTGGCCGCCGATCGTGACGGTGACCTTATCGCCCGCCGCCGCGCCGGTGGCGGAGCCGCTGACGATCTGCGCCTGATTGTGTTCAGCCGCGTTAATCACATCGTCACCTGCAACGGTGTGGATGGTCACCGCAGGAACGGTCACATCCACCGTCAGAGTGTGATCAACCGATGCCGGGTTACCCGCCTTGTCGCTGACTGAGGCAGTGACCGTCACGCTGCCGTCGGTTAATCCTGCCAGATCCGCCGCCGGAACGTTCAGCGTCCAGCTGCCGTTCGCGCTGACGGTTGTGGTGTAATCTTTGCCGTTCAGCGATACGGTCAGCGTCTGGCCTGCTTCGGCGGTGCTGGTGCCGGAGATTGCCAGGTCAGACTGCGCTTCTGAGGCATTCAGGATATCGTCTGTGGCAATCGTGTTGATGGCCACGGACGGCGCGGTAGCATCCACGCTGTACTCGCGTCCCGCAGACGCACTGTTGCCGTTCACGTTGGTGACGCTGACCTGCACGCTGGCATCACCGTCTTTCAGACCGGTCAGGTCCGCAGACGGCACCGTGGCGGTCCATTTACCCTCAGCGTCCACCGTGGCGGTGTAGCTCTTGCCGCCGAAGGTGATGGTGACGGTTTGATTTTCCTCCACGTTCGAGGTGGTGCCGGAGAGCACCAGATCTTCGCCCTTCTCGGCGGCGTTGATCACGTCATCAGAAGCGATGGCGTCAATGCTGATGGCGACGTTTGCCAGATCCACCGTTACATCATGGTTGATAGTCACCGGATTGCCCGCGCTGCTCTGCCCTTCAACGGTCACGGTGACCGTGCCTGCGGCAAGGGCACTCACGTCCGCAGAAGGGATCGCCGCACTCCAGGTGCCGTCTGCCAGCACGGTAGCCGCATAGGTTTTACCGTTTACGGTGACGGTCAGCGCCGTACCCGCCGTCAGGCCGTCGCTTGAACCCGTGATAATCAGATTCTGCCCGTGTTCGATGCTGTTAATCACGTCATCGCCCGCCACGGTATCCACGCGCAGGCCCGGCAGATTCGCGTCTATCACGATTTCGCGCTCGCCCGTTCCGCTATTGCCCACGCCGTTGGTGACACTGGCTGACACGGTTAAATCGCCGTTGCCCAGTGCGGTCAGCACCGACTCCGGCACGCTCACGGACCAGGTGAGATCGCTCTGCACCGTTGCGGTGTAGCTGTTGCCGCCAATGGTCACGGTCACGGTGTTGCCTGCTTCGGCATTCACCACCTTACCGCTGATGGTCTGGCCGGTTGCCAGCTCCGCCGCGTTAATGACGTCGTCACCTGCCACGGTGTTGATAATCACGCCCGGCAGAACGGATTCCACGTTCACGGTGTGCGAGGTGCTGGTGCTGTTGCCGACGCTGTCCGTCGCGGAGGCCGACACGGTGTAAAGCGCTTCACCCAGTTGCCCCACCTCGCTCGCCGGAACGGTTGTAGTCCATTGGCCATTGGTAGCTACCGTGGCGCTGTACGCTTTGCCGTTGAGCATCACGGTCACCACCGCGCCCGCCGCCAGCCCGGAAGCCGTACCTGTGATGGTCAGATCCTGAGTTTTCTCGGTGTTGTTGATCACATCGTCACCGGACACGGTGTCGATGGTCAGCACCGGCGCGGTGAGGTTGACTTCAACCTCGTGCGTTGTGCTGTTGCTGTTTCCGGCTTTATCGGTCAGCGCCGCGGTGATGGTGTGATCCCCGGCAGTCAGAGCACTCACGTCCGCCGCAGGCACGCCCACGTTCCACTTGCCGGAAGCGTCCAGGGTCGCCGTGTAATCTTTGTTATTGATGGTGACTGTCACCACGTCACCCGCCGCCGCACCGGTCACGGAACCGGTGACAATCAGCGCCTGCGCATGCTCGGCGCTGTTGATCACGTCGTCGTCGGAAACGGCGTTAATGGTCAGCTGTGGCACCGTGGTATCCACCAGCACATCGCGATCCGCCGAGGCCGGGTTACCCGCTTTATCCTGGACGGCTGCCGTGATGGTGTAATCGCCGTCGGCAATCGCGCCGACATCCGCAGACGGTACGGTGACGCTCCAGCTGCCATTCGCCTGCATGGTGGTGGTGTAATTCTCGCCGTTCAGGGTCACGGTCACTGTCTGGCCCGCTTCCGCGTCAGAGACGCCGTTGATGACCAGATCCTGCTGCGCTTCGGCAGCATTGATGATGTTGTTGTCGCTGACGATTTCAATCGACACCGTCGGCGCGGTGGCATCCACGCTGTACTCGCGGCCCGCAGAGGCGCGGGTGCCGTTTACGTTGGTGACGCTGACCTGCACGCTGGTGTCGCCGTCTTTCAGTCCGCCCAAATCGGCAGACGGTACGGTCGCCGTCCAGTGGCCGCTGGCATCCACCGTCGCGCTATAGGTCTTACCGCCGAAAATGATATTAACGGTCTGGTTTTCTTCCACGTTGGTGGTCGAGCCGGACAGCACCAGATCCGCACCCTTCTCGGCTGCGTTAATCACGTCGTCGGTAGCTACGGCGTCGATGCTGATGGCGACCGGCGCCAGATCCACCTTCACGTCATGGCTGATGGAACCCGGGTTACCCGCCGCGCTCTGGCCGTCAACGGTCACGGTGACTGTACCTGCGCTCAGCGCGCCGACGTCAGCCGCCGGAATAGCCGCCGTCCAGGTGCCGTCCGCCAGCACGGTTGCCGCGTAGGTTTTGCCGTTGACGGTGACCGTCAGCGCCGATCCGCTCGCCAGCCCGTCGCTGGAGCCGGTGATAATCAGGTTTTGAGTATGCTCGATGCTGTTGATCACATCGTCGCCTGCCACGGTATCCACGCGCAGGCCCGGCAGGCTGGCATCAATCGTGATGTCGCGCTCGCCGGTGCCGGTGTTGCCGTGGCCGTTGGTCACGCTCGCTGTTACGGTGAGATCGCCGTTACCGATAGCGGTTAAGACGTCAGATGCCACGTTAACCGACCAGCTCAGATCGTCCTGAACCGTCGCGGTATAGGTGTTGCCCCCGATACCGATCGTGACAGTGTCACCGCTCGCCGCGCCGCTCACTTTCCCGCTCAGGGTTTGTCCGGAAGCCACTTCCGCTGCGTTAATCACGTCGTCGGTGGCAACTGCATTAATGGTGACCTGCGGCAGCGCGCTGTCGACCAGCACGCTATGGCTGGTGTTCGCGCTATTACCCGCGGTATCGGTCACGCTGGCCGTCACGCTGTAGCTCGCTTCGCCCAGTGCCGAGACGTTTGCCGCCGGAACGGTGACGCTCCAGTTACCGCTGGCATCGGTGGTGGCGGCGTAACTGATACCGTTCAGGGTTACGGTGATGCGGGTCCCGTCCGGCTGGTTGCTGGTGCCGGAGACCAGCAGCTCCTGACCTCTCTCGGTCGCGTTGATCACGTCGTCAACCGCCAGGGTAGTGATGGCAATCACCGGCGCGGTCAGGGAGACGTCAAACGCGTGCGTCGTGCTGGTGCTGTTGCCCGCTTTATCGGTGAGCGTGGCGGAGATCGTTTGATCGCCGTTAGCCAGCGCGCCCACGTCCGCCGCCGGAACGCCCACGCTCCAGTTACCGGCACCGTCCAGCATGGCGGTGTAGTCTTTGCCGTTCAGGGTCAGGGTAATCACATCGCCCGCCTGCGCGCCCGTCACCTTGCCGGTGACAATCAGCGCCTGGCCGTGCTCGGCAATATTAACAATGTCGTCGCCCGCCACAATGTTGAAGGTAATCTGCGGCACGGTAGTGTCGACCAGCACGGACGCCCCCGCGCTGGCCGGGTTGCCCGCTTTATCGGACACGGTCGCCGTGACCGCCGCGCTACCGTCTGCGCTCCCCGCCAGATCCGCCGCCGGTACATCCAGCGTCCAGCTGCCGTTTGCCTGCACCTGGGCGGTGTACTGATTGCCGTTGAAGGTCACGGTGACCGTCTGGCCTGCTTCGGCAGTAGACGTCCCGCTCAGGGTCAGATCCAGCGCCGCCTCTGCCGCATTTAGCATGTTGTCGCCGCTGATGGTGTTGATGGTGACCGCTGGCGCGGCGGTATCGACGCTGAATGCCTGCGAGGAAGAGGCCGCGTTTCCGTTCATGTTGGGTACGCTAACCTGTACGCTGTCGTCGCCATCCTTCAGGCCGCTCAGTTCGGCAGCCGGTACGGTGCAGGTCCAGTCGCCGTTGGCATCGACCATCGTGGCCCAGGTTTTACCCGCAAAGATAATGGTAACGGTCTGGCCCGCTTCAACGTTCGAGGAGGAGCCGGACAGCACCAGATCCTGGCCTTTTTCTGCCGCGTTCAGCACGTTGTCGTCCGTCACGCTGTTGATGCTTATCGCCACCGGGGCGAGATCGACATCCACCACGGTACCGATGGTCACCGGGTTGCCGGAGGTATCCTGCGCGCTGGCGCTGATGGTGAGCGCTCCATCCGCCCACCGGGAGACGTCTGCGGCCGGAACCGCAGCCTGCCAGGTGCCGTCCGCCAGTACCGAGGCGGAATAACTCTTGCCGTTGATGCTCACGGTGACGGTACTACCCGCCGCCAGGTCGGTGCTGGTGCCGGAGATAACCAGGTTCTGCGCGTGTTCAATAACGTTAATGACGTCGTCACCAGCGACGGTATCAATGCGCAGGCCGGGCAACTGGGCGTCAATGGTGACATCCAGGGAAGACGATCCGGTATTACCGTGCGCGTTCGTCACGCTGGCCGAGACGGTCAGGTCGCCGTTGCCGAGCGCGGTTAACTGACTCTGGGTTAACGGCAGGCTCCAGGTGAGATCGTCCTGTACGGTAGCCGTGTATGTCTGCCCGCCGATGATAATGGTGACGGTATCGCCCGATGCCGCGTTCGATACTTTCCCGGTCAGGGTTTGCCCTGCGGCCACTTCCGCCGCGTTAACGATATTGTCGCCCGCGACGTTGTTGAGGGTAACAACCGGCAGCGAGCTGTCCACCAGCACATCGTGCGTGGCAGAGGCGCTGTTGCCCACATTATCGGTGACGCTCGCCGTCACGGTGTAATTGGCTTCACCCAGAGCGCTCACCGCAGAGGCGGGTACGGAAACGCTCCAGTTGCCGCTGGCGTCGGTGGTGGCTGCATAGTTGATACCGTTCAGATTAACGGTGATGGTGGTTCCTTCCGGCTGGTTGCTGGTACCGGAAAGCAGCAGATCTTCGCCCTTCTCTGCCGTATTGATCACGTCATCCGCTGCCAGCGTATTAATACCGATTACAGGCGTGACTGTATTGACCACCACATCCACTGAACTGCTGCCGGTGTTGCCGGACCGATCGGTCACGGAGACGTTAATGGTCCAGGTGCCGTCCGTCAGCCCCTGCACGACGGACGCAGGCAGGCCGAGGCTCCAGTTGCCCGCCGCATCCACCACGGTGGTGTAGTCCACGTTATTGATGGTGATGATGACCAAATCACCCGCCGCCGCGCCGGTGACGGAGCCGCTCAGGATCTGCGCCTGTGAATGGGCCAGCTGGTTAACGGTGTTGGTGTCGGTGACGAAATCGTTGATGGTCACCTGCGGCACGGTGGCATCCACCAGCCCAACGCGGTCCGCGCTGCTGCTGTTGCCCGCCACGTCACTGACGGTGGCCGTGACGGTGACATTGCCATCGGTCAGCGCGCCAACGTCGGCGGCAGGCACGTTCAACTGCCAGCGACCGTCCGCCTGGACCGTGGTCTGGTAAGATTTACCGTTCAGCGTCACGGTGACCGTCTGGCCCGCTTCAGCGGTTGTGCTGCCGCTGAGCACCAGATCCTGCTGCGCTTCTGCCGCATTAATGATGTTGTCGTCGGTCAGGTTATCAAGCGTAATGGCTGGTGGCTGCGTATCGACGGTCACCACGCGTGAGGCGTCCGCGCTGTTGCCGTTGACGTTAGTCACGCTGACGCTCACCTGCGCCCGCCCGTCGATCAGCGTTTCCATCGCGCTCGCCGGAACGGTCAGGCGCCAGGAGCCGTCCTGCTGCACCTGTGCGGTAAAGGTTTGATCCGCGAATTTCACCACCACGGTCTGCCCGGCCTCTACGCCCTGCGTCTGACCGGAAAGCGTGACATCCGCGCCTTTTTCCGCCGCGTTGAGCATATCGTCAGTGGTTACGGTATCGATGGTGACGGCCACCGCGTTCAGGTCAAGCTCGATCGGGTGTTCAGCCGCCACGGTGTTGCCCCAGGCATCTTCCGCACTGACGCTGACGGTCATGCCTCCCGCCGTCCATGCCTGCAGGTCCGCTGACGGCACGCCAATCTGCCAGCTGCCGCTGGCGTTAACCGTGGTGACGTATTCAACATTATTGATGGTGACGGTGATCTGTGTGCCTTCGGCCAGATGAGTGCTGGAGCCGGTCACGGCCAGATCCTGCTGCTGCTCGATGGCGTTAATCACGTCATCGCCAGAGATCGTGTTCACGCGCAGGCCCGGCAGTTCGGCGTTGATGTTGATATCACGTTCGCCGGTGCCGGTGTTGCCGTGCGCATTGGTGACAGAGGCGCTGAAGGTTAACTCGCCGTCGCCAAACGCCTGAAGGTCGGCCGATGGGATGGTCACGCTCCATTTCAGGTCGCTGCCAACCGTCGCGGTGTAGCTCTTGCCGCCCACGGTGACAGAGACGGTATCGCCCGCCGCCGCGCCGGTGACGCGTCCGCTGAGGGTTTGGTCAACCGCCGCTTCGGCGTTATTGACCAGGTTATCCCCGGCAAAGGTGTTGAGGATCACCTGCGGCAGCGCGGTATCGACCAGCAGATTCGCCTCGGCGGAGCCGCTGTTACCCACGCTGTCGGTGCCGCTGACGCTCACGGTGTAAAGGGTATTCGCCAGATCCAGCACGTCGGAAACTGGCACCTGAACGGACCAGCTACCATTCTCAACGGTGGCCTGATAGTTAACGTTGTTCAACGTCACGGTGACAGCGCTGCCGTTCGGCAGATTACTGGTCCCGCTCAGGCTCAGAGGCTGCATGGCCTCCAGCGCATTCAGGACGTTATCCTGGCTGATGGGGTCAAGGGTAAATTCCGGCGGGTTGCCGCTGAGCGTAATGCCGTGCGTCGCGCTGCCGGTGTTGCCCGCCGCATCGGTCACGGAGACCGAAATGCTGTGGCTACCTTCCCCCAGCGCGCCAATGACAGAGGCAGGCACGCCGACGCTCCAGCTGCCGTCCGCCTGGACGACACCAGTAAAGGTCTTGCCGCCAACGGTCACGGTGACAACGTCGCCCGCCGCCGCGCCGTTCGCCTGGCCGGAAATAATCTGAGCCTGCCCCTGCTCGCTGGTGTTCAGAATGTCGTCGCCCGCGACAGTGTTGATAGTGACCCCTGGCGCTGCGGTATCGACCGTGAAATCGGCGGTGGTGGAGGCCCCGTTACCCGCTTTGTCGCTGACGTTTGCCGTCAGGGTGTGCTCGCCGTTAGCCATCGCCTGTACTTCACTGGCCGAAAGCGTAACGGACCAGGTGCCGTCGCTGCCCACGGTCGCCGTGTGATTTTTGCCGTTCAGCGTGACCGTCACAATCTGGCCCGCTTCCGCATCGGTTTTTCCGGTCAGCGTCAGCGGCTGATTATGTTCAGCCGCGTTGATGATGTTGTCCTGGGCGATCGTGTCGACAGAAATCGCTGGCGCAGCGGTATCGACGCCAATCGTCTGGCTGCCGGTCACGGTGTTGCCCGCCGCGTCTTTGCCGCTGACGTTGACCGTCCAGGTACCATCGCCCAGCGCCTGCGCGTCAGCAGCAGGCACCTTCTCTCTCCATGCGCCGGTTGCCCCCACTTCTGCGGTATATGTTTTTCCGTTCAGCGTGACGGTAAGCGCCGTGCCCTGCGCCAGGTTTTTGCTGGTGCCGGACAGCGTAAAGCCAGCGGCCTGCTCGCTGGCGTTGATCACGTTATCGCCCGCCGTGGTGGCGAGCGTCACGCTGGTATCCGCTGTAGAAACGGTTACGGTAATACTGCCCGCAGAGGTCGTTTTACTGCCGTCGATCTGAACGACGGACCAGGTATGTTCCCCGTCCGCCTGGGTCGGAAGTGTTACCGTCCAGGTGCCGTCCTTTGCGACCATGGTGCTGGCGATGGTGCTGCCGCTGCTGTCTTTAACCTGAATGGTCGCGCCCGGCTGCCCGGTACCGCTGAAGGTTGGGGTGTTATCATCCGTGACCTCTTTTGCACTCAGCACCCCCTGCTTGTCACCCGCGTTATCCGTCAGCAAAAATGTTGGCGTTGCGCTTTCGACTTCTTTCGTAGTATCAATAACTTTTGTTTTGGTTTCGCCTGCACCGCCGTGAGCCAGCAGTGCGCCAATCGCACCGCCTCCCAACGCCGCTCCGGCAATCCAGCCCCACGGCGCATCGCTTAAGACGCTTCCCTGCTCCAGAAAAGGTTCAATGCTGCTAATGGGTGCAGCCTGGGCGGTTAATTCGGTGGCGGCAACGCCTGATGCTTCCCCGGCATTGGCAAATGAAATATGCGTCAACTCCTGGTTATCGTTAAATACCAGTTCGGAATGATTATGGGTTTCCGTGTCTTCGACAAAATAATTATTGCAGCGGATCACGCTGCCATCTTTCATATAAATGAGGAGGTCATTCCCCTGGCGGACATAACGCACCACGTCCTGAGCAGAACCCTGAATTTCAATCACGCTCGGCGATGAAATAGAGACCGAGAGATTCCCTTCACCGGTTAATTTCGTTTTTTCTGCCGTTTTTCGAATGATAACATCAACAACTTTTGCGTTACTCATATTCTTCTCCTTGCAGGTGCGCGTATTCCTGTGGTTATGTCCACCAGAGGGATGTAACTATCCCTGGGAAAAACCACCCATTATTGTCTGACTTATTTCGCGCAGAAAGGCGCGCCTTTTTTAACTCAAATCAGGTAATTTCGCGGCAGCGTTTTTCTCTATTCCGATAAGCGGCATGAGATTATCCACCGCGGAGGCGTAATTAATCGCCGCGCTCCAGCCATCGTATTCAGCCATTATTTTCGCTGAGGTGGCAGACCAGACATCCTGCTCCACGCTGAGCAGATCGTTATTGCTGCGCTTGCTCAGGGTATATTCATTTTTGTAGACGTCGCGGGCGCGCAACGCATTTTCCAGCTGACGTTTTCCGGCCTCCATACGTCCTTGCGCCCCGGTCCAGTCGGCCTGTGCGACGGAGGCTTTTTGCAGGACATCAAAACGGGCCTGATCGACCTGAGACGATGCCATTGCCCTTGCGCCCTCGGCCTGACGGACGCGCGCCGAGACCGCGCCGCCCTGATAAAGCGGTGCATCAATATTGAGCTGGATCTGCTCATCCCAGTACGCGCGCTTATCAGACTCGTACCGGGTGCGGCCCCCTTTCAGGCTTAAGGTTGGCCAGTGCTGTGACTTCGCGGTTTCTACGCCGTACTGGGCTGAACGCTCCATGTTCTGCGCGGCCATCACCGTTGGGATCAGTGAATAATCAATTCGATTGAGAGAATCCGACTCCACGGCCAGACCTCCCGGAACCGGTTAATAGCGTTCAGCCTGTATGCCAGTTAATACCGCCAGCCGCGCGCGGGCGCTGTTCAGTGACGCATTGTACTGCTCTACCGTCGCCTGCATTCCGGCAATACGGGTGCGGGTCTGAAGCTCATCAGAGGTGGAGCTTACGCCTGCATCGGCGCGGAGTTTTGCCAGCTGCTCAACGTTTTTAAGCGCCTGCACGTTCTCTGTTGCCGCCTGTAGCAGATCGCTGTAGCGTTTCACTTCCACATAGCTGAGGGCCGTTTTTTCCGCGACGGCAGCCATCGTGCTCATCAGCTGGTAGCGATAGCTGTCACGCTGAGCTGAAGACTGGCTGATGCTGTTATTGGTCTTGCCAAAATCGTACACAAGCTGCGTCAGGCTCAGCCCCCAGGCTGCGGAATTTCGCAACGAGCCGCTCGAATCGGTGGTCTGGCTGTGACCCGTACTCCCGTTCAGGGCTATTTGTGGCATCCAGCCACTACGCGCTTCGTCTATTTGTGCCTGGCCAATCCCCAGCTGTGCAGCCTGCTGACTCACCGACGGGTCGCGGTCAAGAGCGAAAAGAATACTTTCTTTCATCGTCATTGCCGCAACGGGAGATATTCCTACCAGACCGTTAGTTGCATGAGCCGCTGTCACCACCAGTGAAATTAAGGTCAGGGAAGCAGATAATCTGAGCATCCTGTTATTGCATTTCATCTTTATAATACCCCCGGACTTCAGGTGATGGCTAATTAATTACCAGGAAGAGGTACAAATAATTCACACTATTTGCCCCACTCCTGTTTGATAAA
>OKJP01000080.1_pt1 | contig 10705 bp, 10 predicted proteins | sample 1611731 | NCBI WGS metagenome assembly OKJP01 (sample SAMN04436766, study PRJEB24849) | human gut metagenome | biome: human gut; feature: NICU; material: stool | host: Homo sapiens | place: USA: Saint Louis, MO | collected 2011-05-02
CCTGATTCCCGAGATTTTGATGACGTCTACTTTTCTAATGATAACCGACTGGAAGAGACGCGCTATGTCTTCCTCGAAGGAAATCATCTCAGCACCCGCTTCCCTGAGCATCCGCGCAGCCTGTTTGTCGTCGCGGAGAGCGGTTTCGGCACCGGGCTGAATTTTTTGACCCTCTGGCAGGCCTTCGACCAGTTTCGCGCTGCACACCCCGAGGCTACCTTACAAAGATTACATTTCATCAGTTTCGAAAAATTTCCGCTTACCGCGCACGATCTGCGGCTTGCCCATCAGCGCTGGCCGGAGCTTGCCCACTGGGCGGAACAGCTTCAGGCCCAGTGGCCACCGGCTATCGGCGGCTGTCATCGTCTGATTCTGGACGACGGACGCGTCACGCTCGACCTGTGGCTTGGCGACATTAACGACCTGACCGATAAGCTCGATGACTCAATGCATCAGAAAGTGGACGCCTGGTTCCTGGACGGTTTTGCGCCCGCCAAAAACCCTGACATGTGGAGTCCGCACCTGTTCAGCGCAATGGCACGTCTGGCACGCCCGGGCGCGACGCTTGCCACCTTCACCTCGGCGGGCTTTGTCCGCCGTGGGTTGCAGGAGGCGGGGTTTACCATGCGGAAAACCAAAGGCTTTGGCCGCAAACGCGACATGCTGGTGGGGGTGATGGAGCAGGATCTGGCGATCCCGGCACAGGCACCCTGGTTTGCTCGCCGCCCCAGTGCGTCGCGTGAGGTCGCCATTGTGGGCGGAGGTATTGCCAGCGCCCTGCTCTCACTGGCTCTGCTGCACCGTGGCTGGCAGGTGACGCTCTACTGCGCTGACGAGGCACCGGCGATGGGTGCATCAGGCAACCGTCAGGGCGCGCTTTATCCCTTATTAAGTTCACACGATCCAGCACTGTTCCAGTTCTTCCCGGCTGCGTTTACGTTTGCTCGTCGCCTTTACGATAGCCTGCCGGTTGCGTTCGACCACGACTGGTGCGGTGTGACGCAGTTGGGCTGGGATGAGAAGAGCCAGCAGAAAATCACCCAAATGCTGTCGCTGGGGCTGCCGGAAACCATCGCCCATGCAGTGACGGCTCAGCAGGTTGCTGAGACCGCTGGCGTCGACACCGGCTGCGGCGGAATTCAGTATCCACTCGGCGGCTGGCTGTGTCCGGCTGAACTGACTTCTGCGGCGATAGCCCTCGGGCAGTCGCGTGGGTTGACAGTGCATTATGCCCACAAGGTTGAATCGCTTAGTCGCACTGCGCACTGGGAACTGCGTTTTGCTGACGGCAAAGCGTCGCAGCATGCCAGCGTTGTACTGGCCAACGGACATCACATCACTCAGTTTACCCAGACAGCGTCATTGCCGGTTTATCCAGTCGGCGGCCAGGTGAGCCATATCCCGACCGCGCCCGAACTGAGCAAACTGCGTCAGGTGCTGTGTTACGACGGCTACGCGACGCCGCAAAATCCGTCCAACGGCCATCACTGCATCGGTGCCAGCTATCATCGCGGTGAAACAGATATGCAGTACAGCGAAGCGGATCAGCAGCAAAACCGCCAGCGCCTGCTCGACTGTTTCCCGAATGCGTCGTGGGCGAAAGAGGTTGATGTCAGTGAGGGTCAGGCGCGCTGCGGCGTACGCTGCGCGACCCGCGATCACCTGCCGATGGCGGGAAACGTGCCGGACTATGACGCCACGCTTGAAGTCTATCAGGATCTTACAGACAACAAAGAAACGGCGGTAAGTGCGCCCGTTTATCCGGAACTGTTTATGTTGGGTGGCTTAGGCTCGCGGGGATTATGCTCTGCGCCATTGCTGGCTGAAGTGCTAGCCGCGCAAATGAGCGATGAGCCGGTTCCGCTGGACAGGGTAACGCTCGCGGGGCTTAATCCGAACCGACTATGGGTGCGGAAATTGCTGAAGGGGAAAAGGGTTAAGTAGGGTGCGGTCTGGTGCCCTCACCCTGGCCCTCTCCCCAAAAGGGAGAGGGAAGAGAAGGCGGCAACTTAGCGTTTAGCCTGCTGGAACAAATTGTCCCACATGCCCAGCACTAAAGACTGGTCGCGTGGAGACAGTTCCCCGGCCAGAATGGCTTTTTCAAGGCTGCGAGTAACTTCCGCGTGAACGGCGTCGGCAGAGTGATCGTCCCCGGCTTCCAGCGCGGCTACCGCCAGCGTCAGGTGACCACGCAGATAACCGCTGGCGAACAGCTCATCATCGCTGGCGTGTTCCACCATGTCATCAATTAACGCCAGAATGCGTGATTCAAATTCTGCGATCATCTTCTTTCCTCTGTTATAAATCTTCCGGCCACGGGAAGCATTCCGCCGTGATCTCCGGCGTATGGTAATAATTTTGTAAAGCCTCGATCAGGCGTGCCGGACGTTCCGGGATGCCTTTCTCAAGATATTCCATCACCTGCGCATGCACGCGGCGCTGGAAGACGATACGGTCTGGCTCGAAGTCGCCTTCAAGGTTGTCACAGCTGACGTTGAACGGGAAACCCGCCGCCACGCAGAACAGCCACTCCAGCGCCTGCGGTTTCACCTCCACATCTTCGAACTGCCCCTGGGTGGCGGCGTCGCGCCCGTCCGGGCAGTACCAGTAACCAAAGTCCACCAGCTCGCGACGCGCTTTCCCCGCGATGCACCAGTGCGAAATCTCGTGCAAACCGCTGGCGTAAAAGCCGTGGGCAAAGACGATGCGGTTGTATGGAACCTGGTCATCAGCAGGAAGATAGATCGGTTCGTCGTCGCCTTTAATCAGACGGGTATTAAAATCATCAGCAAAACAGCTGTCAAAGATCTCAATCAGCTGTTCGTATTTATGCGTACTGTTCATTAGTTCATCCCCAACCAGGTGAGGATCTCCTGTCCATGGCTGTCATAAAGAAGTTTGGCGCTCATCACCGCCGAGACAACAACAATCATCGGGCGGATCAGCTTTTGCCCTTTGCTTAATACACGACGCGAGCCTGCGCGCGCGCCCAAGAACTGCCCCGCCATCATCACAAATCCGGTAGCCCAGATAACCTAGCCGCCAATGATAAACAGCAGCAGACCGCCAACGTTGGAGGTTGCGTTGAGGACTTTGGCGTGGGCGGTGGATTTGGCGAGGTTGAAGCCGGCCAGCGTCACGAATGCCAGCGCGTAAAACGAGCCTGCTCCCGGACCAAAGAAGCCGTCGTAAAAACCGACGCAGCCACCGGCAATCAGCGCAAACGGCAGGCCGTGCAGTCGCCGCGCCCGGTCTTCCTCGCCGAGCTTTGGCATCAGTAAGAAATAGAGGCCAATACAGATAACCAGAATCGGCAGGATCTGGCGCAGAATGTCGGACTGTACGTGCTGGACCAGCAGCGCGCCCGCCGTCGAGCCAATAAACGTCATCAGGATATTGAGCTTCTGATCGGCAAGATTCACCACTTTGCGCCGAACAAAGTAGAGTGATGAGGAGAGCGAACCGCCGCATGCCTGGAGTTTGTTGGTGGCAAGCGCCTGGGCAGGGCTCATGCCTGCCGCCAGCAGCGCCGGAACGGTGAGCAACCCGCCACCGCCCGCCAGGGCATCGATAAATCCGGCTAACATCGCAACAAAAAAGAGCACCGCCAGCAGCAGCGGTGACACCATAAACAGATCGACGAAATTATCCATTAAAGTACATGCTCATCCAGTAGCGCCTGGCAGGAAGGCGGCAACGGAGGCGGTGTCTTCTTCTCAGGCTTAGAGGTTCCAGGCTTGGCCGGTTCATACCAGCTTTGCAGTTCGTAACCACAACCATCGCCAGGCGGTGGCAGCGGCTGATCTTCACATTCCAGGCTGTTCGTCGGGCAGCGCAGGCGAACATGCATATGCGCCCGGTGCTGGAACCACGGGCGCACTTTACGCAGCCAGTCGCGATCCATTCCCGCATCCAGGCAAAGCTGCTGCTTGATGGCCGGGTTAACAAAGATCCGTGTGACGTCGTTATCCTCTGCCGCCAGCTTAATCATGCTGGAAATTTCCGGCGACCAGCGCGAGGCGACGACCCGTTTACCGTCGGCCGAGACCAGATCCAGCGCCTGCGGTTTCAGCAGCTGCGCTGAGCTCCAGCGTGTTTTCGGCAGTTGCAGGAAGATGTCCACATCCAGTCCGGTCTGGTGGCTGGCGTGACCGCCGTTGAAGCGACCACCTGCAGGCATCCCCATATCGCCAATCAGCATCGTCCCCAGCCCCAGGTTATGCACCTGGTTGCCAAGACGCTGAATAAACAGTACCAGGTCAGGATGGCCGAAGTAACGGCGCTGGTCGGTGCGCATCACCTGATAGGTGTCCGACTGCAGCGGAAGTTCCTGCGCGCCGACGATACACCCGTTGGAGAAAGCGCCAATGGACTGCGCGCTTCCCGCTACCGGGTGGGTGATTTTCTGCCACGGCGTGGCGGCCAGGCTTGCTCCACTGGCCAGCAGCGCCAGCAGAGCGATTGCGGTTTTTTTCATAGTTACCAGCGTGGAATGGTGGTCGTCACATCCGCATTCTGCGCGCGCTGGCGCAGGAAGTGATCCATCAGCACGATCGCCAGCATCGCTTCTGCGATCGGTACCGCGCGGATCCCCACGCATGGATCGTGCCGTCCTTTGGTGATCATCTCTACTTCATCGCCTGAGCGGTTAATCGTGTGGCCCGGCACGGTAATGCTGGACGTTGGCTTCAGCGCGATATTGGCAATAATTTGCTGCCCGCTGCTGATGCCGCCCAGAATGCCGCCCGCATGGTTGCTCTGGAAACCCGCCTTCGTGATTTCGTCGCGGTTCTGGCTGCCGCGAAGCTTAACCACGTCAAAACCGTCGCCGATTTCAACGCCTTTCACCGCGTTGATGCTCATCAGCGCGTGGGCGATGTCAGCGTCGAGGCGGTCAAATACCGGCTCGCCCCAGCCAGCCGGCACACCGTCGGCCACCACGGTGACTTTCGCACCAATGGAGTCGCCCTCTTTTTTCAGGCCACGCATCAGCTCGTCCAGCGCGTCCAGCTTGTCGGCATCGGCGCAGAAGAACGGGTTAAGTTCTACCTGATCCCAGTCTTTGATTGCCAGCGGAATGTCGCCCATCTGGGTCAGACAGCCGCGGATAACGATGCCGAATTTCTGCTGGAGATATTTTTTGGCAATCGCACCTGCCGCCACGCGCATCGCGGTTTCACGCGCGGAAGAACGTCCGCCGCCGCGATAGTCGCGAAAGCCATATTTTTGTTCGTAGGTATAGTCGGCGTGGCCCGGACGGAAGACGTCTTTAATCGCGCCGTAGTCCTGGGAGCGCTGATCGGTGTTTTCAATCAGCAGACCAATGCTGGTCCCGGTGGTACGGCCTTCAAAAACGCCGGAGAGAATTTTGACCTGGTCCGGTTCGCGACGCTGCGTGGTGTAGCGAGAGGTACCCGGACGACGACGGTCAAGGTCATGCTGTAAATCGGCTTCGGTCAGTTCGATGCCTGGCGGGACGCCATCAACGATACAACCCAGTGCCAGACCGTGCGACTCGCCAAAGGTGGTCACACGGAATACCTGTCCAATACTGTTTCCTGCCATCACGGCTCCGATGTTGTTGTTTGTGTTTGAGCGTTGTGAAACGGGCCGAAGCCCGCTGGATTAATCTTTGTAAATGCTGAAGTATTCGCGTGCATCAAGCAGTTGCGTTTTGGTCAGCATAAAGACGCCGTCACCGCCGTTGTCGAACTCAAGCCAGGTGAACGGCACATCCGGGTACTGCTCTATCAGATGTACCATGCTGTTACCCACTTCACAAATCAGAACGCCATCGTCGGTCAGATAATCCGGCGCGCAGGCCAGGATGCGGCGGGTCAGCTTCAGCCCGTCAGAGCCTGACGCCAGGCCCAGCTCCGGCTCGTGACGGTACTCGTTCGGCAGATCGGACATGTCTTCGGCATCCACGTACGGTGGATTGGTGACGATCAGGTCGTATTGCAGCGTCGGCAGGTCGCGGAACAGGTCAGAGCGGATAGGCGTGACGTGATGTATCAAGCCGTGCTCTTCAATGTTGTGTTCGGTGACGGCCAGCGCGTCGGTGGAGATATCGACGGCGTCCACTTCCGCTTCCGGGAAGGCGTACGCGCAGGCAATCGCGATGCAGCCGCTGCCGGTGCACATATCAAGTATGTGCTGCGGCTGATGGTTAATCAGGCCGTCAAAGTGGTTGTTGATCAGCTCGCCAATCGGCGAACGTGGCACCAGCACACGCTCATCAACATAGAACTCATGGCCGCAGAACCAGGCTTTGTTGGTCAGGTAAGCCACCGGAATACGCTCGTTCACGCGACGGATCACGCGCTCAACGATGCGGTGTTTTTCACTGGAGGTCAGGCGCGCGGTGCGCATGTCTTCCGGAATATCCAGCGGCAGATAGAGTGACGGCAGCACCAGCTGGACGGCCTCATCCCACGGGTTATCGGTGCCGTGACCGTACCAGATATTGGCGGCGCTGAAGCGGCTAACCGACCAGCGCAACATGTCCTGTATGGTATGCAGCTCGTTTACTGCTTCATCGACAAAAATTTTATCCACTCTTTCCTCCAGGGCATGCTCGCATAATTTTCGGCGGCTAGTTTGCCATGAAGACGGCGATAAATCAGCAATGACGCGTGTCGCTTGAGGTTAAAAAATGCGTTTAGTCGGGTACACTATCGGAAATACGAGATGAGAATGACGAATGAAAAAGAAAACATCGCTCAGCGAGGAGGATCAGGCTCTCTTCCGTCAGCTGATGACCGGGACGCGTAAAATCACGCACGACACCATTGTCCATCGCCCGCAGCGTAAAAAAATCAGCGAGGTTCCGGTCAAACGGTTGCTTCAGGAGCAGGCCGATAACAGCCACTATTTTTCAGATGAGTTTCAGCCGCTGCTAAATACGCAGGGCGCGGTGAAATACGTGCGCGAAGACGTCAGCCATTTTGAACTGAAAAAATTACGCCGGGGAGATTACTCGCCGGAGCTGTTCCTCGATCTGCATGGGTTGACCCAGATGCAGGCGAAGCAGGAGCTGGGGGCGTTGATCGCGGCGTGCCGACGCGAGCATGTTTTTTGCGCCTGCGTGATGCACGGTCACGGCAAACATATTCTCAAACAACAGACGCCGCTGTGGCTGGCTCAGCATCCACACGTGATGGCTTTTCATCAGGCACCGAAAGAGTACGGCGGAGATGCCGCATTGCTGGTATTGATTGAGGTGGAGGAGTGGCAGCCGCCAGAGTTGCCCTGACAGGATGGCGGGAGGCACGCGGCACCCCGCCATATCGCACGTCACGTCAGATGGCTTTAGCCATCTTCAGGTTGCATGGACTCATTTGCCAGTTAAAGCCCCCTTTGCCGGTTTCGTCGAGGGTGACGTTGGCAATGGCGGACGTTGTGAACATCGGCGGCGTTTCGCCCGGGCACAGCTCAGATACCAGATAGCCGACCAGCGGCAGGTGGGAAATGACCAGTGCGGAAGCGACACCTTCGTTGCACAGCGCCTGAAGGTAAGCACTGACAAGGCCAACATCGCCACACGGCGTGAGTTCAGGGAGAACATCCACACTGGATGGCAGGTTCATACACTCCCCTACCACATCCAGCGTCTGTTCTGCCCGCAGGAACGGACTCACCAGAACGCGTTCAATGTCCACTTTTTGACCTTTAAGCCATGTCGCCATCTGACGGGATTCGTCGCAGCCACAAACGGTTAAAGGACGTACTGAGTCACTGGCGGCATCGAGTGCCGCGTCGCCGTGACGCATGATAAAAACTTGCATATTGCACCGCTTTTGTTAACCAGAATCACCGGCGTTAACTACCCGCGATTAATGCTCTGAGGTAGAAAACCCGATGGCCGGGCATTGTGCCTGATCCATTCGGTGAATGAAACGCTGTTTTTTACCTCAATGGCGTAAGTATAGTCAATCTCTGTTTACAATTTCGCCAGAACAGGTTCCATCACCTCAGGATTTACCCTTCTTTGACTTCAGTTTACGCAATCAGTTTCCCTTGCGGGCCAGAATGTCTGACCCCGTTCCGCCATCTGCAATAATTCGTCACAAGGTGTAAACCGTGGACCGTATTGCGAGGCCAGACGTTGCAGGATCGCAACCACTTCACCCGCCCCGAGGGTATCCATATACCGGAACGGGCCGCCAAGGAATGGCGGAAAACCGATACCAAACACGGCACCGATGTCGCCGTCGCGCGCGCTTTTGATCACCTGCTCACCAAAGCAGCGCGCCGCTTCATTGAGCATCATCATCACGCAGCGCTCAGCACACTGAACCGCCGACAGTTTTCCCTGACCCGTGACAGGAATAAGCGCATAAACCGAAGGGTCGACCTGTTTCTTGCTTTTACGCCCTTTCGCGGCGTAAAGATAGAAACCGCGTTCATTTTTTCTGCCTTTGCGATCGTCCTTCAAAATTGCGGAAACAAAGTTTGCAGGCGGCGCAAAACGATCGCCATAAGCCGCTTCCAGCACAGGGATAATTTTAGTCCCCGTATCAATTCCTACCTCATCCAAAAGTTGGATTGGGCCGACGGGGAAACCAAACTTCACCAGGGCGTCATCGACGTGCTCAATTTTCTCCCCTTCCGCCAGCAACCGCATCGCTTCGTTAATATACGGCGCCAGAATGCGGTTGACGTAGAAGCCGGCTTTGTCCGCGACCACAACAGGAGTTTTGCCCTGTTTTTTCGCCAGCTTCACCACGGTGGCAATAGTTTGCGGGCTGGTTGTGGCATGAGGGATAACCTCCACCAGCGGCATTTTTTCGACAGGACTGAAATAGTGCAGCCCTATCACCTGCTCCGGGCGCATGGCTTTCGCCGCGATGTCGCCGATCGGCAAAGACGAGGTGTTTGACGCGAAAATGGTGTGCGGCGCGCAATGCTGTTCAACGTCCGCTACCATCTGCTGCTTAAGGGCCAGATCTTCGAACACGGCTTCTATCACCAGATCGCGGTGTGCAAACCCACTGTAGTCGGTGGCGCCAGTGATCATCGCGAGGATTTTATCGCGATCGCTGGCCTTGATATGGCGGCGTTTCACTTTGCGATCAAGGTTCTGCCAGCTGTACTGCAACGCGTGGTTGATGCCCTGAGGATTGATATCTTTGATACGTACGGGCAATTTGCCTTTGCTGGCGGTGACAAACGCGATGCCTCCGCCCATCAGCCCACCACCCAGAACCCCAACGGCGCGCAGCGGAGCCGGTTCAGCTTCACTGCCCGGATCTTTTTTAACCTCCGTGCTGGCAAAGAAAATGCCGCGCAGCGCCTGCGACTGCGGCGTCATCGCCAGCTCGCCAAACGCTTTCGCTTCCGCGGCATAACCGCTGCTGCTGCCCTGGGATAAACCGTTTTCAATCACCTTCAGAATGCGCGTCGCTGCCGGATAGTTCCCTCTGGTTTTTTGCTCGGTTTTTTTACCCACCATATTAAACAGCAGCGTGCGCCCCAGCGGCCCGGCGAGGATACTCTCACGCACCGGCAGGGGGCGTTTCGCCTGACGACCTTTCAGCGCCCGCTCAACGGCAGCCTCAAGCAAGATTGCGTGCGGAACGACCTCATCAACCAGACCCGCCTTTAACGCCTGACGGGCGCGCAGCTGTTTACCGGTTAAAATCATCTCCAGCGCAGTACTGACGCCCACCAGCCGCGGCAAGCGCTGCGTGCCACCTGAACCGGGCAGCAATCCAAGCTGTACTTCAGGCAGTCCGAGTACGGTTTTCGCATCGTCGGTACAGATGCGACTGTGGCAGGCCAGCGCCAGCTCAAGCCCGCCGCCCAGGCAAGCCCCGTGGATCGCAGCGACAACGGGTATCGACAGCGCATGGATCTCCGCCATCACCTGCTGCCCCTGACGCGCCAGATCTTCTGCTTCCTGAGCGCTTGTCGCCCGGGCAATCATGTTGATATCGGCCCCGGCAATAAAGTTATCCGGCTTTGCCGAGATAAATACCAGGCCACGTATCGCTTTGTTTTCGCGGATCTGTCTGAGCATCGCACGCACCTGAACGCCGAACTCCGCCTTCAGGGTATTCATTTTTTCGTCGGGCACATCAATGGTGATAACGGCCACGTTATCAAGGCGAACAGCAAGGTTAAATGCAGATGTCGTTTCCATTATTCAGCCTCCAGAACCATTGCTGCGCCCAGGCCGACCGCCGCACAGGCGGTGACGAGACCAAAGCCGCCGCCACGGCGCCGCAGTTCGTGCAACGTCTGGGTGATCATTCTCGCCCCGGTCGCTGCAAACGGATGACCGTAAGCAATGGAGCCACCCAGCACATTGAATTTACTTTGATCCACTTCGCCTGTGGCATGTGCGCGGCCCAGCACGTCGCGGGCAAAACGTTCGCTCGCCATAAGCTGCACGTTTGCCAGCGTTTGTGCGGCAAAGGCTTCGTGCATATCAATTAACGTGAGATCGGAGAGCGTTAGCCCCGCGCGCTCCAGCGCCAGCGGCGTGGACCAGGCCGGTCCGAGCAGCATTTCCTGCCAGACATCGATGGCGGTAAAGGCGTAGCTGCGCAAATAGCCCAGCGGTGTGATGCCCAGCTCTTTCGCCCGGGATTCCGTCATCAGGATCACGGCGGCGGCACCGTCCGTCAGCGGCGTACTGTTGGCCGCCGTAACGGTGACATGTTTACGGTCAAAGGCCGGTCGCAGTTTTGCGTAATCTGCC
>OKJP01000084.1_pt1 | contig 10353 bp, 8 predicted proteins | sample 1611731 | NCBI WGS metagenome assembly OKJP01 (sample SAMN04436766, study PRJEB24849) | human gut metagenome | biome: human gut; feature: NICU; material: stool | host: Homo sapiens | place: USA: Saint Louis, MO | collected 2011-05-02
CCGATGGTAGTGTGGGGTCTCCCCATGTGAGAGTAGGGAACTGCCAGGCATCAAATTAAGTAGTAAGCCGGTGCATTAATCCGGTGGTTACAGAAGTATTCGGTGGAGCGGTAGTTCAGTCGGTTAGAATACCTGCCTGTCACGCAGGGGGTCGCGGGTTCGAGTCCCGTCCGTTCCGCCACTTATTAAGACATTAAGCCTGCCCAAAGGGCAGGCTTAATGGCAAAAAAATTTAGGGGCGTAGCTCAGTTGGTAGAGCACCGGTCTCCAAAACCGGGTGTCGCGAGTTCGAGTCTCTCCGCCCCTGCCATATAGAATCCTTTGCTTCGGCAAAGGATTTTTTTTTGCCTGTAAAACGGCTCAACACCTTCCTGAAGAATAAGCAGCCTGCGTTTCCGCAGGCTTTTGCGTTAATCCAGTATGCTGGTTTTTAACAGATCTTTTATCTGCGACTGCTTATCGCTGTTTTGCAGCCAAATGGCATACAGCGGCCTGGAGAGCGTTGTTGAATCGGTGACAACATGGAGTGCAGGTTTATTATCCGCCCAGCGAACAGGTAACCAGGTACAGCCTTTCAGTGTGGGAAGATGCTGGCATGCGATCTCCGCAGAGCTTGTCGTGAGTTGCGGGATATCATCGCTGGCAATTAACCCCGTCTCGTGCTGCTGAAAATCAGGCCCCCATTCCAGGCGTAAATAATTCAGGTCGGCCTTCATCATTGCAGGCTCGGATGCATAGAGCGCCAGGCTAAACTGTCCAACAATCTGGCTGCTAAATTCATCCATCTTGGGGGCTTCTGTGGTGATCAGCAGATCAAGCTGCCGCTCGTGGAGTTGCTTAACCAGCGACTGGCGTTGCGCAATCCTCGCCTCAAATTGCAGATGGTTGTGTGTGCGATATAGCCGCATAAGCCACTGGCTGAGCATGCATTCCCATAGTGAAGCGCTGGCACCGATCGAGAATTCATTATGCCGGGAGGTGTGCGCAACCTCCTTTCGCGCTGCCTGCCAGGTATTCATCAGGGTTTCTGCATAAGGCAATAGCTTTTCACCGGCCGGGGTTAGACGAATATTGTTGCGATGGCGGGTAAAAAGGTTCACACCCAGTTGATTTTCCAGCTGTCGAATACGAAAACTGACTGCTGACTGCGTCAGGTAGAGGGCTTCAGCTGCTCGCCCAAAGTGTCGCGTTCTTCTCACTTCGAGGAAAGTTTTTAGCAATTCCGTATCCACATCTTTCTCCACAAAATTATTTGTCGTTATGATTTAAATGTTTTGTTTTACACTCTGTCAAGCGTAACTAATACTCCGCGCCATATATAGCTCGGCCAAAGAATTAGGAGCGTGTAGGATGGCGGAAAGCTTTACGACGACTAATCGTTTTTTCGATAATAAACATTATCCGCGCGGGTTCTCTCGTCACGGCGATTTCACTATCAAAGAAGCTCAACTTCTTGAGCGCCATGGTTATGCCTTTAACGAGCTGGATCTGGGTAAGCGCGAACCGGCAACCGAAGATGAAAAACAATTTGTCTCTGTTTGTCGTGGTGAGCGTGAGCCGCAGTCTGATGCAGAACGTGTATGGATCAAGTATATGGCTCGCATTAAGCGTCCTAAGCGTTTCCATACGCTGTCTGGCGGCAAGCCGCAGATGGAAGGTGCAGAAGACTACACCGAGTCTGACGATTAAGAAGAGAAGGGGCTACGGCCCCTTTTTTTATGCCAGCATTTTTTGCAGATGCAACAGCAGCCGATCGATCGCACGGTAGCTTAATGCCTCCTGCAAATGTCGCCTCTCTATTCCGGGGCAGCCCTCCACGTCAGCGACCGTGCGCGCAACTTTCAACAAACGCTGCCACGCGCGAATGGATAGCCCAAACCGCGTCAGTGTCTCTTCCAGCCAGCCTGCATCTTCGGCGTTGAGAGAGCAAAACTGTCGGATCCCGCTGTTATCCAGCCGGGCATTCAGCCTGTTCTGACGAGCATACTGCCGCGCCTGAGCCGCAATAACCCGTTCTCGCACCGCTGCTGAGCTTTCGCCTTTGATACCGGTTTGCCTCAGCAGACCGGGCGGTGGCAGGGGGATCTCGAGAGATAAATCAAAACGGTCGAGGAAGGGGCCGGACAGCTTACTCAGATAGCGCAGCGTCTGCTCCGGCGTACAGCGGTTATGGTTGCCCTGATAATGGCCCGTTGGGCTAGGGTTCATCGCGGCGACCAGCTGAAACTGCGCAGGGTAGCTTATTTTGGCGCGTGTACGAGACAGATGGATTTCGCCGGATTCAATCGGCTCCCGCAACGCATCCAGCACGCGGCGTTCAAACTCTGGCAATTCATCCAGGAACAGAATGCCGTTGTGTGCCAGTGAGATTTCACCCGGTCCGGGAATTGAGCCCCCGCCCACCATCGCGGTAAGAGACGCACTGTGGTGTGGCGAGCGGAAAGGACGGCGGCGCCACTGTTTATGCAGCGATATTGAACTGACCAGGCTAAATATCGCGGCGCTTTCCAGCGCTTCGTGATTATTGAGGGGGGGCAGCAGGCCGCTCAACCTGCTCGCCAGCATCGTTTTCCCCGTGCCTGGCGGACCTATCAGTAGCAGGTTATGCCCACCCGCGGCCGTTATTTCTAACGCCCGCTTACCCTGTTCCTGACCCATAATATCGCTGAGGTCATCGGGTGAATCTGCCACTACCTCCTCATTCTCCTGCGGCTCGGCAAGCTCATGTCGGCCTTCCAGCCAGGCGCAAACCTCCTGCAAATGTCCCGCGACAAGACACCCCTTTTCGGCGATAAGGCTGACTTCAGAGGCATTTTCATTGGCCACAATGATTTGCCTTCCCGCGCGTATGGCTTCAAGCGCACCCGAGATTGCTCCGGGAACGCCTCTTAACGCGCCTGTAAGCGCTAATTCACCCACGAACTCGCACGAGCTTAACCCTGGCGTATTGAGCTGTTCAGAAGCCGCGAGAAGCGCTATAGCAATAGGTAAATCATATCGCCCTCCCTCCTTTGGCAAATCGGCGGGCGCAAGGTTGATGGTGATCTTCTTCGCCGGAAAAGCATAACCGCTATTAATAATTGCGCTGCGCACGCGATCCCTGGCCTCCTTAACGGTCGTTTCGGGTAAGCCGACCAGCGTCAGTCCGGGCAGTCCATTACTTAAATGAACCTCTACAGAAATAAGCGGTGCCTTCACGCCGATGGCCGCGCGTGTATAAACAACTGACAGTGACATAAGCCCCTCCTTGGCGGTAACTATGCCAGCATCATTTTTTCCTGTTTAGCGCTAATTCACTGAATTACGGCGCTCGTTCCAGCCTTTTAGCGCCTAAATGTAATCATTACATGTCGGTAGAATCGGCCTCGCAGAAAAGAAATCATGCGCGCCTTGCCTGATGAAACAGGACAAAAAAATGAAAAATCTTCATTTCTATTTTTTCCCTATATAAAACAACGATTTTGAAAGAAATAGTTCGCCTGCTACAGAAATGAGTCATAAAAAAATCTTGTGTCAGATGAAATATCTGTGGTAACTCTTTAGGTATTCCTTCGAACAAGATGCAAAAAGAACTGAAAATGATAGCCCTTCTACGAGTGATTAGCCTGGTCGTGATTAGCGTGGTGGTGATTATTATCCCACCGTGCGGGGCTGCACTTGGACGAGGAAAGGCTTAGAAATCAAGCCTTAACGAACTAAGACCCCCGCACCGAAAGGTCCGGGGGTTTTTTTATGACTAAAAAACTTAAATGAGGAGCAGAGAATGACGACTAGCACAAAATTCTGTTTCTCCAGATTTATGACGGGGAACTAACTATGAATGGGGCACAATGGGTAGTACATGCGTTGCGCGCGCAGGGAGTCGAAACCGTATTCGGTTATCCGGGTGGCGCAATTATGCCGATTTACGATGCACTGTATGACGGCGGCGTGGAACACCTCTTGTGCCGACACGAGCAGGGCGCAGCGATGGCCGCCATCGGTTATGCCCGTGCGACCGGTAAAACCGGCGTCTGTATGGCCACCTCCGGTCCGGGCGCAACGAACCTGATCACCGGCCTGGCTGACGCGCTGCTCGATTCCGTACCCGTGGTGGCGATCACCGGCCAGGTGGCCTCTCCGTTCATCGGCACCGACGCCTTCCAGGAAGTGGATGTGCTTGGTTTATCGCTTGCCTGCACCAAACACAGCTTCCTCGTTCAGTCTCTCGTAGAGCTGCCGCGCGTGATGGCCGAAGCGTTCGAGGTTGCCAGCTCTGGCCGTCCTGGCCCGGTTCTGGTAGATATCCCGAAAGATATTCAGGTTGCACTCGGCGATCTGGAACCGCACTTCTCCACCGTTGAAAGCGACAACGTGTTTCCCCATACGGAGGTTGAAGAGGCTCGCCAGATGCTGGCGCAGGCGAAACAGCCGATGCTGTATGTAGGCGGCGGCGTGGGCATGGCGCAGGCTGTTCCTGCCCTGCGCGAATTTATCGCAGTAACGCAAATGCCCGCCACCTGCACGCTGAAAGGATTGGGCGCGGTCGACGCGGACTATCCATACTATTTGGGCATGTTAGGGATGCACGGCACCAAAGCGGCAAACCTGGCGGTGCAGGAGTGTGACCTGCTCATCGCCGTCGGCGCCCGTTTTGACGACCGCGTCACCGGCAAGCTGAACACCTTTGCGCCGAACGCCAAAGTGATCCATATGGACATCGACCCGGCGGAGATGAACAAACTGCGTCAGGCGCATGTCGCGTTGCAGGGCGATCTCAACGCGCTGTTACCGGCGCTGGAGCAGCCGCTGGATATCAACGCATGGCGTCAGCACACCGCCGATATGCGCGCTGAACACGCCTGGCGTTACGACCACCCCGGCGAGGCCATCTATGCGCCGCTGATGTTGAAACAGTTGTCCGACCGCAAACCCGCTGACAGCGTGGTGACGACGGATGTCGGCCAGCATCAGATGTGGTCAGCCCAGCACATGACCTACACCCGCCCGGAGAACTTCATCACCTCGAGCGGCTTAGGCACGATGGGCTTCGGCCTGCCCGCTGCCGTGGGCGCACAGGTTGCCCGCCCGAACGATACCGTTATCTGTATCTCCGGTGACGGCTCCTTCATGATGAACGTCCAGGAGCTCGGCACCGTGAAGCGTAAGCAGTTACCGCTGAAAATCGTTTTGCTCGATAACCAGCGTTTGGGAATGGTTCGCCAGTGGCAGCAGCTGTTCTTCCAGGAGCGTTACAGCGAAACGACCCTGACCGACAACCCCGATTTCCTCACCCTGGCCAGCGCCTTCGGCATTCCTGGCCAGCACATCACCCGTAAAGACCAGGTTGAAGCGGCACTCGACACCATGCTGTCAAGCGAAGGGCCATACCTGCTTCATGTCTCAATCGACGAGCTTGAGAACGTCTGGCCGTTGGTACCGCCCGGTGCCAGTAACTCACAAATGCTGGAGAAATTATCATGATGCAACATCAGGTTGCCGTGCAGGCTCGCTTCAACCCGGAAACGTTAGAACGCGTATTGCGTGTGGTCCGTCACCGTGGTTTTCAGATTTGCTCTATGAATATGGAAACGGCCACGGATGCACAAAATATCAGTATCGAATTAACCGTTGCCAGCCCGCGGCCGGTCGACTTACTGTTTAGTCAGTTATCAAAACTGGTAGACGTTGCCCATGTTGCCATCTGCCAGAGCACAACCACATCACAACAAATCCGCGCTTAAGCGTGACAGGACGAAAAAATGACGACAAAAAAAGCTGATTACATTTGGTTCAATGGTGAGATGGTTCGCTGGGAAGACGCGAAAGTTCACGTGATGTCCCACGCGCTGCACTACGGCACCTCCGTGTTTGAAGGCATCCGTTGCTACGATTCTCACAAAGGACCAGTGGTGTTCCGCCATCGCGAACACATGCAGCGTCTGCATGACTCAGCCAAAATTTATCGTTTCCCGGTCTCCCAAAGCGTTGATGAGCTGATGGAAGCCTGCCGCGAGGTGATCCGCCAGAACAAACTGACCAGTGCCTATATTCGTCCGCTGGTCTTCGTGGGTGATGTCGGCATGGGTGTCAATCCGCCCGCTGGCTATAACACCGATGTGATCATTGCTGCGTTCCCGTGGGGCGCCTACCTGGGCGCGGAAGCACTGGATCAGGGGATCGACGCAATGGTTTCTTCCTGGAACCGCGTGGCACCAAACACTATCCCGACCGCGGCTAAAGCGGGCGGTAACTACCTCTCCTCACTGCTGGTTGGCAGCGAAGCGCGCCGTCACGGCTATCAGGAAGGTATCGCGCTCGATGTAAATGGCTACATCTCCGAAGGTGCGGGCGAAAACCTGTTTGAAGTGAAAGACGGCATTCTGTTCACCCCGCCGTTCACCTCGTCCGCGCTGCCGGGCATCACCCGCGACGCCATCATCAAGCTGGCAAAAGATCTGGGTATCGAAGTACGCGAGCAGGTGCTGTCCCGCGAATCCCTGTACCTGGCTGACGAAGTGTTCATGTCCGGTACCGCGGCTGAAATTACACCGGTGCGTAGCGTCGACGGCATTCAGGTGGGCGAAGGCCGCTGTGGTCCGGTCACCAAACGCATTCAGCAAGCCTTCTTCGGCCTGTTCACCGGCGAAACAGAAGACAAATACGGCTGGTTGGATCAGGTTAATCACTAAATATAAATTTGGGACGGCACGCACCGTCCCATTTAATAGTCAGACGGGAGTAAATAAAGCATGCCTAAGTATCGTTCAGCCACCACCACCCACGGCCGTAATATGGCGGGTGCCCGCGCACTGTGGCGCGCCACCGGAATGACCGACGCCGATTTCGGCAAGCCAATTATCGCCGTGGTGAACTCCTTCACCCAGTTTGTGCCGGGCCATGTGCACCTGCGCGATCTCGGTAAGCTGGTTGCCGAGCAAATCGAAGCCTCCGGCGGCGTGGCGAAAGAGTTCAACACCATTGCGGTGGATGACGGTATCGCAATGGGCCACGGGGGGATGCTCTATTCACTACCGTCGCGCGAGCTGATCGCCGACTCTGTGGAGTACATGGTTAACGCCCACTGCGCCGATGCGATGGTCTGTATCTCCAACTGCGACAAAATCACCCCGGGGATGCTGATGGCCTCCCTGCGCCTGAACATTCCGGTGATCTTCGTTTCCGGCGGCCCGATGGAAGCGGGTAAAACAAAGCTTTCCGACAAAATCATCAAGCTCGACCTGGTCGATGCGATGATCCAGGGCGCGGACCCGAAAGTCTCTGACGAGCAGAGCGACCAGGTGGAACGCTCCGCGTGTCCGACCTGCGGCTCCTGTTCCGGGATGTTCACCGCCAACTCCATGAACTGCCTGACCGAAGCGCTGGGCCTTTCTCAGCCGGGTAACGGCTCGCTGCTGGCGACCCACGCCGACCGTAAGCAGCTGTTCCTTAACGCGGGCAAGCGCATCGTTGAGCTGACCAAACGCTACTACGAGCAGGACGACGCCAGCGCGCTGCCTCGCAACATCGCCAGTAAAGCGGCGTTCGAAAACGCCATGACGCTGGATATCGCCATGGGCGGTTCCACCAACACCGTTCTGCACCTGCTGGCCGCCGCGCAGGAAGCCGAAATCGACTTCACCATGAGCGACATCGACAAGCTCTCCCGCAAAGTGCCGCAGCTGTGTAAAGTCGCGCCGAGTACCCAGAAGTACCATATGGAAGACGTGCATCGTGCTGGTGGTGTCATCGGTATCCTCGGCGAGCTGGATCGCGCAGGGCTGCTGAACCGCAACGTGAAAAATGTGCTCGGCCTGACGCTGCCGGAGTCGCTGGACCAGTACGACGTGATGCTGACCAAAGACGACGCGGTGAAAAAGATGTTCCGCGCCGGTCCGGCAGGTATTCGCACCACGCAGGCGTTCTCGCAGGATTGCCGCTGGGACACGCTGGATGACGATCGCGCCGAAGGCTGCATCCGCTCGCTGGAACATGCCTACAGCAAAGACGGCGGTCTGGCCGTGCTGTACGGTAACTTTGCGGAAAACGGCTGCATCGTGAAAACCGCAGGCGTGGACGACAGCATTCTCAAATTCACCGGTCCGGCAAAAGTGTATGAAAGTCAGGACGAGGCGGTAGACGCTATCCTCGGTGGCAAAGTGGTGGAAGGCGACGTGGTGGTCATTCGCTACGAAGGGCCGAAAGGCGGTCCGGGCATGCAGGAGATGCTCTACCCGACTACCTTCCTGAAATCGATGGGCCTCGGCAAAGCCTGCGCGCTGATCACCGACGGTCGTTTCTCTGGCGGCACGTCAGGCCTCTCCATTGGCCACGTCTCCCCGGAAGCGGCAAGCGGCGGCAATATCGCGATCATCGAAGATGGCGACCTGATCGAAATCGACATTCCGAACCGCGGCATTCAGCTGAAGCTGAGTGACCAGGAGATTGCGGCCCGTCGTGAAGCGCAGGAAGCCCGCGGCGACAAAGCCTGGACGCCGAAAGACCGCCATCGCAAAGTCTCCTTCGACCTGCGCGCTTACGCGAGTCTTGCCACCAGTGCAGATAAAGGCGCGGTGCGCGATAAATCTAAACTTGGGGGCTAATGATGGCCGAGTCACAACCCTTATCCGCCGCCCCCGAGGGGGCGGAATACCTGAGAGCGGTGCTGCGCGCGCCGGTCTATGAAGCCGTGCAGGTCACGCCCCTGCAAAAAATGGACAAACTCTCCTCGCGCCTCGACAACGTCATTCTGGTGAAGCGCGAAGACAGGCAGCCGGTGCACAGCTTCAAGCTGCGCGGCGCCTACGCGATGATGGCCGGGCTGACGGATGAGCAGAAAGCGCGCGGCGTCATTACCGCGTCGGCGGGCAACCACGCGCAGGGCGTGGCGTTCTCCGCGGCCCGTTTAGGGCTGAAAGCGCTGATCGTTATGCCGGTTGCCACGGCGGATATCAAAGTCGACGCGGTGCGCGGTTTTGGCGGGGAAGTGCTGCTCCACGGCGCGAATTTTGACGAATCGAAAGCCAAAGCGATTGAGCTGGCGCAGCAGCAGGGCTTCACCTGGGTCCCGCCGTTCGATCACCCGATGGTGATTGCCGGGCAGGGTACGCTGGCGCTGGAACTTTTGCAGCAGGATGCCCATCTCGACCGCGTTTTCGTTCAGGTGGGCGGCGGTGGCTTAGCCGCTGGTGTGGCGGTGCTGATCAAACAGCTAATGCCGCTGATCATAGTGATTGCGGTTGAAGCGGAAGACTCCGCTTGCCTGAAGGCGGCGCTGGACGCCGGACATCCGGTGGATCTGCCGCGCGTCGGGCTGTTCGCCGAGGGCGTGGCGGTGAAGCGCATTGGCGATGAAACGTTCCGTCTGTGCCAGGAGTATCTCGACGATATCGTCACCGTCGACAGCGACGCTATCTGCGCGGCGATGAAAGATCTCTTCGAGGATGTGCGTGCGGTGGCGGAGCCGTCCGGCGCGCTGGCGCTGGCGGGGATGAAGAAATACATCGCCCAGCACAACATTCGCGGCGAGCGTCTGGCGCACGTGCTTTCCGGCGCCAATGTGAACTTCCACGGCCTGCGCTACGTGTCCGAACGCTGTGAGCTGGGCGAGCAGCGTGAAGCCCTGCTGGCGGTGACCATTCCGGAAGAGAAGGGCAGCTTCCTGAAGTTTTGCCAGCTGCTGGGCGGCCGTTCGGTAACGGAGTTCAACTACCGCTTTGCCGATGCCAAAGATGCGTGCATTTTTGTCGGCGTGCGTCTGAGCCGCGGCGTGGAGGAGCGCAAAGAGATCCTCAGCCTGCTGCATGACGGCGGCTACAGCGTGGTCGATCTCTCCGACGACGAAATGGCGAAGCTGCACGTGCGTTACATGGTCGGCGGCCGTCCATCCAAGCCGCTCAAGGAACGCCTGTTCAGCTTCGAGTTCCCGGAATCGCCGGGCGCGCTGCTCAAGTTCCTGCACACGCTGGGCACCCACTGGAACATTTCTCTGTTCCACTACCGCAGCCACGGCACCGACTACGGCCGCGTGCTGGCGGCGTTCGAGCTGGGCGAGCACGAGCCGGATTTCGAAACGCGCCTGAACGAGCTGGGCTATGAGTGCCATGACGAAACCCACAACCCGGCGTTCCGCTTCTTCCTCGCGGGCTAAGGTTTGAGCTGCGTGTAGGACGGGTAAGCGCAGCGCCACCCGGCTTTAGTGGTTCGGCAATATCTTCCAGAACGCATCAATAAGCGGCTCATGCAGCCGCTTTTTTTGTGCGCACACGCCAAGCTCGAACGGTGTTTTCTCGTCGCTGCGTTCTAAAATCATCACGCGATTGCGCACTGGCTCCGGGCTGTTTTCCAGCTCCACTTCTGGCAGCCGCGCCACGC
>OKJP01000088.1_pt1 | contig 10210 bp, 10 predicted proteins | sample 1611731 | NCBI WGS metagenome assembly OKJP01 (sample SAMN04436766, study PRJEB24849) | human gut metagenome | biome: human gut; feature: NICU; material: stool | host: Homo sapiens | place: USA: Saint Louis, MO | collected 2011-05-02
GGAGAGGGCTAGGGTGAGGGTGAGGGCAACCGGCCTTCACCTTTCCCTCAAAATCCCGCCGCACAATCTCCAGCGCTTTCAGCACCGTCTCCGCCGGGATCTCGTGATTTTCCAGCAGCATAATTAAATCGACGGCCAGCTTGACCTCGTCGGGGGCATTTTCCAGTGACATTAGTGGCTCCTGTTAACGGGTCAGGCGTTCAATGACGCGTTCAATCTCATCCAGCGCCTGACGGCAGCGGACGATGCGGCCTTCCAGCGCGCTGATTTCACGCATTAATAACTGCTGCTCTTGCAGCGTTTCGCTGGTGGTCAGGCGGGCTTCGCGCTCACACTTCATCTCAAACAGACGCCGCTCAAACTCCTGGTTCTCCAGCCGCTTGCGCTGCCATTTTCCGAGCCCAGGCGAGGCGCTGTCCCACGCCCGTAGCGGCCAGGCGGCGATTTCGCGGTGCAGGGCGGTGATCTGCTCAGTAAGATGCTCCGCAAGCCACACCACCTGTTCCTGCTGTTCACTCTCAACCGCGTGGCGAAGCTCGTCGAGGTTGGTCTGCATCTCAGCAAGGTAATCCTGAATGACGGTACTGCGGGTGCGGAAGAGCTGCCGGTCAAAGCGCGGTTTCAGCGTAGCATGTCCCATCAGCGGTGTGGCCTGCGCCCGCAGCGCGATCAGCTGATTTTGCAGCCTCTCAAGAAGCAGTGCTGTTTTCAATGCGCTCTCCAGTGGTAAAGTAGCCGTTCAGTTTGATAACGATTCGCATTATGCAGCGTACTATTTTAATCATCATTGGCTGGCTCGCGGTAGTGCTGGGTACGCTGGGCATCGTATTGCCCTTGCTGCCGACCACCCCGTTCATCCTGTTGGCCGCCTGGTGCTTCGCCCGCTCGTCGCCGCGTTTTCACCACTGGCTCCTGTACCGTTCGTGGTTTGGCGGCTACCTGCGGCACTGGCAAAAACACCGGGCCATGCCGCCCGGGGCCAAGCCGCGCGCCATTGCCTTCATCCTGATCACCTTCGCCGTCTCGTTATGGCTGGTGAAAATGATGTGGGTGCGCATTCTGCTGCTGGCAATCCTGGCCTGCCTGCTGATCTTCATGTGGCGGATCCCCGTGGTTGATGAAAAGCAACAAAAGCACTGAAGCCTCATCATGGCGGTTGCAATTATGGCGCACAGCCAGTAAATTCGACCGTTTTCGAGCACAGGTGCGCCTGGTCAAAGGTTAAACAACTGTTACTTTGACCGACTCGTCGCGCGCCGTGAGTAACACTGTTTCATTTAGGCACAAACCGATGACCGCAACTGCACAGCAGCTTGAATATCTGAAAAATAGCATCAAAAGTATCCAGGATTATCCAAAGCCTGGCATTCTTTTCCGTGATGTCACCAGCTTGCTGGAAGACCCGAAAGCGTACGCCCTCAGCATTGAACTGCTGGTTGAGCGTTATAAAAACGCCGGGATCACTAAAGTAGTAGGTACCGAAGCCCGTGGCTTCCTGTTCGGCGCACCGGTTGCGCTGGCGATGGGCGTGGGTTTTGTGCCGGTGCGTAAGCCGCGCAAACTGCCGCGTGAAACCATTGCTGAGAGCTATGAGCTGGAATACGGCACCGATCAGCTGGAAATTCACGTTGATGCCATCAAGCCAGGCGACAAAGTGCTGGTGGTGGACGATCTGCTGGCAACCGGCGGCACCATCGAAGCGACCGTGAAGCTGATCCGTCGTCTGGGCGGGGAAGTGACCGACGCGGCCTTCATCATCAACCTGTTCGATCTCGGCGGCGAGCAGCGCCTGGAAAAACAGGGTATTACCAGCTACAGCCTGGTGCCTTTCCCGGGACATTAATCCCGTATCTCACAACCTCGCTCAATGGGTGAGGTTGTGATAGCAATCCCCTCCATTAATTCACCTTCCAGCGTTGCAGAGCCTGCCCATGAGTTATCAGGTGTTAGCCCGTAAATGGCGACCACAAACCTTTGCTGACGTTGTCGGTCAGGAACATGTGCTGACGGCCCTGGCGAACGGCTTGTCGCTAGGTCGCATCCATCACGCCTATCTTTTCTCCGGCACCCGCGGCGTCGGTAAAACCTCTATTGCCCGTCTGCTGGCAAAAGGTCTGAACTGCGAAACCGGGATCACCGCCACCCCGTGCGGCGTATGTGACAACTGCCGGGAGATCGAGCAGGGGCGTTTTGTCGATCTGATCGAGATCGACGCCGCCTCGCGCACCAAGGTGGAAGACACTCGCGATCTGCTCGACAACGTGCAGTACGCCCCGGCGCGCGGCCGCTTCAAGGTCTATCTGATCGATGAAGTACACATGCTGTCGCGCCACAGCTTCAACGCCCTGCTGAAAACGCTGGAAGAGCCGCCTGCGCATGTCAAATTCCTGCTGGCGACCACCGATCCGCAAAAGCTGCCGGTCACGATCCTGTCGCGCTGCCTGCAATTTCATCTGAAGGCGCTGGACGTTGAGCAGATCCGCGCTCAGCTTGAACACATTCTTGATGAAGAGAAGATCGTTCACGAGCCGCGCGCCCTGCAGCTGCTGGCCCGCGCGGCGGACGGAAGCCTGCGTGATGCGCTGAGCCTGACTGACCAGGCAATTGCCAGCGGTGACGGTAAGCTTTCCACTGACGCGGTCAGCACCATGCTCGGCACGCTGGATGACGATCAGGCGCTGTCGCTTATCGAAGCGATGATTGCCGCCAACGGTGAGCGGGTAATGACCCTCGTCAACGATGCCGCCGCCCGTGGCATTGAATGGGAAGCGCTGCTGGTCGAGATGCTCAGCCTGCTGCATCGCGTGGCGATGCTGCAATTGTCTCTGTCGGCCATTGGCGCGGACATGGCGACCATTGAACAGCGGATGCGTGAACTTGCGCGCACCGTGCCGCCGGCTGACGTGCAGCTTTATTATCAAACCCTGCTGATTGGCCGCAAAGAGCTGCCGTTTGCACCGGATCGCCGGATGGGCGTTGAAATGACGCTGCTGCGCGCGCTGGCCTTCCATCCGCGCAAGCCATTGCCGGAGCCGGAACCGCCCCGGCAGTCCTTTGCGCCGGTTGCGCCGACCGCGGTAATGTCACCGCAGCAGGTGCCACCGCAACCGGCATCGCCGCCGCCGCAGAACGTGCCGCTGTCGGATGCCACCAGTTCGGTGCTTGCCGCACGAAGCCAGTTGCAACGCGCGCAGGGAGCAACCAAACCAAAAAAGAGTGAACCGGCAGCGCCTGCAAGAGCGCGGCCGGTGAACAACGCCGCGCTTGAACGACTGGCCTCGGTAACGGAGCGCGTGCAGTCGCGTCCGGCACCGTCCGCGCTCGAGCAAAAAGCCCCGGCGAAAGAAGAGGCATACCGCTGGAAGGCGACTACCGTTGTTGAAACGGTCAAGGAAGTGGTCGCCACGCCAAAAGCGCTGAAAAAGGCGCTTGAGCATGAAAAAACGCCGGAGCTGTCCGCGAAGCTCGCGGAAGAGTCCATCGAGCGCGACGCCTGGGCCGCTGAGGTCAGCAAACTTCAGCTGCCGAAGCTGGTGGAGCAGGTCGCGCTGAATGCCTGGAAAGAGCAGGAAGGCAATCAGGTGCGTCTGCACCTGCGCCCTGGCCAGCGGCACCTCAACTCCCCAGGCGCGCAAAAGGCGCTGGCCGAGGCGCTTACCGCATTACAGGGTGTGCCGGTTGAATTGACTATCATTGAAGATGATAATCCGGCGGTGAAAACGCCGCTCGAGTGGCGACAGGCGATTTATGAAGAGAAGCTCGCGCAGGCGCGCGAGTCGATTATCGCGGATAACAACATCCAGACCCTGCGCCGGTTCTTCGACGCCGATCTGGATGAAGAGAGTATTCGCCCCCTTTGATCGTGAGTCTGACTTACGGTTGTAATCCTTAACGTGAAAGAAGAGAGAAGCCTATGTTTGGTGGAAAAGGCGGTCTGGGTGGCCTGATGAAGCAGGCTCAGCAGATGCAGGAAAAAATGCAGAAGATGCAGGAAGAGATCGCTCAGCTGGAAGTCACGGGGGAATCGGGTGCCGGTCTGGTCAAGGTGACCATCAACGGTGCGCACAACTGCCGTCGCGTTGAAATCGACCCGAGCCTGCTCGAAGACGACAAAGAGATGCTGGAAGATCTGGTTGCAGCCGCGTTTAACGATGCTGCTCGCCGTATCGACGAAACCCAGAAAGAGAAAATGGCCTCTGTTTCCAGCGGTATGCAACTGCCGCCGGGCTTTAAGATGCCATTCTGATGCAAACCAGTCCGCTGCTCACGCAGTTAATGGAAGCACTGCGCTGCCTGCCGGGCGTTGGCCCGAAGTCGGCGCAGCGTATGGCGTTTACGCTATTGCAGCGCGACCGCAGCGGCGGGATGCGCCTGGCGCAGGCTCTGACCCGCGCCATGTCAGAAATTGGTCACTGTGCGGATTGCCGGACCTTTACCGAGCAGGACGTCTGTAACATCTGCACGAACCCGCGTCGTCAGGAAAACGGTCAGATTTGCGTGGTGGAGAGTCCGGCGGACATCTACGCCATCGAACAAACCGGGCAGTTTTCCGGCCGCTATTTCGTGCTGATGGGGCATCTCTCCCCGCTGGACGGCATCGGCCCGGATGATATCGGTCTCGATCGTCTTGAACAGCGTCTTGAGTCCGAGACGATCAAAGAGGTGATCCTCGCCACCAACCCGACGGTGGAAGGGGAGGCAACCGCCAACTACATCGCCGAGCTGTGCGCGCAGTACGGCGTTGACGCCAGCCGCATCGCCCACGGCGTGCCGGTCGGCGGTGAGCTGGAGATGGTCGACGGCACCACGCTGTCGCACTCGCTGGCCGGACGACACAAGATTATTTTCTGACCAAACGGAGGCTGCGTGCGCGGCCTCCGCTTGAAAATTCCCCCCCTTATCCCCATCTCTCACTCAACGTTTTACAACCCCATTAAATGGCATTGTTGAGGTCGACTTAGATGAAAGGACAAGAAACCCGTGGTTTCCAGTCAGAAGTAAAACAGCTTCTGCACCTGATGATCCATTCCCTGTATTCCAACAAAGAAATCTTCCTGCGTGAGCTGATTTCCAACGCCTCCGATGCGGCGGACAAGCTGCGCTTCCGCGCGCTGTCCAACCCGGATCTGTACGAAGGCGATGGCGAACTGCGCGTGCGCGTCTCTTTTAATAAAGAGAACCGCACCCTGACGATTGCCGATAATGGCATCGGGATGAACCGCGACGAGGTGATCGACCATCTCGGCACCATCGCTAAATCCGGCACCAAAGCGTTCCTCGAGTCCATGGGCTCTGACCAGGCGAAAGACAGCCAGCTGATCGGTCAGTTCGGCGTAGGCTTCTACTCGGCATTCATCGTGGCGGATAAAGTCACCGTGCGCACCCGCGCCGCGGGCGACAGCGCCGAAAACGGCGTGCTGTGGGAATCCAAAGGGGAAGGCGAATACACCGTTGATGATATCACCAAAGCGGATCGCGGCACCGAAATCACTCTGCACCTGCGCGAAGGCGAAGACGATTTCCTGAACGACTGGCGCGTACGCTCCATCATCAGCAAATATTCTGACCACATCGCGCTGCCGGTTGAGATTGAAAAACAGGAAGAGAAAGACGGCGAAACCGTGGTTTCCTGGGAGAAAATCAACAAGGCGCAGGCGCTGTGGACGCGCAACAAAGCTGAAATTAAAGACGACGAGTACAACGAGTTTTACAAGCACATCGCCCACGACTTTACCGACCCGCTGACCTGGAGCCACAACCGTGTGGAAGGGAAGCAGGAGTACACCAGCCTGCTGTACATTCCGGCGCAGGCGCCGTGGGACATGTGGAACCGCGATCACAAGCACGGCCTGAAGCTGTACGTGCAGCGCGTCTTCATCATGGACGACGCCGAGCAGTTCATGCCGAACTACCTGCGCTTTGTGCGTGGCCTGATAGATTCCAACGATCTGCCGCTGAACGTCTCCCGTGAAATTCTCCAGGACAGCACCGTCACCCGTAACCTGCGTAACGCCCTGACCAAGCGAGCGTTGCAGATGCTGGAAAAACTGGCGAAAGACGATGCGGAAAAATACCAGACCTTCTGGAAACAGTTCGGCCTGGTGCTGAAAGAAGGCCCGGCGGAAGACACCGCGAACGTGGAAGCTATCGCTAAACTGCTGCGCTTCGCCTCTACGCACAACGACTCCTCCGCCCAGACCGTATCGCTGGAAGAGTACGTCTCCCGCATGAAAGAAGGGCAGGAGAAGATCTACTACATCACCGCCGACAGCTATGCGGCAGCGAAGAGCAGTCCGCATCTGGAGCTGCTGCGTAAGAAAGGCATCGAAGTGCTGCTGCTGTCTGACCGCATCGACGAGTGGATGATGAACTACCTGACCGAGTTCGACGGTAAATCCTTCCAGTCCGTTGCTAAAGCCGACGAGTCTATCGATAAGCTGGCGGATGAAGTGGACGACAGCGCGAAGGAAGCCGAGAAGGCGCTGGAGCCGTTCGTTGAGCGCGTGAAAACCCTGCTGGGCGACCGCGTGAAAGAGGTGCGCTTCACGCACCGTCTGACCGATACGCCAGCCATTGTCACCACCGATGCGGACGAAATGAGCACCCAGATGGCGAAACTGTTCGCTGCGGCGGGCCAGGCCGTGCCGGAAGTGAAATATATCTTTGAGCTTAATCCGGATCATCCGCTGGTGAAACGCGCGGCGGATACCCAGGACGACGCCCGCTTTGCGGAGTGGGTTGAACTGCTGCTGGATCAGTCCCTGCTGGCCGAGCGCGGCACCCTGGAAGATCCTAACCTGTTCATTAAACGTGTGAATGCGCTGCTGCTGGCGTAATACAAAACCTACCCCTCACCCTGGCCCTCTCCCCAAAGGGGAGAGGGTATAATCGTCCCCTCTCCCCTTTGGGGAGAGAGTTAGGGTGAGGGGGCATTCTCGCACTAACCCAAATAATCTCCCCCCGTTAACCGTTTCAGCCTCCCCGCCTTCCTTGAGCGATACCCGTTCTGGTGGTATTGTTTAGCGCTTTTGAAAAATTGAATCGACATTTGAGGGGATTTTCGCAATGCGTATTATTCTGCTTGGCGCTCCGGGCGCGGGTAAGGGAACTCAGGCTCAGTTCATCATGGAGAAATACGGTATTCCGCAAATCTCTACTGGTGACATGCTGCGTGCCGCTGTTAAATCTGGCTCCGAGCTGGGCAAACAAGCTAAAGACATCATGGACGCAGGCAAGCTGGTGACCGACGAACTGGTTATCGCGCTGGTAAAAGAGCGCATTGCTCAGGAAGACTGCCGCAATGGTTTCCTGCTGGACGGCTTCCCGCGCACCATTCCTCAGGCTGACGCCATGAAAGAAGCGGGCATCAACGTGGATTACGTGCTGGAGTTCGATGTACCGGACGAACTGATCGTTGACCGTATCGTTGGCCGTCGCGTGCACGCTGCCTCTGGCCGCGTTTACCACATCAAATTCAACCCACCTAAGGTTGAAGGCAAAGACGACGTGACCGGCGAAGAGCTGACCACCCGTAAAGACGACCAGGAAGAAACCGTGCGTAAACGCCTGGTGGAATACCATCAGATGACCGCACCGCTGATCGGCTACTACTCCAAAGAGGCGCAGGCGGGTAACACCAAATACGCGAAAGTTGACGGCACCAAAGCCGTGGCTGACGTACGTGCAGAGCTGGAAAAAATCCTCGGCTAAGCGCACCTCTCTCACCCGGAGCCCCGGGTGAGAAAAATTCTCATCTTACCTATTACAGCAATGGGTTTCGTTTAAACGCATTTCCGCTACAATTGACAGCCTATCAAATGGTTAAGAGGCGTGAATGAGTCAGGCGAAAACCGGCATCCTGCTTGCCAATCTGGGCACCCCAGAAGCACCTACTCCAGCGGCGGTAAAACGCTACCTGCGACAATTTTTAAGCGACACGCGCGTCGTGGATACCCCAAGACTGCTGTGGTGGCCACTGCTGCGTGGTGTCATTCTGCCGATTCGTTCTCCGCGTGTAGCAAAGCTCTATCAGTCCGTGTGGATGGAAGAAGGCTCGCCGCTGATGGTCTACAGCCGTCGTCAGGAGAAGGCGCTGGCCGCCCGTCTGCCGGACATGCCCGTTGCGCTCGGTATGAGCTACGGTAAGCCATCCCTGGAAAGCGCCGTCGACTCTCTGCTGGCGCAGGGCGTTGAACACATTGTGGTGCTGGCCCTTTATCCGCAGTATTCGTGCTCCACGGTGGCTGCCGTCTGGGACGAACTGGCACGCATTCTGGCGACCCGCCGCCGTATACCGGGCATCACCTTTATCCGCGACTACGCCGATAACGAGCTGTACATTCAGGCGCTTGCCAGCAGCGCGCGCGCGTCGTTTGAAAAACACGGCGAGCCGGATCTGCTGCTGCTCTCCTATCACGGTATTCCGCAGCGTTTCGCGAACGAAGGGGACGATTACCCCCAGCGTTGCCGCGATACCACCCGCGAGCTGGTCTCCGCCCTCGGCCTGCCGCCTGAGAAGGTTATGATGACCTTCCAGTCGCGCTTCGGTCGTGAACCGTGGTTGACCCCGTATACTGATGAAACGCTAAAAATGCTGGGCGAGTAGGGCGTGAAGCACATTCAGGTTATGTCGCCGGGCTTCTCGGCGGATTGTCTGGAAACGCTGGAAGAGATTGCCGTCCAGAACAAAGAGTTCTTCATGGAGGCCGGCGGAACGAAATACGAATACATTCCTGCGCTTAACGACTCCCCTGAACACATCGATATGATGGTGTCACTGGTCACCACCCGCCGCTGATCGCGTTACGGGCCGGGTTTGTGCTACCATTCCCGGCCCGTATTCTTTGCACAGTTCAGACCATGAAATTTCCCGGTAAACGTAAGTCCAAACACTATTTCCCCGTCGATGCCCGCGATCCGCTGTTACAGCAAATTCAGCAGGAAAGCGAAACCAGCGCTGCCTGGGTGGTCGGTATCGATCAGACGCTGGTGGACATTGAAGCCAAAGTGGATGATGCGTTTGTCGCACGTTACGGTCTGAGCGCCGGGCACTCGCTGGTGATTGAGGATGACGTTGCCGAAGCGCTGTATCAGGAACTGATGCGCGAAAATCTTATCACCCACCAGTTTGCTGGCGGCACCATCGGTAACACCATGCACAACTACTCCGTTCTGGCAGACGACCGCTCGGTGCTGCTTGGCGTGATGTGCAGCAATATCGAAATCGGTGGCTACGCCTACCGCTACCTGTGCAATACCTCCAGCCGCACCGATCTGAACTATTTGCAGGGCGTTGACGGGCCAATTGGTCGTTGCTTTACGCTGATAAGCGATTCCGGCGAGCGTACCTTTGCCATCAGCCCCGGCCATATGAACAAGCTACGCGCTGAAAGTATTCCGGAAGAGGTGATCGCGGGCGCGTCTGCGCTGGTGTTGACGTCTTATCTGGTGCGCTGCAAGCCGGGCGAACCAATGCCGGACGCAACCATGAAGGCAATTGAGTATGCGAAGAAATACAACGTGCCTGTGGTTCTGACGCTGGGCACCAAATTCGTCATTGCCGACAACCCGGAGTGGTGGCAGGCCTTCCTGAAAGAACACGTCTCGATTCTGGCGATGAATGAAGAAGAAGCCGAAGCGCTGACCGGCGAAAGCGATCCGCTGCTGGCGTCTGATAAGGCGCTGGACAGGGTGGATCTGGTGATCTGCACCGCCGGGACGGTCGGGCTGTACATGGCGGGCTTCACGGAAGAAGAGAGCAAGCGGAAAACCCAGCACCCGCTGCTGCCGGGCGCTATCGCCGAATTTAACCAGTACGAGTTCAGCCGCGCCATGCGTCATAAAGACTGCATCAACCCGCTGCGTATCTTCTCCCACATTGCACCGTATATGGGTGGCCCCGAGAAGATCATGAACACCAACGGCGCGGGCGACGGCGCGCTGGCCGCGCTGCTGCACGACATCACCGCTAACGCCTACCACAAAACCAATGTGCCGAATTCCAGCAAACACACCTTCAACTGGCTGACCTATTCCTCGCTGGCGCAGGTGTGCAAGTACGCGAACCGCGTGAGTTATCAGGTGCTGAACCAGCATTCACCGCGCTTAACGCGTGGGCTGCCGGAACGGGAAGACAGCCTCGAAGAGGCGTATTGGGACAGGTAAAAGAAGACCCCTCACCCTGGCCCTCTCCCCTTTGGGGAGAGGGCCA
>OKJP01000093.1_pt1 | contig 9614 bp, 9 predicted proteins | sample 1611731 | NCBI WGS metagenome assembly OKJP01 (sample SAMN04436766, study PRJEB24849) | human gut metagenome | biome: human gut; feature: NICU; material: stool | host: Homo sapiens | place: USA: Saint Louis, MO | collected 2011-05-02
GCGGTTGCAGGCCGAAATAGAAATCCGGATCGCCGGAAGTGATCACGATATTGTTCAGCGTTTTACCGCTGTGGCGAATTTTTTCTACCAGCGCTTCGCCATCTTTCACGCTGAACTGGGCGTCAAACAGTACCGCCTCTTTCGGGCCAGATACCAGCGTGGAAGAAACGGCAAAAATGCCTTTTTCCTGCGGGTTATACGTATCAACGGTCAACGGCGCGGCAAAGACGGCCGGAGTGAAAAGGGTTGTCAGCAAAGCAAGGCGGGCGATTGTCATGGTCATGTCTCTGTTCTTCAGGAAAGTCTCTATTGTACGGATCTCTTCATTTGCCAGAATTCCTGAAACAGGAGATGCTTAGTTTCGTAGATCGAGCAAATGGAGGTCGAAATGGATCGCGTTATTGCCGCCCAGGTGTACAACCGCATCTGTGAGCTGGGGAGTTTAAGCGCGGCGGCGCGGGCGCTGGGGATCTCCCGTCCGATGGTGAGCCGTTATCTGGAGCAGATGGAGAAGTGGGCTGGGGCGCGGCTGGTTAACCGCTCCACCCGCAAGCTGACGCTGACGGCAGCGGGGGAGAAGGTCCTGCAAAAGACGCGCACGCTATCGCAAATTTCTCAGGAAATTGAAGATCAGTCAGTGAAGGATTTACCCTCAGGCACGCTTCGTGTCGCCTGCGCGCATTTTACCGCGATGCAGATTATCGCTCCGGTGCTGCCCGATCTGTTGCAGCGTTACCCTCAACTGCGCATTGAGCTGGATGGTAACAACCATCCGGTGAGCCTGGGGGGCGAGCGAATTGACGTGGCGATCCGCATTACTGATAACCCCGAACCGGGTATGATCGCTCGCCGGTTGGGAGAGTGTCGGTCCGTGCTTTGCGCCTCGCCGCACTACCTTGCAAGCCGGGGCGTTCCAGAGGAGCTGGAAGACTTAGCCCGGCACAACTGCCTGCATTACAGCTTTTTTGCCGGTCAGTCGTGGCGTTTTTTACCGACGGCAGGGGAGCCGGTCACGACGGCGGTCAGCGGCAATCTCAGCGCCAGCATCTCATCTCTGCTGATGGAGGCGGCGATAAATCACTGTGGTATTGCCATGCTGCCCGAGCGCGAGGCCGACGCGGCGCTACGGCAGGGAAGCCTGGTGCCGGTGCTCAGCGCCTATACGCCAAAACCGATCGGCATTTTTGGTATTTATCAGTCGCGAGACTATCAGCCTGCGGCGCAGCGTGTGTTCCTCGACGCGCTGGCAAACCACCTTGCCACGCGATCGGACTAGTCTGTCTTCCCTGCAAAATAGATTATGCGTCCTATACTTATCCCTTTGTAAGCCAAAAGGAGAGCAAGAATGACGATTCATAAGCACGGTTCAGCACACTGGTCTGGCGACATCAAACGCGGCAAAGGGACGGTATCGACCGAAAGTGGCGTCCTTAACCAGCAACCTTACGGCTTTAACACCCGCTTCGAGGGCGAGAAAGGGACTAACCCGGAAGAGCTGATTGGCGCAGCGCACGCGGCATGTTTCTCTATGGCCCTGTCGCTAATGCTGGGCGAAGCGGGTTATACTGCCGATTCCATCGATACCACGGCGGATGTCTCGCTGGATAAAACCGACAGCGGTTTTGCCATCAGCAAAGTCGCGCTGCAAAGCAAGGTGACGGTACCGGGTATCGATCCGCAGCAGTTCGACGGCATTATCCAGAAAGCCAAGGCCGGTTGCCCGGTCTCGCAGCTGTTGAAAGCGGAAATCACGCTGGATTACAAACTGAACTGATATCGGGCCGGGCGCATGCCCGGCTCATTTTTAACGGTTACGCCAGCAGCGTACGCTTCGGCTTGCGGAAGAGGGCTGGAGCTGTTGCGGCTGTTCACATCCCTGCGTCGCCAGCGAACAGCGGTCGCGGAAATAGCACCCAACGGGCAGGTGGCGATTACCCGGAAGATCGGTTTTTCGCAACGCAAGATCCTCATCCAGCGGTTCTCCGGTCCGGGGAACGGAGTCAAGTAGCAGCTGCGTATAAGGATGGCGCGGCTGACCCAGCACCTGGTTCGCCGGACCCAGTTCCACGATTTGCCCCAGATACATTACCGCCACCCGGTCGCTCATGTGCCGGACCTCCGAGACGTTGTGCGAGATAAGCACGTAGGTCAGATTTCGCTGCTGTTGCAGGGCAACCAGCAAATTGAGGATCTGTGCCTGGACGGAAATATCCAGCGCGCTGGTGGGTTCATCCAGCACGATGATGTCCGGATCCGAAGAGAGCGCCCGGGCGATAGCGATGCGCTGGCGCTGTCCGCCCGAAAACGCATGCGGCAGGCGGTCAAGATATTCCGCTCGAATCCCAACCTGCTGCGCCAGCGTTTCAGCCAACTGACGACGCTCCCGTTCGCTGCGACGTTGCTGTATCCACACCGGCTCGGTGATGGTGCGCCAGACGGGTAAACGCGGATCGAGGGACGAGAGCGGGTCCTGAAATACCATCTGCATACCACCCGCCGCATTCGCGCGCTGACAGGCACCGGTACTCGGTTTGAGCATGCCCATCAGCAGCTGCGCCAGCGTGCTCTTTCCACAGCCGGATTCCCCCACAACGCCCAGCGTTTCGCCGCGATGGATCCGGAGATCCATGCCGTTAAGGGCGTGTACCTGTTCCGTCACGCGCCCCAGCCAGTTTTTGCGCGCAGGAAAATTCACATGCACGCTATCCAGTTCCAGCAGTACCTCAGACATGGCGTCTCTCCTGTTGTGGGTACCAGCAGGCAGCCTGCTGGCCTTCTGCGCCCGTGGAAATTAAGCGCGGCGTTTCGCTGCATTTCGCCCCGGCAGCAAAACAGCGTTCGCGAAAAGCACATCCGCGCGGGAGGTGGCTGAGGTTAGGTACCGTGCCGGGAATGGCCGGTAGGATCTCGCGCGGTTCACCATTTTCCGGGGCACACCGCAGCAGGCCAATCGAATAGGGGTGCACAGGATGGTGGATCAAGGTCTGCGTGCTGCCGCTTTCGATCACGCTGCCCGCGTACATAACGTACATCCGGTCACAAAGCTGCGACACCACCGCCATATCGTGACTGATAAACAGCACCGACGTTCCGCTGGCGCGCGCTTTATGTTTCAGCAGACGCAGCACCTGAAGCTGGACGGTCACATCCAGCGCGGTAGTGGGTTCATCAGCGATGATCAGCTCCGGCTCGCAGGAGAAGGCAAGGGCGATCATGACCCGCTGGCGCATACCGCCGGAAAGCTCAAACGGATAGCGATCCATTACCTGCGCCGCATCCGGGATTTGCATCTCGCCCAGCAGGGAGATCGCCTTCTGCTGCGCGTCGCGGCGGGAAAGCGACTGATGCTGGCGGATCACCTCCACCATCTGCCTGCCAATCCGGCGCGTGGGGTTAAGCGCCGTCATCGGCTCCTGAAAAATCATCGCCACCCTGGCGCCGCGCCACTGACGAAGCTGTTTTTCCGACGCGTTCAGCACATCTTCCCCGAGCAGCGTGACCCGGCCATGGTGAACATGGTAACTGCCTTCCGGCAGCAGGCGCATCGCCAGCATCGCGGTGACCGATTTTCCCGAGCCGGATTCGCCCACCACGCCGACAATTTCACCCCGGCCAATCTCCAGCGAGACGTGGTTAAGCGCGTGGATGTCACCGCGAAAAATGGGGAAGCGTAGGTGCAAATCTTCTATCGATAATACGGAATCACTCATGACTGCTTCCCTCCTGATTTGGGATCCAGCAGGTCGCGAAGACCATCGCCAAACAGATTAAAGCCAACCGCCGTGATCAGAATTGCCGCCCCCGGAAACGCGCAGTACCACCACTGGTCAAGCACGTAGTTACGCCCCACGGCCACCATTGCCCCACATTCGGCGATCGGCTGCTGCGCGCCTAATCCAATAAAGCCCAGCGTGGCGGCCATCAGAATGGCGCTGCCGATATCCAGCGACGCTTGTACGATCAGCGGCGGCAGGGCGTTACGCAGGATATGCCAGCTGATCAGGTGCCAGCGCGATGCGCCAAAGGTGCGGGCGGCCAGCACGTAGGTGAACTGGCGCACCACCAGCGTTTGCCCGCGTGCCAGCCGCACGTAAAACGGAATGCGTACAATCGCAATCGCCAGCATCGCGTTAAACAGGCTTGGGCCGAGCGCGGCGGCCAGGGCCATCGTCAGCACCAGCGAGGGGATGGAGAGCATAATGTCCATGATGCGCATAATGATGGCGTCGCCGCGCCCGCCAAGTACGCCGGACAAACAGCCGAGCAGCGAACCGATGCCGCCCGCAATCACCACCACCGCCAGCCCCGCTGTGATGGACTGCTGGCTGCCCACCAGCACGCGGCTGAACAGATCCCGGCCCACCTCATCGGTGCCAAACCAGTGCTGGGCTGACGGTGCCTGTAAGCGCGCGGTCAGATCCAGCGCGTTCGGATCGTGCGGGACTATCCACGGCGAGACCACCATCATCAGCAGCATCACGATCATAATGACCCCGCCGATCAGCGTGAGCGGGCTTTTGCGTAACATCCAGAACAGCTTTGCCCAGTTGATGCGCTGTTTAGCGGTGCTGACAGGGACGGGCGTTTCCTGAGTTAACATCATTCGGCACCTCCGCGCCCGATTCGCGGGTCGATCCACAGATACAGCAGATCCACCACCAGATTAACGAAGACATAGGCCAGCGATACCACGACCGCGAAGCCCATGACGGCAGGGAAATCCAGCGCCTGAATGGAGGTCACCACCCAGGCTCCCATTCCCGGCCAGGCAAACACGGTTTCGGTAAGGACGGCCCCGTACAGCAGATCGCCCAGCGCCAGCCCGAGCACGGTAATGGAGGGGATCATGGCGTTGGGTAAGGCGTAGCGCAGGACGATGTACCAGCCCGGCAACCCGCTCGCGCGGGCGGTACGAATATAATCCTCGCTCAGTTGCTCAAGCATCGCGGAACGTACCTGACGCGCCACAATACCAAGATGCACAAAGGCCAGGGTCAGGGAGGGTAAAATCAGGTGCTGCAGGGCGTTGAAAAACACCTCGCCGTTGCCTTCCAGCAGAGCGTCCAGCAGATAAAAACCGGTAACGTGGGCGGGCGGATCGAGCCAGTCGTCCAGCCTGCCGCCGCCGGGCAGAATTTGCAGTTGACCGTAGAACAGAACGATAACTCCCAGTCCCAGCCAGAAGGCAGGCGTCGAGATGCCCGTCATCGCCATCAGTCGCACCAGGTGATCCCGCCAGCGGTTACGGTACACCGCCGATAAAATGCCCAGCGGCACGCCAATCACCAGCGCCAGCAGCAGGGAGCAAAAGGCAAGCTCCAGCGTGGCGGGGAAAAAAGCTTTCAAATCTTCCGCAACGGGGCGACCGGTGCGAATAGACGTGCCCAGATCGCCATGTGCCAGCGCCTCAACGTAGCGGCCAAACTGAATATAGAGTGGTTGATCCAGCCCCAGCTGCTGGCGGATGCCCTGCACGATTTCATCGCTGGCGCGATCACCGGCCAGCAGGCGGGCCGGATCGCCGGGGATCAGGTGTGAAATAATAAAAGTAATAATACAGACACCGGCCACCACCAGGATTAACCCCCAGCAGCGCTGGCGCACAATGCTCCAGAACGTCATACACTTCCCCCCGGCGTGGGCCGTTACTTACTCATGGTGGCGATGTTAAAGACCTGCTCAAGCATCGGATTAAAGGTGAAGCCTTTGACCTCTTTGTTCATCGCCAGCTGGTAGTTCTTCTGGAACAGATAAACGTAAGCCGCCTCGTCAATCACCACTTTCTGCGCCTGCTGGTAATCTTTGGTGCGTTCCGCCTGATCGGTGGTTTTCAGTGCCGCCTGCAACAGCGCATCGACCTCTTTGTTCTCATAGAATGAGCGGTTCCCCGGCAGCCCTTTTTTGTCCGATTCGAACCAGTAGTTCATGAACATGTACGGGTCAGCGAAGTCCGGGCTCCAGTTACCAATCGCAATGTCATAATCACCTTTGCCGACGCGGTCGCGCATGGTGGCGTTCGCCAGTTTCTCGAGCTTGACGTTAATCCCCAGCTTGCCCAGGCTCGCCTGCGTGGAGAGGGCGATAGGCTCCCAGTTCGGGTCGTTATCGGAATAGAGGAACGTCAGGCTGGCAGGTTTATCTTTGACTTTCTCCAGCGCCGCTTTGGCTTTGGCCTCGTCAAAGCTGTACTGCATGGCGTTCGCATCGAAGCCCCACATGCCCTCCGGGATCGGGCCGCGCATCTGCTTGCCGTTCCCGCTGAGAATGCCTTTCACCATCCCCTGGTAATCGGTCGCCCAGGAGACCGCGCGGCGCAAATCCACCTGATTCATCGGAGGCTTACTGTTGTTCAGATAGAGGTAGGTCACCCGCAGGGACGGGTATTCCGCCACGGCCACTTTGCCTTCCTGCTTCAGAGCAGCAAGCTGATCCACCGGCAGGGCGTCGGCGATATCCAGATCGCCACGGGAAAGTTGCAGGCGACGCGAGGCGCTTTCACCGATAATCTTCACCGAGACGCGCTTAAAGTGCGGCTTTTCACCTGGCCAGTGTGGGTTGGGCACCATCACCAGCTGTTGACCTTTCCGCCAGCTTTTCAGCATAAACGGTCCGGAACCCGCGGTGTTTTGCGCCAGGAAACCGCGTGCGTCGTCGGCGGCATTGGCCTTCAGCACCGCCGGGTTGACGATCGACGCGCCGTCATTGGCCAGCGTGTAGAGGAACGGGGCAAACGGCTGGCTGAGGGTGAATTTCACCGTATGCTCATCCACCACGTCCACTTTCAAATCTTTCGGGAACGCTTCGGAAGGTCCCTGGTTGATTTTAAGCAGACGTTCAAACGACAGCTTGACCGCTTCGGCGGTCACCGGCGTGCCGTCGGAGAATTTTGCATTATCTGCCAGGGTGAACGTCCACACTTTCTGGTCGTCTGACGCCTTCCAGCCCGTCGACAGATCACCTTCCACCTCCGTGGTGCCAGGCTTGTATTTCACCAGACGCTGGTACGAGGGGTAGGTCACCGTCCAGTCGTTGTTATCGATAGTGACCGCCGGATCCAGCGTTTGCGGATCGGCAGCTTTCCCTATCACCAGCATATCTTTTGGCACCGCCGCCAGAGCGGGAAGGGTGCTCAGGGCGAGCGTAGCGGCAATCAGGGTAGTAAGCAGCGTTGTTTTCATGGCCGGGCTCCAGAATTACAGTGAGTGTGTGATCGGATAACAGGCGAACTGGTCATCTAACAGCGGATAGCTGGCGGCGTTCGGCAGCTCGAAATGCCACCACTCGCTGCTGATGCCCACAAAACCGCCGCCGTACATAACGGCGTTCAGGAGCAGACGATTTCGCTGCGCCTCGGGCGGAACGGAAGGGTGCCAGGCATGAGAACGGTCGTGCATTTCGTCAAACCCGGCGCCCATATCCAGCACGTTGTCGTGTTCATCCATCAGCGTGACGTCAATGGCAGTGCCCCGGCTGTGGTTCGAGCCAATCGCGACATCCACCACGTATTCCGGATTGGGGCAGGCATCCCAGAGTTGCGCCTGTGCCTGCTGGGGGCGGTAGGCGTCGTAGACCACCAGCTTCAGACCGGCCAGCGCGGCGATACTGATCGATTTCGCCAGCGCGGTGGCGGCATCCGTGTGCAGCAGGCACGCGGCGTGCTGGTAGATCGGGCGGCCGGTAATGTTATCGGCGGTCGCGTATTTCAGATCGATATGCAGCGTGGGAAAAGTTTTCGCCACATCAATCAGTTGACTCTCTTCAGGCATAGCTCCGCTCCTTTAGCGTTCAAATTGACCAAATTCTTGTTGTAGTTGTCGGTTGATTGCCAGACGTTCCGGCAGCGCTTCCCCCAGCGCCTCCACAACGCCCGACAGCAGCAGGTTGAACAGACAGCTCACCGGCGCCAGCGAGTCCCAGAAATGGCCGGTATCGGTCTTCACCTGGAGTAAATCAATCGGGTAATCCCGCGCCCACGGGCACCAGATATCGGTGATCAGCGCCATCGCCAGGCCTTTTTCGCTCGCCACGCGGCAGTACTGGCGGGCAATGGCGGAGTAGGCGCGGGTATCGGTCAGCACGATATACGGGTTAGCAAAGCCGGAGTTAAGCGACTCCACCCAGCTACCAGAGAGCCCTTCGGAATAGCTTACCCGCGGGCGCAGATACTCCAGATGGCTGAAGAACGCATTGGCGATCCCGCGCGTGGACTGGATCCCCAGCACGAAGACGGCGTCGGCATGGGTAAGTTGCTGGACCACCTGCCTGAACGTTTCGCTTTGCGCCAGCTGGTAGACATGGGCAATGGCGTCCACCTCCAGCGACAGGGAGTGCTGAAGGCGATCCGACAGCGGCTGTTGCTGCTTCCAGGAGTCGAGACGCTCGTTAATGCCCCAGGGCTGGTGGGGATCGCGCAGGCTTTTTTTGGCGTCATCAAGGTTGCGATAGCCCAGCTTGCGCAGAAAGCGTCCGACGGTGATCCCGCTGGTGGCCGTGGCCAGCGCCACGCTCTCAGCCGTTTCAAAAGGGATCTGCCCGGCGTGCGCCAGCATCCAGCTTGCCACCCGCTTTTCGCTCGGGGTGAGCTGGCTAAAGGTCGCTTCGATACGGCTCAACACCTCAGGTTTGGTCGTCATACCGCCTCGCTGTTAACTGGCTGTCAAAGGCCGGGTTTCTGTTATCAGATTAACAATGCAGGACGCGTGCCATGTTCACATTGCGGCGAAAACGCGCTGTGCAGCAAAGTTAATGCAATATTTGTTTAACAGATGCTCAACATTTGTGCAGCGTAGTTCACTTTTGGTGCAGTGTCCGGCCTGAGCGGTATCTATTTGGTGAATACGACAGCCTCTTCACATTTTTTGGTAAGATGAAAGCTCTGTGGATAAGAGAGGGAGCCTTACATGGCGAATTTGCCCTGGCGGGTCAGCGTGCGCCTGATGGCTCTCGCAAAAAAAATAGCGATGGTCATCGGGATCATCGTGCTCGTTCTGCTGGCGGTGCGGGTTTATCTTTCGCAGCAGGGGCCGGCTCTGCATCACTGGCATACCTGGCGGGCTGACGAAATGTCCGTGCAGGAGATGGATAACGCGACCTTCGCAGCCTATGTCGCGCGGGAAAACGCCATCTTCACCGCTCTTGATGCTGATGTGACGGCGAAAGTCACCCCCGCAGAGCGCACGCCGCTGAACCGCTATTACCGTCAGAGCCTGGTGTGGCCAGGACACTTTACTCCGGATGCAAACCGGTCGTTTGTGCTGATGCCTGCCGGAAAGCCGCGCGGGGCGGTAGTGTTGTTGCACGGTCTGACGGATTCGCCCTACAGCGTCAGGCGTCTGGCTGTGAATTATCAAAAGCACGGCTTTGTGGCCGTAGTGCCTCGTTTGCCCGGACATGGCACGGCGCCGGGCGCGTTGACAGACGTTGACTGGGAGGCGTGGCTGGCAGCTACGCGCCTTGCGGTTCGTGAAGCAACACGCCTGACGGGGAACGATCTTCCCCTGCACCTGGTGGGCTATTCCAACGGCGGGGCGCTGGCGATGAAATACGCCCTCGACGCCCTTGATGCGCCTGAACTGCGTAAACCTCAGCAGATCGTTTTGCTCTCACCGATGATT
>OKJP01000094.1_pt1 | contig 9593 bp, 7 predicted proteins | sample 1611731 | NCBI WGS metagenome assembly OKJP01 (sample SAMN04436766, study PRJEB24849) | human gut metagenome | biome: human gut; feature: NICU; material: stool | host: Homo sapiens | place: USA: Saint Louis, MO | collected 2011-05-02
TGAATATTAATGCCCCATCCGGACGACCAAGCCCAAACATGCCGGGCTGCATGACATTGTCGCTCATTGTTCCTGTGTTTTTTGTTGCAGATGTTCCCAAACCGAGGTTTGTGCGAGCGTCAGCAGCATTCTTTGCACCTGTACCGCCCTGGCTGATACTGAGCGCGGTAGTCAGGCCGCTTAGGCTGGTTATATCGCTGTTAGCCCCTTTCTTCGCCAGTGATTTCTGGCCCGGTACGGTAACGGCCACACCGTTAATCGTGATAGTGACGTCTGTAGTACCGTTCATCACATCAGCGAAACCGCTCATGTAACGCTGGTACATCGTGAAGGTTTCAGCGATATCCTGCGCCAGACCGTCAACGCTCAGGCTGTCGCTCAGCAAAATGGAATATTTGGTTCCAGCAGGGATAGCAGGGTTAGCAGCTGGCGTAACGGTGAGAGAGGTTGCGCTTCCAATCGCGGTAATCTGGAAAACCTGCGCTGGGCTGGTCAGCGCGATAACAGTGCAGCCGTTACGAATAAGTGAGCCCGCAGCAGTAAAGTTTGTGCCGGTACCTGTAAGGGTGTTTCCGCTGATGGCGATAGTGCCGGTGGTATAAATCATGTTTTCTCCAGGCAATAAAAACCCCCGCCGGAGCGAGTGTGCATTTAAAGGGTGATCTTTTTCAGACGTACATATCGGGAAGAACGGGAAGATTGAGGGGCGTTACCGTGTCATTACCAAAAATGGCATATTGTTCGCGCCCGAGATACTTGCCCCCCTGAACTGAAGCGTAACCATTCTGAATTTTTATACCGAACATTCGATACACATATACCCCGTTAACCTCATGGGTCATTAACCCAAACCTGCCCAGCGGAACATACCCGCTGCCTATGTTCACAGCGCTTTTAGAAGGCGACCAGAGTTGATTGAGGTATACGAAAGGTCGTTTTGTGGTTGAAAAGGTACAGGCCCCTGCAGCATTGAAAATATTAAGGCCGGTGCCAGGCTGCGGCGCTATGCCACTGGCGAAGATAGCGATGTCTATCGTGCCGGTTGCAGGAGCGTCATCATTTGTTGTCGGAGGGCTGAAAAACCTGACTGTGTTACCGTCGAAGTCAATTGTATTACCGCTGTTACAGCGCCCGAAAACGACATACTTCGACTTGTCGTATCCTGCTATCGTGGGAACCGCCCACCCCCCGGTCGGAACATTAACGGTACCCTTCCAGATACACTGCCCTGACTGCGTGGCATTGGTTATCGAGGTGAAGTCAGTACTGTCGCTGATAAGCAGGCCCACCCCGCTTCGCTGACCTGTCGGAAATATCTGCCAGAGGCTTCCGGGAAACGTGTACGTGCTTTCTCGTTCGCTGATACTGTTGTCTTTCATCGTTGAGTTCTGCGTGACTCGCGCTCCCGATATGGTAACCGAGTTCATTTTATGAAGCAGCCCTGAATCAAGATAAGCCGTCGCGTGGGGGATAAACAACACCTGCGAACCGGATACATAACCGGAAATATCCGCGTACTTGGCTTTCTGATATCCACTGTCAAAACTTGCTCCAAATGACGGGCATCTCAGCCCCGCCGTTATCTCCATAGGTTTCCCGCCGTCGTTCAGCTCTATCAATAACCCTGTCGGCATATTATCACCATGTCCCAAGTACGATCCGGCCACCACCCGGAATATTGATGGTGACGCCGTTGCCATTAATGACTGTGGTATTACCGGACCCGTTAAATGAAAAATTACCGTTGGTTGCATAAATGGAGCCACGAACGGTCACATTATTGAACGTCGCGTAGCCAGACTTGTTGATGTGCCAGCCAACATTTCCGGTGCCGTCCCATGTTGAAGACTGAATGTAGTTTCCTATTTTGGTATTGCTGATGGTACCGTCCTTGATGAACGTATCCCGGATGAAGGTCTGTCCGTTCTGGATCACAAATGGCAGCGTAACTGTACCGCCAGCCTGAGTCATCACAGCGAAGCGGTCTGCCAGGAAGAGCACCTGCGACTGCATTCCAGATGGCGTATTCTGAACACCAACCCCCATCCCTGCTGCATACTGATTACCATTAGAATCAACAGCGACCTTGATGCTGTACATCGCATTCAGGTCGCCGTTGACGTTCGCAATGGCCTGCGCGTTGGTGGTGATCGCTGAAGTGTGCCCGTTGATGGTCGCCGTAATGCCGTTTATCTGCGTGGCCGTGGCCTGCTGATAATTGGAAAACGTCTGGTTCAGGCTGTTGATTGCTGCCTTGTTGCCGTTCACGTCAGTCTGCAAACTCAGCAGCGAACGCGCTGTTGCCTCCCTGTCGCTTGCCATAACATTATCAATACGATCGATGCTGGCCTTACTGTCACCGTACTGCGCGCTGAGTCTCACCTGCTGATCAACCTGCGCCAGCGTACTCGTTATTAGCGCGATAGCATTGTTCTGAATACCGCCGCTGGCCTTATCAGTTTGTGCCCCCAGCTCTTCCAGGCGTGATGCCATTGAGGAATCGAGGTCCGTGACAACCTGGCTAAGGTCAGTGATTGATGCAGTATTCTGAGCACCTACAGCAGCTGCTGAATCAGCTTTGTCAGATGCGGCCTGAGTGGCAGCCGTCAATTGACTTACCGCAGAAGCGCGAGCTTCAGTTTCCGTTGCTAACGCCTGGCGAACTTCAGTAATACCCGCTTCATTCTGTGCAGGTTGTGCCTCAAGACGGGTAACATCCGTGACGCGTGCTTCCGTCTCAGTGGCGATCACCTCCCGGAGCTGTTCGAATGTCGCAGAGTTAGCCCCCTGCTGCGCAGTCTGGCGCACAACAACATCAGCAATAGCCAGGGCGTTCCCAATGATTGCTTCTGCTGTCTGCTTATTCGAACCTACGGCGGCAGCCAGACCATCGGCGTTCTCCTTAATCGCGTCAGAAAGTTCGGCCAGTTTCTCGCTGCTGGCTACAGCACTCTCAATCAGATCCTTAAATACCTCAGAATCTTTAATCTCCTCCAGGATCACATCGGTGATGTCGGATACATCGATGCTGGCCTGCCCGCGCACCCAGTCGGTCCATCCGCTCTGATTCCCGATCCTGTCGACAAGCCGCGCCTGGTACCAGAATTCCTGCCCCGCCTTCAGCCCCATCTGCTGATAAAGTTTCTGCGGATACGGTACAGATGCTAAAAGCATCGGATTCGAACCGTCAGCGGCAATGCTGTATTGCAGTTCAGTGCTCAGGGTGTCGCCGGTATTAGCCGGGAACCCCCAGGTGACGTTGATTCCGAATACGACGTCTTCGGAGGCCTTAAGCCCGACAGGTTTGGGTACATCACCCGCGCGTCCCTTCAGGTGTGTAAGCGTGGAAGTTGCCCAGAGACTCGATGCACCGCCAGAGTTGATCGCACGCACGCGGACCAGGTAATCCCCCTCGAAGATGCCAGGCACTTCGATATTGCGAAGACCGGTCTCCGGTACGTTAACCCACTCATTGTCGCCGCGCTTCCACTGCACCCGATAGGCTATGACATCCGCCTGTGGTTTGCCGTTCTTGTCGACCGGCGCATCCCAGGATGCCGTCAGGGTAGCCACTCGCTGCCCCTGGCGCACTGCGTCATAGCTCGCTACCACGATATTGGTCGGCTGGTTGACGAGGCCGGTTGGTATCAGACTAATTGGCGGCGTGTCCAGGCGGGCATTGTTATCGACCGCATCATATTTTGATGCGTTATATTCGGCCCCGGTGATTGTGAAGGTGTTTTCTTCATCATCAAATCTCAGGTTCGTAACGCGGAAGTATTGCAGGCGCAACTGCCCGGCATCGATGACGAATACAGCGTTGGGTAACGGCTCTGCCGTGAAAGGCGTGGCGACCACCAGCTGCGTGCCGTTTAGGGCCTGGATCACCCTGCTTTCAACGGTACCGCCCCGTGTGCGGATCATCAGTGTGTCACCCGCAACGGCACTGGTTCCCCGATCGGTTGTCACAGCCTTCAACCCGGCGTTATATCCGGTTATACGCCCGCCATAAACACGCCCTGAAAGGCGTTCGTCAGCAAATGCAAACACGGTACCCGGCACGTAGACATAGCCATCAAGCCCGGTCTGTAGCGTGATAATCCGGTCAAGTGAGTTGGAGTACACAGCCCACCCGCCACGGCGCTGTGCTTCGCTCTCGCGCGTACAGCCGATTGCGGTGATCTGCGTCTGCTTAAACTTGAACTGCTTAACCAGGTCCGGGAACATCACCGCTGTTGTGCGGTCCTGATAGTGATTGTCAGGGTCGCTGAAGTTAATCAGCGCGCTGGAGTAGCGGGTCTTTTCACTGCCGCTCGAGTAAACCGGTTTGCCCACCACCGAAGCGCGGGTAAGGATTTGCAGCTTCGACGTATCTGCCGGCATGTCCGAGACAACATTGAACATATTGTTGCCCCAGAACGTCATGCCATTGAACCCTGCGGCGATATCCTTGATCACCTGCCAGGCGTCGGCCTGCGCCTGAATGTACACGTCAAACATGAAGCGCGGCTCGGTACCGCTTCCGCCTTTCCCGTCGGGTACCTTCTGGTCGCAGCGCTGGGCGATGCGATAGAGCTCCCACTTATCGAGCATTTCTGGCATCACGCGGCGGCCAAGGCCGAAACGCGGCTCTGTCAGAACATCGAACCAAATCCAGGCCGGGTTATTCGTCCAGCCCCACTTAAACGTCCCGTCCCATGTGCCGCTGTAGGTTCGGGCTATCGGATCGTAATTCGAAGGGATGCGGATAATGCGCCCCTTAGGTTTACAGGAAACCTTCGGGATATTATTGAACGATTTGGCGTTGAACGACACATACAGCAACGCCGTGTGGGGATAACGCAGGCGCGCATCAATAACCTCAGTGATCGCCTGTACCTGCGTTTTGTTCTGCAACATCTGACTGGTGCTGTCATCAGTGTCACGCACCACGCGAATCTGCCAGCCAGTGCTGGCTTTGGGAAGATTAATACGGTGGGTTAGTTCATAGAGCGAACTGAGTTTCTCTGTGACGGTTCTTGTCATGACCGTAGAGAACGCACCACCATCTACAGCAAGATCGATATGGTACTTTACGGTAGTGCCGACAATATCCCCGTCGTTTTCCTGCTGCTGCAAACCCGGAATACCAATGCGAACGAGCACAGCGTCAATCTGGGTGTTGCTCAGCGCGCGCGTCCAGGGCGTGGCTTTTGTCAGCGATACGCCGACTGTAGTTTCGTTCTCCACTGCGGGGAAACCCGGAATCGGCGTCTGGGTCTGTGTGCCTGGCCGAAATTCCCAGGAAACGTTTTCAAAGTTCATCGTTCCGTCTGAGTTTCCCAGCGGCGTACCGTCCAGGAAAATGCTGGTCGCATCCAGACCACCAGCAAACTCACCCTCCCCGAGCGCCAGCAGCATGCGGCAGCGCGCCATTGACTGCGCCGAATCAGGTTGTTCTACAGGTGTGTGCTGCTTCTGGCTGCCACCCTTTGCACCAGTGATCGCTTCCATATTACATCCATAAAAAAAGCACCCGACTGTGTGCTTGATATTCAGAAAGGAGTTATCAGATGTCTTCGGCGACTATGCCAGCGCTGATGATAGCGCCGCCGATCTCGCGCTCACCATAAAGAAGCGCGACCGGGTTTCCCATCGCAAGGGTATTAACTGAGCCACCAAAGGCATAAGAGGGTTTATTGTCAGGGTCGTCTCGCCCCTGCAACCCTTTGGGCTGGGGCGAAAGCATCTGGTAAATACCGCCGGCCATCATACCGATGCCAGCGGATATCATCGCCCCACCAACTGGCCCAGCCCAACCAGCAGAGAGACCAGATACTACAATGCCCGCAACCACCATCACGGCACCAAGGATGGTTTGAAAAATGCCGGCTTTTTTGGCCCCCTCCATCACTGGCGCTATGCGAATATCGCTATTGCCTGCCAGCTCCTGGAAGTCCTGCACGCCTATGTTGCGCTTACCGCGAAACACCGCGAAGATCATGCCATTTTTTTTGGCATTCATCAGATAGTCTTCCAGCCCGTCGAAATTGATACATAGGGCTTTTACCGCTTCGGCAGATGTCTGCACTGCCAGTTTATGCACACGCCCGAAGCGGGCGCCCAGTGCGCCATACAGACGAATGGTGGTTAAACGCGCCATGGCTTTATCTCCTGCGGCAGGTCTTTGTGACGAACGCAGATCATCGTGCGGTCTATGAAATAGCCTCGGGCATACGGGGTAATGCAGGAAGGCTGGCCGTAAAGGTGGTGGAGCAGTTCACCTTCTTCAGTGATGATGCCCGCATGGTTCCACTTATCGGAATCAACCTGCATGATGACCATACAGCCTGGTAGCGGATCGCACTCGACGAATCCTTCCCGCTCCCAGTTTTCGAAATAGAGATTGTCCGGGTACTGGGTTTCCCACCACGGGTAATCGACGCGAAAATCGTTCAGCGTGACGCCCTGAATGGCGTGCCAGTCCATAATTAGCCCCCAGCAGTCATTCGAGCCCAGGATAAACGGACGCCCAATAAGCGGCACCGCCTCCGGCATTATCTCGGCGTATTCATCGCTGTCAGGTGAGTAAATACCCCAGATCACGCCGGAGTTGTTGCACTGCTGGCGGTCCAGTTCGGACGGAATAGGCCGGGCACCGTCGCCCGGGTGGGAGTGGATGACGCGAATAATCGTCCCGATATCTTCGGCGTTAGCCCAGTGCTCGCCATCGATGCGAAAATGTTCTGTCGGATTTTCGTGCGTATTCGGCACGGGAATGTAGCGCTGGCGACGGCCAGACTGAATAACGAAGCCACAGCACTCACGCGGGGATTCCTCCAGTGCATGCGCCCGGATAGCTGCCATTATGGTTTTATTCATGGGTTAGTCCGGTTATCGGGAAAAAAGCACGGTGGCTGGATAGCCCCCAAAATCAAGGGTCGCGGTATTAGGCTCTGCCAGCCCGGAACCAAACCGCTTACGGCAGTCACTCAGGCAGCCGCCGCACACATCCAGCGCCGGGTCAGCGACAGGATTACCCTTCGCATCAAAATACGCCGTGCCGTTGTAGGTGCAGCCGTCGCCGCTACGGTATTGCCCGCGCAGCGCCCACTCGCAGAGAGAGGTGATTTGCCGTGTAGGAATGACCAGATTTTGCAAATCGGCCGGGCTGCTGAGTGACCAGGTAAATACCTCGTCATCTTCGTAGGTTTTGGTGTCAAGCCAGAAGGTCTGAAGTGTGAACATTGACGAATCGGCTGTAGGATTTACACCGCCAGGAAAATTCACGGCATCGAGATAAACCGCGTAAGTGTCGATAATGCTCACTTTAGCGTTAACCATATCCTTAAATTGGAGGCACAGCGCCGTGATATGACCGTCGAGGTTGGAAACGCTAAGAGACGGCTCCGCCGCCTGGTCTGTTGATAGCTCCAGGCCTGAAACCTGAAACGGCCAAAAATCGTAGGTATTGCCACCGAAGAAGATAGGCTTGGGTCCGAGCTTTTGTTCATCTCCATTGGCAGCATCAATTTCTTCCGGCGTATGGGGGAAAGGCGCGTAGTGGAAACGGTGGATACCACCACTGAACTCTGAGGCGTCAACTTCAACCAGGCGGACTCTGCCACCTGGTGCCAGCATCGCCGCCTGATCGACTAATGCCATTATGCATACACCCCATAAGCCCGTTTGATAGTGAATGTCAGCTCAGCGAATTTGCTGCTGATCTGATTTTTCCGCACAGAATCTGCGACTACACGGTAAAGCCCCTTCTCTTCTCCCGGCGGCGTGATGATGAAGGCCTTCACGGTATGAGCCAGGAGGAAATCACGGACTGCATCAACCTCAGCCTCTGCTCCTGTATGCTTCATAGGGACCTGAATAGCCGTGGAGTTAATGCCATTATCAGCAACCTGCTCATAGCCATCACCGAACTGCGCAGCGCGCACCGTTTGACTATATTCAATCGCGCCAGCACCGAGCTGCGAGCGCCAGTTGTATGTTTCAACTGCCATATTTGCTCCATAAAAAAGCCCCGCATGTGCGAGGCTTAATACTGGTTGAAAGCATGGGGGGAAAGTTTTCAGACCATTTTGATTTAACTTCCATTCATTTCTACAAGCCGGTAATTAGTCTTCCCATCCTTGTCTTCAATACATTCAGCCCTGAATTTCTGCTCAAGACCAAATTTATTTTTGGCGCTAAACTCCTGCGTGGCGTAAAACTTACCGTCATCACCGAGCCATCTGTTCGAGCCAAACACCGACATATCCAAGGTGCTTTTGTTAATGACTGACATCCTTACGTAAGCTTCACAGGCATCGCGAAGCTCATCCAGTTTTTTATCCGTAAGTTCCTTGGCTTCTTTTTGCTTCTTTTCTTGTTCTGAAGGTTTGTTAACCAGCGCTGCAACAATAATCACTACAATCAGAAGCAGTAATAGTCCAATGGTTCTTAAGATCTTCTTAAAGATTTTTTTTAACACAATCATCCCCTGATTCTTATGGTTTTCATCATATTAACCAGGGGGTGACGTAAACACTACCCGCCTTTACTGAAGTTGTAGATCATGCCACCAGGCTTAAGGTGCTTCTGGATAACCTTGGTGGCTGCATTCTGCATTTCCTCTGCAAGTGCACGCCCCATAGCATCTCCAGAACTGGATGTTTGGGTTGTTATCGAACCACCAGCATCAACGTTAACGGTGGTATTAATAACCGGAGCCATCCCACCACCGCCCTGGGCGCGCACGCCCAACCGCCCGGCGGAATCCCGAGTAAGTGGCATGATGGCTTCAGCTCCGGCCTCTGCGAATACACCGCCCTTCGCAAACTTGGACGCCCCCTGGAAAGTAAAATACTGGGGAGAGTCGTATACCCCATTGACGTACTTACTGAGCCCGGGTGAGTCATAGACACCGCCTTTAGCATTAAAGGTTAGCCCAGCAGCAGCGTTAGCATATGATCCGCCAGGAGTGCTGCCGCCGCTACTGCCACCGCTTATCCAGCCCATCGCAGCCTGTACTGTATAGGCCACTATAAGTTGGTTGGTTATCTCGAGGATCATCTTGAGCATAGATTTGCCGAACTCTTTAACTGACGCGGTGCCAGTTGTCATAAGCTCAGTCAGCATGTTGCTCAGGCCGGTCAGCGTGGAACTGGCAACGTTTTTAACGGCGTCGTAAGTGTTGGTTGCAGCATCGAGATATTCGTTCCAGCCACTCACCGCACCCGCTTTCCAGTCGCCCCGCAATTTGTCCTCTTCGGCGTAATATTTCCTGAGAGCCGCCAGTTCTTTTTCATACCCGGCATCCTCAAGTTTACCCCCACCATTGAGCCAGCCCTGGCGGAGCTGCGCCTCTTCCATCATGCGCTGAGTTTGGCGGCTACTGAGGCCTGCACTAGCGCGCAAAGCATCGGTCTTTTCCGACATCTGCGTGACGTATTTATTCGCCTGCTGCGCTAGGCCGTTAATCTTCTGCTGCGCCTCTACTTCCTTATTCTTCTGATCAACCACCTTGGCGGCGTTCAGAATGGCCTCACGGCTCGACAGTAAAGATTTCTCCTGAGCAGTCAGCGCTCGGGTTTTGGCAGCCTCATCCAATTCAGCAAATC
>OKJP01000095.1_pt1 | contig 9560 bp, 8 predicted proteins | sample 1611731 | NCBI WGS metagenome assembly OKJP01 (sample SAMN04436766, study PRJEB24849) | human gut metagenome | biome: human gut; feature: NICU; material: stool | host: Homo sapiens | place: USA: Saint Louis, MO | collected 2011-05-02
TACTGGTATTCCACGTTTGTGGTCGGGATTGCATCCCGGCTGACGCTGTCCCAGGTGTATTTCAGCGTGCCCACCTGATAGTTGAACGTTGCGGCACTGAATTCCGCCACTTTCCAGCCATGCCGGAAGGAGTTAGCTGAAACCCGGGTCTGCAGCTCGTTTCCTTCAAACCATGCCAGCTTAACATTAGTTGAACCATCATCGCAGTAAATATTCATCATTATGCTCCGTCAATTAAACTCAATTTGATACATATTATAAGAGCAAAATGGCAAAATAAAAGCCATGCTTCTCATTATGAGTAATTTAAATGTCCCATAATGATATTAAATAGCATTTTGAGTAACTTAGGTTACTCACCCTGTTCATGAAGCAGGTGATCTGGATTATCCTCACGCTGTTAAATATACTGTATGCATATCCAGTATATTTAGACGTCAGGAGGAAAGATGAAACTGCAGCTTTTCAGCACCGGGAAAGCACTCCCGCCACAGGCCCATCCGTTGTTTGCAGACCTGGCCAGCTGCGGTTTTCCGAGCCCTGCCGCTGACTATGTCGAGTCCGACCTGGATCTCCATGATTACTGCATACGGCACCCGAGCGCGACTTACTATCTCCGTGCCAGCGGTGACAGCATGTCCGACGGCAGCCTTTACAATGGCGATCTGCTGGTTGTGGACAGTGCAGAGAAGCCCCGGCACGGCGATATTGTTGTGGCCAGTGTGCAGGGGGAGTTTACGGTTAAACGGCTTCTGCTGACGCCACGACTGACGCTGCAGCCAATGAACGCCGCCTGGCCGCCGATTTATCCCGACCCGGACGATCTGGATATCTTTGGCGTCGTCACGCACATCATCCACCGCCCGAGGGAGATGTACTGATGTTTGCCCTGGCCGATGTGAACAGCTTTTATGCCAGCTGCGAACGTTTTTTCCGCCCGGATTTGAAAGGAAAGCCGGTTGTGGTGCTCAGTAATAACGATGGCTGCGTTATCGCAAGAAGTGCCGAGGCAAAGCCCTGGATCAAAATGGGCACGCCGTGGTTTCAGATGAAAAACGAAACGTATCCGGAAAAAATATACGCGTTCTCAAGCAACTATGAACTTTATGCCTCGATGTCAGCGCGCGTGATGAGCTGCCTGGAGGAGCTGGCCCCAAGGGTGGAACAGTATTCGATTGACGAGATGTTCCTCGACCTGACCGGCGTTGAGCACTGCATGGACCTGGAGGACTTCGGCCGGCAGCTGCGCCAGCACGTGTATGACTGTACCCGTCTGACCATCGGCGTGGGTGCCGGGCCGACGAAAACCCTGGCAAAATCAGCCCAGTGGGCCTCAAAGGAGTGGAAACAGTTTCGTGGTGTGCTCGCCCTGACCAGGGGGAATCCTCAGCGAACGCGGAAACTGCTTTCACTGCAGCCGGTCGAAGAGATCTGGGGCGTGGGAAACCGTATTGCACGCAAACTTAATGTACTGGGTATCAGGACCGCGCTCGATCTGGCCCTGACGAACCCGGCCTTTATACGCAAAAATTTCTCCGTCGTTCTCGAGCGAACAGTACGCGAACTGAACGGGGAAAGCTGCATGTCGCTTGAGGAAGCACCACCGACGAAACAGCAGATCGTCTGCAGCCGCAGCTTTGGAGAGAAAATCACGGAGTACGATTCGCTCCGCCAGGCTGTCTGTCAGTACGCAGAGCGGGCCTCTGAAAAGCTGCGGAAAGAGCGCCAGTACTGCCGGCATATTTCCGTTTTCATCAAAACGTCTCCGTTCGCCGTTAAAGAGCCTTACTACCGCAACGTGGCCACGGAGAAACTGCTTACACCCACTCAGGACACCCGGGACATTATTGCGGCCGCCACAACGGCTCTGGAGCGTATCTGGAAGGATGGGCACCTGTATGCCAAAGCCGGTGTGATGCTGAATGACTTCACCGGCTCCGGCGTTTCGCAGCTGCAGCTGTTCGACGAACGTCCGCCACGTCCTCACAGCTCTGAGCTGATGAAGGTTCTCGATGGCATTAATCATTCCGGTCTGGGACAGATCTGGTTTGCCGGGCGAGGGATAGCGCCATCATGGCAAATGAAACGCGATATGCTCTCCCCTGCGTACACCACCCGCTGGAAAGATATTCCCGTTGCGAGGATCAGATAAATTCTGCTTTTCTGAGAGAGCCAGTAGTGCTCGCCGCAGCCGAACGACAGGGCGAAGCCCGCGAGTGAGCGAGGAAGCACCAGGGAACAAAACGAACATAATCTTCTTACGCACCTAATACAGGAATCACAGTAACAATCTCAAAATCTGTATTGTGATAGAAACAGCTGAATAGAGTGGGACCATGGTCCCAGTTAAATCCGGCGTGTGGAATCGATATTCCAGGCGGGGTTGAAGGATGAGTTCTGACACGCAAGTAGGAGGTGGGACCGTGGTCCCAGTTAAATCCGGCGTGTGGAATCGATATTCCAAGCGGGCTTGACGGGTGAGTTCTGACACGCAAGTAGGAAGTGGGACCGTGGTCCCAGTTAATCTGGTGTATGAAATCAGTATTCCGGGATGGGTTACCGTCTGAGTTCTGATATGCAGGTTGAGGGGTGAACTGCGGAACTAGTTAAGGAAAACTAGAAAAAACTGGATCTTTAGATTGTGGTAACAATCAGGTTGGGAGAAGTAAACAGATCTTTTTAACAACACTGGGCTATAGTGCAGAAAATAACTGCTTCGGATGTATATATTCCGAAGCAGCATGTAACGCATTAAGGATATTGGAAATTAATGAAGACTCTCGCGTGTATCATTAAACAGGCTAAACTTTTTGTAAGTCGCGCAGTATGCTTTCTATCTTCTCGATACACTCTGCAGGCAAACGAGATTTATCGAGATTAAAAATCACCTTATCGCCTTTGTATAGGGCTGTCGCACCAGGTACAAATTGATGACGGGTATTAAGGTTTACTTTTTTACCTGATGGCTCTTTCAGAACATCCGTCAGTAAACCAATAACTTCCTCGGATTCAAAGATAACTCCCGCTTTCTTTTGCTCATGAAGCTGTTGTGTCCGTTGCAACAATAAAGCTTCTTTTCCCGAAAATGCTTTGTACAGCGTCTCCCCAGAGCGGGCGGAAAGTTCACCAGGATGAGTAAACAGGGCAACCACTGATTTTGGCAAATGGGCCGTGTTGATGCAACGCGTGATGATTTTACGGGAAATATTCTCAGCTTCAGCCAGAGCAGAGATATTGCCGTTAAAATCATTTTCCAACCGCTGTGCATAACGGTTGCCCCGTTCATAAGCGCTGACAGGACGATAATCATTACCCAGCCGTGATAAAGCCATCATCTGTTCGTCATCGAGATCCCCGACGAGAACACGATAATCTGATGATGTCAGTATGGCGGCTTTACGACGGCGACTACCATCAGCAATTTCAATGACACCTTCTACCCATCGTCCGAACGCAGGCGTCTGTTGACCACTCAGCATAAAAGATGGAATCAGATCATCAAGCGCGTCTTCGGTCAGTAGTTCCTGGTCACGTTCATTACCTGACCAGACTCTTGATGCCGTCTCAACACTCTCGCCCGGGATCGCTTCCAGAATAAATTTCACTTCCCGGCCACAAACCGGAAGCAGAATGGTATTCCCGCGGGCCATGGCTCCAACCCGTGCAATTAATGAATCAACCATCGGTGCAGCGGGTGCCGCTGAAGGTTCAGTTTCGGGGCGGATATCTTTTACGGTATGTTTTGGAATGACTGGTGCACGTTTCATTATCTGATCTCCCAGCGAGGTTTAATCAGGCGATCAAAAATTTCATTACAGACAGGCTCCCAGATAGACAGCGCATTTCGCCAGGCTCCTGTAGATGAGCGCTGATCGATAGCCTGCTCAAACACCGTTCTCATACGGATCTGACCTTTACCGACTTCGTCGGTCTCGCGAACAACGTTTTTCAGTACCATGCTTCCCCAGGCATCGCGGATCTGTTCTTCCATCCAGGGTGACTGTGAGCCATTGTTATTGCTGTACTTGGTCAGAAGAATTCTAACGTCAGGTTCAAAACCCTGCAGGTCCACGTTTTTTAACAGGTCGCGCAGCATGTCAAAAAACTGAAGGGCAGAGGTGTAATCAAATAACTCTGCTGGCGTTGGCACGATGAGTACATCTGCAGCACAGACGACATTGATGGTACCAATACCGAGGTTCGGTGCACTGTCGATAACAATGACATCATAATCATGGGCCACTGTTTCGATGGCCAGGCGAAGCATCATATGAGGTTCTGTCGGCAGTTTCCCGTTGTCAAACCTTCCCATTAGTTCTGTCTCAATGCGGTGCAGAGCCAGGCATGAAGGTATGATGTCGAGACCCGGCCAGCAGGTGGCTTTGACGGCATAGGCTGCATCATCGCGCTCACCAAGATAAAAAGGCAGCAGTGTGTCTTCGGCATGGATATGCAAATCAGGGACCCAGCCGTGGTACATGGAGGCTGTGCCTTGAGGATCGTTCCCTTCGACAAGCAGTACTCGCAGCCCTTTCAGCGCCAGGTCCTGTGCCAAATGTACAGATACAGATGTCTTATAGACACCCCCTTTATGTGCTGCCACCGCGATGACGGGCGGAACGCTGTCATCAGGACGGCGCAGACGGGTGCCAAATACATCCCGCATATGGTTGATTTGTTCAATGGTGTAGCCCACCCGCTGCTCTACACGTCCACGCATTTCCATATCAGGATGGGGAAGGCGTCCTGCTTTTTCTGCATCACGGATTGCCTGAGAAGAAACGCCAATCAGATCGGCGGCCTCACCCACACGCCAGCGACGGGTAATTTTCCTGGCTTCCGGGCTATCATCGTTAAACTGTGCAATCGCGATAGCTTTCGTCATTTCATGACCGGCCGTAATGCACTGGTCAAGCGTTTCCATCAGTCCCATTCTTTGTTCCTTATTATTATCTTTGCATTAATCTATTAAATCTTGGTAAAAGGCGCAAAGCAACATTAAAGTTGCAAACCGTCTTAAATATTGCAAAGCCGATCAAAATATAGTCTTGTTCAGTTCAGCATCCGCCTGAAAGGCTGCCGCATGCTTCAGTCAATATCATCCGCTCGCCGCAGAAAGTATGCGCGCGTAGGCGCATGCGTCGAGGAAGCGGAATTACTCCGTACTAACAAGGTGTGGCTGACGCTCTGAAGCTAACGAAGCTCCACTGGAAGGAACTGAATGGTAAGGAATTGACTATAGTATGCAGATTATTGACTGCGGTATGAAGCTGAATAGGAATAGGGAAGAGTAATGACATGCATTTTTCTGCATATCACAGTCAAGACTATTGCCTTTCCTGGTGTTGTATTACTGGGTTGTTGTACCAAGATTCACATTTTGTCATGTCAGTGGTCCATATGTATTGGATGCTGGCTGTTATTCCATATTTCGATCCAGTAATTGATCCTTAAGGAGATCATGTTGAGATCAAAAAGAGATCCCCGGATCGTTTAGCGCCCCGCTACGCCTGAGCCTGGAGACTATCTTCATTAACTGTGGTGTGTGGTATGTTGACTGTTGTGTGCGAGATCAACTATTGCGGTATGCAATTGTATTAACTGGGGTATGTATTTCCGTTGACTGTGATATGCGTATATACTTTCGTTTGTGGATAACCGCGGGTTAATAAAATGGCTATGGAAAATAATGAGTTACCCCTGAATCTTCAGGAGGTCAATAAGACAACGGGTGAAGTTGTTAAGCTGGATGTCAACAGCGCCAGTACTGTTCAGCCTGTTGCGCTCATGAGGCTTGGTCTGTTCGTTCCTACCCTCAAATCGACCTCTAGGAGTAAGACGAACCGCAAAAACGTCACGGATGCGACTGAGGAGCTCGTACAGCTGTCCATTGCCCGGAGTGAAGGGTATACCGATGTCAGGATCACCGGATCGCGCCTCGATATGGATACGGACTTCAAAGTCTGGCTTGGAATCATCCGTTCAATGTATGATTTTGGCGTTAAGGATGACACGCTCAAGCTGTCTTTTGTTGAGTTTGTTAAAATGTGTGGCTTTGACTCCCGGCGCTCTAACAAGAAAATGCGTGACAGAATAAGCAACTCCCTGTTCAAGCTGGCATCCGTAACCCTCAAGTTTCAGAGTGAAACGAAAGGGTGGACTACGCACCTGGTTCAGTCTGCCTATTACGACATCACTGCCGATGTCTTGGAGATCAGGGCAGAGCCCAAGCTCTTTGAGCTTTATCAGATGGACAGGCGGGTCCTGTTGCGTCTGAAAGCCATTGATGCCCTGCAGCGCAAGGAGTCCGCACAGGCACTCTATACCTACATTGAAAGTCTGCCACAGAATCCGGCCCCCATCTCCATGAAGCGTATGCGAGACAGACTCAACCTGACGTCTAACCTCTACACGCAGAACCACACGGTGCGCAAAGCCATGGCGCAGCTGAAGGATATCGGCTATCTGGATTACACCGAATTCAAACGCGGCCGGGCCACCTACTTCAGCGTGCATTACCGTAATCCGAAACTCATCAGTAGCAAGGTCGTTGTTCCCCGTGAGCCGGAAGAGGAAGTACCTGAGCAGAACTATGACGAAGTTATTAAAGCCCTGAAGGCTGCAGGTATTGATCCTCAGAAACTAGCAAAAGCGCTCGCCAGCGTGAAACCGGGAAATGACTGAGGAATGCCGTTTTAGAGTTTGTTGACTGTGGTATGCAGAGCGCATACCACAGTCAATTTATACTGATTCATCATTCCGTTTAGGTTTTGCTTGCCTTGACTGCGATATGCGGATAGGCCTACCGGAGTATTGATATTGACTGCGGTGTGTGGAAGAGCGGGCAGTCTGCTCAACATCTTCACTGCGATATGTTTACTTTCATCACTTAGTCAATATTGTTCGTCAGGGCGGATGCCCTTAGCCCAGTACTTTCACAAAGGGTCTTAACCCACCGAGATCAAAGGATTCCGGGGGCAGCGTCCGGGATTCACTGATCCGCACTCCCGTGTTCCAGAAAGTAGAGAACAGCATTTAATGGTGAAGATCCGGCATATAGAAGAGTAGGGCTCTCACTTCGGGGACGAGTAGGTACGCCAGGGTGGCGCCGGTTAAAGTGGCCATCCTTCTGAGTGCGGCCGCGGTCGCAAAGTCGACCCCATGGGCTTTCGGCAACAGTGAAATGCGTTATGAAGAAAAGGGGGCAATGCAGGGATGAACAGGATCGGAACGAAAAGGTAAGTAATGAAGAAGACGTAAAGTGCGTTACGTGAATTCCGGCCTGGTACAGCCTGGACCCCTGTCAGTTTTCACGTAACGCAAGATTAATTTATTATCGAATAAGTGGATGTCATTACAACTGTCTGTAAATTTTGACAAATTTAGTTATCTTTTTTTCAGCATGGCAACAGCATCAGCCTCTGCCATTGAAAATTGCACACGATGCCTTGCAGCAACATCGAGCGCAAATACCTTTGTATAGACTTCCGTCGAGCTGATCGACTTGTGCCCCATCAGGCTCTGCAGCACCTTCAGCGGAATTCCGGCATACAGCATGTGCATGGCGTAGGAGTGGCGGAACGTGTGTGGCGTCACCGGCACGGAGAACGTCACCCCGTCGGCGGCTGCCGCTTCAACAGCTTCGCCCAGCCAGGTGCGAACGGTACGGTCGGTGATCTCCCAGATGCGCACCTTTTCCGTTCTGCCGGTGCGCTTATTCCGGCGTTCCAGCGGTATTTTCAGGGTGGCCACCATCATTTCCAGCTGGCGGGCATACTGCGGATCGGAAAGCGGAACGTTACGATGAGGCTGGCTGCCGGCCGGAGCACGGCCGGCCGTTCGGGCCGCTTTCTCCACCCGCTGTTTGAGGGTTGCCAGTTGCACGAACGGGTAGGGCGGGGCCAGGGAAAAATCACTCCGGGTCAGGGCCAGTGCTTCGTTAATACGGGCGCCGGTGTTCCACAGGGTGGTCAGCAGCATCTTACGGTGAAGATCGGGCACGTAGTGGAGCAGGGCGCTCACTTCCGGCGCCAGCAGGTATTTCGGCAGTTCGTCCTGAACGAGCGCCATCTGGCGCAGTGCCAGCGCGGCCGGGTAATCGATGGCCACCGGCAGCTGAGCAGAGGAAAAAGCCCCGCTATGGCCTGGCAGTGCTGGCATCATGTTATGTCACCATTGTCATTAGAGTGTGCAGTGCATCACCGGTGCATCCGGGGATGCCGGACCCGGCAGGATCAGATACTCGGTAGCAGATTTGACACGGTAATTGGTGTAATCTTCAAACGAAACCGGGCTTGCTTTCGTCCCCGCGAGAAAAGTTTCTTCAAGACCGCGGGCACGCGGAAGCGATAGTTCTATCGTCTCAGGATCGATGGCCATTTTCTGGCGGGTGGCTTCCAGCTCAGTGGTCAGCCGGTATTTTTCCGTACGAAAAGGAATACTCTCTTCAGCGTTTCGCTGTGTATAGGTCACGTCAAACATCATGCGATCACCGTCGTTCTGCAGTACCACGCCCCTGAGGAGACTTTCTATACGAACGGGGGATTCACCTTTCTGCGGAATCTCCGAGGTCCGGCTGCAGATAATCACCATCCCGGGTTTCTGACTGGCATTAACCATCCGCATTTCACTGAGCGTTGCCGCCCCTGCATCCCGTGCAGTCACACCCAGCAGGATCGTCAGCCCCATTATAAAACCGGTCAGTTTACACATCGTTCCTGTATCCTTTACGTTAATGTCTGGATCATCTTCAAGGAGAAATCCCGCCGGACTACACTATCGAGTGACATGTGGCCGCCAGAGGGTGTCCAGCCGACCACTCATTAAATGCTGCTGTCGGCTATCAGTAGCGACCAAGAGTCATTAACTGGAAGCATTTTTCCTCGGAGAGCTCTCCTTCTTTCTTTGGGAGAGGGCCAAGGAAAGGAGTTATCACATCGACTTCTGTGGACAGATACCATGTGTCATCAGCATCATCCCACCAGGCAACTGTGCGATCGTCCCAAGTGTGTATCTCACGGTAGCAGCCGTATCCGTATATGTGCTCAAACTCCGATTCTTCCATCCAGACTCTGTCATGCCCAAGGATTATGAGAGCCTCAAATAAAACACTCAGTGTAATTTTCATATTCATAATCAACTTCCTTATTTTTTAATATCTATTAGTTCTATTTATTTATCATCGCCAGCAGAACATTCCGTTGCCCGCCCGCAGTGATTAGCAGAATAACAGTCACCGCCCGCAATTACCGGATCTCACTCTTTTAGACTTCCGAAAAATTCATAATAGCAAAGTTTTCGGAAGCGATGATGAACAGATTAACAGGATTTACTCGTCAGGTCGGTCTGATGCGGAGAGGGTGAAAGTTATCTAACTACTTAAAGTGTAGCACATTTTTAATTTTCGTTTCACAAATCAGCGCAGAAAATCGCCGTGATCCGGAACTCACAGAAACCGGATCTGCGGGGCAGAAACGCCCCAGATAATATGATAATTTAGCAATACTCATAAAATCATATCAAATATGATTTTTATCTGTAATAACATTATCAGATTGAGC
>OKJP01000101.1_pt1 | contig 9342 bp, 8 predicted proteins | sample 1611731 | NCBI WGS metagenome assembly OKJP01 (sample SAMN04436766, study PRJEB24849) | human gut metagenome | biome: human gut; feature: NICU; material: stool | host: Homo sapiens | place: USA: Saint Louis, MO | collected 2011-05-02
CGCAGGCCTTTGAATATCTGGTCGAACGCATGAGCTGGCTGCTGGGCGAACACGCGGTCGACTACGTGAAATGGGATATGAACCGCGAGCTGGTGCAGCCAGGGCACAAGGGCAAAGCCGCCGCCGACGCCCAGACGCGCCAGTTTTATCGCCTGCTGGACGTGCTGGGCGAGCGCTTCCCGCACATTGAGTTTGAATCCTGCTCCTCCGGCGGCGGGCGAATCGATTATGAAGTGCTGACCCGCTGCCACCGCTTCTGGGCGTCCGACAATAACGACGCGCTGGAGCGCAACACTATCCAGCGCGGCATGAGCTACTTCTTCCCGCCGGAGGTGATGGGGGCGCATATCGGTCATCATAAATGTCACGCTACCTTCCGCCAGCACAGCATTCAGTTCCGCGGGCTGACGGCGCTGTTTGGTCACATGGGGCTGGAGCTGGATCCGCTCACCGTCGACGCGCAGGAGCGTGAAGGCTATCGACATTACGCCGCGCTGTATAAGCGGTGGCGCGAGGTCATTCATCACGGCACCCAGTGGCGCGTGGATATGCCGGACACCACCACCCTGGCGCAGGGTATAGTGAGCGAAGACAAGACGCAGGGGCTGTTTTTGGTCAGCCAGCTCGCGATGCCGGATTACACCCTGATGATGCCGCTGCGCATGCCGGGGTTAGACGCCAGCGCGCAGTACCGCATCACGCTGATCGATCATCCGAACATTCAGATTACGGGCGAGGGCGGGCACACCATGCGCAAGCTGCCAGCATGGATGGAAACGCCACAAACTGTGAGCGGTGAGTGGCTGATGCAGGCGGGCATTGCGCTGCCGATTCTGGATCCGGAAACCGCCATTCTGATTGGTGTGAAACGCGTGTAAGGGTGACGGGCCGGGCAACCGGCCCTCCGTTGAGGATAAAAATAATGAACACAACAACCTGTTCCCACAAAGACAACCCTAACTTCTGGATCTTCGGGCTGTTCTTCTTTCTCTACTTCTTCATCATGGCCACCTGCTTTCCGTTCCTGCCGATCTGGCTGTCGGACATCATTGGCCTGAACAAAACCCATACTGGGATTGTTTTCTCCTGCATCTCGCTGTCGGCCATTGCCTTCCAGCCGGTGCTGGGCGTCATTTCGGACAAGCTGGGGCTGAAAAAACACCTGCTGTGGATAATCTCGGTGCTGCTGTTTTTGTTCGCGCCGTTTTTCCTGTACGTCTTTGCACCACTGCTGAAAGCCAATATCTGGCTGGGCGCGCTGAGCGGCGGGGTGTATATCGGCTTTGTTTTTTCAGCCGGATCCGGGGCGATTGAGGCCTACATTGAACGCGTGAGCCGCAACAGCTTTTTTGAGTACGGTAAGGCGCGCATGTTCGGCTGTCTCGGCTGGGGGCTGTGCGCCTCAACGGGCGGCATCCTGTTCGGCATCGATCCGTCGTATGTTTTCTGGATGGGATCGGCGGCGGCGCTGTTGCTGATGCTGCTGCTGATGGTCGCGAAACCGAAGCCCAACCAGACGGCGCAGGTGATGAATGCCCTGGGCGCCAATCAGCCGCAGATCACCGCTAAAACCGTCTTCAACCTGTTCCGCCAGCGCAGAATGTGGATGTTCATCCTGTACGTGATTGGCGTGGCCTGCGTATATGACGTCTTCGACCAGCAGTTTGCTACCTTCTTCAAAACCTTCTTCGCCACGCCGCAGGAGGGGACCCGCGCCTTTGGTTTCGCCACCACAGCGGGGGAAATCTGTAACGCGATCATCATGTTCTGCTCGCCGTGGATCATTAACCGCATCGGTGCGAAAAACACGCTGCTGATTGCCGGGGTGATCATGGCGACGCGCATTATCGGATCGTCGTTTGCCACAACCGCCGTGGAGGTGATTGCCCTGAAGATGCTGCACGCGCTGGAAGTCCCGTTCCTGCTGGTGGGGGCATTCAAGTACATCACCGGGGTGTTTGATACGCGCCTGTCGGCCACCATCTACCTGATTGGCTTCCAGTTTGCCAAACAGTCGGCGGCGATCTTCCTCTCCGCCTTTGCCGGAAATATGTATGACCGGGTCGGCTTCCAGGAGACGTACCTGATGCTGGGCTGCTTCGTGCTGGCGATTACGGTGGTGTCGGCATTTACGCTGAGTGGCAGGCGGGAGATAGCTGCTACCGCAGGGGCAGCAGCGTTAACACATCAGTCCAGGTAAAACACCTCGTTCAGCTCCGCACTCACCGGGCTGTTGTCCGGATTAGACGGCATAACGTCAGCCATATGTTTCCACCAGCGCTGGCAGACGTCGGTGTTTGCCACCGCGTTCCAGCGCTCCTCCGATTCAATCTCCACTGTCGCAAACAGCAGGTTGCGGGCTTTGTCGAGGTAAATGGCGTAGTGGTGCGCGCCGTGGGCTTTCAGTACCGCTTCCAGCTCAGGCCAGATCGGGTTGTGGCGGCGCGCATACTCCTCGTGCGCATCCGGGTTTACCTGCATCACAAACGCTTTGCGGATCATAATGCCTCCAGGTATAGCTCGCGGACCTCATCGCGGCTGGCGGTACGTGGGTTGCACGGCGCGCACGGGTCAGCGAGCGCTTTATCCAGCCAGCCTTCAATATCGGCTTTGGTCACGCCAAGCTGGCTAAATCCGGACGGAATGCCGACGCGGGCACTTAGATCGCGAATCGCCTGAATGGCGGACATGCTGGCCGCTTCGTCGCTCATGCCGCGCGTGTCAACGCCCATCGCCTGCGCCACACGGGCGAATCGGGCGACCGCGTTCGGGCGGTTAAAGTTTTCGATGATCGGCAGCAGGATGGCGTTGCAGACGCCGTGCGGCAGGTTGTGCGTCGCGCCCGGCTGGTGCGCCAGAGCATGCACCAGCCCCAGCCCGGCGCTGTTAAACGCCATGCCCGCCAGATACTGCCCAAAGGCCATCTGCTCGCGCGCTTCCAGGTTGTGACCGTCGTCGACCGCTTTCGGCAGCCAGAGGGTGATCAGACGAATGGCTTCCAGCGCGTTGGCATCGGTCAGTGGGTGTGCGCCCACGGAGACGTAAGCTTCAATGGCGTGGGTTAGCGCGTCCATGCCGGTTGCGGCGGTCACGGAGGCCGGAATATCGAGCATCACGCTGGCATCGTCCACGGCGATATCCGGGATGATGTTCGGGTCGATGATCACCTCTTTCACCTGACGCGCGGCGTCGATGATCACCGCGTTGCTGGTCATCTCCGCTGCCGTGCCTGCGGTGGTGTTGATCGCCACCAGCGGCACGCCCGCGTTTTTCACCTTGCCGACGCCGGAGTAATCGGTTGACGGACCGGGGTTGGCGGTGAGGATTTTGATCGCCTTGGCGGTATCAATCGGGCTGCCGCCGCCGAAGGCAATCACGTAATCACACTCCGCGTCCTGATATGCCGCATAGCCTTTCTGCACCAGCGCTTCCGTTGGGTTTGGGAATACTTCATCGAACAGGTGATACGACATCTGATGGGCGTCGAGCGCGGAAAACAAACTGTCGAGCAGGCCCAGCTTCACCAACTGGCAGTCGGTGACAATCAGCGCTTTTCCCCACTGTTTGTTTGCCACCAGATTGACCATATCGCCGATCGCGCCCGCGCCGTGCAGGCTGATTTTGGGGAGTGCCAACATAAAGCTCATGATAATTCTCCTTAATATGCTTTTGAGGTAATCCGTTCCCCTCACCCTAACCCTCTCCCCGGAGGGGAGAGGGGACTGCTCGGTGCGGCTTTTCACCCTCTCCCCTCAGGGGAGAGGGCAGGGGTGAGGGGCAATTTAATTCCGTCTTCGCTGCATCATCCGGCGGGTAATAATCGGCAGCGAAATCACCACGATTAGCATCGCGCCGATAATCACCGACATCACAATGCCGGGCACGTTGAGCAGGCTCAGGCCGAAGGTCACCAGCCCCATCAGGAAGGCGGCGATAATCACGCCCACCATGCTGCCGGACCCACCGAGAATATTGACGCCGCCGAGCACCGCCATCGTCACCACCGCCAGCTCCCAGCCCATCGCGATGGTCGGGCGGGTGCTGCCCAGACGCGAGGTAAGCAGCACCGACGCCAGGCCGGACATCAGCCCAACCAGTGCGAAGAGGATCAGGTTGTGGCGCTTCACGTTGATGCCGGAGTACCACGCGCCGGTCGGGTTGTTGCCGATGGCGTAGGTGCGGCGGCCAAAGTTGGTGCGGTGCAGCACAAAGGCAAACAGAGCGGCCAGCACGATAAACAGCGCGAATTCAAACGACAGCGCGCCCCAGACGTAGCCCTGGCCGAACCAGGCGAAGCTCTCAGGGTAGCTGTTCAGCGCCTGGTCCCCGAGCAGAATGTAGGTGATCCCGCGGTACAGGCTCATCGTGCCGATGGTGATGACGATGGACGACAGGTTAAAGCGCGTCACCAGAATGCCGTTGAACAGCCCGCACAGTAGCCCGACGCCTAATCCGACGCAGACCAGCAGCGGCGTATCGACGCCCGCCGCCGCGCAAAAGCCCATCACCGTGGAGCTGAGCGCGATGGTGGAGGCTACCGACAGGTCAATTTCCCTGGCGATAATCAGCCTCGCCATCGGCACCACGATGATCGCTTTTTCGGTGAAGTTGAACGTCGCGTCGGAGAGGTTCCAGATATTGAGAAAGTAGGGTGAGGCGAGCGCGTTCACCAAGAACACCGCCAGCGTCACCGCCAGCAGGAACCCCTCCCAGCACAGCAGACGCTGGAAGATGCCCGGCGCAGAAGTGGGTTTGATTGCTTCAGATGTCATCATTTTGCTCATGATTTCACCGCCAGTTTCTGACGTGCCAGCGCCGCATCGCGCAGTATCAATCGGCCTTTACGTTTATTGCCGCGCTCGTTCAGCAGCACCGCTATCACAATTACCGTGCCGGAAATCGCCATCTGCCAGAACGGGGAGACGCCGATCACCGGCAGGGCGTTGTTAATCACCCCGAGGAACAGTGCGCCAAACAGACAGCCGAGCACGCGCCCGGTGCCGCCCATGGTGCTGATCCCCCCAATCACACAGGCTGCCACCACCTGCAATTCAAAACCGTTAGCGACGTCAACATACGCAACGGCAAAGCGCGATATCCACAGGTAGCCGCAGAACCCGGCCAGCAGACCGGAAAGGCAGAAACTAATGAACTGCATTTTTCCGGCGTTGATCCCGGTGTAGTACGCTGCCGTGGCATTACCGCCTGCGGTGTAGAGCGCTCGTCCGGTGCGGCTGTAGCGCAGGAAGTAGCCCACCAGCAGCAGCGCGGCGATGGCGCACCAGCTCAGCACCGGCAAGCCCAGCACTGACGCACGTGGCAGGCCGAGGAAATCTGTACCCATCTGGTTTGAGTTCACCCAGCCGCCGCCGGAGAGCAAAAAGATCATTCCGCGGTAGATGCTCATGGTGCCGAGCGTTACCACAATCGCCGGAATGCCCAGCTTCCACACCAGCAGGCCGTTTATCGCGCCCATCAGCAGCCCAAGCACGCTGGCAAGGATCAGCAGCGCCCAGACGGGCACGTCCGGGTAATGGAAATTAATCAGGGCGACAATCATCCCGGTCAGGGCCAGATTGGCCGCCATCGACAGGTCGATGCCTTTCGTGAGCAGCACCATCATCTGCCCGAGCGCGAGGACGATCAGAATGGCGGTGTCGTTAAACATCTCCACCAGGTTGCCCGGCGCGATAAACGATGGCACGCGGCTGCCAATGGCGACGATCATCAGGATAATCACCGCGCCCAGCAGGGCTTCGCGGTGTTTTAAGAGTGAGCTAAGCATTATGCCGCCTCCTGTTTTGCACCGCTGGCGGCGCTGACGATGGTTTCCGCCGTCGCGTCTCCCGCCTGGTACTCGGCCACCATCAGCCCCTCGTGCATGACGATAATGCGATCCGCCATGCCCATCACTTCCGGCAGTTCGGACGAGACCATAATTACCGCCAGCCCCTGACTGACCAGCTCGGACATAAACTGATGCACGGCTGCTTTTGAGCCGATATCGATGCCTTTTGTCGGCTCATCGAGGATAATCACGTCAGGGTGCGTCGCCAGCCATTTGCCGATCACGACCTTTTGCTGGTTGCCGCCAGAGAGGGTCTCCACCGCCTGCTTCCAGCTGAAGGCTTTCACTTGCAGGCGTTTGGCGTACTCGTCCGCCAGCTTCCATTCACGGTCGTCATGCAGCACACCGTTCGGATTGAGCTTGCTGAGCTGAGGCAGGCTGATGTTCTGGGCAATCGGCAGGGCGATAATCGCCCCCTGTTTCTGTCTTTCTTCCGGCACGCAGACGATACCGGCTTTGATCGCATCCGCAGGCTGGCGGAAGCGCCGGGGCTGTCCGTTGAGGATAATTTCCCCGGACGATGGCCGCGTGACGCCGGAAAGCGCCTGCATCAGCTCGGTACGCCCGGCCCCCACCAGCCCGTAAAAGCCGAGGATTTCCCCTTTACGCAGGGAGAACGAGATATGCGCAAACTCGGTCGGATGGCAGAGGTTTTTCACCTCCAGCACCGTCTCGCCTTTTTCGCAGTCGATTTTAGGGAAAGTTTGGGTAATGGCGCGCCCGACCATCATCGACACCATCCGCTCCTCGGTGATCTCATTTATTGCACCTGCACCGACGAACGCGCCGTCGCGCAAAATAGTGTAGTGATCGGCCAGCTCAAAAATCTCGTCGAACTTGTGGGAGATAAACAGGATGGCTTTGCCCTCCTGCTTTAAGCGCTCCACAATCTGGTAAAACTCGAGGATTTCATGCTGCGACAGCGCCGCCGTCGGTTCATCGAGGATCACCACCTGCGCCTCAAACGACAGCGCGCGGGCAATCGCCACCATGTGACGCTGGGCGATGCTCAGGGTTTTCAGCGTCGCGCGCGGGTCGATTTGCACTTCCAGCCGCGTGAGGATCGCCTGCGCCCGGCGGTGCATTTCCGGCCAGTCGAGCTTTTTCAGGAAGCCTTTGTGAAGGTACTGACCGACAAAGATATTCTCGGTGACCGAGAGTTCATCAAACAGCACGGTTTCCTGGTGGATGGCGGTGATGCCCATTTTATGCGCCGACTCCGGCGTCGGGAGATGAACGGGGATCGCTTTATAGAGAATTTCGCCCTCGTCGGGCTGGTAAATGCCGGTCATCACTTTGACCAGCGTCGACTTGCCCGCGCCGTTTTCGCCTATCAGGGCGGTCACTTTGCCGGGCCACAGCGCAAGCTGCACGTTCTCAAGAGCACGCACGCCGGGGAACACCTTGGTGATGCCAGAAAGCTGTAGCAATGGGGTCATGATAGTTCTCCTGGACAGAGGAATTTGTAGGGCGGGTAAGCGGCAGCTCCACCCGCCTTTTGCCGGATGGCGCTACGCTTATCCGGCCTACAAATTGCATCAAAAGATTTTCGAGAACTTATCAATATTGCTGGCATCGTAGACGAACGGCTCGGCCATCGCGCCGTTGCCGTCAGCATCCAGCTTCACTTTGCCCAGTCTGCCCATGCTGGCCTCACCTTTCGTGGCCGTGCCTTTCACCAGGTCATCCGCCAGGTAGGTTGCCGCATAGCCGAGGTCGATCGGGTTCCAGATGGCAAAGCTCTTGCTCGCGCCGGACTTCACCGCGCCCGCCATCTCGGACGGCAGGCCTAAACCGGTGACGTACACTTTGCCAATCTTGCCCTGGTCCTTCACCGCCTGCGCAGCGGCCACGATGCCCACGGACGATGGCGAAACAATCACTTTCAGTTCGGGGTAGGTTTTCAGCAAGCCGACCGCTTCGCGGTAGCTTTTGTCAGAGAGATCGTCTCCGTAGGCCACGGTCACCAGATTGACGGACGGGTACTTCGGCAGCACCTTTTTCATCTCCGCAATCCAGGTATTCTGGTTGGTGGAGGTTGGCGTGGCGCTCAGCACCGCCACGTCGCCCTTCTCCACGTTCAGCGCTTTCAGCGCGTCGGCGGCGAGCTTCACGTTGGTTTCGCCAATCAGGGCATGATTGGACGGGTTGAGGTGGATCTGGCGTCCGGCTTTCGCCACCCCGGAGTCCCACGACACAACCTTAATGCCGCGCTGCATCGCTTTTTTCAGCACCGGCACGACGGCGTCCGGATCGTTCGCAGAAATCGCGATCGCATCCACGCCCTGGGCGATCAACCCGTTCAGCACCTCGATCTGCGCTTCCGCCGTGGTGGTGGTCGGGCCGGTATAAATCACTTTCACATCGCCTAACTCTTTGGCCGCCTCCTGCGCGCCGACGTTCGCTGCCTCGAAGAATCCATTTCCTAAGGACTTCGCCACCAGGGCGATTTTCACATCTGCTAAAGCGGAACCGGACAACGCCAGAGCGGCAACGGTGAGGATCAAGCTTGCTTTTATTTTCATTGCTTTTACTCCACTGACTTGAGTTAGTTGTAGGGATTGCAGGTGGTTTTCGCCCCGTCTCAATGAGCGGGGCGCGATGTTGTTATTGGTACAGATCTAACGCCGACTGCATGGGGGTGACGCCAAAGCGTTTGCCCAGGGCGATCAGCTCTTCCCGGGTGATGGTCTGCTTCATGCCGCCCATGGAATAGACCTTCACCAGCACTTCCGCGGATTTCTCGGCGGTGTCGATCAGGCCGAAGGTTTCATCCAGCGTCGGGCCGCTGCCGAAGACGCCGTGGAACGGCCACAGCACCAGTGAGTGCTTCTGCATGTCCGTTGCGGTTGCCTGACCGATTTCGTCGGTGCCCGGCACCATCCACGGCAGAATGCCGACGCCGTCCGGGAACCCCACCAGACACTCGGTACTGCCTTCCCACAGTTTGCGGGTGAAGAAATCAGAATTATTTTCCAGCACGTAGGTCAGGGCGATCAGGTTGGTGGCGTGGCAGTGCATGCTCACGCGGTCCTTGCCATTGGTCGCCTTGATGCGCTCGCAGTGGGAGAGGAAGTGCGCCGGCAGTTCAGAGGTAGGCACCGCGTCGTCCGTTAGCCCCCAGAGAATGTGGTAGCCCGCACCGTCGCTGTCCACCTTCACCACGCCGAGGTTGGCCTGCGGGTCGAGCTGGACGTTGCGGAAGAACTTCCCGGAACCGGTGACGATAAACGGCGTGTTGGCGAGCAGCGGCATCGGCTGGCTCAGGGCGATATAGCGCGGCTTCTGGTGGAAATCGGCGGCAAATGGCTCGATATCCGCGTCGTCCAGGCGTAGCGTCAGGTTGCCGCCGTTGCGCTCATCCCAGCCTTTGAGCCAGGCGTCAGAGGTGGCTTTGATCATGCCCTGGACGAACCAGGAGGTGGTGATGGTCTGCATAGTTTTCATTTCCAGTTATCGCGGTGAGGTTGAACCCCTCACCCTAACCCTCTCCC
>OKJP01000106.1_pt1 | contig 9171 bp, 11 predicted proteins | sample 1611731 | NCBI WGS metagenome assembly OKJP01 (sample SAMN04436766, study PRJEB24849) | human gut metagenome | biome: human gut; feature: NICU; material: stool | host: Homo sapiens | place: USA: Saint Louis, MO | collected 2011-05-02
ATATCCATGCCGGAGATAACCGCATCGTATTTTTTTTATTTCAGGGACGGGATCAGGCTGTCAAACGCGTGGTTAGTAAAGGTGCAGTCGGCCTGCATCTGCTTGCACAGCGCTTTCGCCAGGTCAATGTCAAAGCCGACGATCTGGTTGCTGGCATCCAGCGATTCAAACGGCGGATAGGTGGCAGAATCGCCAAAATTGATTTTATCTGCGGCGGATGCGCCTGCGGCGAAGGTTGCGAGTAATGCGGCCAGAACTAACTTTTTCATTGTAATGCTCCCGTCTGTCTTATTTATGCGCCGTGGCTGCGGCCTGCATCTACAGTGCCATCTAATGAATTTATATGCAATAAAAATGATTAAATATTACCTTTGTTGCAAAAAAAAGCGGATAACCCATCAGGTTACCCGCTCAATGAATACCGTTTTATGCATTGGCGTGATTAATTCCTGCGCTCAAACGCCAGCGCCTTACGCTCGATAAGACGCATCATCAGCGTCAGCAGACCGTTGACCGCCAGATAGACCAGACCCGCCGCACCGAACACCATCACGTCGTAGGTACGTCCGTACAGCAGCTGCCCGTGGCCCATCACTTCCATCAGGGTGATGGTGTAGGCCAGAGAGGTGCTTTTGAACACCAGAACGACTTCATTGGAATAGGAAGAGAGCGCACGCTTAAAGGCGTATGGCAGCAGGATCGCCAGCGTGTCCTTCTTGCTCATGCCCAGCGCACCGCAGGACTGCCACTGGCCTTCCGGGATCGCGCGGATCGCGCCGTAAAACAGCTGCGTGGTATAGGCCGCGCTGTTCAGTGAGAGAGCTATCAGGGCGCAGAGCCATGGCTCAGAGAGCAAATGCCAGATAACCGGATATTCCTGTAACGACGGGAACTGCCCTGGACCGTAGTAAATCAGGAAGATCTGCACCAGCAGCGGCGTACCGGTAAAGAGCGTAATGTAGCCACGGACAATCCACACCAGCACCGGCGTTTTCAGCGTCAGGACGATGGTGAAGAACAGCGCCAGGATCAGCGCTACGATGATAGACGCAACGGTCAGCGTCAGGCTGGTGTGCAGCCCTTTCATCAGTTCGGGTAAATAATCCAGCATCAGCCTGGTCTCCGTTCAAAACGCGTTGCGCGCAGATCAATACGCTTCAGAACGTACTGGCTCAGCAACGTGATCACCAGGTAGATAGCCGCCGCGACGATGTACCAGGTAAATGGCTCCTGCGTACGGGTGGCGATACTTTTGGTTTGCAGCATTAAATCGTTCACGCTGATCAGGCTCACCAGCGCGGTATCTTTCAGCAGTACCAGCCACTGGTTGCCCAGCCCTGGCAGGGCATGACGCCACATCTGCGGCATCACCAGGCGGAAGAAGATCGCCGCTTTCGACAGGCCCAGCGCCTGACCGGATTCCCACTGTCCCTGCGGTACCGCTTTCAGCGCGCCGCGCAGCGTTTGTGACGCATAGGCCGAATAGAGCAGGGAGAGCGCAATTACGCCGCACAGGAACGGGCTGACGTCGAAGTTCTCAATCTGCATTTGCACCGGGATCTGCGCAAAGCCGAGATTAATCGTAAAGCCGTCCGACAGCGTTAACAGCAGCTGTGAGGAGCCGAAATAGATAAACAGGACCACCAGAATTTCCGGCAGTCCACGCAGCACAGTCACCAGCGCTGAACCGAGCCATGCGACAGGGCGCCACTTAACGGACTCCCACACCGCAAAGAACATCGCCAGTACGAGGCCGATAATCAGTGCACAAACGGCAAGGCCGACGGTCATCCCGGCGGCGCTTGCTAAAGGAAAAATTTCATTCATCAGGAATTACTTCTGGAACCATTTTTTGTAGATGGTTTCGTAGGTGCCGTCTTTCTTCACTTTTTCCAGCGAAGCGTTGAATTTCTGCTGCAGCTCGGTGTTGCCCTGACGTACGGCAATACCCAGACCTGTACCGAAGTAGTCTTTATCTGTCACCTTGTCACCCACGGCGGCCAGCTTGTCGTTCGCTTTCAGCCATTCAGTCACGACAGCCGTGTCCCCGAACACCGCATCGATACGGCCGTTTTGCAGGTCCAGCTTCGCATTCTGGTAGCTGTCATACGGCACGGTGGTGATTTCCGGGTGCTTATCCATGATGAATTTCTGGTGCGTGGTGCCGTTCTGCACGCCGACTTTCTTGCCTTTCAGCAGGTCAACGGAGGCGTATTTACCTTTCTGACCAATGAACAGCGCCGAGTTGTCGTAGTAAGGGGTGGTGAACAGAACCTGCTTTTCACGCTCCGGAGTGATGTCCATACCGGCCATCACGGCGTCGATACGGCGGAACTTCAGGCTTGGGATCAGGCTGTCGAACGCCTGGTTGCTGAAGGTACAGGTCGCGTCGATCTCTTTACACAGGGCATTTGCCAGATCCACGTCGAAGCCAACAATCTTGTTGTTCGCATCAATGGATTCAAACGGAGGGTAGGACGCTTCAGTGGCGAAACGGATGGTCTGGGCTGCGGTAGCGGAAAGGCTGACGCTAGCAAGCAGCGCGGCAATCAATACTTTTTTCATTATAATTTCCCTAACACATCAGTGTGATAAGTAGTTTTTGAAGGCATCGGTTTGCGGGTTGGTGAAGCAGCTCGCATCACCTTGCTCAACGATATACCCGTTTTCCATGTAGACCACGCGGCTGGCGGTTTTGCGCGCCACTTCCACCTCGTGGGTCACGATGACCTGGGTAATGTTGGTTTCCGCCAGTTCACGAATGATACTCACGATCTGGGCAGTAATTTCCGTGTCCAGCGCTGCGGTTGGTTCGTCGAACAGCAGCACCGCTGGCTCCATCATCAGCGCACGGGCGATCGCCACACGCTGTTGCTGACCACCAGAGAGATGCAGAGGATAACGGTCGCTGTACGGTTTCAGACGCAGACGTTCCAGCAGCTTTTCAGCTCGCGCCATCGCCTGGTCTTTGCTTAAGCCAAGCACGCGGCACGGGGCTTCAATCAGGTTTTGCACCACCGTCAGATGCGGCCAGAGATTATATTGCTGGAAAACCATGCCCACGTTTTGACGCAGTTCACGAATCGCTTTATCAGAAGGGGTTTTCGCGAAGTCAAAATGGTTACCGGCGATGGCCAGCGTTCCCGAACGGGGCATTTCAAGCAGATTTAAAACACGCAGAAGGGAGCTTTTTCCCGCGCCGCTTGGGCCGAGCAAAACCAGCGTTTCGCCCTCCGGGCAGCTCAGCGTAATGTCGAACAGCGCCTGGTGTGCGCCGTAGAAGCAGTTAATGCCGTTTAGTTTAATACTCATCGGGGCAGTCTTTACTCATCCAGGCAATCTATAGCAATTGAGGCCGCAGATAGTACCGTTGACAGAATAGTTATGCAATATTTCTGCGTTAAAAGTTAAATATAACCCGTGTTTCCTCTTAAACATAGCACAAAATAGCGACGGGGAAGGGGGGCGAGAATAAATGTCGGCATTCCGCATGAAATGCCGGACATTTTACGGGGTTAACGTTTATTTAACGTATGCGTTAGCGGTTCTCAATCGACTGGCGAAGGGTGCCCGCCGGAGCATGAACGCTGCCGCCAATGTAGCGCACATCATCTATTGCCCAGCACTGGCCTTCACGGATCATCAGCACCTCATCCTGCCAGGTTTGCGTCCCCTGGGTTAGCTTCACGCGCAGAGGAATATTCCGTGCGTCGGTATTCGGAATGGTGGACGCGCTGGCGACGTCGGCGCTGTCCGGCAGCGTGGCGCGGCTGGAGAACGGATCGGATGAAAGCAGCGCGTTTTGCTGCGGATCGCGCGAGGCGTCATTAAGCAGTTTCGCCAGATTATCGCTCAGGTACGGGCGCAGGGCGGTGAGGTCATTACCGCGATGCTGAATGCGGTAATCATAGATCTGTTGCGCCACGGCGTCCGGGCCGCCCTCAATGCAGGGGCCGCTGCGGGAACCGATATCCTTAAAGGCTGGCGTGACCGGCGTAGTGCAGGCGCTGAGCACCAGCGCGCAGGGCACTAAAAGCGTTAAAGCAGAGTAGCGCATGTTGATTTCCTTATTTATTAACTATCCTTTCAATCATAGCGTAACGAACCGATAATGCAGTTGCTAACGCATTGAACGCTAAAGACGGAGAGGAAGTATGCAATTTTCAACAACACCAACCCTGGAAGGTCAACCCATTACCGAGTACTGCGGCGTGGTCACCGGTGAGGCGATTCTGGGCGCCAACATCTTCCGGGACTTCTTTGCCGGCATTCGGGATATCGTCGGCGGGCGCTCCGGTGCCTACGAGAAAGAACTGCGTAAAGCGCGTGACATTGCGTTTAAGGAGCTGGGCGAGCAGGCCAAGGCGCTGGGCGCGGATGCGGTGGTGGGCATTGATATCGACTACGAAACGGTCGGGAAAGATGCCAGCATGCTGATGGTGAGCGTAAGCGGCACGGCGGTGAAAACCCGTCGATGAAGCGTTCGCTCTCAACCCTCCTGCTGGCATTGTTGCTGGCAGGATGCGCCTCGGAAGAGGGCATTGTTGATAAAGGCGCGTACGAACTTGATACGCGCCATCAGGCGCAGGCGGCCTACCCGCGCATAAAGGTGCTGGTGATCCATTACACCGCCGATGATTTCGACACCTCGCTTGCGACCTTGACCGATAAAAACGTCAGCTCTCACTATCTCATCCCCGCAAAGCCCCCAGCTCCGCAGGGCAAACAGCGTATCTGGCAGCTGGTGACGGAGAGCGAGCAGGCCTGGCATGCAGGTATTAGCTTTTGGCGTGGGACCAACCGCATAAATGATACCTCCGTCGGCATTGAGCTGGAAAACCGCGGCTGGCGGAAAACCGATGGTGTGAAAACCTTTACCCCCTTCGAACCGGGGCAAATTGCGGCGCTAATCCCGCTTGCCAGAGACATCATCGCCCGCTACGACATTAAACCGCAGAACGTTGTGGCCCATTCGGATATCGCCCCGCAGCGTAAAGACGACCCTGGCCCGCTGTTTCCGTGGCGCGAACTGGCGCAGCAGGGCATCGGAGCCTGGCCCGAACCGGCGCGGGTGAATTTTTATATCAATGGGCGACCGTATTATCAGCAGGTTGATACCGCAGCACTGCTCGATCTGCTGGCGCGCTACGGTTACGAGGTGCCAGAAAACAGCACGCCTGCACAGCAAAAACGCATCATCATGGTGTTCCAGATGCATTTTCGTCCGCAGTTATGGAATGGCGTAGCGGATGTGGAAACCATGGCGATTGCCGAAGCACTTTTAGAGAAATACGGGCAGGGGTAAACCTTTGGCTTACCCCCAAATGAGTATATTTCCGCGAGTTTCTATTAGATTAATCCTAAGTACAATCTCATTTCATTTTTAGTTAATTGACTTAAAATTATTCGGATTTAAGATGGACACATAGCACGCTAAGCAATTTAGCGAATAAAAAACTTTACTCTTTTTTTTATTCTTGAGTTTTTCATCAGGAAAATATTTATGGTTCGGTATGAATGCCGTTGCCATGTTTTTTTTAAAATCACATCTTAAAACGGGTATAACAATGTTAAGCATCTATGGAAAAAAATTACGTCCGCAACATGAAATGGAAAAGATTATTTCTGCAACCTCATGCGTTGAAGAAAGAACGTTAAAAAAATGGCAGAAGATTTCCACTGCTGATTCCGGTTTAATTCATATTATTGTCAGCGGCGAAGTTGAATTTCGACGTGACTCTGACGAACTGTGCTTGTTCACCGTTACCGGGCAATGCATTTTCGGCCTGTCGTCGATGTATTACAACGCCACCCATATGTACGGCCTTGTTCGGTCGAATACGGTTGTTCGCTCGATCAAGAAAGAGGTCTTCGCCCAGCTGATGACCGAGAAAAACCTGTGGCCTGAACTGACAAAAGTGCTTTCCTGGTACATATGCCTGATGAGCAAGCGCGATGATATTCTGGTCGCTCGCAGCGCATATTCTGTTGTTCGCGAATTTTTATATGAGATCAACGACCTGATTGTACAGCATCAGCGTGATATTAACGTTTATGATTACATTCAGGAATACACTAACCTGGCACGTAGCACCATTATTAAAATCCTCTCCGATCTGAAAAAAGGTCAATATATTGTGGTGGAAAAAGGTCGACTGCTTAACCTCACCGCACTGCCTGAAAAATATTAATGCCTACTCCCGCCGGTCTCCTTTATCACTGAAAGGGGAACGGCTGTTTTCACTGTTTTTAACACTTGCTTGTGAATTATCCTGCGTTTCGTCAACCGGCGGTGCGGGAATTTTTCCTTGAGAATAATCCTGCTCCTGCTCTTTTAATGCCTGTTTAAATAATTCCGTTTATGATGACTCTTCACTGCTCGTGCTGGCGGGGGCGGTATCGTGCTCATGCGCCTCAGTTCCGGGTAGGGTATCCCGCGAGGGGTCTTGCGGCACCGCGCCGTCGGGCGCCTGCTGCCAGTCGGCATCATCACTGATGCTCGGCAGATCCTGCATCGGTGGAACATCAACAGGCACTGGCGCAGCTTTAGGCTGCGGATGCGGGAACGGTTTACTCACGTACACGTAGTGCATCTCCGAAAGCTGGGTTTCCGGTTTGGCAACGCTGGCGTTGACCGGGTCAGGCGCCGGGTGGCGCATGTTCCAGTAGACATGCATATACAGGCCGACAACCAGCATGGCGCAAAGGCCGACCATCCATAATGCTGTTTTGCCGAAAACGTTTTTCAGGCTGGGGAGGCGGTTCTTAAACCAGTCCGCTTGCCCGGTTGTAAAGCTGCGCGGGGCCGCAAGGCAGATGGTCGACATTAGGCTTTCTTCTCCTGCATTTTTGCGTCCGGGGTAGTGCGGGTGGCCTGAATCAGTACGCTCGGCGTGCTGTTGGTTACGCGCATCAGCTGCATCAGCGTTTCTTCGCCGGGGATGCCATCCACGTGCAGATGCATTTTTTGCTGAAACTCACGGGTGCGTTTCATCATCTCAGCGGTCCAGATCCGGGCATGCGTTTCGGGCTGGTTCAGCGCCAGGCTTAACTGCTGATCGAGCCAGGCCATGTCTTTGCTGTCGCTGGCCGCGCCGATCGCGTCTTTTCCTTCCGGTGTCAGGCGGTGCAACTGGGTGAAGTTGCCGGTCGCATGCCGGTTAAACCAGCTGCGGCTCACCTGCCAGGTCCGGTTATTCATTAACAGGTCAATTGATGTATCTCCGACCCTGGCGACCACCGCATAGTTAAGGTGACCGCTGGTTTTCAGTTCACTGACCCACGGATACCCTTCCTGCGCCAGCGTCTCCGGCGACGCGTTCCCCTGTTTACACATCAGGTTCACTTTAGCGGCATTCTGGCACAGCGCATCTTCGGCCGAGGCGTCATATCCCCACATCAGATAGAGCTGGTGCATCGCATCCGGCTGATTAACCATTTCATTGTCGATAACCGGCACCACGGGCGCCTCCGTTTTTCGCGTCGGCTGTTTCCAACTGACGGGGACCGGCAGCTGGATGGGAAGATGCTCGCTGATGGACGAGGTTAAATACCAGCCGCAGGCGGCAAACAGCACCGATGCGAACAGCCCCACGGTTGCCAGACGCTTACCGTGTTTTTTCGCGGGCAGGATCTCTCCCGCCGCCAGGCGTAAATGACGCGGGCTGACCTGCGACGCGCGTTCCGTCCAGGCAGCGAGCATTGACAGGTGCGCCAGTTCGTTAAGTTTGCTGATGTTGCCTTTGGTCAACGTGTGCATTTTGCGCACGCGGGCCGGCGTTAACGGCGAATTTTCACAGCCGTGTTCTTCGCATTGCGCCTGCACATAGCCCAGGAATTCGCGGCAGGTCAGGGGGCGCAGGACATGACGAGTGTGTGTATATTCGCGCAGTTCAGGTTGCTTAAGCAGGATTTCCTGATCCGCAGTGCCCGTCAGCACCACGGAGAGCCGGAAGTTCAGCTCCAGGGCTCGCGTGAGCAGCGTACCCAGGACTTCACGGCAGCTCTCTTTCATGGCTTCGGCGTGTGAAATCACCAGCACTCTGGTTTTCGCTTTTCCCTCGTGCCACTGGCGCAGGATGGCATCCACCGCCTGCAGGCGATTCTTGCTCTCTTTCGTTACCGGATTGAGCTTGTACAGCAGGCTACTGGCACTCAGTTTGGGAAACGCATTGATAACAAGGACGTTACTGTGGCGGGTTTTTAGCGCATCGCTGAAGTGACCCAGAAGCGGGGCGTCGTCGCAAAAGAGCCCGATAATTCCCGCCTGCTGGGTTTTCTCTTTCAACAGGTTGAACACATCCTGATGATAAGGCACCAGAAAACCCCCGGATAAACGGGCGATCGATCTGAATGGCGGATTTTTAAAATTAAAGTGGCTCTGATACATAACGACTTACAGTCTCTGATTAGGAATAGCAACAGCATCAGAAAGTAAGGTAACGCCCCTGAACGGTCAATTTGCAAACAGGGTAAAAATATCCTGCTGGCAGCGTCTAACATTTGGATTTTATACGGTCAATATTTTTCTTTATGAAAGTTAGCGGCGAAGTCAGTGGTCGCATTTGCATCAGCTTATTACTATTTTCATCCATATTGGCGCAGTATGACGCTGCTTATTTTTGATTTGCTATAGGCCGGATAAAAAATGAGGTTCTCATTTCTTTCACGGTGGATAACGCCTTGTATTATGTTTGTGCTGCTGATCTTTTGCGGCCAGCAAGGGTATCTCACCTTTAAAGATTATAAAAAAGTTATGAATAAGTTGGCTAATGCCGATCAACAGCCGCTGAAAAAAACGCGCGAAGAGAAATCCTTTTCGCTTTTTACGGCAGCCGTGCGTCAGGAAATCTTACCGGGTGCGGTGAAAGCCCCGCTGGCAGCTGAAATCGAAGGTATTGTGAACAGCGATGACGCCTGGCTCTCCTTTGCTGTCATCAAAACGCCAGGCGGTCAGAGAAGCTACCGTGAGGGTGAACCTCTCTCTGGATTTAACGACGCATTTATTCAGGAAATAAACAAAGATAATGTGGTGGTTAATTATGAAGGTACTACGCAGGTTCTGGCTTTAAATAAACCGGACTATTTTAAGGGTGGCGTGGATAGAGGCCCGGTAACTAACTCGACAAAAGATGTTGGCGAAGAGAGTGTGAATCTTGATGATTATCTGGT
>OKJP01000109.1_pt1 | contig 9067 bp, 7 predicted proteins | sample 1611731 | NCBI WGS metagenome assembly OKJP01 (sample SAMN04436766, study PRJEB24849) | human gut metagenome | biome: human gut; feature: NICU; material: stool | host: Homo sapiens | place: USA: Saint Louis, MO | collected 2011-05-02
GCGTTGACCAGCATGCGGATAGCCGGAGAGGTGTTGAATTCGAGGTAGAATTCGCGCACAAAGCGCACCACTTCCCAGTGTTCCGGGGAGAGGGTAATTCCTTCGTTTTCCGCAATTTTCTCCGCCAGCGCTTCGCTCCACTGGCTGCTCTCTTTCAGATAACCGTCGTTATCGGTTTCGATCTCTTTGCCTTCAAAACTCAACATATTCATTCACGCGTTAGTCAAAAACCGCCTCAGTCTACCAAAAAAACAAAGCCCCGCATAAGCGGGGCTTTGTTCACAGCACGGTGAGTTAATCGCGGCTGGCGAAGCCCAGGATACTCAGCAGGCTGACAAAAATATTGTACAGCGACACATACAGGCTCACGGTGGCGCGGATATAGTTCGTCTCACCGCCGTGAATGATGTTGCTGGTTTCATACAGGATTGCGCCGGATGAAATCAGGATAAACACCGCGCTGATTGCCAGATGCAGAGCAGGCAATTGCAGGAAGATGTTCGCCAGCATACCGACCAGCACAATCACGATACCCGCCATCAGCATACCGCCGAGGAAGGACATGTCCTTACGGGTGGTCAGCACGTAGGCCGAGCAGCAGAAGAACACCAGCGCGGTACCGCCCAGCGCCATACCAATCACGTCGCCCATTCCGGCAGACAGATAGGCGTTCAGGATTGGCCCCAGAATGTAGCCCAGGAAGCCGGTGAAGGCGAACGCGGAGAGAATACCCACTGGTTTATCCGCGGTTTTATAGGTCAGGAACATCAGACCATACATACCCACCAGCGTCAGGATCAGGCCCGGAGAAGGCAGCATCAGTACGGTGCGTGCCGTCGCGGTGATAGCCGAAAACGCCAGCGGCAGGCTGAGCATGAAATAGGGATTGCGCAGCACCTTATGGGTGCTGAGTAGCGATGTGCGGTCGCGTGAAGAAGTAATTATACGATCCATGAGTCACTCTCTTATGACAGATGTAATTAGCGCAAAGAATAGGAAACGGCGCGGCAGACGCAAAGTGGTTTTACCCATCTTTACTCAGCCCCTTAGGGATTATGCTGGTTTTTTATTCTGGTAAAGCCTTTGTACTCAGAATGAAGTGCGGTATGCAAGGCGTATTCAGATCAACCTCATATAGGTCACTGAAAAATATTGCGTTCTTTCCCTAAGGCCGCTAAGTGTTATTACCGGATCGTCATAATAACAGACAATTAGGCGAAGGAAATGAAACCACAAACACGCATGCACTTTACGCTCTCTTTGTTAACCGCAGGGGTCCTGTGCGCCAGCACGGCACCCTGGGCGGCTAACGTGCCGGCAGGAACCCAGCTGGCAGATAAGCAGGAACTGGTCAGGAACAACGGCAGTGAACCCGCCTCGCTCGACCCGCATAAAGTCGAAAGCGATGTCGAATTCAATATTATCAGCGATTTATTCGACGGGCTGGGCAGCGTCTCTCCGGCAGGTGAAATCCAGCCGCGCCTGGCGGAGAAATGGGAAAATAAAGATAACACCGTCTGGACTTTCCATCTGCGCCCGGGCATAACCTGGAGCGATGGCACCCCCATCACCGCGGAAGATATTGTCTGGAGCTGGCAGCGACTGGTCGACCCGAAAACCGTCTCTCCGTATGCCAGCTATCCCGGCAGTATGCGTATCGTCAACGGCACTGATATCGCAGAAGGCAAAAAAGCACCCGAGTCGCTGGGCGTGAAAGCCATCAATGACACCACGCTGGATATGACGCTCACCCAGCCAAATGCTGCTTTTCTGGCGATGCTGGCTCACCCGTCTCTGGTGCCGATAGATAAAGTCCTGGTAGGTCGTTTCGGTGATAAATGGACCAAACCGGAGCACTTCGTCAGCAGCGGGGCCTATAAACTGTCACAGTGGGTGGTGAACGAACGCATTGTGGCGGTGCGAAACCCGAAATACTGGGATAACGCACATACTGTCATCAACAAGGTGACCTATCTGCCCATTTCCTCTGAAGCCGCTGATGTCAACCGTTACAAAGCGGGCGAAATCGACATCGCCTACACGGTGCCGATCAACCAGTTTGCTCAGCTGAAGAAAACGCTGGGGAGCGAGCTGGATGTATCGCCGCAGCTTGCCACCTATTATTACGAATTCAACACCACCCGGCCGCCGTTCAGCGACGCCCGCGTGCGTAAGGCGCTGAATCTGGCGCTGGATAAAGATATTATCGCCGGGAAAGTTTTAGGGCAGGGGCAACGCCCGGCATGGCTCATCAGCCAGCCGGATATTGGCGGCGTCAAGTTACAGAACCCTGATTACGCCAGCTGGCCGATGGATAAACGCATTGCCGAGGCGAAAAAACTGCTGGCCGAAGCCGGATTTAACGACAGCCATCCGCTCAGCTTTAATCTCCTCTATAACACCTCGGAATCGCACCAGCGTATTGCGATTGCCGCCAGCTCGATGTGGAAGAAGAACCTCGGCGTAGAGGCGAAGCTGCAAAACCAGGAGTGGAAAACCATGCTTGATACCATGCACACCCATAACTTTGACGCGGTGCGCTACGCCTGGATTGCTGATTACGATGACGCCGCAACCTTCCTGAATAACTTCCGTACCGGTGACAGCCAAAACACCACTCAGTACAGCAATCCGGAATACGATCTGGCTCTGGTGAATGCGGCGAAGGCGAAAACGGCGGAGGAGCGCGGTAAGTTCTACCAGCAGGCAGAAGATCTGCTGGGGCGCGATGTGCCGGCGATCCCTGTCTATCACTACGTGCGCACGCACCTGGTGAAACCGTGGGTAGGGGGCTTCACGCCGGATAAGCTTGGCTACTATTACACCAAAGATATGTACATCGAAAAGCACTAACGATCCGCGGTGGATATTATGCTGGTAAAACGGCCAATCTGTTGTCTATTCAACCGATTAAACGCATTTTGGCTATTTTTAAAGCGAACGAATGCGCGCACCCTTTACAGCGCGCGGTGAGGTGTTTATAGTTCGCTTCACTTAGGAAGCGTGGCCGAGCGGTTGAAGGCACCGGTCTTGAAAACCGGCGACCCGAAAGGGTTCTAGAGTTCGAATCTCTACGCTTCCGCCAAATTCAAAACCCCTGCGATAGCAATATCGCAGGGGTTTTTGCTTTTGTTCTGGCTCTCCGCCATGTCACCCATGTTATAGCTTATCGTGATCCCGGCGTCGGCCTTACAGACCTGAGCTTTTACGCACCAGGTATCCGCGATGTTCGAGGGCGTCAGCACCGCTTCGGGCGCACCCGTGGCTGCGATCTGCCCGGCCTTCAGGAGGATCAGACGCTGGCAATAATTGGCCGCAAGATTGAGATCGTGCAGTGCAACCACCACCGTAAGCGGCAGCTGTGAAACGAGCCGCATCAGCTCCAGTTGGTGCTGAATGTCCAGGTGGTTTGTCGGTTCATCGAGCAACAGCACCTGCGGCTGCTGGGCCAGCGCGCGGGCTATCTGACTTCGCTGTCGTTCTCCGCCTGACAAAGAGTGCCATCGCCGCTGGCGTAAGCTGCATAACTGCATCAGGCCAATCGCCTGTTCAACCGCAGCCTCATCGTCGCGCGTGGTTCTCTGGAATGTTTTCCGGTAGGGCGTACGCCCCAGCCTGACAATATCCTCAACGGTCAGTCCCCCGTCGACCACAGCATGTTGCGGGACAAACGCCATGTGCTGCGCCCGTATTTTCAGCGGCATCAAGCCAAGCGTTGTGCCATTAAGCGCAACACGTTCGCTGTGTCGTGGAAACAGCCCGGCGAGGCAGCGCAGCAGCGTCGACTTGCCTGAGCCGTTTGGCCCTAACAGGCCGACAATCTGCCCGGATGGCAGGTCGAGATCGATATCCTTAAGCACCGTCTGCGCCTGGCGGGTTACGGTTAACCCGGCCACTGTTATATTCATGGATGCTCCTTTCGGTTTTGATAAAGCAACGCCACAAAGACGGGGGCGCCCACCAGCGCAGTCACCACCCCGATGGGCAGAACCTGGTGCACGATCAACGTGCGTGAGACGATATCGGCAAGGATCATAAAGTGGGCGCCGATGAGAAACGTCAGCGGGATCGAGCGGCGATGGCCCGGCCCGCATAGCATGCGCGTCACATGGGGAATGACCAGCCCGACAAACCCCACTGCGCCTGTAGCGCTCACCAACGTGGCGGTGACAACGGCACAGGTCAGCAATAAAACAATACGCACGGCGGTAACCGGGATCCCCAGCGTGGTGGAGACCTCATCCCCGAAGGTGAAGGTGTCCAGCGCCCGGGAAAAGAGCAATACCACCAGTAAACCCGCAAGCGTAACGGCCAGCGCCAGCAGCGCGTCAGGCCAGCGCACGCCGCTCAGACTCCCCATCAGCCAGAACATGACGCTACGGGACTGCTCGGCATTGGCGGACGTGCTGACTACGTACGCGGTCATGGCGTTGAAGAGCTGGGTGCCCGCAATACCGGCCAGCAAAATGCGCGACGGGCTTTCACTCATGCCGTTTGTAATCACCATGATGAGCGCAAAGGCGGCGCAGGAGCCGACAAACGCACCGCTGCTCACGCCAATCACGCTTCCCCCCATGCCGAGAAGCATCACGCAGACGGCCCCCAGCGAGGCGCCCGCGGAAATCCCCAGCAGATAAGGCTCAGCCAGAGGGTTACGCAGGATCGACTGTAACACCAGCCCGCACAGCGCCAGGCCACCGCCGCTGCACGCGGCCATCACTGCCCGGCTCATGCGATATTGCCAGACGATACCCTCCTCCGTTTGTGGCAACGCATAAGAGGTCAAACCCAGTCCGTTGAGGATCGCTTTCCCGGTACTGGCATACGACACCGGCATATCACCGATACTGGCGGCAAAAACCAGCATTAGCGGCAGCGCCATGACGCCTGCTGCCAGTAAACCTTGCTGGCGGCGGTCAAAAGTGAAATGACTCATTGTTCATCCCGGAAAGAAGCCAGCCGCTCGCTGATAAGCTCAACCGCATCGACGTTACGTAATGAAGGGTTTAACGACATCGCCGGCACCACAATAATGTGGTTGTTCCTGACCGCAGGCATGTTCTTCGTCACCGGGTCATTACGCAAGAATGCTTTTTTTACCTTAACGTCATCGGCAGGGTAGAGCCTGCGGGACATCCCGGCGATAACAATCACGTCCGGCTGCGACTGGGCAATATGTTCCCAGGTTACAGCCGGCCATTCGTCATGAGAGTCAATAATGTTCTTCAACCCCAGCGTGCGGCTGATCCAGCCAGGCGCGCCGTAATTCCCCGCCACCCAGGGATCGCCATTCAGACGGCTACTTGAGAACCAGAATACGACGCGAAGCGGTTTCGCTGAGACGCGCGCCTTGGCCTTTTTGATACGTTCCGTCAGCGTATGATTAAGCTGCTCACCTCGCGCGGAAACATCAAATATCGTCGCCAGATCTGTCACTTCCCGTGTGATTTCGGCCAGCGAAAACGGCGCGCTGCGTGCTCCGTCTGCGTTTGACTTTTCCGTCACCGCTTTATCCGTGCAGTCGGCAGGAGAGATCCACGTATTAATCCCCAGCGAGGCAAACTGCTCACGGGTGCCCACTTCTCCCTGCGGACCAATGTGCCAGTGATACTGCGCGAGAACGAGCTCAGGTTTCTGTCCCACCACGGCTTCAAAGGAGGGGGAATTATCTGCAAGCCGGGGGATATTTTTCCCGGCATCTGCCAGCGGATCCGGGAGCTTGCCGAACCAGACCGACGTTGCGGCGATCTTTTTCTCCAGCCCCAGTGCGAGCAGTAATTCTGTTTCATGCTGTCCCACGGTCACGACGCGCTGAGGAGCCTGCGCTAAGGTCTGCTTTACGCCGCATTTTTCAATCGTGAGGGGCCAGGAGGTTGCTGAGAAAGCGGCAGGCGCCGTGGAGAGCAATAAAGCCAGAAATAACCCTTTTTTAAGTAACATAGAACATAATCCCAAATTGTTATGTTATAACATAATACATATATTGTGATTGAGAGCAACACGCTCACCGTCGCTTGTTGCAGAAACGAAAGGCTGGACTATTCTCAACATACCCACCTGGCATTCGCGGGTTGCCTGAAAAACAACAAGATTTCTGATCTGGGGTAGTGAGGATGAAAAAGATCCTGCTCGCGTTTGCGTTCTGTTTTGCCTCCCTGAGCGCCTTCTCATCGTATGCCGCTGAGCCCCGCCAGGCGCCTTCTGAGCAGGAGCGCGCCCGGACGGTCTATATTTTTCATCAGCCGATCGTCATGCTTCAGGCGAAATTTGGCCTGACCACGCCGGAGGAGCGCGTTTTACGCATCCGCAACACCCTGCGCAATTTTACCGAGGCGGACGTGCGTGAGCCGCTCACTATCGTCCCCGTGACCCGCTATAACCAGCAGGGGCGGCTGATCGTGATGCACGGTCCGCCCGTGATGCTGCTGACGGAAGGGGATTTGGACGAAGGGGACGATCTGACCCTCGATCAGGCCGCGCAGCGCGTGCTGGCGCGCATGGAAGCGCAGAGAATGGCGCTGCGCGATCAATACGATACCGGCTGGCTGGCGCTGTCGACGGTAAAAGCTGCCGCTGGCCTGCTGGCGCTTTTGCTGCTCTGCTATGGCGCCTGGCGATCCTGGCGCTGGTTTCGACGCGTCTACCGTCTGCGTATTGTGGAGAATCGCAGCCGGGTGCCGCAAAGCTGGCGGCGGTACATTGGCGCCATTGAGATTCGGCTTTACGCCTTGCTGATGTTCCTGCTGGGTTTGATTGGCTTTTACGTCTGGCTGAGCTGGGCATTCAGTCTGTTTCCGTGGACGCGGGTGTGGGGCACGTCGCTGGGAGACTGGTCGCTTCGCGTGGTGCAGCAAATTGCCCTGGCGATTGTCTCGGCTTTGCCGGGGCTGACGATTGTTCTGATCATTTTCCTCATTACCGCTTTTATTCTGAAGCTTCTGAGGATGGTGCTGAATCAGGTGGAGGCTGGTCGTCTGCAACTTCCCGGCGTACATCCGGAAACCGTGGGGGCAACCCGTAAGCTCATTTCCGTCGCCGTCTGGCTATTTGCTCTCTCCGCTGCCTGGCCGTTTCTGCCCGGCGCAAACTCACTGGCGTTTAAAGGTATTAGCGTCTTCTTCGGCCTGATGTTAACGCTGGGTTCGGCAGGGGTGATGAACCATGCCATGAGCGGTCTGGTCCTGATTTACTCCCGCGCACTGCGTAAAGGCGATGTCATTCGGGTGGCGGATAACGAAGGTAAGGTCAGTGAAATAGGCATGCTGGCGACCAAAATTATTACCCGGGAAAATTATGTCGTTACCGTGCCCAATGCGGTGGTGGTGAGCGGTAAGATCACCAACCTTAGCGCGCTACAGCCCGATGGCAGCCTCAATCTGACGGTCAGCGTCACTATTGGTTATGACACCCCATGGCGTCAGGTGCATGCCATGCTGGAGCTGGCCGCGAAACGGGCAAAAGGGATTGATCTTTCTGAGCCGCCGCTGGTGCGCCAGTTAGGGTTAATGGACTGGTATATTGCCTACGAGTTGCAGGTTCGTCTGCTGCCCGACCAGTCCCTCGCGGTTGCCCGCAATGAGCTGCATAGCCAGATACAGGATGTATTTAACGAATTTAACGTGCAGATCATGTCTCCGAATTTTGTTATGCAGCCAGAGGGCAGCGTAATGGTTGCCAAAGAGAACTGGTATACCGCGCCCGCCAAACCCCCTCAGGGCGAAACCTGAGGCCCCGGTTTTCCCAAGGTAAGCCAAAAGATCACAGTTTCTGATCGACAATCGCCGATTTTATACGGGTCATCGCCAGAATGTTTTTTGAACGCATATTCAATTTCTCGAGGATCCTCACGCGGTAGGTGCTGGTCGTTTTTTGTGACAGTTGCAGCTTTTTCGCGATTTCATGATTTTCCATATGGAAAAGCTTTAGCACGTCATATTCGCGTCGGGTAAAGGAGTGTGTCCTGAGCGCCCGATAAAAGCGCATCAGCTGCTGAAAAGGGTGAGCAGTAAAATGCATCGACGAATAGATAATATTATCAATTCTCACCGCGCTGTTGGCTTCTATCTCATGCATCAGGACAATGTAATCACGCTTGACTTTTTTGACCTGCTGAATGGTTTTATTGCGTAACTTATCCTGTTCAATCGCAATGATAAAATCCAGCTCGGGATCGACCTCATAAAGATGGTGAATATCCTCCTCATCGCGAATCAAATGGGTAGATGTCAGTTAGCTTGAGACACCGTGGCAAAGGTAATAGTTATCGCTGATAAAAATAAAATTCATAATTAATGGGCAGGGTTTTAGATAAAATTCATTAAAAATCTAAGAGGCTTAATCTGTAGTATTTTCTGCCAGACAGCGGCGAGGTCGACGACCCCTGCCATCGACAGCAGAACCAGAATAATCAGCAGCGTAGATAGCGTTATCGCAAACATAAAACGCGTAATTTTTTTCTGCATTTTTTGCTGATGCGTTACCCGCTGGTCCTCTTTTTCATACTCGACCATGGTGGTAATAGCCTGGCCCTGCACGTAGTACACCTTACCCTCTTCGCTGAGATCGCCCGTGATCACGAGCGACTCAAGTAAGAGCGCGATTTTTCTGCTAAACGACTCATTTTTGATATGTTTATACCAAAGTGTGCCGTAAAGCATGGCGATCACTTCCCGCTGGGCGAAACCAGACGAAACGCGCGAAGGGCGCTGGTTGACGTAGTCGGTCACCAGCAGCCTGAGCAAGTTGTAACGGTCCCGGCTGATGGTTTCTGAATCAGATTTCAGGCCAGAAATACAGCGCCCTTTCAGACGAGCAAGGGCCGTTTTTAAGGTGATGATTTTCGTATAATGGTCAAAGGCAAACGGGATAATGCCTTTGTAAGCCTGAAACCCATTGCGCTTATAGTGAATGATTTCAGCCTGCATTTCGCTGATATCTTCCACGCTCATACTGACATCTTCGCTTTTATGCATCGGGCAGAGCACAACGTTGCTGCTTTCGTGCTTCATCAGAATATAACGCGTATTGTCGGCATCTTTTAAGTACACCAGAATATAGTCATGCGGGT
>OKJP01000113.1_pt1 | contig 8612 bp, 7 predicted proteins | sample 1611731 | NCBI WGS metagenome assembly OKJP01 (sample SAMN04436766, study PRJEB24849) | human gut metagenome | biome: human gut; feature: NICU; material: stool | host: Homo sapiens | place: USA: Saint Louis, MO | collected 2011-05-02
GACAGGATCCCTTCCGCACGCGGGGAGAGCGTGCTGGCAATCTTCTGAAGATCCATCATCGCCACGAATTCATTGGATACCAGTTTCGTTGCCATGATACTGCCCACCTGCAACGCTTCGTGAGCGGGCACACCCATTACCCAGGCGACCGGGTAGAAGATATAGCCCAGAATACCCTGGAACGAAATACCAAGTACGGCCGCAAACAGGGCGTTCAGCGCAGCGATCAGTGCGATAAAGCCAATCAGCATCGCGGCAACGATAATCGCAACCTTGAAACCCGCCAGAATGTATTCACCCAGCATTTCGAAGAAGCTCTGTCCCTCGTGCAGGTTTGACATCTGAATGTTCTCTTCGCTGGCATCCACGCGGTACGGGTTAATCAGCGAAAGAACAATAAAGGTGCTGAACATATTCAGAACCAGCGCTGCAACCACGTATTTAGGTTCCAGCATAGTCATATACGCGCCCACGATAGACATGGAAACGGTAGACATTGCTGTCGCCGCCATGGTGTACATGCGGTTACGGGACATCTTGCCGAGGATATCTTTATACGCAATGAAGTTCTCAGACTGACCCAGGATCAGCGAGCTGACTGCGTTAAAGGATTCCAGCTTGCCCATGCCATTAACTTTCGATAACAGGAAGCCGATTGCACGGATAACCACCGGCAGAACACGAATGTGCTGGAGGATCCCGATCAGGGCAGAGATGAAGACGATAGGGCAGAGCACTTTCAGGAAGAAGAAGGCCAAACCCTGATCGTTCATGTTGCCAAAGACAAAGTTAGTCCCGTCGTTGGCAAATCCGAGCAGTTTTTCGAACATTTCGGAGAAGCCTTTCACGAAGCCGAGGCCTACGTTGGAGTTCAGGAAGAACCACGCAAGTAAAACTTCAATGACCAGCAGCTGGACAACATAGCGAATACGAATATTTTTGCGGTCAGTGCTGACCAGCAATGCGAGTGCAGTAACGACAACGAGTGCCAGGACAAAATGAAGGACGCGGTCCATATTTGATCCAAATATGAGGCAGGTTTAATTTCCGTGCACATTCTATGTAACAAGCACAAAGAAAACGAGATCAAGCCCACACTATAGTTACATCCTGTGACGAGTCTCAAAAATAGTGATCAACAATACATTTTTGTTATGTTAGGTAAATGAGTGAAAAGTTAAGTTTGTGTGCTACGCTTCACAAATGTCTGCGCATTTTCACATTCTGTGACCTTGCTCCACCTGCCTGTCCATTGTCCCTGGCTATCAGAGTAATCATGTTAACCATTACAAATGAACTTGATAATCATTCTCATTTTGATAGCATAAAACATAGCACAGGCTATATTTCCAGAGGCTGAAATGACGAATAGTCGCGTAGAGAGTAGCAGCGGCAGGGCGGCACGCAAGCTGCGGTTCGCATTAATGGGACCTGCATTCATTGCCGCGATTGGCTACATCGATCCGGGTAATTTTGCGACCAATATTCAGGCCGGGGCCAGTTTCGGCTATAAGCTGCTGTGGGTTGTGGTGTGGGCCAACCTGATGGCGATGCTGATTCAGATGCTTTCCGCGAAGTTGGGTATTGCCACCGGGAAAAACCTGGCGGAGCAAATCCGCGATCACTATCCGCGTCCGGCGGTATGGTTTTACTGGGTCCAGGCGGAAATTATCGCCATGGCCACCGATCTCGCCGAGTTTATCGGGGCGGCGATCGGCTTTAAGCTTATTCTGGGCGTCTCCCTGCTACAGGGCGCCGTGCTGACCGGTATCGCCACGTTCCTTATTTTGATGCTCCAGAGGCGGGGACAAAAACCGCTGGAGAAAGTCATCGGCGGCCTGCTGCTGTTCGTCGCTGCCGCCTATATTGTTGAGCTGATTTTCTCCCAGCCGAATCTGGTGCAGTTGACGAAAGGGATGGTGATCCCGTCGTTACCCACCTCTGAAGCCGTATTTCTGGCCGCCGGGGTGCTGGGGGCGACCATTATGCCGCACGTAATTTATCTGCACTCTTCTTTAACCCAAAATCTGCACGGCGGGACGAGTAAAGAGCGCTACTCCGCCTCGAAATGGGATGTGGCAATTGCGATGACCATTGCCGGATTTGTGAATCTGGCGATGATGGCGACTGCCGCCGCCGCGTTTCACTTTAACGGGCATACCGGGGTTGCCGATCTCGACCAGGCGTACCTGACGCTGGAGCCGTTGCTGAGCCATGCCGCTGCCACTATTTTTGGTTTAAGCCTGGTTGCTGCGGGACTTTCCTCTACGGTTGTGGGGACACTGGCCGGGCAGGTGGTGATGCAGGGGTTCGTACGTTTCCATATTCCACTGTGGGTTCGCCGTTCGGTAACGATGCTGCCTTCCTTTATTGTAATTCTGATGGGGCTGGATCCGACCCGCATTCTGGTGATGAGTCAGGTGCTGCTGAGTTTCGGTTTTGCGCTGGCGCTGGTGCCGCTACTGATATTCACCAGCAACAAATCGCTGATGGGCGATCTGGTGAATTCGACGTGGGTGAAACGCGCCGGGTGGGCCATTGTGGTCGTGGTGGTGGCGTTAAACATGTGGTTGCTGATAGGCACAGCCGCAGGCCTGTAAAAGAAAAAGGAGCCGTGAGGCTCCTTTTTGCTGTTAATGGTGATGGCCGTGACCATGGCCTCTGCCTTTTCCGTGCCCCCTGCCGCCACGGCGGTCGTCACGATCGTTCCAGCCTTCGCGGTAGCCGCGCTCGTAGGCCTTACGCTTATCCCAGCCACGGTGATAGCCGTTATCGTGTTTCCACCAGCGGTTTTTACGCCACTCATAATGTCGGTGCCAGTAGTCACGGTCGCGCCAGTAGCCACCGTCCCAGTATCTGCCGTAGTCATCACGATCGCCAATTTGTAATTTAATCGATGGCAACAGGGTGATTTCGCCCGCATTGGCGACCAGCGGGGCCGAAGCCAGTAGTACCGCTGCAAGAATCAGTGACCTGAACATACTCTTCTCCTTCACGATCGGGGCCGCTGTGCGACCTGTTAACGCAATTTTACGAGTTGGTAAACATTCGTTTCATCGCCTCAACTCCTAAATCATGAACGAGAGCACTTTTTGCTAAAAGTGTTTTTAATCTGAACTGGACAGGATCGCTTCTATCGTCTTCAGCTCTTCTGCGGAGAAATGACGATTTTCAAGCATGCCTGCAGCATCTTCAATTTGTCCGGTTTTGCTTGCGCCGATGAGCACTGATGTCACCGCATCGTGGCGCAGGATCCAGGCCAGTGCCATTTGCGAAAGCTTTTGCCCCCGTTTTTCCGCCAGCGCATTCAGCTTGCGTACCTTTTCCAGCTTTTTGTCGGTGATCTGGTCCGGATTATGGAACTTACTGCCGCTTGCTGCGCGAGAATCCGCCGGGATGCCGTTCAGATAGCGATCGGTCAACTGTCCGCCCGCCAGGGGAGAGAAGGGGATACATCCCACCCCTTTTTGCTGCAACACGTCCAGCAACCCCTCTTCAGGCGCACGTTCAAACATGGAGTACTTCTGCTGGTTGATTAGACAGGGCGTACCCAGATCCTCCAGTATTTCAATCGCCTGCCGCGCCAGTTCTGCCGGGTAGTTGGACAGGCCGATGTACAGCGCTTTGCCCTGGCGCACCACATGGTCAAGCGCTTTCATCGTTTCACGTAGCGGCGTTTGTGGATCGGGGCGGTGGTGATAGAAGATATCAACGTACTCCAGCCCCATACGCCTGAGGCTCTGGTCCAGGCTGGAAATCAGATATTTACGCGAGCCCCAGTCGCCGTAAGGCCCGTCCCACATGGTGTAGCCCGCTTTGGTGGAGATGATTAGCTCATCGCGCCAGGGCAGGAAATCCTCCTGCAGGATGCGTCCGAAGTTGCGTTCGGCTGAACCAGGAGGTGGGCCGTAATTATTGGCAAGGTCAAAATGAGTAATACCCAAATCGAAGGCGCGCTGTAAAAGTTGACGGCTGTTTTCGAGCAGCGTCGCGTCGCCAAAATTATGCCAAAGCCCCAGCGAGATGGCGGGAAGCTTGAGGCCGCTTTGTCCACAGCGGCGATATTGCATTGTCTGGTAACGATTTTTGTCAGGTTGATAACCCATGAGCGAGACCTCTGGCGCTGGAAAGAAAAATCAGTGTATGCGTTTACACTAACCTGAAGAAAATGAGCATAGTTCAGCTTTTTTTGTAAAGCATTCTTTCCAGCCCCTGATTGTCGCCAATTCTGGACACCCTTCACGCTTATTTAATACTCAGAGTGAGGTCAACGTCAGAAGGACACCTATAATATGCGTACCCCCTATTGCGTCGCCGATTACCTGCTGGACCGACTAACAGATTGCGGTGCCGATCATCTGTTTGGCGTGCCGGGCGACTATAACCTGCAGTTTCTCGACCATGTGATAGACAGCCCGGACATCTGCTGGGTGGGCTGTGCCAACGAGCTGAACGCGTCTTACGCCGCAGACGGCTATGCCCGCTGTAAGGGATTTGCCGCACTCCTGACGACTTTCGGCGTTGGGGAGTTAAGCGCCATGAACGGTGTGGCGGGCAGCTTTGCCGAACATGTCCCCGTGCTCCATATTGTGGGGGCTCCGGGTATGGCGGCGCAGCAGCGAGGAGAGTTACTGCACCACACCTTAGGCGACGGCGAGTTCCGCCATTTCTACCACATGAGCGAACCCATCACCGTTGCACAGGCGGTGCTTACCGAACAAAACGCCTGCTATGAAATTGACAGAGTCCTGACCACCATGCTGCGGGAGCGCCGTCCGGGCTACCTGATGCTGCCCGCCGATGTGGCGAAAAAAGCCGCTACGCCCCCTGTAAGCGCTCTCACTCTTAACTCCGCACCGGCCGATTCAGCCTGCATGCAAGCGTTCCGTGAGGCTGCCGAAAAGCGTTTGTCAACGAGCAAACGCACCGCGCTGTTAGCGGACTTCCTGGTGCTGCGCCACGGTTTGCGCGCGGCCCTTCAGACGTGGGTGAAAGAGGTGCCGATGGCACACGCCACCATGCTGATGGGCAAGGGCATTTTTGACGAACGACAGAGCGGTTTTTATGGCACCTACAGCGGATCGGCGAGCGCCGCGGCGGTCAAAGAGGCAATCGAGGGGGCTGATACGGTGCTGTGCATTGGCACGCGCTTTACCGATACGCTCACAGCCGGGTTTACCCACCAGCTGACGCCAGATCAGACGATAGAGGTTCAGCCCCACGCGTCCCGCGTCGGCGACGTCTGGTTTACGGGTATCCCGATGAGGGAGGCCATTGAAACGCTGACAGCGCTGTGTAAAACGCATGTGTGTGATACGCGAGCTCCATCTGATCACAGCTCTTCTTTCCCCACTATCGAAGGGGCGCTGACTCAGGAGAGCTTCTGGCGTACCCTGCAAACGTTTATTCGCCCCGGAGACATTATTCTGGCCGACCAGGGGACGTCTGCTTTCGGCGCTATCGATTTGCGTTTACCGGCAGACGTGAACTTTATCGTCCAGCCGCTTTGGGGATCGATCGGCTACACGCTCGCGGCGGCGTTTGGCGCGCAAACAGCGTGTCCGAACCGACGCGTGATTGTCCTGACGGGTGACGGTGCCGCGCAGTTGACCATTCAGGAGCTGGGATCGATGCTGCGCGACAAGCAGCGCCCGATTATTCTGGTGCTTAACAACGAGGGATACACGGTTGAGAGAGCCATCCACGGGCCGGAGCAGCGCTATAACGATATTGCCCTCTGGAACTGGACGCAGATCCCGCAGGCGCTGAGCCTGGCGCCAGAGGCAGAATGCTGGCGCGTCAGCGAAGCGGAAACACTGGCGGAGGTGCTGGATAAAGTAGCACACCACGAGCGACTATCGCTGATCGAGGTGATGCTGCCGAAAGCCGATATTCCGCCGCTGCTGAGCGCGCTGACCAAAGCGCTGGAGGCGCGCAATAACGCCTGATTACCTGTCGTTTCGCCATGCCATCAACATCGGTTTGCCCGCCAGCAGGAGCCAGGCGGGCAACATCACGATACAAAGGAGCGGCAGAAGCGTGGTATCCGGCACCACAACGGCCGCCATAAACAGACTCAGCCATGCATCGCGCGTTACCACCAGTACCAGCCCCAGAATGGAGCAGGAGACGGTAATCGCCGCAGGGACAGCGTCGACGTGCTCATGCAGCATCAGCCCCAGCGCGACGCCAACAAATACCGCCGGGAAGATCCGTCCTCCCCGGAAACCACAGGCCGCAGCGATCACCAGCGCCGCCAGTTTTACCAGCGCGAACAGCAGATAATCGGAGACGCCAAAAACCTGGCTGAAGGCCAGCTGCTGCATCTCGTCCAGACCCTTAAACAGCGTAACCGTCCCGCCGATAGCGCCTAAAACGCCCAGAATAAAACCGCCCATACCCAGAATCAGCACCGGATGCTTCAGCCTGTGCATCAGACGATGCAGGCGCGGAAGACACCACACTGCGATCATTCCCAGCGCAATGGCTATCGCGACGACGACGGCACCGCTGACAATATCGGTGAGTTGCATCTGGCCATAGTGGGGGATGGGGAGTGAAAAATGAGGATGGAAAAACAGGCTGGTCGTGAGGGCCCCTGCTGCGGCGGCCATCAATGGCGCAAAGAGTTTATCCCACAGCGGCACATCATTGTCGCTGCTGAGCGTTTGCGAAAAGATGAGCGCAGCCGCTATTGGGGTACCAAACAGTGCCCCGATGGTACCGGCGGAAGCCAGAATCGTCCAGTCCAGCGCGCCAACGCGCGGGAAAAGACGCGCTCCCAGAAAGACCGCCAGCGCGATATTAACCGCCATAATGGGATGTTCAGGCCCGAGGCTTACGCCGCCCGCAAGACCGATAATCAGCGCGATAACAAGCCCCGGCAGAGCCGAGGGAGATACTGGCGCACCAATCAAGGGTTCCAGTGCCGGGTCCGGCCCGGCATGGCCCGGGCTATAGCGGATCACCAGACCTACGGCAATTCCGGTCAGGGTCAGCATCATCATGATCCACCCTGGCGAGTCAGTGCTGATGCCAAGTTTAACCGGCAGCGCGGTCCATAAAATCGTTTGCAGCACTGCCGCTACTTTCATGACGACGATGAGCACCAGGCTCGACGCTACGCCAATAATTAGCGCCGGGACAGCCAATAACAGCATGGTTCTGGCTCGCGGATGGAGCATGATGATTTCCTTGTACAAAACGGCTTAACGTTACTTTGCACAATCAGCATTGTGGCAATAGTGCAAAAGGTGCTGAAACGGTAAAGTTATTATGTGACGAAGATCGATAATCCATGGGCAGTCACCTTCTGGTCGTTGTTGTTATCACGCCTTGAATTTACAGTGTCCCAAAGATTTATTCTGACTTTAGCGGAGCAGTAGAAGAATGACAAAGTATGCTTTGGTAGGTGATGTAGGCGGCACCAACGCGCGCCTTGCCCTGTGCGATGTAAACAGCGGTGAAATTTCTCAGGCGAAAACCTATTCAGGGCTGGATTACCCAAGCCTGGAAGCGGTAGTTCGCGTCTATCTTGAAGAGCATAAAGTGAGCGTTGAAGACGGTTGTATCGCCATCGCCTGTCCGATCACTGGCGACTGGGTGGCGATGACCAACCACACGTGGGCCTTTTCAATTGCCGAAATGCGGAAAAACCTCGGCTTCTCGCACCTTGAAATTATCAACGATTTCACTGCGGTTTCCATGGCTATCCCAATGCTTAAACCTGAGCATCTGATTCAGTTCGGCGGTACGGCCCCGGTTGAAGGCAAACCCATTGCTGTTTACGGCGCCGGAACCGGTCTGGGGGTGGCGCACCTGGTTCACGTCGACAAACGCTGGGTCAGCCTGCCGGGTGAGGGCGGTCACGTGGATTTTGCGCCGAACAGCGAAGAAGAGGGCATTATTCTTGAGGAGCTACGCGCCGAAATTGGTCACGTGTCGGCCGAGCGCGTGCTTTCTGGCCCGGGTCTGGTGAACCTGTATCGGGCGATTGTAAAATCAGACGGACGTCTGCCGGAAAATCTGCAGCCTAAAGATGTGACCGAACGCGCGCTGGCCGACAGCTGTATTGACTGCCGTCGTGCTTTGTCGTTGTTCTGCGTCATTATGGGGCGTTTCGGCGGCAACCTGGCCCTGAATCTCGGCACCTTTGGCGGGGTCTATATTGCGGGCGGGATCGTGCCGCGCTTCCTCGATTTCTTTACCGCCTCCGGTTTCCGTGGTGGCTTTGAAGACAAAGGCCGCTTCAAAAGTTACGTGCAGGACATTCCGGTTTACCTGATTGTCCACGACAATCCGGGCTTGCTTGGCTCCGGGGCGCATCTGCGTCAGGTACTTGGCCAGATCCTCTGACATCCGTCTCCCTCTCCTGCGGGAGAGGGAACGCGCTACAGGTGCATGAGCTGGCGGAACGCTTTCACTCTGCTGCGGCTTACCGGCACCTGAAAATCCAGATCCTTCAGCCGCAAAATATAGGTGTTATTAAACCAGGGTTCGATCTCGCGGATCTTGTTCAGGTTGACGCAGAACGAGCGGTGGCAGCGGAAGAAGTGCGCTGCCGGGAGGTTGTTGCAAAATTCGGTGATGGTCATCGCCATTACGTAGGCCTC
>OKJP01000115.1_pt1 | contig 8559 bp, 7 predicted proteins | sample 1611731 | NCBI WGS metagenome assembly OKJP01 (sample SAMN04436766, study PRJEB24849) | human gut metagenome | biome: human gut; feature: NICU; material: stool | host: Homo sapiens | place: USA: Saint Louis, MO | collected 2011-05-02
AAAATCACTAACCACATAAAGAGTGTGGTCTGAATTTTTTGTTTTAGATCAATTTTAATGATTTACCAATTCAACTTACCCTGCCTGGTTTTCAACATAAATTGAGACACTTAGCCGCTTTTCCGCGGGTAATTTTGCTCACCAGCCATTAGCAGGTAAGCTAGGCAAAGAATGAAATTCGCAGGAGAGCGAGATGACAACACCTTTAACCTGGCATGACGTGCTGGCAGAAGAGAAGCAGCAGCCCTATTTTATTAATACCCTCAGTACCGTTGCGGCTGAACGGCAGGCCGGCCAGACAATTTATCCACCGCAGAAAGATGTATTTAACGCCTTTCGCTACACCGAACTGAGCGACGTGAAGGTGGTTATACTGGGGCAGGATCCGTACCATGGTCCCGGGCAGGCTCACGGACTGGCATTTTCCGTGCGTCCGGGCGTGGCCATTCCCCCTTCTCTGCTGAATATGTATAAAGAGCTGGAAGGAACGATTCCGGGTTTCACCCGCACTAATCACGATTATCTGGAAAGCTGGGCGCGCCAGGGCGTGCTGTTGCTGAATACCGTATTAACCGTCCGGGCGGGTCAGGCACACTCCCACGCCAGTCTGGGATGGGAAACCTTTACCGATAAGGTTATCAGCCTGATCAATGAGCATCGTGAAGGCGTCGTGTTTTTACTCTGGGGTTCACATGCCCAAAAGAAAGGGGCGATTATCGATCGTCAGCGCCATCACGTACTGAAAGCACCGCACCCGTCGCCGCTGTCTGCGCATCGCGGTTTCTTTGGCAGTAACCATTTTGTTCTGACGAATGAGTGGCTGGAAAAGCGTGGCGAAAAGCCGATTGACTGGATGCCTGTGTTACCGGCAGAGAGTGAGTAGGGTTTGAATGTGCCGGGTCAGGCCCGGCACATATAAGGCTTATGCCTTGTTCTGACGCCACCATTCGGCCAGCAGCACGCCGGTCGCAACGGATACGTTCAGGCTTTCAACGTTGCCAGTGCCGTCGATAGAAACGCTCATGTCAGCGCTGGAGAGTGCCGCATCAGACAGACCATCGCGCTCCTGACCTAACACCAGCACCATTTTGCGCGGCAACGTCGCTTTAAACAGCGGCGTAGCGGCACGGCTTGAGGTGGTGACAATGGTGTAGCCCGCGTTACGGAATTGCTCAAGGGCCTCCAGCACGCTGTCGCCGGTGATCGGCTGAACATGCTCAGCACCGCCTTCCGCGGTACGGATTGCCGCACCGGATTCCAGCAGCGCGGCATCCTGCAACAGAACGCCTTTCACGCCAAAGTGCGCGCAGCTACGCATCATAGCGCCCAGGTTATGCGGGTTACCCACATCTTCCAGCGCCAGCACACAGTCATCGGCATCCGCCTGGCTGCCCCACTGCTGCACGGTGGTGCCGTTACGTTTTTTGATCAGGAAGCAGACGCCGCCGTGGTGTTCAGTCCCGGACGCTTTTGTCAGCTCGGCATCGTCAACCACGTGGTAGGCTTTACGGTTCGCCGCCATCCAGCGCAGCGCTTCTTTAAAGCGCGGGGTCACGCTCTGGATAAACCATGCGCGAACGATACACTCCGGGCGGCTCTGGAACAGGGCCTGACATGCGTTCTCGCCATATACACGGGTTTCTTCCGCACGCTGACGACGCAGCACTTCCGGATCGATAAAGCTTTTTCCGCTGATACCGCCGTGATCGGCTTTTTCGGTCGCCTCTTCACCGGGCGCGCGAGAAACGGTACGCCATGGCGATCCACCGTCGCGGACAAAATCATCGCGTTTGCGATCGTCACGCTTACGGTCATCACGTTTGCGGTCATCGCCGCGGTTATTTCTGTCATCGCGGGCGGGGCGACGGCCACCGTCTGCACGAGAAGACGCCGGACGCCCGCCACCTTTTCCGGTACGCGGATTTTGGGTGCGTTTATCAGAGTCATCATCACTGCGGACATACATCACTTTGACCTTGCCGCTTTTGTTTTTCATTTCGTCGTTCATGCTTTTCTCCACCAGCGCTGCGCGAAGCGCGCAGATTACCCGATGTGCAAGCTCATAGCCATAATTTCGTACAAAAGCCTGTGACTATTGTTCCCATTGAATAAAACGCGTTGTCGATTTATACAGGCTCACTGATAATATGTAACATATCAGAAACATTATCGGCGTTCTACCGTTGTTCCACGGCTCTATCAGAGGTTAGTTATGAATACCGTATGTGCCAACTGTCAGGCTTTAAACCGCATTCCGGACGATCGGATGGATGACGGTGCGAAATGCGGGCGTTGTGGCCACGAATTATTTGATGGCGATGTCATTAACGCGACGGGTGCTACGCTGGACAAACTCCTCAAGGACGATCTGCCGGTTGTGGTCGATTTCTGGGCACCGTGGTGCGGCCCCTGCCGTAACTTTGCGCCCATCTTCGAAGACGTGGCTGAAGAGCGCAGCGGGAAAATGCGTTTTGTTAAAGTGAATACCGAAGCGGAACGTGAACTCAGCGCCCGTTTTCGCATTCGCAGCATTCCAACCATTATGATTTTCAAAAATGGGGAAGTGATCGACATGCTCAATGGTGCAGTACCGAAGGCGCCTTTCGACAGCTGGTTAAACGAATCCCTGTAACATTCACGGGGCACATCTTGTGCCCCGTTCTCTCCTCTGCGAAAATGGGTTTTTTCCTGCCTTTTCGCCCATGACTGATAACGCTGTACTTCAATTACGCGCCGAGCGCCTTGCGCGCGCAACCCGCCCTTTTCTGGCCCGAGGCAATCGTATTCGCCGCTGCCAGCGCTGCCTTTTACCGCTGAAAGTGTGTCTGTGCGAAACGCTTACACCGAGCGAGGCGAAAAGCCGCTTTTGTCTGGTCATGTTCGATACCGAACCGATGAAGCCCAGCAACACGGGGCGTTTGATCGCCGATATTCTGCCCAATACCGCAGCGTTTCAGTGGTCGCGCACTGAGCCCCCTCAGGCTCTGCTTGACCTGGTGGCAAACCCGGACTATCAGCCCATGGTCGTTTTCCCGGCATCATATGCAGGCGAACAACGCCAGGTGCTTACGGCGCCACCATCCGGTAAGCCGCCGCTGTTTATTATGCTCGACGGCACCTGGACCGAAGCAAGAAAGATGTTTCGCAAAAGCCCTTATCTTGATGCGCTGCCGGTGATCTCCGTCGATCTGTCGCGCGTTTCGGCCTATCGCTTACGAGAAGCGCATGCCGAGGGTCAATATTGCACCGCTGAAGTCGCCATTGCGCTACTGGATCTGGCGGGCGATACCCAGGCGGCCAGCGCATTAAGCTCCCACTTCTCCTGCTTCCGCGAACGTTATCTGGCAGGAAAAACCGTTCATAAGGGTAGCGTCACAGCAACAGAGACAGAAAGCGTTTAAAATCATCAGGTCGCTTGCATTCACAGGAGGCCTGCATGAGCCAGAGAGGGTTAGAAGCGCTACTCCGTCCGAAATCCATTGCCGTTATTGGCGCCTCGATGAAACCGGACCGCGCAGGGTATCTGATGATGCGTAACCTGCTGGCTGGCGGGTTTAACGGCCCGGTCATGCCCGTTACGCCCGCTTATAAAGCGGTACAGGGGGTGCTGGCGTGGCCGGACGTGCAAAGTTTACCGTTTGTTCCCGCCCTCGCCGTGCTCTGTACGCATGCGAAACGAAACCTCGAATTGCTTGAGTCGCTCGGTCAGAAAGGCTGTAAAACCTGCATTATTCTTTCCTCGCCTCCTGAACAGCAGCCCGAACTGCTGGCCTGCGCCAGCCGCTACCAGATGCGCATTCTTGGTCCAAATAGCCTCGGTCTGCTTGCGCCCTGGCAAGGGCTGAATGCCAGTTTTTCCCCGGTTCCGATCCGTAAAGGCAAACTGGCCTTTATTTCACAGTCGGCAGCGGTATCCAATACCATCCTCGACTGGGCGCAGCAGCGTGAGATGGGCTTTTCCTATTTCATCGCCCTCGGCGACAGCCTGGACATTGACGTCGATGAGCTGCTGGATTTCCTGGCGCGTGACAGCAAAACCAGCGCTATCCTGCTCTACCTTGAACACCTGAGTGACGCCCGTCGTTTTGTGTCGGCATCGCGTAGCGCATCGCGTAATAAACAGATTCTGGTCATCAAAAGCGGGCGCAGCCCCGCGGCTCAGCGCCTGCTGCAATCCCATTCCGGGAAGGATCCCGCATGGGATGCAGCGATCACGCGCGCCGGTTTACTGCGGGTACAGGATACGCACGAGCTTTTTTCCGCCGTCGAAACGTTGAGCCACATGCGTCCCCTGCGCGGTGAAAAGCTGATGATTGTCAGCAACGGAGCCGCTCCCGCCGCCCTGGCGCTGGACGAGCTCTGGCTACGCAACGGCAAGCTGGCCACGCTGGGTGAAGAGACGCTCCAGCGCCTGCGGGACGCGTTACCGGGAAGCGTTGTTCCCGATAATCCCCTCGATTTGCGCGATGATGCCAGCAGCGATCGTTACATTAAGGCGATCACGATTTTGCTGGATAGCCAGGACTTTGATGCGCTGATGATTATCCATTCGCCCAGCGCGGTTGCGCCAGGCAGCGAAAGTGCACGAACGCTGATTGAGGCTGTCCGAAACCATCCGCGCGGCAAATACGTCACCCTGCTGACCAACTGGTGCGGCGAGTTCTCCTCGCAGGAAGCGCGACGTCTGTTTAGTGAAGCCGGGTTGCCCACCTACCGTCCGCCAGAGGGCACCATAACCGCGTTTATGCATATGGTTGAGTACCGCCGCAACCAGAAGCAGCTGCGTGAAACGCCTGCCCTACCGGGCAACCTCACAGCAAATTCGGTGGACGTACACAGTTTATTGCAACAGGCCATCGAAGAGGGCGCCACTTCGCTTGATACGCATGAAGTGCAACCCATTCTTGGCAGCTATGGGATGCAAACACTGCCGACCTGGATTGCCGGTGACAGCGCTGAGGCGGTACATATCGCTGAGCAGATTGGCTATCCGGTCGCGCTGAAGCTGCGCTCCCCCGATATTCCGCACAAATCGGATGTTCAGGGCGTCATGCTGTATCTGCGCACCGCGACAGAAGTACAACAGGCCGCGGATGCCATTATCGATCGCGTTAAAATGACGTGGCCACAGGCCCGGATCCACGGCCTGCTGGTGCAGAGCATGGCTAACCGAGCATGTGCGCAGGAGCTGCGCGTGGTCGTCGAACACGATCCGGTTTTTGGTCCACTCATTATGCTGGGTGACGGCGGCGTTGAATGGCGGCCAGAAGAACAAGCGGCTGTCGCGCTTCCACCTCTAAACATGAACCTGGCGCGTTATTTGGTTATTCAGGCCATCAAAAGTAAAAAAATCCGCGGCAGAAGTGCTCTGAGGCCGCTTGATATCGCCGGGTTAAGCCAGTTTCTGGTGAAGGTCTCCAACCTCATTGTTGACTGTGCGGAGATCCAGCGCCTGGACATCGACCCGCTCCTCGCTTCCGGAAATGAATTCACTGCCCTCGACGTGACGCTGGAAATTGCGCCATTTGTCGGTGACCGGGAAAGCCGTCTCGCCATTCGTCCTTATCCTCTCCATCTGGAAGAGTGGGTGGAGATGAAAAATGGAGAGCGGGCACTGTTTCGCCCTATCCTGCCGGAAGACGAGCCGCTGCTGCGAGCGTTCATCTCGCAGGTGACGAAAGAAGATTTGTACTATCGCTATTTCAGCGAAATTAATGAATTTACCCACGACGATTTAGCCAATATGACCCAGATCGACTACGATCGAGAAATGGCGATTGTGGCGGTCCGCCGTTCCGCAGAGGGAGAAGAGATCCTCGGCGTGACGCGTGCCATTTCCGACCCGGATAACGTGGATGCGGAGTTTGCCGTACTGGTGCGTTCCGATCTTAAAGGTTTGGGTTTGGGCAGACGGCTGCTCGAAAAACTCATTGGTTATACGCGCGATCACGGATTGTCACGGCTCAATGGCATTACTATGCCAAATAATCGGGGTATGGTGACCCTGGCGCGGAAGCTCGGGTTTGACGTTGATATCCAGCTGGATGAAGGCATTGTCTCTTTGTCCCTCAGCCTGACTTCGACGGATAAACAAGAGTAAGCTGCTGGAAATGTTACCCACTTTTCCCGGCACTGGGGTATCATTGTCCGCTTATGTTGTTTGCCTGGTACAGACAACCCTTCAATGAACAGAGAAGAAACGCACTGTGATGTTGTCAAAATTTAAGCGTAATAAACATCAACAACACCTTGCTCAACTACCGAAGATTTCTCAGTCAGTTGATGATGTAGAGTTCTTTTATGCTCCCGCTCATTTCCGGGAGACGCTTCTTGAAAAGATTGCCAGCGCTACGCGACGTATTTGCATTGTGGCGCTCTATCTTGAACAAGATGAAGGTGGGCGTGCGATCCTGACCGCGCTCTAAGAAGCGAAACGTCAGCGTCCGGAACTGGATGTTCGCGTGCTGGTTGACTGGCACCGTGCTCAGCGTGGCCGTATTGGTGCGGCTGCCTCGAATACCAATGCTGACTGGTATTGCCGCATGGCCCAGGAAAATCCGGGTATTGATATCCCGGTATATGGCGTACCGGTGAATACCCGTGAAGCGCTTGGCGTTCTTCATTTTAAAGGATTTATCATTGATGACAGCGTCCTTTATAGCGGCGCCAGTCTGAATGATGTGTATCTCCATCAGCTCGATAAATACCGTTACGATCGCTACCATCTTATCCGTAATCCGCAGATGACCGACATCATGTTCAACTGGGTTGATAAAAACCTGGTTCATGGCCGGGGTGTGCACCGTCTTGACGATCCTCATCGCCCGAAAAGCCCGGAAATCAAAAACGACGTTCGCTCCTTCCGCCAGGAGCTGCGCGATGCGGTTTATCGTTTCCAGGGTGATGCCAATAATGAAGAACTGTCCGTTACGCCTCTGGTAGGCCTGGGTAAATCCAGCCTCCTGAACAAGACTATCTTCCATTTGATGCCGTGCGCGGAGCATAAGCTCACCATCTGCACCCCGTACTTCAACCTTCCCGCCGTTCTGGTGCGTAATATCATTCAGTTGCTGCGTGATGGTAAAATGGTGGAAATCATTGTCGGGGATAAAACGGCAAACGACTTTTTCATTCCGGAAGATCAGCCTTTCAAGATCATCGGCGCACTGCCTTATCTCTATGAGATTAACCTGCTCCGCTTTCTGAGCCGTTTACAGTACTATGTGAACACGGACCAGCTCGTCGTGCGCCTCTGGAAAGATGAAGATAACAGTTATCATCTCACAGGAATGTGGGGTGATGACGAGTGGCTGCTGCTGACCGGTAATAACCTGAACCCACGCGCCTGGCGTCTGGATTTGGAAAACGCCATTCTTATTCACGATCCTCAGCATGCGTTAGCCGCGAAACGCGATCGTGAGCTGGAGCTTATACGCACGCATACCACAGTGGTTCGTCATTATCGCGATCTGCAAAGCATCGCTGATTACCCGGTGAAAGTTCGCAAGCTGATTCGCCGTCTACGTCGGATCCGTATCGATCGCCTCATCAGCCGCATTCTGTAATACACGAGCCCTGTCATCGACGGGGCTTTTTTTATGGAGCCTGTTAATGCGTACGCCTTGCCTGATAATCCCTCTTTTGCTGACAGGTTGCAGCCATATGGCTAATGATAACTGGTCGGGTCAGGATAAAGCTCAGCACTTTCTGGCGTCTGCAATGATGTCCGCTGCGGGTAATGAGTATGCGCTGCACCAGGGATATAGCCGGGATCGAAGTGCCACAATAGGCCTGATGTTCTCCATCAGCCTGGGGGCATCAAAAGAACTTTGGGATAGCCGCCCCTCGGGAAGTGGCTGGAGCTGGAAAGATTTTGCCTGGGACGTAGCCGGGGCAACAACCGGCTACGCCGTCTGGCAGATGGCGCATTATTAAAGGCGGATACCTTTTCCTTTGCGATGCAGCATCAGCGAGACAATAAACGCCAGCGCCCCCATAACGGTGACATACCAGAAGAAGGTCGTTTCACTGCCCCATGACTTAAGGGATAACGCGACATACTCTGCCGAACCGCCGAACAGGGCGTTTGCAACCGCATAAGAGAGGCCTACGCCCAGCGCCCTCAACTGTGCGGGAAACATTTCCGCTTTCAAAATGCCACTGATTGCCGTGTAAAAACTGATAATAATGAGCGCCACCATGATTAAAGCGAAAGCGGCATACGGAGAGGTTGTATGCTGTAGCGCCGTCAAAAGCGGAACGGTACCCAGGGTGAGCATGCCGCCAAAGATCAGCATGGAGGTACGGCGACCAATTTTGTCCGACAGCGCGCCGACAATCGGCTGGATGAGCATAAAGACCAGTAACGCCACCGTCATGACGACACTCGCAACGTTTGCATGCATGCCCGTAGTGTTGACCAGATATTTTTGCATATAGGTGGTGAAGGTATAGAAGCTTAGCGAGCCTGCGGCGGTAAAGCCTAATACCATCAAAAATGCTTTGCGGTTACGCCACAGCCCTTTCATCGAACCAGCTTCTTTCATCGCCCTGACCTCC
>OKJP01000117.1_pt1 | contig 8543 bp, 8 predicted proteins | sample 1611731 | NCBI WGS metagenome assembly OKJP01 (sample SAMN04436766, study PRJEB24849) | human gut metagenome | biome: human gut; feature: NICU; material: stool | host: Homo sapiens | place: USA: Saint Louis, MO | collected 2011-05-02
CACCGCATCATCCGTCAGGGACGGTGCCCCGGCAAAGGTCGCGTCAATCGGCTGGACGGAGCCATCATCGGCCGGCACTTCACCCATGCGTGAGTAAAGCAGTTTGGCGTGTACGCCCTGAGTCTTGAGCGCCCTCATGATCCCCAGCACGTCGCTGGCGCGCGGTTTATCGTTCAGCAGGATAGCCACTACGCGGCCTTTGATCGTCCCGCCAGGTACCGCGTACAGGCTCAGGGACGGATCCTTCTTCAGCCCGTTCACGTCTTTAGGCGGTGCAGCATGGCATTGCTCGTCAGTCAGCGTAATGCCGAGATTATTCGCCACGCCCTGAGCAAGCTGGATATCAATATGCGCCAGATGGTCGACCACGCGCCCGCGAATGTAGGTACGCACCACTTTGCTCAGCTCGAAGCTGAAGCCGCCGATAATGTGCTGCTGTTCGATCGGGGTCTGGCTGTTCCAGAACAGGCGAGGCTGAGCGTAATATTCGCCGAATGACGGGCTGCGCTCGCGAATTTTTGTTCCGTCCACGCGCTCCTGATACGACTCGAATCCGCCACGTTTAGGCCCCGGCGGGGTTTCACGCGGCCAGTTATCGTTAATGGAGTTCGGCTCGTAGTTCGCCGGGTTGGTATCGATATCCTGGCGATGCATCCCGTCACGCTGGAAGTTATGGTACGGACAGGTCGGACGGTTGATTGGGAGCTCATGGAAGTTAGGTCCACCAAGACGGCTGATCTGCGTATCGGTGTAAGAGAACAGACGACCCTGCAGCAGCGGATCGTTGGTGAAGTCCAGCCCCGGCACAATATGGCCCGGGTGGAACGCTGCCTGCTCATTTTCCGCGAAGAAGTTATCCGGGTTGCGGTTAAGCACCATTTTACCCACCAGCTGAACCGGCACCAACTCTTCAGGAATAAGCTTGGTCGGGTCGAGCAGGTCGAAGTCGAATTTGAACTCGTCTTCTTCCGGGATCAGCTGTAACCCCAGCTCGTATTCCGGGAAATCACCGGCTTCAATGGATTCCCACAGTTCGCGACGGTGGAAGTCCGGATCGCGTCCAGTCAGCTTCTGCGCTTCATCCCACACCAGGGACGCTTTCCCCGCGACCGGTTTCCAGTGGAAACGCACAAACGTCGCTTTACCTTCAGCGTTAATCAGACGGAAGGTATGAATACCAAAGCCTTCCATGGTGCGATAGCTGCGCGGGATCCCCCGGTCAGACATCGCCCACATCACGTTGTGATGGGTTTCCGGTTGCAGGGAGACGTAGTCCCAGAATGTGTCATGCGCACTTTGTCCCTGCGGTATGGCCCAGTGTGGTTCTGGTTTTACCGCATGGACAAAGTCAGGGAACTTATGCGCGTCCTGTATGAAGAAAACCGGGGTGTTATTCCCGACGAGGTCGAAAATGCCCTCTTCGGTATAGAATTTGGTGGCGAAGCCGCGGATATCACGCACCGTGTCGGCCGAACCCGCGCCGCCCTGTACGGTAGAGAAACGCACAAACACCGGTGTGATTTTGTTCGGATCGGAAAGGAAATCTGCTTTGGTGATCTCCTTCAGGCTCTTGTACGGCTGGAAATAGCCGTGCGCCGCGGAGCCGCGAGCGTGGACGATACGCTCAGGGATACGCTCATGGTCGAAATGGGTGATTTTTTCGCGCAGGATGAAATCTTCCAGCAGCGTCGGGCCGCGCGTTCCGGCGCGCAGGGAGTTCTGATCATCGGCAATGCGAACGCCCTGGTTCGTGGTCAGCGCATGGCCTTCACCGCCCTTGCGGTGAGGATCGAGCGATTTCAGCTTTTCGTTTTCCGTTTCCGGGGCTTTCATGCTGCCCGGGGCGGTAGGCTGTTCACCCGGTGCGGAAGGATCCGGTGATGGTTTGTGTGAGCCGTCGGCTGGGGCAAGTGAGTCCATTCCCGGTTGAGATTCTTCAGTCCCATGAATGGGTGACTGATGTGGTTTATCATTGTTCGACATTGCACGCTTCTCCTTTGTTCATTCCTAAAAACCCTATTAAGGATAGAACAATGTTAAGAATTAGCAGGCGAACTAAGCGTTTTCAGATATTGATTAGCGAAAGGAGCCATCTGCGATACGTCAGGCGCGACGGGCGGGGGGAGAATCGGCTATGATAGAAATTTCCTGCTTTAAGAATTTGCTTTAGTGAACCCGTCGCTTATGAAACCTCTTCGTCAACAAAACCGCCAGGTTATTAGCTATGTACCCCGCGGTGAGCCCGCGCCGCCAGACCATGCCCTGAAGGTGGATGGTTTTCGCGATGTCTGGATGCTGCGGGGTAAATACGTTGCCTTCGTGCTGATTGGCGAGCACTTCCGTCGCTCCCCTGCGTTTACGGTGCCGGAATCGGCGCAGCGATGGGCAATGCAGACCCGCCAGGATGAAGAGGTTGAAGAATAACAGCCATAAAAAAACCGCCCGATGGCGGTTTTTTTATTTCAGCAGTGATTAACGATGTGCCAGTTCGGCATCATCTTCACTGTCGAGAATCGTTTTGTCGGTCTGCTTCAGCCACTGGCTGGTCAGGGTACCGGCGGGCATTGAACCACTCACGTTCAACGCGGTACGACCCATATCGATCAGTGGTTCAACAGAGATCAGCAGGGCAACCAGCGTTACCGGCAGCCCCAGCGCAGGCAGAACGATCAGCGCAGCGAAGGTCGCGCCGCCGCCCACGCCCGCAACACCGGCGGAGCTAATGGTCACGATACCGACCAGCGTCGCAATCCAGACCGGATCCAGCGGGTTAATACCTACGGTTGGGGCAACCACCACGGCCAGCATCGCCGGGTAGAGACCCGCACAGCCGTTCTGCCCGATGGTGGCGCCAAAGGAGGCCGAGAAGCTGGCGATTGCCTCGGGTACGCCCAGACGACGTGTCTGTGCTTCCACGTTCAGCGGAATCGATGCCGCGCTGGAACGGCTGGTGAAGGCGAAGGTCAGCACCGGCCAGACTTTGCGGAAATATTTCAGCGGGCCAACGCCGTTCACCGCCAGCAGGATGCCGTGCACAACAAACATGATGCCCAGACCGAGGTACGAGGCAATCACAAAGCTGCCAAGCTTGATGATGTCTTGCAGGTTAGAACCTGCCACGACTTTGGTCATCAGCGCCAGGACACCGTACGGCGTCAGCTGCATGACCAGACGCACCAGCTTCATTACCCAGCTTTGCAGGGTATCGATGGCAGTCAGAACCCGCTCGCCTTTCGGCGCATCGTCCTTCAGCAGCTTCAGCGCAGCCACGCCCAGGAACGCAGCGAAGATCACTACGCTGATAATGGAGGTTGGGCTTGCACCGGTCAGGTCAGCAAACGGGTTTTTCGGAATGAAGGAGAGCACCATCTGCGGAACGGTCAGATCGGCCACTTTACCCACGTAGTTGGTCTCAATCGCCGTCAGACGCGCGGTTTCAGCGCTACCCTGCACCAGACCTTCAGCAGTCAGGCCAAACAGATTGGTAACCAGCACACCCACCAGCGCCGCAATCAGCGTGGTGAAGAGCAGGGTGCCAATGGTCAGGAAACTGATTTTACCCAGTTGAGAAGCATTATGCAGGCGGGCTACGGCGCTCAGAATTGAGGCGAATACCAGCGGCATAACGATCATTTGCAGCAGCTGTACATAGCCGTTACCGACAATGTTGAACCACTGAATGGAATCTTTCAGTACCGGGCTGTCGGAGCCGTAAATAGCGTGTAAGGCCAGGCCAAACACCACGCCCATGACCAGACCAACCAGTACCTTTTTCGCCAGGCTCCACTGTTTGTGGCGAGCCTGGGCGAGAAGCAATAGCAATACGACGAACACAACAATGTTCGCGATGAGTGGAAAATTCAACCCCGTTCTCCTGATTTATTATACGGTCGGTTTTTACCGAACCTGTTGGAGCAAGGTTATCAGAAGTGTGATGTGGCGCTTATACCCATATGGAATGGTTTATGACAAAAGTGATTGTATTGCCGGTTTAATGCTCAATCTGGTGATTAATAAAACGATTGAACTGAAATTGCAGCGAGTTGATCATCTGCGATGACCAGCGCACTGCACCATTTTCGGGCAATGTCTGCGGCATCCAGACGGCATAGGCAAACAGCGCCATGCACAGAACGCGCTCCAGCTGGTTGCCTTTTTGCGGCACGAGGATTGGCAGGCGGAAACGCCAGCGGCAGGGCCAGAGCAGCGGAACGCCCGCTGGCGTCAGCATATCGGCGAGGATATGGCTTAAGTAGCCGAGCACCATGCCCTGAATGGCATCCGCCGGGACTATCCAACTCTCGGGAACCTTCAAATAGAAGAGTGTAAGCAGGCCAAATACGGCCAGCAGGCTGTGGGTAAACCCGCGATGACCATAGGCTCTGGCGATGGGTTTTGAAATCCACTTCAGCCGCTGACCAAGGAATGATTTTGGATGATCGATGTCCGGCAGCAGGCAGGTCAGCACGGCAGAAGGGACAATATGCCACCAGTCCCCCTGGGCCAGCACAGGGGTCAGTTCAGCGTTTTTAGCAAACACTGCACAGGCAAGTGAAAAAAGCAGGTGGCCTTCCGCCGTCATGATAAAACCCGGTAAACTGTCAATTCATACAGTATAGGGTTTTTATACAGTGTGTGAAAGAGGTGACGGTGTAACTCTTTGTCACAAACCGGCGGTTAGCGCGCCAGCCAGCCACCGTCTACGGCAAGGGTATGGCCGTTAACGTAATCCGACGCCGCCGAGGCCAGAAACACCACCGGACCCTGTAAATCCTCCGGAAGTCCCCAGCGGCCCGCCGGAATACGGTCGAGGATCGCCTGGCTGCGCTGCTCATCATCGCGAAGTTGTTGGGTGTTATTTGTCGCCATATAACCCGGCGCGATAGCGTTCACGTTAATACCTAGCGGCGCCCATTCGTTTGCCAGCAGGCGGGTGAGCCCGAGGACGCCGCTTTTCGAAGCCGTATAGGACGGCACCCGAATGCCGCCCTGGAAGGAGAGCATGGAGGCAATGTTAATGATCTTGCCGCCCTGACCCTGCACGATAAACTGTTTCGCTACTGCCTGAGAGAGGAAAAATACCGATTTCAGATTGAGATCGATAACCTCGTCCCAGTCCTTCTCGCTAAATTCCAGCGCATCGCACCGACGAATGGTGCCGGCATTGTTAACCAGAATATCGATGCGGCCCATCTCTGTGACGGCGGTATCCACGACGCTCTGAATACTCTCATGCTTGCCGAGATCGGCGCGAATTGCGATAAAGCGCCGTCCCAGCGCCGTGCCGCGCGCTTCCGTTTCGTCAGGAACCTTGCGGTTTACCCCCACGATATCGCATCCTGCCTGGGCGAGGGCAATGGCCATGCCTTGCCCCAGACCGGTATCGCACCCGGTCACCATCGCCACTTTTCCTGCCAGAGTAAAAGCATCCAGTATCATACGCGCCTCAGAAGGCAGGGTATTGTCATTCTGCACGTAAGGATAGGAGTCTGGAATGAGAAAAGCAAATAAAGTAAAACGTTGTTTTGATTTTGTGATACAGGCAGCCGAAGCTGCCTGAAAGAGCGTTACTCTCCGCGCAGATGGCGGGCAGTCAATTCTTCAAGAGACGTCAGCCTGACATCCGCGAGGGCAAAGCGGGGATCGTGTCGGCCTTCTTCAGCCGGCACAACGATGGAGCGCATACGTGCGGCTTTGGACGCCACCATGCCGTTAACCGAATCTTCCAGCGCCACACAGGTAAGCGGATCCAGCCCCAGTTTCGCGGCGCAGTCCATATACACCTGCGGATGTGGCTTGCTGTAAGGAAGCTTTTCGGCCGAGGCCAGCGCGTCGAAGCTGTCGCGCAGCCCGAACATCGTCAGCACTTTTTCCAGCATATGCAGAGGTGAGGCAGAGGCAAGCCCCACTTTCAGCCCTTGCGCCTTGCACAGGGCGATAGCGTCGCGTACGCCCGGTAACAGAGGCTTATTCTCTTCTACAAGGGAGATAGCACGGTTGATAATGCGCGCCGTAACTTCGTCGCGATCCGGGCCAACCCATGGCTGGTGGGCATACCAAAGGTCAACCACCATATCGATGCGCAGCCCCAGGGTATCGAAAAGCTCATTACGACGACTGATATCGACGCCGAGGCTGGCCATCACGTCCAGTTCAGCCCGATCCCACAGGGGTTCGGAATCAATCAACAATCCATCCATGTCAAAAATAGCGGCAAGTATCTGGCGCGGTGTCGACATTACAACATCTCCTTATCTTGGGGGTAAGACGAACGGTGCTAAGCACAAGCAATTTAGCATATTGCATTCAAAGATCGGGCGAAAATGACCGACAGCAGGTAGACTTAGGCACAAATAACGCGTCTTTATGAAGAGGAACTAATGACGTATCAACAAGCTGGACGCATCGCAGTCTTAAAACGTATTGCTGGTTGGGTTATTTTCATTCCCGCCCTGATTTCAACGCTGATCTCCGTACTTAAATTTATGTACGATCACAGCGAAAAACAGCCGGGCATTAATGCCGTCATGCTCGATTTTGCCCACGTCATGATTGAGATGATGCGGTTTAACACCCCATTCCTGAACGTCTTCTGGTTCAACTCGCCCACCCCGGATTTTCACCACCAGCTGAATGTCGGGTTCTGGATAATCTATGCCTTGATCTTTATCGCGATGGCGTTGCAGTCCTCCGGCGCACGCATGAGCCGCCAGACCCGCTTTTTTCGCGAAGGGGTAGAAGATCAGCTGATACTTGAGAAGGCGAAAGGCCCTGACGGGATGAGCCGCGAGCAGATCGAATCGCGCATTGTCGTTCCGCGTCATACCATTTTTGTGCAGTTTTTCCCGCTCTATATCCTGCCGGTTATTATCATTGTGGCCGGGTATTTCTTCTTTACGCTGCTCGGCTTCCTGTAATGTCAAAGGGGGCGAATTGCCGCCCCCTCCCGCTATGCCGCCAGGATACGGTCCAGCGCCCGCTGGGCATTAACCAGATGACTCCCGCCAAACAAAATCGCCCGGTTTAGCAAGGTGTACAGCTGATAAACCGGCTGACGTTCAAGGAAACCCGCAGGTAACGGCGAGACAGACTGATAGCCATCATAAATTTGCGGCGGCTGTTCAGGGTGCAACGGCAGCATCGCCAGGTCACATTCTCTGTCGCCCCAGTAGCAGGCCGGGTCAAATATATAGGGACCATCAGGCCCAAGCGCGCAGTTGTTCGACCATAAATCACCGTGCAGAAGGGAAGCCTGAGGCTGATGCGAAGCCAGACGCTGCTGAATGTGTTCAACAATCGCGTCGATGTTGCCGAACGCTAGTCCCTTTTCAGCGGCCAGCTCCAGCTGCCAGCCTATGCGCTGCTCGGCGAAAAAAGTCGACCAGCGGCGTTGCCACGCGTTTGGCTGTGGGGTGGTAGAGAGGTCGTTATCGAAATCGAGCCCAAACTGAGGTTGATCGCTCCACTGGTGCAAACGGGCGATCTGTTGGCCGAGAATAAAGGCATTGTGCGCATCCAGAGGGCGCGCCGGAAGATAGTTCATCACCAGAAAGCTGTAGTCACGATCGCTGCCAACGGCTAAAACCTGTGGAACGTTGACTGTTTTACTGCGCGATAACAACTCAAGCTGATCGGCTTCGGCCGTAAAAATGGGGAGCAATTCGCGCTCATCACATTTCACGAAGAGATCGCGCCCGGCGTAACGTAAATGCCATGCGGCATGGATCTCTCCGCCTGGCAGTTCGTTACGCAGTTCAATTTCACCTTCACCCAGCTGCTCACTTAAAAGATGACTGATAGCCTGCCACATGATGTCTCTCCCATGTTGTCTGCCAGATCATAAAGTTAGCGCAAAACGGCTATAAAAAAACAGGAACTAACGCACAACTGAGCGGTTTAATTTTGTACAGGGCACTTATTGTTCTTTTTTATGCCAGTTTTCCCAGCTATCCACATCAATTTCCGTGGCTTTGTCAGTCACGCTTTCCACCAGGCCACTGGCCAGCGCCTTCACCTCCTCCTGACTCAGCGGGCTTATCAGGCCAAAGGCCAGCGAGCCGAGATCGTGAATATTGCCCTCATCGTCCGTCAGCGTGAGCAGAAAATTCGCCCGCGTGAAAGCGTTGTTGAGTTCATTCAGTTCGGTCAGCGATGCTTCATGAATATTGACGGTTACGACGTAGCGGGTGATATCACCACTGCTCATAATTCACCTCGTTGTTATCCTGAAAGTTTTCTTAGCATAGTCGATAAGCCATATTTGGCGACTTCCCCCTCCACGGGAAGGGGAAGCACGTTCAGCTTCTCGCCAGGTAATCGACAATTTTCTGGGTATCCGCAAGCGAACACAGACGGGTTCCCTGATTGATGGTGGCAGCGCTCCCTGCCGCGACGCCATAGCGTGCCATCTCCAGAAGCGAAGCGCCCTGCGCCAGCTTCAGCACCATCGCGCCAACCATACTGTCACCGGCACCCACGGTACTCTGACTTTTCATCGGCGGTGGACCACCCTGCACGCAGCCCGACATGTCGCCGGCCAGCGC
>OKJP01000126.1_pt1 | contig 8212 bp, 8 predicted proteins | sample 1611731 | NCBI WGS metagenome assembly OKJP01 (sample SAMN04436766, study PRJEB24849) | human gut metagenome | biome: human gut; feature: NICU; material: stool | host: Homo sapiens | place: USA: Saint Louis, MO | collected 2011-05-02
GCGAATCAGGAGTCTAAAAATGAGTCTGAAAGATAAAACACAATCCCTGTTTGCTGAAAAATTTGGCTACCCTGCCACCCATATTATCCAGGCGCCAGGCCGCGTTAATCTGATCGGCGAGCACACCGACTATAACGACGGTTTTGTCCTGCCGTGTGCCATCGACTACCAGACGGTAATCGCCTGCGCGAAACGTTCAGATCGTAACGTGCGAGTGATCGCCGCGGATTACGGCAATGAAATTGACGAATTTTCCCTCGATGCGCCGATCGTGACCCACGACAGCCAGAAGTGGTCGAACAATGTTCGCGGCGTGGTGAAGCATCTTCTGAAGCGTAACAAGAATTTCGGCGGGGCCGATCTGGTGATCAGCGGCAACGTTCCGCAAGGGGCGGGATTAAGCTCTTCCGCATCGCTGGAAGTGGCGGTCGGCACCGTGTTCCAGCAGCTTTATCATCTGCCGCTGGACGGGGCGCAGATCGCCCTCAATGGTCAGGAAGCGGAAAACCAGTTCGTGGGCTGCAACTGCGGCATTATGGATCAGCTGATTTCCGCGCTGGGCAAGAAAGAACATGCTTTGCTGATTGACTGCCGCTCCCTCGGGACCAAAGCGGTTCCACTGCCAAAAGGTGCGGCTGTGGTGATCATCAACAGCAACTTCAAACGCACACTGGTGGGGAGCGAGTACAACACCCGCCGCGAGCAGTGTGAAACCGGCGCGCGCTTCTTCCAGCAGCCAGCCCTGCGTGATGTCTCACTTGACGAATTTAACAAGGTTGCCCACGAACTGGATCCGGTTGTCACGAAGCGCGTGCGTCACGTGCTGACGGAAAATGCCCGTACCGTAGAAGCCGCCTCCGCGCTGGCGAAAGGTGACCTGAAACGGATGGGCGAGCTGATGGCCGAATCGCATGCCTCCATGCGCGACGATTTCGAAATCACCGTGCCACAAATCGACACCCTGGTTGAAATTGTGAAAGCCACGATTGGCGACAAAGGCGGCGTGCGTATGACCGGGGGTGGATTTGGCGGCTGTGTCGTCGCCCTGGTGCCGGAAGAGCTGGTCCCTGCCATTCAGGACGCGGTGGCTAAACAGTACGAAGCCAAAACGGGCATCAAAGAAACTTTCTATGTCTGCAAAGCATCACAAGGAGCCGGACAGTGCTAAACGAAACACCTACTCTCGCACCGGATGGTCTGCCGTATCGCCTGTTGACCCTGCGCAACAGCGCCGGGATGGTGGTTACGCTGATGGACTGGGGCGCAACGTTACTTTCTGCCCGCGTACCAATGCCTGACGGCAGCGTGCGCGAAACCCTGCTCGGCTGCGCATCGCCCGAGCAGTATATCGAGCAGACCGCTTTTCTGGGCGCATCCATAGGCCGCTACGCCAACCGCATCGCCAGAAGCCGGTTTACGCTGGACGGCGTAACCTATTCCCTGCTTGCCAGCCAGGGTGAAAATCAGTTGCACGGCGGCCCCGAAGGGTTTGATAAACGTCGCTGGAAGATTGTGCAGCAAAATGACCGTGAGGTCTGGTTCTCTCTGGACTCCCTCGACGGAGACCAGGGCTTCCCGGGCAATCTCACCGCAACCGCGCGCTTTACCCTGACCGAAGATAATCGTATCGCCATTGAGTACCGCGCGATCGTCGACAAGCCGTGCCCGGTCAACCTGACTAACCACGCCTATTTCAACCTTGACGGCAATCAGACCGATGTCCGCAGCCACAAACTCCAGATCCTGGCGGACGCGTATCTGCCGGTCGATGAGATGGGGATCCCTTATCAGGGGCTGAAACCGGTAAGCGGTAATAGCTTTGATTTCCGTCAGCCGAAAACCATCGCCCAGGATTTCCTGAGTGATGACGATCAGCGCAAGGTGAAAGGCTACGACCACGCTTTCCTGTTGCAGGCGAAAGGCGATCTTTCTCAACCTGCCGCACAGGTCTGGTCTGCGGATGAGAAGTTACAGATGACGGTCTACACCACCGCCCCTGCCCTGCAGTTCTACTCCGGTAACTACCTGGAGGGGACCACGGCGCGTGAACATAACGACTACGCCGCCTGGCAAGGTCTGGCGCTGGAGAGCGAGTTCCTGCCGGACAGTCCTAACCATCCTGAATGGCCGCAGCCTGACTGTGTGCTGCGTCCGGGTGAAGAGTACGTAAGCGTCACAGAGTATCATTTCATTCCGCGCGCATAATGTCCGGCGGCGCTACGCGTGCACGGGCCTACGAATGTAGGCCTGATAAGCGAAGCGCCATCCGGCAAAAAGCCTGGCCCTCACCGCGAGGGCTTTTTTCCGCTCAGCTTGCTGAAAATAGCGGCGATCGCAGACAAAATCATAACCCTGGATTCACATGCATCTTACACTCTCGAACTATTTTCGCTATGGTTAGGGTTAAGCGTTGCTGCTGGCACAGTCACGGCAATATAATGAGAATTGTTATCATTCAAAATGCTTGAGGAGTAAGAAATGGCTAATACTAAGCTTGTCCTGGTGCGCCACGGCGAAAGCCAGTGGAACAACGAAAACCGCTTCACCGGTTGGTATGACGTTGATCTGTCCGAGAAAGGCGTGAGCGAAGCAAAAGCGGCAGGTAAACTGCTGAAAGAAGAAGGCTTCACCTTTGACTTTGCTTACACCTCTGTGCTGAAACGTGCCATCCATACCCTGTGGAACATTCTGGACGAGCTGGATCAGGCCTGGCTGCCGGTTGAGAAATCCTGGAAACTGAACGAGCGTCACTACGGTGCGCTGCAAGGTCTGAACAAAGCAGAAACCGCAGAAAAATACGGTGACGAGCAGGTTAAGCAGTGGCGTCGTGGTTTTGCGGTCACGCCTCCAGAGCTGAGCAAAGATGACGAGCGCTACCCGGGCCACGATCCGCGTTACGCGAAGCTGACTGAGGCTGAACTGCCGCAGACCGAAAGCCTGGCGCTGACCATCGACCGTGTTGTGCCTTACTGGAACGAAACCATTCTGCCACGCCTGAAAAGCGGCGAGCGCGTCATTATCGCTGCTCACGGTAACTCCCTGCGTGCGCTGGTGAAATACCTGGACAACATGGGTGAAGATGAAATCCTCGAGCTGAACATCCCTACCGGCGTGCCGCTGGTGTACGAGTTCGACGAAAACTTCAAGCCAGTTAAACATTACTACCTGGGTAACGCCGACGAAATCGCTGCAAAAGCGGCGGCCGTGGCGAACCAGGGTAAAGCGAAGTAATTTTCGCCGGACATAAAAAAAGCGTGGAGCAATCCACGCTTTTTTATTGCCCGCGATAAACTTAACCGCGACGCGCTTTTACCGCATCCGCCAGCTGACGCAGGATCGCATCGGTATCATCCCAGCCAATGCAGGCATCCGTCACGCTCTTACCGTAGACCAGCGGCTCGCTGCCCTCCAGATTCTGATTGCCTTCCACCAGATGGCTCTCAATCATCACCCCAATCACTGCGCGTTCACCGTTGGCGATTTGCTGACAAACGTCTGCACCAACTTCCATCTGCTTTTTGAACTGTTTGCTTGAGTTCGCATGGCTGAAATCGATCATGATCTGCGGCGCCAGTCCCGCTTTCTCCAGACCCGCCTTCACTTCCGCCACGTGTTTTGCGCTGTAGTTAGGCTCTTTACCGCCGCGCAGAATGATATGGCAATCGCCATTACCGCTGGTATTCACGATAGCCGAGTGGCCCCACTTAGTCACCGACAGGAAGCAGTGCGGCGCGCCAGCCGCATTGATGGCATCAATAGCGACTTTGATGGTGCCATCAGTGCCGTTTTTGAAACCCACCGGGCATGACAGGCCAGACGCCAGCTCACGGTGAACCTGCGATTCAGTCGTACGCGCACCAATAGCGCCCCAGCTCATCAGGTCAGCCAGATACTGCGGGGTGATCATATCGAGGAATTCTCCGGCAGCAGGCAGCCCGCTGTCGTTAATCTCCAGCAGCAGCTTACGCGCAATACGCAGGCCGTCGTTGATCTGGAAACTGTTGTCCATGTGCGGATCGTTGATCAACCCTTTCCAGCCCACGGTGGTACGCGGTTTTTCGAAATAAACGCGCATCACAATTTCCAGTTCGCCCTTCAGCTCTTCGCGCAGGGTGAGCAGACGTGACGCGTACTCTTTGGCCGCAGCAGGATCGTGAATGGAGCACGGTCCGATGACCACCAGAAGACGATCGTCGCTACCTTTCAGGATCTTGTGGATCGCCTTACGGGCATGAGACACCGTGTTGGCGGCATTTTCGGTGGCGGGGAATTTTTCAAGGAGCGCTACGGGAGGTAATAACTCATTGATCTCTTTAATGCGTAAATCGTCGTTCTGATAATTCATCTTCTTTCCGGCTCTGCCATATCTTTAGTAATGAAAGCAATGCTTTCAATCTAACTTGTCGGTCACGAAGTGTAAACGGGATTTTACACTTCGCGCAGATAATTCCTGGAATTCGCCTAAAATACGCAACAAAATAGCGAAAAATGAGATCTCGCCTAAGCTTTTTACTTGTAACGACTGTTTTTAAATACTTATACGCGATTCCATCCTGACATAATTCAGGAATCTGGGATCTTTCGCCACTGAACAAGATGCACTGTTGGAGAATGTTATCCAGCGTAACGATAAGAACAGGAGCACCATGATGAAAATGACGAAACTGACTACGCTTTTCCTGACGGCAACCCTTACCCTGGCAAGCGGTAGCGTACTGGCAGCCGATACAGGCTCCTCCGGCAGCAACGGCGACGCGAATGCCGCTGCCGAAGCGGGCCAGGTTGCGCCGGATGCAAAACAGAATATCGCGCCAAATAATGTTGATAACAGTAATATCAACACGGGCAATACCACCACCGGCGGTACGAATACCGGCACGATGAACCATGACGGTATGAGCACTGACGAAGTTCACAAAAACTCAATGTGTAAAGACGGGAAGTGCCCGGACCCGAATGACAAAGTGGGCAGCGATGCCAATCCCAAAACGGACGGTACTACCCAGTAACCTTCCGTAAGGTAAAAGAGGGAGAGCGAATGCTCTCCTTTTTTATTTAAGCTCTTAAAAACGCTACACTAAAAATAATAATAAATCAGGAACGATACCATGGCGCACTCCCACTCCCATTCCCACTCCACTGGCGATGAAAATGCCAAACGGCTTCTGCTGGCTTTTGGCGTCACTGCCACCTTTATGATTATTGAGGTGACAGGCGGACTGATCTCCGGATCGCTGGCGCTGCTGGCCGATGCCGGGCATATGCTGACCGACGCTGCCGCGCTCCTGTTTGCTCTGCTGGCCGTGCAGTTTGCACGTCGCCCTCCCAATGCCCGCCACACCTTTGGCTGGCTCAGACTCACCACACTTGCTGCGTTCGTGAATGCGATTGCACTGGTGGTTATTACCATTCTTATCGTCTGGGAGGCGTTTCAGCGCTTTCGTCATCCACAACCGGTAGCCGGAACGACGATGATGGTGATTGCTATTGCCGGGTTGGTCGCCAATATTCTGGCATTCTGGATATTGCACCGCGGCAGCAGCGAAAAAAATCTGAACGTACGGGCCGCGGCGCTTCACGTGCTGGGCGATCTGCTGGGTTCCGTAGGTGCCATCGTCGCCGCGCTGATCATTATGGGTACGGGCTGGACCCCCATCGACCCGATTCTTTCCGTGCTGGTATCGTGCCTTGTATTACGCAGTGCCTGGCGGCTGTTGAAAGAGAGCGTGAATGAACTGCTGGAAGGCGCTCCCACGTCGCTGGATATTGGCGAGCTAAAACGCAATCTGTGTCGTTCCATTCCTGAAGTCCGTAACGTTCACCACGTTCACGTCTGGCTGGTGGGTGAGAAACCGCTTATGACGCTGCACGTTCAGGTTATTCCGCCCCACGATCACGATGCGTTGCTTGAACGTATTCGGCACTTCCTTGAGCATCACTACGAAATTGCGCACTCCACCATCCAGATGGAGTATCAGCCCTGTAACGGGCCAGACTGTCACCTGAACGAGGCGCAGTCCGGCCACTCACACGAGCATCACCATTAGCGGGAAAGCGCACGAGAGCCACGCTCACGCGCGCTGTTGATCCACATGCGGCTACCGTTCAGGGCAATGACGGTCAGCAGCATATACTCCAGCGACATGGCATAAACGCCCTGACGGGCAAAAATCACCACGCTAATCACGTTGATGACCACCCACAGCAGCCAGTTTTCAACGTATTTACGGGTCATCAGGATCATTGCGGCAATTGACAGCACCATCATGCAGGAATCCCAGAACGGGAAGGCATCAGGCTGAAGCTCAGGCATCGTCACGTTTAATCCCAGCCCCGACATGACCGAGCCCGCCACGCGCGTCAGGAAGGCTAATACCGGGTCAATTAAGACGGTCATAACGCCGATTGCCACCACGCAGGCCGCGAGCCAGGCAATGGCTTTTGGCAACGGCAGCCAGCGGATTTGCAGCTCCGCCTCCTGCTGACTGTTTTGCCGCGACCAGGCGTACCAGCCATAGATATTGGCCGCGAAGAAGAACAGCTGCAGAAGCAGGCTGGCGTAGAGCTGGATCTGGAAGAAGATGATCGCAAACAGCGTGACGTTTATCAGCCCGAACGCATAGTTACTGATCTTCTCAAGGCTGGCCAGCCAGATACAGAGTAAACCGGCCAGCGTACCTACCGCTTCAATCCACGACAGGTCATAGCCGCCCGCACCAATCGGAATATGAACCAGGATGTTCTGTGTGCTAAAAAAATCCATTTTTTCTCCGGGGCGTAATAAGTTAAGTACGTAGTGTAGCCGCAAAATCCAGCATACGGTTAAGCGGAATTAACGCGCCTTCGCGCAGGGCGGCGTCTACGTGGATCTCATGCGCTGCGCCACCGATCTCCAGCCCCTCCGCTATCGCCTATAGTCCATTCATCGCCATCCACGGGCAGTGCGCGCAGCTTCGACAGGTCGCCCCTTCTCCGGCGGTTGGCGCTTCGAGCAGCTCTTTTTCTGGTACGGCCTGCTGCATTTTATAGAAGATACCGCGATCGGTCGCCACGATGAGCTGCTTATGCGGCAGGGTTTTTGCCGCGTTTATCAACTGGCTGGTTGAGCCGACGGCGTCCGCCATCTCAACAATCGACTGCGGCGACTCCGGATGCACCAGAATTGCGGCCTGCGGGTATAAGCGTTTCATCCTGGTCAGTGCCTGGGTCTTAAACTCGTCGTGAACGATACAGGCGCCCTGCCAGCACAGAACATCCGCACCGGTCTGTTTTTGTACGTAGTTTCCCAGGTGACGATCGGGCGCCCAGATGATTTTCTCCCCCAGGCTGTCCAGATGTTCAATCAGCTCAACGGCAATACTGGACGTTACTACCCAGTCTGCCCGGGCTTTCACCGCCGCAGACGTATTGGCATAGACCACCACGGTACGGTCAGGGTGGGCATCACAGAAGGCGGTGAACTCATCAATCGGGCAACCGAGGTCAAGAGAACATTCGGCATTCAGCGTAGGCATCAGAATCGTTTTTTCCGGGCTGAGGATTTTTGCCGTTTCACCCATAAAACGAACCCCCGCGACCAGCAGCGTGGAGGCTGAATGCTTAGCACCGAAACGCGCCATCTCCAGGGAGTCTGAGATACAGCCACCCGTCTCTTCCGCCAGCTGCTGAATTTCCGGGTCGGTGTAGTAATGCGCCACCATCACCGCATCACGCTCTTTAAGGAGGCGCTTGATTTTTTCACGATAGAACTGCTTCTCATCCCGGCTTAGCGGAGCTGGCTTCGGCGGGAAGGGATAGATTGCGGTTTCGGGATCAAACATCACACTCATTATGGCTTCTCGTTTTACTGGCTTAACAATATTGCCTTTGTTTTGCATGAGATAACAAAAATGAGGCAATGGTGTTTTATATACTAAACAAGATAGCGAATATGAGGGGGAATGTCATCGGGAAATGATGCCGGTAGCATTTGTCGGCTGGTGGCTTCGCCTTACCCGACCTACAAGGCACTGGCGAACGACAGATAGCAGAAAAGCGCCTTTAGGGCGCCTTTCTACACTGGTGGGTCGTGCAGGATGACTCGGCTTCGCCTCGCCCTTCGGGCCGTTGCTAAAGCAACGTTATCCTTCACGTGTAATATCTGAGTAAGACATTAAAATTGGTGGGTCGTGCAGGATTCGAACCTGCGACCAATTGATTAAAAGTCAACTGC